>ENA-OWPI01000049-OWPI01000049.1-marine-metagenome-genome-assembly--contig:-NODE-49-length-167588-cov-10.641486_pt1 | contig 167588 bp, 148 predicted proteins | sample MGYA00238138_ERZ651775 | MGnify/ENA primary metagenome ERZ651775 (study PRJEB26906, sample SAMN06265043) | marine metagenome | isolation source: Helgoland LTER site | place: Germany:Helgoland, sampling... | reverse complement strand
GTTCACTTATTAATGAACTTGCATTTCTCTTCTTTCCCATTGTAGTTAAATTTAAGTGTTTACTCTGTTTAAAACACGCTCTTATAATTTAACCCTTATTAGTTCACTTTTTGCTGGCGGTATACATCTAGAAAAAAAAGTGGAGAATCAAAAACCGCATCATTTAGATTCTTTCTACTTAAAAGCGAAAGAATTTGGCTGGAGTATTGCTTATGAGCGCAACATCACGTTGAATATATTACCTACGCTTGCTTATGTAGCCATGTATGCAAATCGTTTCCTTTTACCATTGAAACAGTTTGCTTATGAAAAACTAAGATATAAGCAACCCAAACTGTATTATCTTTCTCAAAGACTGCGCGAATTTATTGATTGGGCAATGGCAAAAGAGGTTAATGTTGTGGATCCGATTGCGTTTAAAAACAGTAGAAAATACATGATTTTTGTATTGGAAAAGCCTTAAAAATTTTTATTTAAAGCCTAATTTTCATTGAATGAAGACGGCCCAGCAAAGATGAATTAAATTTTATCAGATAGGGGGGAGGATCCGTATAGTTAGCAGGCTGAAAATTAAATAATTTATATTTTTCTATAACTTTATCCTTAAAAACCAACCATGAAGACAAAAAATAATATTCTTTTTGCCGAAAAAATGATTTTATCAAGGTTTGATACGCTCACCTCTAAAATTATTTGGGCAGTGGACTTAGAAAAAACGATTACAGGAATAACCCGAATTGATCATTTAATTTTTGTTACTAATATATCAAAATGGGGTATAGGTCAATACACCACATTATTGAAGTTTGATACAGGAGAAATTTTATGGACGATAAAAAAAGTGTTTACCAGTGTTCTAATAACAGATCAATATGTTTTTAGTCTGAAGGGGTCTAAGTTAGAAGCTTTATCTCTTAAGACTGGAAAAGAGCATTTTATCATATCTACGACTTTTAAATGGACGGCACCTAAATTGGCGTTGATAGGGGAAAAATTATATCTTTATTCAAAGAAAAAGGTGCTTGAAGTTAATCAGAAAAATGGTCAATTAATGGAAGTAGAATCTCCAAAGGGATTGGATATCCAAAGTATCACTATCTTGGTTGATGAATTTCAAATGAATATAAATACCATTTCAACACCTGATTCGGGAGTAGGTTTTGTCGGTGATATGGGGAGTGTCGGAGGAGATACTTCAGGAGGAGATGGCGGTGGCGGTGATGGTGGTGGTGGTGAATGATAAATCCTACATTATTTTGATTAGCCGAGTTGCCTGATTTGGAAATGAAATGTATATTTGCTTTTATCTAACCATAAAATAATCATGAAAAAATTCATAATAAAAAGAGCAATGACGGGAGTTTCAGGAGCACCTAAGCATGAGCTAGACAAGGCAGGGAAGGCATCTGAAGCGGTCCTTATTGAGATGCGAGCAGAGGGTAAGGAGATCCAACAAGAGCAAAGTTACGTAGCTGGAGATGCTATTTATTGTATTTATCATGCAGCATCAGCAGATTTGATTCGGGAACATGCAGAACGATCCAATGGGGTGGCCACTGAGATTACTGAAATAGCGACACTCATTAAGCACAATACTTCTGTGGTGAGTTAAACACGTCAGCTTTGAAAAAAATAATAAAGGCTTTCTAGTGAATCATTAGAAAGCCTTTATTTTTTAAAATTTAGCTATATATAAACGTAATTTGTCATTATGACGGGGATAACTCAACTCCCAAGCAGAAATGAAAATAAAGTAAGGAGTCGCTTAAGAAACTTTATCGTTAGGATTAATAATTTAACCATTGGGATCATTGAATTTTAATACTATTTCAAAATATTTTTGGGATTTTTTCATACTTTTTTCTGCCATTACCTTACGTTTTTTTATTAAAAACGATAGGTTGCAACGTTTGCATCAGGTTTACGAGTGATCCATGGCAAAATCTTTTAAATCAGATTTGCAAAAAGAGGACAGTCAAATAGAAGCTATTATTTCAAGAAGAAAAAGGTGCAAGTAGCAAATTAATTTTATCATTAAAACTATTGAGGAAGAGGCGTATGGAAGAGAACACTATCTATATGCCATAGATCTTCCTAGACGGCCTTCTTTTCCCCTATGATGCGACTTTGAGCACATGAGTTTGATCTCTGCTAATGTACTTAATGAAAAGGCGGCACCCACTTATGTTTTACCCATTTGGATATCGTCCTCAAGTTATTCGACAAACAAGACCCCAACACTTTGCGCTTGACAGGCGGCATTGAAAACCTGCACCTGCCCCTTAAGTAAACGTTCAGCATGTTGCTTATGAATGGCCCATTCAGCATTCAATTCAACTTTGCGTGATTCACTCCCTTGCGTAATTTTTGGAATAGGACTATTTGATTCACTGATTAAATTAAGATAATGTGCCGTAAATCCATTTTCGAAGTTTTCAACATCATCATAGGCCTTGGATAATCGCTGTACCATGATACCATCCCATAGGGTTAAGTCTTCGCTTAGGGTATTACCCATAGCGATCAGTTCATTATGATTTGTTGGATCCATTTTTAAAAGCAAACTTTTGAGCTTTGTATTGATTTCATTGAGACGATTGGTCATATTGGTCATTTCTCTATAGGTGGCGGCAGTAGCTGTCATGAATTCATGGTATTTTCGGTATTGTGCTTCACTCAGATCATATAAAGGATTTGGTTGAATGATCGCTGGATTTTCAAACCGTTTTTGGTCATAGGTTAAAGTCAATTGATAAGAACCAGGAATAGCCCGGTGGCCCGAATAGCCCCCTTCAATATAGACCTTGGGTATCCCAGGCAGTAAAGGATAACGCATGTTCCAAACAAACCTATTGAGACCTTCATTTTTGGATAAAGTGGGGTTTTTTGGAGGATTTCCTTCATAACTTATGTAATTTTTATTTGCCTTAGATGAAAAGGTATTGACCATATTACCTTGAGCGTCTTTGATGGTCAAGGTAAGTTCAGTTTCTTTACTTAAGGAAGGTAAGTCATAATAAAGCACCATACCGCTGGCCGGATTCACACCTTTTAGCACATCTGTACCTTTGTTCTTATTCGAATTGAAGGCACTGGACCAATTCGCAATATACGTGGGTGCAGGGGCATAAAACTTACCTTTGCGCGAGGTGCCATCATATTGGCGAAGGATAGTTAAATCATCTAAAACCCAAAAAGACCTTCCTTGTGTGGCGACGACGATGTTGTCATGACTGATGGCGATATCAGTAATCGGTGTAATGGGTAAGTTCAGCTGTAAAGGAGCCCAATTAAGTCCACCATCCCATGATGCATACATGCCTGTGACGGTCCCTGCAAATAGTAAGTCTTTGCGTTTTTCATCTTCACGTACCACTTTCGTATAGGCCCCCTGTGGGATTCCTGTAGTGATGAGTTTCCATGATTTTCCGTAGTTCGTGCTTTTGTATAAACCAGGTGTATAGTCGTTAAATTTATAGCGTGTCGTAGCCAAATATACCGTACCGGGATCATGGGGTGAAACCTCAATGGCATTGATTAATGTTTCGGGCAATCCTTTTGGCGTCACATTGGTCCAAGTAGTACCATTGTCTTTTGTGAGATGAACCCTACCGTCATTACTACCCGTGTAGATGACTCCTTTTTCATGTTTAGATTCTACAACATAAGTCAAGGTACCATAATTTTCTGCACCGACGGCTTCAACGGTATAAGGTCCGCCTCCTTTGCCTTGCTTTGCATCTATATTGGCGGTCAGGTCGGGTGAAATAACTTCCCAAGAAATTCCTTCATCTCTAGTTCTAAGTAAATATTGTGCTCCATGAAAATAAGTATTGGGCTCATGGACGGACTTTACGATGGGAGCATTCCAATTGAATAAATACTTCATGTCCCGAGCCGCGAGGCCCAAATATAAATTAGGCTCTATCTTAACATTTGTTCCGGTTTTGGCTTTGGTATCTAGTAGTTCAATAGATCCTAAATAACTCCCACCCATGACCTTCACGGGATTGTCGGGATCAAAAGCCAAAAAAGCACTCTCACCGCCTGCAGAACTGGTCCAATCAGATTCAGTAATACCCGAAGATCCCAGACCAATACTCGCGATTTTGACTGAAGAGTTGTCTTGTTGACCACCATAAATATTGTAGGGAAACAGATTATCAGTGGTGACTCGATAAAATTGAGCCGTCGGCATGTTGTCAATCCGGGACCAATGCGCCCCCTTATCAAATGAAATTTCAGATCCTCCATCATTGGTGAGGAGCATGTTTTTACTATTGAGAGGGTTGATCCAAAGGTCATGATAATCTCCGTGATGACTGCGTATTCTTTCCCAATCCTTGCCTCCATTTATGGATCTATAGGTACCTGCACTTAACACGTAAACGACATTTTCATCCTTCGGATCCAATGTGATCTCAATATAATACCAAGCCCGCTGTAAGAGACGATGATCTCCACTTATTCGGGTCCAATTTTTACCTGCATTTTTAGAAACAAATAAGCCTCCTTTTTCTTGCTGAGAATCACTTTCAATAAGGGCATAAACCCAATCGGAGTTGGCACGAGATACGGCAATTGCCATTTTTCCTTTCTCTTCGGGCAATCCTTGATGAATTTTTTCCCAGGTATCACCACCATCCGAAGATTTATATAATCCGCTGCCTTCACCGCCACTGATGACTTGCCAAGGGGTTCTCATATGCTCCCACATGGCAGCATACAATATATCAGGGTTATGGTAATCAAGGGATAATTCACTGGCACCCGTCAAATTATTTACAAAAAGGGTGCGCGTCCATGATTTACCCCCATTCGTTGATTTAAAAATACCACGATCCTCATTCGGACCGTTCAATGCTCCTTGCGCGGCTACCCACAAAATGTTAGGGTCTCGAGGGTGAACAACTATGCGTGAAATATGCTGCGTCTCCTTGAGTCCCATATGGGTCCAGGTTTTACCAGCATCTGTTGATTTGTATACGCCATCACCGTGGGAAGTCATTACCCCCCTGGGTGCGTGCTCACCCATTCCTACATAAACGACGTTGGTATGGCTTTCCGAGACAGCAATAGCTCCGACAGAGCCCATTTTGAAAAACCCATCAGAACAATTAATCCAATGCTGACCCGCATCGGAAGTCTTCCAGACGCCCCCTCCGGTAGTGCCCATATAATAAGTTAAAGGATCGTCGATGACACCCATTCCTGCATTGGCACGACCGCCCCTGAAAGGACCAATACTTCTGTATTTTAGATTATTAAAAACTGAATCTAGTACTTGCGACTGTAGGTCATAGGTGAATATTAGACAGCAAATGATTAAAATAGATGTTTTCATTTTTATGTAGTTAAAGGATATTATATTCTATTGAGTTTAATGATGCTTTTAGCGGCGATAATTTCGAGCCTTTTTGTCAAAAAATTTATTCAACTAAATTGGTTAATTAATTTAACGAGGGCAAGAACAATTTTGTGAGTGGCAAAATCAATTAAGTTCAATCATACGAAGATTACGCTTTTTTAATAAGACTATGCATCAATTCCATAACGTAATAGACGTCCTCAGAAGTCGTTCGCCAATTAACGAAAGCCGCGCGAATCCCTTTTTTTTCTAGGTAAAAGGTAGGAGACATGAATACCTTACCCGTCTCATTGAGCACAGATAAAAACCTAGTGACCCGCTCATCACTGTAGTCGTTTAGGGTAAAGCAAACCGTATTAAGTCGAATAGGGGCCAATAATTCAAAATGGGTATGCTTCTCGATCCAGTCTCCGAAAAATTGCGCATGTTTAATGCTGTCATCTACCATTTCTTGGATGCCAGACTTCCCGTAAGCAAGTAAGGCAAACCATACGGGCAGCGCTTTCAATCGTCTTGAGTTTTCGGGCAAAAGATTTAAATAATCCACAGCACCTAATTGATTTTCTAAATAAGGAGCATTTGAGTTTTGGAAGGTTTCAATCTGAAAAATTTTATGTGATTCTTTTATAAAAAAAATTGCATTTTCATAGGGGACGTTGAGCCATTTGTGGCAATCGATGGTGAAACTATCTGCTTGATCCCAACCATCAACCAAATGTCGATGACTTTTGCTACAGGAAGCAAAGCCTCCAAATGCCGCATCTATATGCCACCAAAAATTAAATTTTTTCTTGAGTTGGGCGATGCCTTCAAAGTCATCAAAGTCGGCTGTATTTACGGTACCAGCACTGGAAATTAAAATAAATGGAGCACCAGATAAATGGAGGATTTGTTTTTCAAAATCTTGCAAATCCATAGATTCCCGATGACCATGATTCGTTTTAATGGTCGTAATATTGACACTACCTAATCCCAATAAAGACAGGGCCTTTAAAACAGATGAATGCGGTAGGGCAGCCAAAACATGAATGGGTCCACTGATACCTTCTTTGGCATAATCTTTCCCTTGCTGTTTACCTATCCACTGTCTTGCAGCAGCCAAGCAAGTCACATTAGACATGGTTGCTCCTGAGACGAAACCCCCTGATAAGTTTTTAGGTAAATTAAATAACTCAAGGAGTAATCGGATGGTTTCCATTTCAATATGGGCAGAAACATCTCCTTGACCACTGGCCTTAAAGGCATTTTGGTCGTAAATGGTGGTGAGCCAATCACCGGCAATGGATGCCGGAGTCGTGCCTCCAGTGACAAAGCCCCAATATTTGGGACCCGAAGAAGAAACCATGATTTTCTCAAAGGTTTCATTGAAGTATTTGAGTGTATTTTGAGTGCCCCACCCATCTATCGGAAGCTTCGTGTCAGGGCTTATTTTATGTGTATTTGAGGTAGGACGATGCTGTAAATGATCCAGATATGAGAGTCCTTGTATTTTTACCTCATCGAGGATGCTTGCCATCTCATCTAAGTCTTTTTTTAACCTTTCGTTCATCTCACTAAAGTATTACATTGTAGTTTATTAATAAAGTTAAATGCCCGAAGTACAGCGCGATCCTCAATGAAAAAGGAAGTGGATTAAAACAAGACTGCCCAATAGGGTCCAGCCAAGCCTACTCAATGAGTTGGAACTGGACTGAAATAAGACTTTATAAGATGAAAAGTTACTGATTTTCCCTTCAGTTGCGATCAATAAACTGATAAAAATAACCCAAAATGCCCGCACAAAATAATTCATGTCAGGGAGTAAATATTGCAGTAATAAATTTAAAGGGAGGGTAATTAAAAAAGCCAACAAGACCTTTTTTTTATTTGGGACAAGTAATAATGCAGCCGCACAAATCATCACGGTAATTCCACAATTGATATAGTATCTAAGATTATTTAATGTATGGGTAAAGGCAGTACTTGGATTCTCAAATTTCAGGTAGAGCAATATCATGCCCATGGTAAGTGAGCTGATTAAGCTGAAAATAATAGCCTGCCGCCCCGCACGAATTTTTTGATAATCCGAAGGGTTTTTATTAATATAATTTGAATAGATGTCGACCGACCATAAGGTAGCAATCGAATGAAAAGTTGAATCTACTGTACTCATTAATGAAGCAAATAGACCGCAAAGGATGATACCTCGGAGTCCTATAGGCACATAGCGATTGACCAAATAAGGGAATGACATATCTGGATCACTCAGGCCCTCACCTAAGATGCCATATAGGGCAATACCGGGGACCACTATAATGAGCGCCATGAGGTATTTCAATACCCCGCCGACCAATAATCCTTTTTGTGCCTCTTTTAGATTTTTGGCAGCCAGTGAACGCTGTATGATAGTTTGATTCGCACACCAATAATTAATATTTAAAAAGAATAAGCCAAATAGATGGGTCCAAGGCAGGGTCGGATGATCGGCAGGTAAATGTAGGTGCATCCGATGACTCGTTTGTACATATAGCTCCTCCCAGCCACCCAGTGCGCGAACGCTTACGATAAGTACAAACAAGCCACCAAATAATAGAATGATGAACTGAATGATGTCTGTTTTGACTACTGCATTTAGACCCCCTAGATAAGTATATATGGCCGAAAAGACCCCCAAAATCACTATTAAGAGCGCAATGCGCGTCATGCGGTCCTCATGCAGCACGGCAAGTTGTTCTCCAAATACTTGATCGGCAGCGTAAGCACCCCAAAATAAGGCAGCACCCAAAGTAATGGTAGAAAATAAACTTAGGTTAGCTATCGAATAAAACAATCCAGCGCGTTTACCAAGGCGCATAGTGATGAATTCGGTAACGGTAGTAATTCTGTGTTTTAAAAACATCGGAATAAAGACGAATGCGGCAATCAAAAGACCTTGAATGGCGTTGATTTCCAAATTTGCCTGAGCTAAACCATAGAGATAAGCCGAGCCCATCATGCCCAAAAACTGATAACCTTGTACATTGGTTGCGATGGTAGAGATGGCAATGGAGGGCCATCTTAAATTTCTAGAACTTAAAAAATAAGCATCGGCATCTACTGTTTTATTTTTTGAACCGCTTAAAGCCACGATCAAAATCAAAGCGAAATAGCATAATACAATAATAAAATCTAACATAATATTAGAATCTGGGTCCTTTACCTAAAGGTGTGTTTGGAGGATCTTGGGGAATTCTTCCATATACCCTGGGCAGAGAGATGGTTTTTAAATGTGGCAGTACCCATTTTGCAAAATATTGGGCTTCTTGATGATGTGGGTAACCAGAAAAGATGAAGGAGCGTATACCCATACTCATATAGTCATTAATTTTACCAAGAACTTGTTGGGGATTTCCTACCAGAGCGGCTCCACAACCTGATCTTGCGAGTCCAATTCCTGTCCACAAATGGGGTTCAACGAAATGATCTGCCCCAGCAGCGGCTCGCATTTCGCTTTGTTTGGATACTCCCAAAGATTTGGCGTCTTGCGCTCTTTCCTTAATTTCAGTTCCTTTTTGGATATCTAGCTTGGATATCAATTGATCAGCATATTGCCGTGCCTCTTCTTCAGTTTCTCGTACGATAACATGGACTCGAAGTCCGAAATCCAATGTCCGATGATAGGCAGCCGCTTTGGCTGAGAGGGTTTCCATTTGTGCTTTAAGTTTTTCCCTTGTCTCAGGCCACATAAGATAGACGTCACAGTGCTGGGCACAAAGATCTATACCTGCAGGAGAATACCCCCCAAAATAAAGCATGGGTCCACCATTCTGTTGATAAGGCTTGACGGGGGCAGTAGGAAGGTGTAAGTCATAAAAATCACCATGAAAATCAATAAAATCTTCATTCCAGGCTTGTTTTAAGATGGTGATGACTTCTCTTGAGCGCTGATAACGTGCTTCTGAATTTAGCTCAGTTCCGGGGAGATTAGAGGAAATGATATTTAAGGTCAAACGACCTTTCAGCATGTGATCAAGGGTAGCAATGGCTCGTGCGAGCATCGGAGGGTGAACTTCACCACATCTGATGGCTGTCAATAAGTTGATTTGTTGGGTTTGCGGGGCGATGGCTGCTGCAAAACTCAAAGTATCTTGACCTACCTGATAGGAGGAGGGGCATAAAATATTACGATATCCTAAGACATCTGCTTGTCGAACAATGGCTGCGGTATTTTCCCAGTTGCTTTTATATCTATCATTTCGAGTGCCTAAAAAATCATCATCACCATCGCAAATCGGGGCAAACCAAGAAATTTCTGCTCCAGAAACACTAGAGGCTTTAGATGGTGTCAGATGAGGTTGCGTCATTATTTTATACAATTGTGGATGATATTTTATAGAAAGGGTTAAAACAACAGGTAATCTTATCTCAAGAGGAGAGGATCATTATTCACTATTTTAATCTTAGGATCAGGGTCTTTTCACTTTGCATATATTTCTAATTCAGGAGCCAATCTATTGAAAAAAGCACAAAATTGATCGTTTTATTTTCTTTTTCGAAAAGAAGCCCTATTTGTGATTCATTGATTTGAGTAAGGTCAGAATAGGCAGAGATTCCCGGGTAAATTTCTTTTTTTATGGGCCAGGTAGCTCCATTGTTCTGGCTTCCCTTAACGGTCATACGAACCCTTTCTTCTGTACTATTTGGTCCACTATAAAGGAGTAAGGTATGTGCGGTATTTTCAAATAAGAACAAACTTGATTGGCAAACTGGGGTAATTAATTCAGGATCGAAATAGATGCTGTCCCAGCTTTGACCCCCATTTTTACTTCTTGCGATCAGCCGTTCTTTAGTAGTTCCACTTTGTTGACGGATATTCAGCATTAATTCTCCATTTGGAAGAATTGCCCCTATGGCTTCATTTGAGGAGGCAATGGGAACCTCTTCGCTCACTTGCCAACTTTTCCCATGATCATCACTGAAATAGCCATAGGCGTTATACTCGTTAAATCCGGATTGAGGGTTTCCTGTCGAGTGGTTGGCTGGCACATAAATTCGGCCCTTAAATACCCCTTCATTAAACTGAATTGCATGCCCTGGTGTATTGGCATGGGTGCGCCAATCTTTCTCAGGGTGGGGTGAATGTTTATTAAAATGAACCTGTCGTGTAATTTCTTTTGGCGGCGACCAATTGCTACCAAAATCTTCAGAAGTGATCAACCAAACTCCTCTGTCTCCATTTCCGTTTCTTACATCTTGTTCTGATTGGGTGCCCGTATTGAAAAACAAGAAAATTCTACCTGAGGGGAAGAGTGGATCATGATAGTCTACGACAGGGGCAGGATTACCTGCTTGTGATGATCTATTATTGATGAGTATTTTTTGCTTGGACCAGTTCAATCCACCATCATCACTATGCTTCATCACAATATCCACATCTCCAAAATCATCACATCCATTCACACGTCCTTCTACGAAGGATAGAATTTTTCCATTTTTTAACTGCACGATGGCAGGTATCCGATAGCAGGCATAATCTTCCTGACCATTCTCAAATAATATTTGCCCACTAAATTCCGAATGTTTTTGAGAAAACAACTGAAGGATACAAATGAAAAAAAAGAAAGAATAAATTAAAATACGCATGATGACTTAAGATAAGCACTTTATCATTTAACCTATTAAAACTAGTGAATTTAATGAATGAGAGATCGAGCATTTATACCCACGATGAGCTCGAAAAAAGGAATGAAAAATAGAGTATATCCCTCAGGGTTGAGAGATTCAGCTGAAGTATTGTTTTAGCATAAATAGTTTTACTATTATTTGCTTAAGGTCTAAAGTTTTTTTATTCTTGAAAAGAATGCCCTAACTTTTTTTTATTGATCAACGTTAATTTTTTAATTCTTTAGTTGAGGTTTAATGGTTTGTACATTTAAAATAATAAAAAAACAGGTTCATGACAAATTTAGTTGACTTACCCCTAGAGCAACCACTCCTAGAAGAAATAGCAGCGCATGCCCAAGAAATAAGCGTTTTCAAGGGGACTTCGATTGTAAAGGAGGGTGATGCAATGAATCATATTCCCTTCCTGATGAAAGGGTCTATTAGGGTTTTTCATAAGGATTATGAAAAAGATCGAGAAATGACCTTGTACTATATCAAGGAAAAAGAAGCTTGCATGTTTTCCTATTTCACCATTTTTTCAGATCATAAAAGCAAGGTTTTTGCAGTGGCAGAATTAGATTCATCACTGCTATTGATCCCCCGAGAAATCATGAACAGTTGGCAATTTAAGTACCCCTCTTGGCAGAAGTTTGTAGTGAAAACATATATTCATAACTATGAAATTCTTTTGGATAAATTAAAAGAAGCTAGTTTAATTAAAATTGAAGGTCGTTTGAAAGCCTTTTTTAAAAATAAGTGCAGCATCTTAAATACCAATGAAATACCCATTACCCATCAAGTCATTGCAAATGAATTTGGTACGACAAGAGTGGTGATTTCTAGAGTTTTGAAAAAAATGGAACAAGAAAAAGTGATTATCCTAGGAAGAGGTAAAATTATTTTAATTTAATGACTGCTATGTAACATATGATGCAAAATTTATACAATAATGTTGATTATTATTGTTTTGAACTAATCAACAATAATCATGGATAAAAATAGATCAAAAATCAGGTTACACGACGGAATAGTTGGGATTCTCTATCTCAGCAGTGTTTTATTGGCCAATTATATTAATTTAAGTTTTGGCTGGATCGCCATAGCGGTGGCTGGACTGCAAATCGTAAGTCCTTTTACTAAATTCTGTCCTGTGTATTTCGTATTGAATAAAATGATGCCCGATACCGAACCTATCCAGAATGGAAAATGAAAAGTTAATTTTTTAAAAGGTCTTGCCGTCAAATAATGAACTTTTAATTCATACGATTCTTATTTGTTTTTTTTACAACTAATTTATTTCTTATCTTGAAATTGAGAAAAAGAAATATTATGAAAAGAAAGAACGTTAAGTTGAAGTCCAGAAGATCTTTTGTTAAAAGTGGTCTGGCCTTATCCGCCATTACCATCCTTCCTCGCCATGTTTTGGGTGGTAAGGGCTTCACAGCACCCAGCGACCAACTCAATATTGCGGCGATTGGATCGGGAGGTAAAGGGGCGAGTGATATTTCAAATGCATCTCGTAATGGCAATGCAAGAGTGGGTGCTTTGTGTGATGTAGATTTTTCTGGAAGTGCAGCAGCAACGGCCAAAAAATTTCCAAAAGCCAAACGTTATGCTGACTTTAGGGAGATGTTAGACAAGGAAAAAGACCTAGATGCCGTCACGATTTCTACACCTGATCACGTCCATGGTGTGGCCGCTATTTATGCCATGGAGCGCGGCAAACATGTATATGTTCAAAAACCAATTACGCATAACATAAGAGAAGCCCGTATACTGACCGAAATGGCCAGAAAACAAAAAGTGGTTACTCAAATGGGTAATCAAGGAGGATCTAATCCCTTGTTACAGACCGTTCAGGGTTGGGTGGATTCGGACGTCATAGGCAAGATTTCAAAAGTCCAAATTTGGACCAATCGTCCGGTATGGCCTCAAGGGATAAAAATGCCTGCGGCAGATCCTTCAGCCAAGCCTGCAGATTTGAATTGGGATTTATGGCTCGGTCCTGCACCGGATAAACCTTACACACCTAACATGCATCCATTCAATTGGAGGGGTTGGTGGGATTATGGTACCGGGGCCTTGGGAGATGTGGGGTGTCATTTGATAGATATTCCCTACAGAACACTGGGTTTGAAATATCCCAAGGATGCCGAGTGCAGCGTCGGAACGGTTTATTCTCGTATGTGGACGCCAGATTACTTTCCTGAAGGATGTCCACCTTCATCTTTTACTACGTTGCATTTTGATGCAACAGAGAAGAGTAAATCACCGATTGAAATGACTTGGAGTGATGGGGGTATCAGGCCATCACATCCAGAAATCATTCCTGCCAATCATGATATTGGGGGCCCCGGAAGCGCAAATGGCGTTTTGATGATTGGAGAAAAAGGCATCATCTCTACCAATATTAATGACAGCTCACCATTGATGCCCAAACTTTATTTAAACGATGGCACGACTGAATTTGGTCCAGAGTTAGCACCGAGCGATGAGCCGGAATACGGGCATCAGCGCAAATGGGTAGAGGCTTGTAAGGCAGGTTATCAAAGCAGTGAGCATCAAGCCCTGACTTCCTCTTTTGATTATGCAGGACCCATGACCGAGACCGTATTAATGGGGAATTTGGCCATCCGAAGTTATATGCTTCGACGAGAAAATGCGGAAGGAAAAATGTCTTTCTATGCACGTAAAAAATTGATTTGGGATGGAGAAAACACTCGAATCACCAACCTAGAGGAGGCCAATCAATTTGTCGGGAGGGTCTACAGATCGGGTTGGGAGATGTGATAAATGAGAAGGATAGGGTTTAATATGATCATATTAAATCATATGGAATGTGATGCTTTTAATTTTATGAGAAATAAAAGGGGTTCATGATCATTTAAAATTGTTGAACTTTAGGTAACCTTTTTTGTTTCATTTCGTTCAGTCATACAGTTAAGGAGGGGATTGAAATGAAGAAGATTCAAAAAGTAGTATTATTTAGTATATTTTTTCCAGTATTTACGGTTGCTGCACAAGAAGTCGTTCAGGATAAAAGAAGCTATGTTACCCATGCCATAAAGGGAACAGAAGTCCCAGAAATTGACGGTCGATTCAATGAACCGCTTTGGGATAAAGTTGCTTGGGAAGGGAATTTTGTCGAGGCAGACCCTGATGAGAATACAGCTCCTGCCCAATCCACTCAATTTAAGTTGGTTTATGACGATAATTTTTTGTACGTCGCCATCCAATGCTTGGATTCTTTACCGGATCAGATTGTAAAACGGCTGTCCAGAAGAGACAATACGCAGGGGGATTGGGTAGCCATTGCTTTTGATAGTTATTTTGACAAAAGAACGGCTTTTGTTTTTACCGTGAGTGCATCTGGCGTAAAGGGGGATGCCTTTGCTACAGAAAATGGAAATAATGGTGATGACAGTTGGAATCCTATTTGGTATGTAGCCACTACTGTTGACCAAGAAGGGTGGAATGCAGAAATGAAAATCCCGTTCAGCCAATTGAAATTTGGAAAATCAGCGGAGCAATTATGGGGATTGCAAGTAGCAAGAAATTTATTTAGAGAACAAGAAAGGTCAGTATGGGATAGGATCCCACAAAACAGTGCGGGTTGGATCAGTGAATCAGGAACGCTTAAAGGACTTAAGCACTTAAAGAGCCAGCATCAGTTGGAAATACAACCTTTTGTGGTTGCTCAATATGATACCTATGCAGGTGAGGCGGGCAATCCATTTAGGGAAGGAAAAGACTTAGGTTTTAATGTAGGTATTGATGCTAAAATTGGAGTAACCAACGATTTGACTCTTGATTTGACTGTCAATCCAGATTTTGGTCAGGTGGAAGCAGATCCAGGAGCCATTGCATTGGATGGGTTTCAAATATTTTTTAACGAAAGGCGTCCTTTTTTTGTAGAAAACAAAAATATTTTTGATTTCCAATTTGCCAATGGTTCCGATAATTTATTTTACAGTAGGCGGATAGGAAGAAATCCTCAGGGATCCGCGTCAGTGGCTGCGGGTGCCTATGTAGATCAACCTAATAATACGACTATTTTAGGAGCGGCAAGGCTTTCTGGAAAAACCAAAAACGGATGGTCTTTGGGATTATTAGAGACGGTCACGGATAACATGTTTGCCAAAATCATTGACAATGGCGAGGAATCTAAACAACGGGTTGAGCCCATGACCAATTACTTGGTGGGACGTGCACAAAAAGATTTTAATAATAGGATGTCTTATGTCGGTGCCATGATCACAGCCACCCATCGGGACTTGGGAGCCAATTTTCAATATTTACGCGAGGCAGCCTATTCAGGAGGTGTAGATTTTAAGCACAATTGGCAGGATAGGAAATACTATCTCACAGGAAATTTTGTAGCTAGCAATGTTCAGGGATCTAAAGAAGCCATTACTGCTACCCAATCTGATATTACCCATCTTTTTAACCGCTCAGATGCTTCACATGTAGCAGTAGATACGAGTCGTACAATGCTGACAGGTTCAGGAGGTAAATTGGAAATAGGTAAAGCAACAGGCGTATGGCTGTACAGTGGGGGATTCATTTGGCGTTCCCCAGAACTAGAACTCAATGATGTTGGGTTTTTACGTCAAGCAGATGAAATTCGTCAATATTTGGATGTAAAAGGCCAATTTTTAACACCAACCGACTGGTATAGAGGTGCTTCTGTAGGCTTTGGCCAATTTACGACGTATGATTTTGAGGGGAATTTGAATCGATTACAATTTGACCTCAATGGCAACGTGAATTTTAAGAATAATTGGGAGGCCAATATACGCATGATTCACAAACCGCTGATCAATATCAATACCTATTTGCGTGGAGGCCCAAGATGGCGTTTTTCTGAAGAAAACGGCATTTTTCTATCAGCAGGAAGTGATCGAAGGAAAAAATATAACGTGAATGTAAGGATGGGGAAAAGTCAAGCTAAGGAAGATAATTTTTCATTTACCCGCTATTCCATCTCAATGGGATATCAGCCTACTAATGCTTTGAGACTATCTTTAGAAACCTCCTACAGAAACGCCCCAAATAAGACCCAGTATGTAACCCAAGGAAATTTTCTCAATAAGAACTTTTATATCTTGGCAGCCATCGATCAGGTGACGTGGTCCACCTCTTTAAGGGTTAATTACAATATCAATCCAAATCTAACACTGCAATATTATGGACAGCCGTTCATCTCAAGGGGTGTTTATGATGATTTTAATTATGTAAAAGAGGCAAGTGCTGAAAAATTAGATGAGCGTATTCAGCTTTATTCGGAGCAGCAGATCAGCATCAGTGATGGTATTTTCTCTATTGACCAGGATGAAGATGGGACGGCTGATTTTTCATTTGAGAATCCTGATTTTTCATATGTGCAATTCAGATCCAATTTAGTGGTCAGATGGGAGTATGTGCCTGGATCTGAACTGTATTTTGTCTGGTCTCAAGGAATTACGGGGTTAGATGATCCGATGAGTGAGCTGGGCCAAAGTCTGCGCCATCAGATCTTTGATCAGCAACTCAACAACACTTTTTTAATCAAGGCCACTTACAGGTTTGTATTATAAAGCATTGGTCGTTTAGTTTCACGATTCATCCCCCACATCAAGTATCGGTCGAGCGCATTTGAAAGTGTTGAAGAATACTCAAGCGTTATTTAAATCAGGTATTAACCGCTTATATTTTTTTTTGATAGAGATGTTTAGGTCAAACAATAATGGGTTAGATTGTACGGATATAGATAAAAATCCGAATTAATATGGCATTCAAAAAATCAAGAAGGGACTTTGTTGTGAAAAGTACCCTCGCAGCTGCGGGTTTTTTTATAGTACCTAGGCATGTCCTTGGAGGACCTGGATTTACAGCGCCAAGTGACCAGCTAGCCATTGCTGCGATCGGCTCCGGTGGAAAAGGAGGCTCCGATTTAAAAAACGCTTTCAACGGTGGCAAGAATCGAATTGTCGCTCTTTGCGATGTGGATCCTGAGAGAGCCACCCAAGCGATCAAGGATCATAGCAAGGCATCCTTCTATTATGATTATCGAGTGATGCTTGACAAGGAATTGGACATTGATGCAGTCACCATTGGCACCCCAGATCATACGCACGCCTTAATTGCGCAAAATGCGATGCTTCGTGGTAAGCATGTATATGTGCAAAAACCGTTAACACATACCATCTCAGAGGCACGTTTACTTACTCAAATCGCAGAAAAATATAAGATTGTGACCCAAATGGGTAATCAAGGAGGATCCAATCAAGGAGTGATCCGATTGAAACAATGGGTCCAAGATCAAGAAATTGGAAGGATTGAAAAAGTTCAAGTTTGGACGAATCGACCAGTTTGGCCTCAAGGCATCCAGATGCCATTGGCCAATGAAAATGAAAAACCCGAAAAATTGGACTGGGATTTATGGTTGGGCCCCGCAACCAAAAGACCCTTTACCCCGGGATTACATCCTTTTAATTGGAGGGGTTTTTGGGAATATGGAACAGGTTCATTGGGAGATATGGGCTGCCATTTGTTTGATGCACCTTATAAAGCCCTACAGTTAGGATATCCTTCTGGAGTTCAATGTAGTGTTGTGGATGTGTACAAAGAAATGTGGAGGCCAGAATATACGCCCGAGGCTTGCCCTTTGGCGGCTAAAGTGGCCATTGATTTCCCTGCGGACAAAAACAATCCCAATGGAGTGGTATTTGAATGGATGGATGGAGGACTTCAGCCTGCCATTCCGGAGGAACTTGCGGCAACTTTTGTGCCTAAAACCAATGGGGTTTATATGATGGGTTCGAACGGAGTAATTACCTGTGATACTTACGGTAACCATCCCACATTATTTAAAAAAGGCCAAGAACCCTTACTTTTCGATACGAGCGTTCAGGGAAATTTGGATTTGAATCATAACCAAGCGTGGACGGAAGCCTGTAAGACTGGTCATGGCTCTATTGAACACAAGGCGCTCACGTCTTCTTTTGATTACGCAGGGCCCTTCACTGAAACAGTGCTAATGGGTAATTTAGCTATTCGAAGCCATCAGTTGAGAAGAGAGAACGCGTCGGGAAGAGAAGAATATTTTGGAAGAAAAAAATTATATTGGGATGGGGTTAATATGAAAATCACCAACCTAGAAGAGGCCAATCAATTTGTAACCAAGCCTTATAGAAAAGGTTGGGAATTATCTAATTTATAAGGGTTTTGCTAACTGATATAGCAGCCGAAGTCCCTATTAGTGTCTTTCTTTTCTATTTTAAAAGGAACCTCTAAGGGTCAAAGAAATATTCCTACCTCCTGCACTGATGTTGGAAGCAAATTGACGGTAGTTTGTATCTAAGATATTATTAAAGCTCAGTTGAAATTGTATTTTTTCGCTGAATGAGTAGGAAGTATTTAAATTCAAAGTCATCCATTTAGGCATAAATCCATTAATTGGATCCACTGAAAACAACTCATTATCTTCACCGGAAAGGTTATAATCTTTAGATTTTTTATCACCATTAAAGACCATGAAAAAGGAGGCTTTGATTTTTTTAATTTGCAAATCAATACTGGATCGCCCAAATAGGGGTGAGATATGACCCAAGGGTGAGCGCCCTAGGTTATTGAGTATTCGGCCATACGTGTAGGTCATGGAATTACTAAATTTCAGATGAGGGGTAAGGTCAATATTTAATAATCCACTGAATCCATAAATAAAGGCTTTTTTGACGTTGGCATTATGATACGTCTCACTGAGTACCTCATCATATAGGACTAAAGATTCGAATGCGCTGCTCTTATTGTTTGCAACGGTTATTTTTTGCATGGTAATGGCATTTTGATACCAAGTGTAATAAGTATTTAAACCCAAATGGATTTTCCCTAACCATCGTTTAGAAATACCAAGCTCCAGATTGTAGGTATATTCAGGGGCTAGCTCAGGATTGGGAACAACAACATTTCCGGGAGATGAATCGAATACTTTACTGAGATCATCGATATTTGGGGCTCTAAATCCGGAAGATCCAGCGAGCATGACCCGCCAATTATTTTTCGAATTATAAACCAAGCTTAAATTCCCATTGAGGGCGGTATGGGCTTGAGTTACCTGATCAAAGTCAAAAGGAAAAAAAGTTTTATCATCGAAATTAGCTTCCAGTCCAATATAGTTGATGCGCAGTCCCTCATTCAAGATCCATTGATCATTTAATTTGTAGGAATGGGTAAAGTAGAAAGCATAGCTCTCCATAGTTGACCCTCCATCAGGATAGCGGGTATCTAAAGGGATCTGATCAAGGGTTATAATATTTTGTTGATGGGCGGTAGAACGCACTTTATTATGCCAAAAATCAAATCCATATCTGAAAGTATTTTTCAATTTCTTTTTCTCGAAGTCAGCGTTGAGTGTGTAAATATTGAGTTGCTCATTTCTATTTTTCAAAAAGGAATTATTAAAGGATCGGGTATGTCGACTTTCTTCAATGAATTGATATCCTAAAATAATTTTTGCTTGATCAAACCACTTTTGATTCTGCGTGAGGTCTAATTGATAGGAGCTGAAGAATCTTTCTTGTGGGCCATAGAACCATTCCGCATATTGAGGTGCATCATTTTTTATTTGTGTCAGCCGATCATATCTTGGAATATCTGAAGAAGTAGAATACTGAAAGTTCAGGACATGATTCACCACATCATTTTTCCGATAAAGAAATTTTTGTAGGAAATTATATTGTTTGTAGCCGGATTGTTTTTGAATATTTGGATTTGAGTTTTGTAAGACGACATCTACATCATTGATTCTGTCTACATAAAACAATCGCTTACCAAAATCTGGATATTGTGGGTCGCGACGCCCCCCTTGCCTTAAGTCACCAAAATCAGAGAAAGACAGACTGCTGAGTGCAGCGAATTTTTTCAATCCAAAGTAGAAATCCAAATGGGTAGTTTTCTCACTATTGGCACTTGCATACCGGGCAAGGAGCTGCGTCTGGATCTCCAAAGTATCATTGTCAGATAGCTTGGGATTCTTACTGTAAAAATGCATGACTCCACCGAGCGCATCACTACCATAGATGACTGAACCAGGGCCTAAAATAATTTCCAATCTTTCTAGGACGTTATTATCTAAGGTCAATGAATTTTGAAGGTGTCCACCCCTATAGATGGCATTGTTCATGCGAACCCCATCAACAACCATCAAAACTTTATTGGTTTCAAACCCTCTGATGACGGGACTTCCCCCACCCATTTGACTTTTTTGTACAAATACATTTCCTGAGCTTTGTAAGAGATCAGGTGTCGTTTGTTGGTTTAAAAAAGAGATTTCTTTTGCATTTACCACTCGGATGGATTGTCCGACTTCACTCAGTTTTTCGTTGAACTTATTGGCTGAAACGACAATTTCTCCCAGCGAATAAGAGTTTTCGGCTAGGGTTACGATAAAGTTCATCTCAACCAATTTTGCATAACTGAATCGGCGAACCATATAATTGGGGTGAATGAACCAAATTTCGTCCTCTTGTTTAAATGCACCTATATCGGCTTTTCCCGCAGTATCCGTTTTTATAATCAGTGAAAGGGCGCTTTCAATGGTAACGTTAGTAATCGGACGGGCATTGGCCAAGTCTTTAACGGTTAATATTTGGGCCTCGAGGGATGTGGAAAGTAGGATGCCCAAAACAATTAAAGTGACTACTTTATTCATTCTACGAATCTATCTACATACTTGCTTCGGAGTTTAGTTAATTTAGGTTGAATGACGGCTCTGCAATAACCCGCTTGGCTATTTTGATTGTAATAGTCATGGTGATCTGCTTCTGCCAAATAGAAAGGTAGGGCAGGGGATATTTCGGTAACGAGGGGAGCATCGAAATAATCTTTTAATTCAATAAAAACAGCATCAGCGGTAGCGCGCTGATCATCGGATTGATAATAGATAACTGATCTATATTGTGTGCCCAGGTCAGCACCTTGCCCATTCAATTGAGTAGGATCATGTAAGGTCATAAAAATGGTCAGTAAATCGCGCAACGAAATCTCTTCGTTTTCGAAGGTGACTCTTACTACCTCTGCATGACCAGTAAGACCAGAACAAACTTCTCTATAAGTCGGATACCCGGGGGCCAGCCCTCCGCTGTACCCAGATTCAACTTTGGTAACCCCTTTGACGCGCTGCATTACCGCTTCAATACACCAAAAACAGCCCCCACCTATCGTTATGATCTCCACACTCATATCAATCTTTAATTAATTTAATAGACTCAGAATTTATACAATACCGTAAACCACTTGGCTCCGGCCCATCCGGAAAAACATGACCTAAATGCCCATCGCAGACGTTACACATAACTTCTACACGAATCATGCCAAAAGAGTCGTCTTTCACATATTTTACTGAGGCAATATCAATAGGTTGGGTAAAGCTGGGCCATCCTGATCCTGATTCAAATTTGATGGTGGAATCGAATAATTCAGTATCGCAGCATGAACAGCTATATACGCCTGCCTCATGGGCATGACAGAGGGCACCTGTGCCTGCAGGTTCGGTACCCTTAAGTCGGGTTATTTTATATTGTTCAACCGTGAGCAAATCTTTCCATTCATGATCAGATTTTTCCACCCTTCGTTCGGGCTCTGGATTTCCTTTTGAGGCAAATTTTATAACGTCATTCCAAGTAATCATAGTTTTTTTTAAATAAAAAAATCAATAAGCATTCAATTTAAAGTGCATTGAGATGAGAAAAAACATATTCTGAAATAATTGGGATAATAAACCAATTTTATATGATCAATTGGTGCTTACTAAAATTTGAATGCGTCGATTTATAAATCAAGAGCACTTCATTCTTCTTTGGAAGCCATTGGTAACTGATTCTTATGGTTAGACGAGGAGTACGGATTTCATGCGTCTCAACGATCTTTTCGATTGAGATCTTGATGGGCATAAAATCCTAGATCTTTATTTGTAAGATACTTGGTCCAAAAGGCAATTTGTCCGGTATGGTAGGAAAAATGTTCAGTGGCATGAATCAATACCTGAACCCCGCTAAAGGAGTACGTTTGAACGGGGCGAACCTTTAGGAGGGTGGTTTCATCAATCGACGCAATGATGTCTAGCGCGGCAGCTACCGTTTGGTTGATTAAAGAAATTAATTCTTTCTTAGAATGGCCATTCCTTTCAGAGAATTCCATAGGTCGGTTCCTAATATCTTTTTGATTGCCTAATGAGGAAATGACATATTGATGGATATTGCCGCAAAGATGCAATACCTGATTTCCAATGGCATTTGAGACTTCATTGGGACGATGCCATAGAGCAGATTCATCTAAGGTATCCAAGCATTTGATTACTTTCAGATTATTTTCTTTGAAATAACAACAGGACGTCTTTATTATCTCTAGCGCAAGTGGATTCATTTTGATATTTTTGAGTCTAACCATTTTCGCCGAAGGAATTGTGATTTAGCGGGTGCATGGGGTAGAAGTTTTAGAATTATTTGAGGATAAGGCTTAAATTCTAAATGTACCAATTTGGTTTTTCCATGTCTTTCAATGACCAAGTTAGTTGCCTGACCGGGAAGGTAATGGGAGCGAATAAATGCATCAAAGGAGGTTTCAGAGCCCATTTTTTCACCACCTATCTCGAGAATAACATCTCCATAGGAAAGCCCAGCTTGATAGCTAGAAGTACCTTCTAAAGGATTACTTACTAGGGTGAATTTTTCCCCAATGGTTGAGACCATTGCTCCGAAAAAAGGGGTTGTTGAATTTTGGATTTCGTAGGAGATGCCGACATTTTCAAATCCTTTTTGATAGTTGGGTTGCTGGGCATTATAAATGAAGGATTCAAAGAAAAAATCAGCAAAATCAGCACTGGCATATTGAGCTAAAGTCGTTCTTAGATCTGACAATTCATAAGCCTGTGTTGGGATACCATATTTCTGCCAAATCAGCTGCATATATCCATCCAAAGTCAAGTCATTGTTCATATTTCTAAGCGCAAGATCAAGCGCTAAACCCAAAACACTTCCATAGGTATAATAGGACACGAAAGTATTTTCCCTGTTTACAGGATCCACACTGCGCGCGGCATCGACAAACGGCGCTTGATAACTCATTTCGATAGGAGAGCGGTGGTTTATACCAGGCGCATTCCAAACAGCATTGAGTTCTATTTCGACTCGCTTTAAGTAATTTTCTTCACTGATTAATCCGGTTCGGCATAAAATAAGGTTTGTATAATAATTGGTAAACCCCTCAGCAAACCAGAGCGCATCTGACATATTGGCTTCCTCAAAATCAAAAGGGTCTAAGGATTTTGGGCGTATGCGTTCAACATTCCAAGAATGAAAAAATTCATGGGCAGCCGTAGCAATATGATTGAGTGGTTTGGAGTTAAGGTCTTGACTTTCTGTTAATATCGTAGAATTGCGATGCTCCATACCGTCTCCATTTACATTGGGTGCATAGCAAGCTAAAAAAGTATATCTCTTAAAATCAAAATCTGGAAGGTCGCCAAAGACCCTAACTTCTTCGCGAACGATCTTTTGAACCTTTTCAAAATAATCATTAAAATCCTCAGCCTCAGCTTCACCGTGAAGCACAAATTGAATTTTATACTTCTTGCGATCGTGCTTTAAGACAAATTCCTTCAGTTGATAATTGCTCAGTTCTATGGGACTGTCCATCAAGTAATCAAGATCGGGGGCACGATAAACACCATCACCTATATGCTTTAGCTGGGTCGCCACACGCCAATCTAAATTGGGAGGTAGATTGAATGTGATTTGATGTGGTCGGGCCTTAAAATCAGGGGCATACATGAAGGTGGCGGGACTGTTTAAGTGGCCATGGGTTTCGTCAATTTGACTGTAAGTACCATCACCTCTATTGGCAAACAATTTATAATGAATCTTTACGTAACCTTTATGATTAATGACTTCCCATTGGTAGGGATCTTTTTTTTGAATATTCAGGTCATTTCCATTTTGATCTGAAGCACTGACATCGTACACATTTTTGGCAAATTCATGTAAAGCATATCTACCTGGGGAGCTGCGGCTCATTCTTGTGACGAGAGGCTCCTTCCCAATGTCTTTAAAAACCACCTCAATATCGGCTATATGGTGAACAACCTTTTCGAAGGATACATTGTATTCAATGTTTTGACCCAAGCAGGGATAGAATAGCCACCCTAGTATCACCCCTAGTATAAATGTTAACTTCATGGAGTTTGATAGGGAACTTTACTCAAAATTGTTTTTATTATTTGACTCCGTGCCTTGGCTTTTTTATTGGCTTCGATGATTATCCAAGGATTTTTTTCTGTATTCGTTTTTTCGAACATGCGTTGCTTATAAAGGGTGTATTGATCCCAAAGATCTTGTGCTTTTAAATCGACTGCAGTTACTTTCCAGCGTTTCAAAGGATTACTTTGCATTTCATTGAATCTCAATTGCTGTTCATCCTTGGTAATAGAAATGTATAATTTGATTAAAATAATACCATCATTGACCAGCATTTCCTCAAAACCATTCACTTCGTTCAAAAAGTGTTCATACTCTTGGGTTGTACAAAATCCGTTGACGGGTTCGACCACCGCTCTATTGTACCAACTTCGATCAAAAAAGACGATCTCAGAAGGATTGGGAAGCTTATTTATGTAGCGCTGAAAATACCATTGTCCCATCTCTTTTTCACTGGGCTTAGGTAGCGCATTGACCGTATAAAAACGGGGATTTAAATGATGCGTAATACGTCTAATGGCACCGCCTTTGCCTGCGGCATCTCGGCCTTCAAACAGGATACAAACTCTTTGCTTTTGTGTGATCACCCAATTTTGTAACTCAATGAGCTCATTTTGTAGACTTTCAAGTTCTTTTTCATACTTGAGTGTTTTTAAAGTCCTTTCGGGGGAGAACTTATCTCCCGATTTGAGCATCATTTTTAATGCTTTTTTAGTGCTGAGTAGCTTTAACTCCTGACTGCTGAAATTTGTTTTTTCCATATTAATCAATGTGCTGGAATGATTGATGAAACCTCATGATGACATTGGGATCAGGTAATACCCGAGTGGAGGCCTCTAATTTATCATCATATTCAAAGGAGGACAATAGATACCTGATACTTTCGAGGCGGGCGGTTTTTTTATCATTGGTCTTGACGATGATCCAAGGACTAAAGGAAGTATGTGTTTTGCTGAACATCTGCTCTTTATAGTACGTATATTTATCCCATAGTTGCTGACCCATTTCATCTACGGGGCTGAATTTCCATCTTTTCAAGGGATTGTCTTTTCTTTCCGAGAACCTTTTAAGTTGTTCTTCTTTGGTTATAGAATACCATAATTTAACTAATGAAATTCCGTCTTCAAATAGCATATGCTCAAACTCAGAAACTTGACGCATAAATCGATCATATTCCGCGGGGGAGCAAAATTCCATGACCGGCTCTACTACGGCCCTATTGTACCAGCTTCGGTCAAAAAAGACAATTTCTCCTGCTTCAGGCAATTCTTGGATGTATTTCCGAAAATACCATTGTTTTTTTTCTAATTCTGTTGGCTTGGGCATCGCGATTACCCGCATGGCCCTTGGATTCAAATGTTCTGTGAATCGCTTGATGGCACCCCCTTTACCGGAGGTATCTCGGCCCTCAAAGATCACAATGACCCGCTTTTGATTTTTGATTACCCAGCTCTGTAATTTAACCAATTCGACTTGGAGTTTCTTTAATTGGTATTCGTAATCCTTTTCTGGATCTGGAATCTTAAAATGGGCACCTTGGGCTTTTAAAAAATTTTCAAGATCTTGAGCTGATTTGATTTCATCAAAGTCCGAATTAGTGATCTTAACAGGTGTTAATCTGTTTTTATCTTTTAGTGCCTTTTTTTTTGATGCTTTATTCATTTAAAATATTTGATATATTTCAGCCTATGATATGCAAAATATTTTGATCAGGCAAGATTAATTGCTTTTTTCCATTTTTTTCTCGATATCGATGTGCATATCTAAATCATTGAGCTGCTTATTGAATGCAGCGATATCATGGTTGATCAGTTCGTCAAATGCTCCTTTGGTCTTTTGAAGTCTTTGGTTCAAAACTTCATAGACCGCTCCTTGTTGATCCGTAGGTTTAAAATCAATGCCACTGGAGTTAATTTCACTGGCCAAGGCACTCAAGCGGCCATACAATTTCATGGGAGATCTAAAGGCATCTTCTCGTGCACCGGTGAGGTGGATGTCGTAAAGTGAACCCGCAATTTGGGTGGCAATACCCATCAATCGATCTACTTGTTTAAGTTCAGAATTCTTTTTAAGCGAAGTTTTAAGAAGCAACAACTCACTCCTGATGTATTCAATTTTGTTGATCATCGTAACGGCAACATTCATCGCCTCCCGTAAGGCCAGGGAGAATTGTACTTGCGCTTCTAGATCTGCCAAGGAGCCCTGTGCCAGCGGATCTTTCAAAACGACCAAATCTTTTTCAAAGGAGGCGTCATCGATGGTAATTACCGCTTTGTACTTACCAGGAACTACCCTAGGGCCATATTGACCACTCCATAAGTCCAAATCCCAAGTAACTAGAGGTCTCCAGCCCTCACCGTTGAGCTGGACCCAAGGCCTGCCGGTGGGCCGGGTACGCAGTTGAGGTTTGTAGGTTGGCTCGTATCTTAAATCCCACATGACCCTGTTTACTCCGATTTCATTTGATCCTTTTAAAGTTCGAATGATTTGATTTTTTTCATCTCGGATCTCGATCGAAACCTTTTTTGTGAGGGTATCGGGAAGATAATAATTGATGGGAGTTCCGTAAGCAGGGTTCCGTCCAGAATTAAAGCTGTAACCATCGGTTTTAATGCTCTCTTTATTGTTCAGTCGGTAACTCTTTCGGGGGTCAAATACTTGCGGAGATTCCTTTAGAGCTGGATTAAATTGGCGAAGAGCAGAGAGATCATCCAAGATATAATACCCACGGCCATAGGTGCTAACGACCAAATCATCAAAATTCTCCTGAACTTCGAGCCAATAAATGGGCGCAGGAGGCAGATTGTTTTTTAGGGGCATCCAATGTAAACCATCATCAATACTTATGAGTAGACTATTGTCTAGTCCTAAATAGAGCATACCTTCCTTTTTTGGATCTTCTTTCAATACATGTGCAAAGCTGTGTACGGATTGAGGGACATTCCCCACAATGGATTCCCAATGCATACCATAATCAGAAGTCTTATAGAGATAGGTGCCAAAGTCGCCCATTTGATGTAAATCAATGGCGATATATGCAGTTCCCTTTTTGTATTTAGAAGGGTGAATGCTGCTCACCGTGCTCCATGGAGGTAAGTTTGGAATATTTTGAGTAACATTTTGCCAGTTTTTTCCTCCATTTCGGCTGAGTTGAATTTGTCCATCATTGCTGCCCGTCCAAATTAGGCCCGCTTCAAGGGGCGACTCTTCGATGGCAAATAGGGTCGCTCCGTCAAAAGTCATAAGGTTATCGACGGCAATGCCTCCTGAATTTTGCTGATGATCCTTTTGGTTTAAGGTCAAATCAGGACTGATGACTTGCCAACTTTGGCCACCATCATCCGTCTTATGTACAAATTGGCTACCCACGTAGACCCGATGCTTGATATGTGGTGAAAAACTGAGGGGAAAATTCCAATGCCATCGATATTTCAGATCAGCAGGCGTCCACCCATAACCTGCTTCGGGCCAAACACGGACTTCTCGTGCATATCCTGTCGTCAGGTCATAACGTTCTAACCCGCCATCATAGCACCCCGACCAAATGATGTTATTGTCAAATGGATCCGGTTTCGCAAAGCCACTTTCACAGCCACCTACTCCACGCCACAAGCCCACGGGAATATAGCCTTGTTGACTGTTGCTTGGGCCACGGTAAGACCAACCATCTTGTCTATTTCCGTAGACATAATAAGGTATTTGATCATCAGTAGAGACATGATACATTTGAGCGATAGGTAAAACGATACGCTGGAAAGAGGAGCCTCTATTGAGACTGACACTGGCGCAACCATCATGGGCCACCATCATTCTTGCTGGAAGCAATGGATCGATCCACATGTCATGATTATCTCCCCCCCCTCGAGGTGGGTTTTTCATTAATGTTTTGCCCCCATCTTCAGATTTACTAAATCGGACACTTAAAAAATAAATTTCCTCAGAATTATCCGGCGCTACGACTATTCTAGTATAATAAGGAGCACGCTCATTCATTGTATGATCTTGATTCATTAGCCGCCAGGTAGCCCCTTTATTATCTGAACGCCATAACTCGGGACTATTTATTTCAAAAAGGGCATAAACGGTATTTGGATTGCTATGGGATACCGCAATTGCCGTTTTTCCTACTGGGCGATTTTTACCTCCGGGCAATCCCTGAGTGGCCAGGGCTACCCAAGAATCTCCGCCATCAGTACTTTTGTAGATCCCCCCACCTGGACCCCCACTGTTGAGACCCCAAGTATTGATATTCACTGACCACATGGCAGCATATAAGATGTTTGGATCTTCAGGATCAATGGCTAAATCAGCAGCACCAGTACCGGCATCAACAAAGAGAATTTGTTCCCAGTCTTTACCACCATTTTTGGATCGATATACCCCTCGTTCTTTTTGCGGGCCATAGGTGTGACCCAGTGCCGCAGCATAAATAATTTCAGGATGGTTGGGATGTACGACAACCCGACCAATTCTTCCTGTTTTCTCAAGGCCCATATGTTGCCAACTTTTGCCCGCATTGATCGATTGGTAAATGCCATCTCCCATGGCATGGGCAGGTCGGATCACAAAGGTTTCACCGGTACCTATCCAAACCTGATTTGGATCAGAAGGAGCAATAGCAATCGATCCAATAGAGGAAACGTTGAGCGAATCAGTCATTGGAGCCCACTTGACCCCACCATCTTGCGTTTTCCATAAGCCACCAGAGGCCGCACCAATGTAGGAAACCATAGGATTACCAGGTTCTCCGGCAATTGCAATGGCTCTGTTTCCTTCTGGTCCGATGAATCGAAATTGAGTGGATTCAAATACTTTAGGATCTAGCGCTTGAGAAAATACTTGGACGGTAATTAAAAATGAAAATATAACGGAGTTAAAAAATTTCATAATCTTCTCTTTTAAATGGATCAAAGCATGCGGAAGTGAGACATAGTACTTGTCTCATTAAGCAAGAGCAATCTCAATCAAGATTCAACATACATATAATCTCTAATTTAATTTATTTTGAGCAAATTATAAGTTACTTTATCGGAAGAGATGATAAACAAGAAAATAAAATGGGGTATTGTAGGTCCTGGAATCATAGCACATCAGTTTGCGAACGATTTTCGCTGGGTCGACAACGGAGAATTGATCGCCGTAGCTTCACGGGACAAAGGACGCGCTCAGGCTTTTGCAGATACATACAGTATAGCCAAAGCCTATGAAGGCTATCAGAGTCTGTATGATGATGATGATGTAGATGCCGTTTATATCGCAACGCCTCATAATTTCCATTTTGAAAACGCTAAAGCCGCATTACAAGCAGGAAAAGCAGTGATGTGTGAAAAGCCAATAGCCATCAATCCTAGCGAGCTGGTTGAACTCATTCAAATAGCAAAGGCGAGTTCGGGCTATTTAATGGAGGCCATGTGGACTTATTTTCTTCCGGCAATCATCAGAAGCCAAGAATGGGTGAAATCTGGCAGAATAGGAAAAATATTACAAATAAAAGCTGATTTTGGATACCCGACTCAATATGATCCCATGAGCCGCATGTACAATCCTCATTTAGCGGGCGGAGTTTTACTAGATATGGGAATTTATCCCATCGCAGTGACGGCATTGATGATCGATGCTTTACCAGAGGAGGTCAAGGTCGTCGTGCAAAAAGCCAAAACAGGAGTTGATTCGGAAGTAACGATGCTCTTTGAGTACGGTGACGGCTCCCTCGCGAATTTGTGTGCTTCATTTAGAGCTAAGTTGAATAATTGGGCTTATATCATCGGTGAAAAGGGCTATATTGCCCTACCAGATTTCTGGAGGGCATCCGAATGCTTTTTATATGAAGGGGACCATATCATTGATCATTATGAGGGGCTCAGAGATTCTTTTGGCTACCATTATGAGACGTACAGTATGAACGAAGATTTGCTTTTGGGGAGAAAACAATCGGTCATTATGCCCCATGAAATGAGTATGAAACTTCAGCAAATGATGGCAAGTGTTAAGGCCTATTTTTAACTATTAAACTCAAATACCCTTACGTTGGTATGACATTAAGGATATGTTTTATTATTTTTCTGTTTTGAATAACAAGTTTTATCTTATTGCTTTTTCATAAAATTATGTTTAAAAAACTTCAATAATAATAGGGATGAGACTTATTCTAGTATTGATAGGGTCAATGTTTGTTCAATGTTCCTTTGGACAATTAAATAGGGCATTGGATTATGAAAATGAAGGAAATTGGGCAGTTCTTCCCAGTGATACCTTAAAACCTTGGGCGCCTTTTATTGAGGCAGCACCTTTCAAAAGTGTCGATATTTTTTATGTCTATCCTACATTATTGACCGATCCTAATGATTTTCGATGGAATTATGAGATCGAAGACCCACGTCATAAAGGAGGGGTGATTAATTATGTAGTTAAATATCAAGCCTCCGCATGGGCCGAGTTAGGAAATGTATATGTCCCTTTTTATAGGCAGGCCCATATAAGGTCCTTCAGTAATTTGGAAGTGGGAGGGGAGGTAGCATTAAGAATGGCATATGAAGACGTTAAGGCTTCTTTTCAGTTTTATTTGAAACATCATAATAGGGGCAATGCCATTATATTGGCAGGACATAGTCAAGGATCTTTTCATTTGAAAATGCTGCTGAAAGATTTTTTTGATAAGCAACCCTTACAAGACAAATTGATCGCAGCTTACCTTCCGGGTATAGGTATTGATAAAGATACATTTAAAAGTATTTCTTTGATGATCGAGCCGCATGAGACGGGAGGGTTTTTAACCTGGAATACCCTTAAAAAAGAGTATCAAACTGAGAGATACCGAAAGTGGTATCAGGGTAGGGCGGTCATTAATCCAATTACTTGGGACCTATCAGTGGTTGGAGCGAAGAAGGATCATAAAGGATTTCTATTTACCAATAACAAGGTTTATCAGCATGCCTTTAAGACGCATTTGGTGGATGGAGCAATATTTATAGATCACATAAAATTCCCATTGGGACTTATTAGTAGAAAAGCAAAAGATTTTCATCGTGGAGATGTAAACCTTTTTTGGGAGGATATTCGGCAGAATGCAAGATTACGAACTTCGTATTATATAAAGATGAATACTTTATAAGCAACTAAACCGATATAAAATATATGTACTTAACTAAAGAGAGGCAAATCATTTAACTTTACATAGAAGGTAATGAGTTAGATTTGCTGAAGTTAGGGCGCCCAGAGTGAATTCTACATACAGATGGCATCTCGATCAAGGAATATCAAAAGCGGAGCTTTTCATATTAATGAGTGTATCCTTTTATTTCAAATATTATTAGGGACTCAATAATTTAATGCTTTGCATGAAAGTTCATATTTTAATAACATCAAGGATAAATAAATGACGGTGATTGGGAAATATTTTAAACCGAAAATTGTAGTGATACTTTCTTTTTTATGGTGCACTTCTTGCTACTACGAAAACGAAGAAGACTTATATGGGAGTTTAATAGAGACCTGTGACTTGACTGAGATTACCTATGGTATAGAAGTGAAAGCACTGCTGAATACGCATTGTACTGTTTGCCACAGCACCTCTTCAGCGGCTTCAATAGGGGCTAATATTGTTTTGGATGATTATGCCTTGCTTTCCAAATATGTGGATAATGGCAAGCTGATGGGTAGCATCAATCATGAATCTGGCTATCAGGCCATGCCGAAATCAGGGGCAAAATTACCTGCATGCGATATTGCAAAGGTTCAAACATGGATAGACAATGGCGCATCAAATGACTAGTAGAATTTATATTTATTTATTGGGTATGTTCTTTTTTTGTGTGGCAGACGCCCAAGAGGATTTGGAATCTTTATTGGATGAGCTCGCTCCCTTACCCCCACAGGAAGTGATGGCTACCTTTAAGTCTGGAAAAGTGATCAATCTCCACACCAATGAACGTGTGGCAGCAGGGAATTTGGAAATGCGGATTTCACATAGGTTTGGGCGACTCAATGGAGGAGCTTATGAATTGTGGGGATTAGACCAAAGCACCATAAGAATTGGTTTAGATTATGGACTGAGTGATCGTCTAGCTATAGGTTTAGGCCGTAATTCCTATAAAAAAATTTATGATGGATTTGTTAAGTATTCAATAGTCAGTCAAAAAAACAATGGATTTCCATTAAGTATGGTAGGCGTCAGTTCTATTGCAATTAATTCTTTACGTTTTGCAGATGAAACTAGAGAAAATTATTTTCGGTCAAGATTAACGTATGTCCATCAGCTGGTCTTGGCTAGAAAGTTCAGTGATCGTTTATCATTAGAGTTGGTACCCAGTTGGGTGCATTATAATTTAGTGACGACCGCCACAGATCAGTCAGATATACCCGTATTGGCGGCAGGTGGAAGGATCAAGGTTTCAAAAAGAGTATCGATTAATGCTGAGTACAGTTACAGAATCCAGTTCAATGATGACGCTGCCAATATCAATGATTTTTATGATAGCTTTTCGGTAGGTGTGGATATTGAGACTGGCGGACATGTTTTTCAGTTGCAGTTTACCAATTCATTACCAATGGTAGAAATGGGATTCTTAACTGAAACCAATGATCAGTGGTCAGCAGGAGGCATTCATTTTGGTTTTAATATTACCCGGGAATTTGTACTCAAACACTAGATTTAATATGAAAAAAAAAGGGAGCCTTTATCTGCTCATTATAATGTTCATTTTTGCAAGCTACAGTCTTGAAGCCCAGAAAATGGGTATTAAGAGCTCTACCATTAGTTTTTTCTCTGATGGATTGTTAGAAGATATTGCAGCAGTGAACACGGCGAGTCAGGCTATTTTAAATTTGGAAGATGGGGCTTTTTTTTTAAGAATACCTATTACCTCCTTTGAGTTCCCAAATCAACTGATGCAGGAGCATTTCAATGAAAATTATTTAGAGTCGGAGAAATTCCCTACAGCAATGTTTAAAGGAAAATTAAACCGTAAGTTCGAATTGGGGAAAATAGAAAACACCATTTTTGAGGCGCAGGGAGAACTGATGATTCATGGCATTGCACAGGAGCGAACGATAGTGATTGATATATCAGATGAGAAAAAAGGGATTAAGGTGCAAGGAAAATTTGATGTGGCCTTGGAAGATCATGATATTGAAATACCTTCTTTATTATTTCAAAAAATTGCAGAAATCATAGCTGTGGATATTGAAATCCATTTAACTGAACTTAAGCCGTAATTATTCTTTATTAAACCCATTTCATGAAGAAACAAGAAGTCATCAATCGGAAGCAGTTTTTATCAAAATTAGGTTTAGGTACCGGAGCGATTATGGCTACCTATTGCTTGGGAAGCCTTTCAAGTTGCGATGATGAAGACGATGATTATATAGGTGGAGAAGTAAATTTTACTTTGGATTTAGATGAATCGGCTTATAATGCTTTGAATGCTGTAGGGGGGTATGTGCGTATAAATAAGGTAGTTATTGCTGCTGTTTCCGAAGGGACGTTTGTAGCAGTTACTCAAATTTGTAGTCATGAAGGAAAAGAAAAAGTAACCTATAGATCCTCCAATAATGATTTTTATTGTACCGAGCATGGGGCTATTTTTGATCTAGAGGGAAAAGGATTGAACAGCAACGGATCCAAAGGGATTTTGATTTATAATACCTCTTTATCAGGAACCCTCCTGCGTGTTTATTCTTAGTACACTGGGCCATTAAAAGAGTCATTTCGGATCAGGCATGAGCATGTTCGTGTGAACGGTTACAGCTTCTATTTTGGACCGGTCAAAATAGAGGGGAAAGTACCGGTCTTGGGTCCAAGGTTCAAACAAATTGTTATAAAAGGGGCTCGCTGGATTTCCTGACTGACCGGGACCGTTTGTGGCAATGGCGGCATCCCAATCTCCTGTATTGACGATCATCCTAAATGAGGCGCCACTTCTCTGTTGATAATCAGCGCCTGTGGAACCGGGTGTATAGGCATTTCCACCCCTTGGTAGCGGACCTAAATTAAGAAGTTTTTGAGTTTTCTCATCTACCCATTTACCCAAAGCATGCTCAAGGTAAGTATGCTTTAATTTTGCTTGCCCATATTGCCACTGGGTCATGTCTGAACCTAATTTTTGAGTAAGGCTTTCAACGCCTCGTTGGAATGCCTTGGTAAGTAATGCTGTACGGGTTTTCTCCGGAATTGATCCAAAGATCTCTGAGCTCGGTTCGCTAAGCCAGCCAATAAGCTTGGTTAAATTGATTCTTGTGATAAAGGACTGCACTTCTGTAGGAACCAAATGTTCATATGCGAGCCGTTCAAGTTCCCTTTCAAACGCCGTATATATGGCAGCTTCAATGGAAGGGGCATTCAGTCGATAATCCCAACCCTCTAGCCTAGATTTTGCCTTATTATTACGTCCCTGGAAAGGTATTTTTAATAGCATGGGAGTGAGGGCTCTGGCGGGAAGCGAGAGATAATCAACTTGAAGAGATGTCAGATCTTCTAGGGTCAATGAATCATGGGGGGAAAGAACCTCATCGATGCGATTACCGCGAAAGGGGTCTGACCAGGTATAACCAACAGCATTCCAGTGAGTATAATTTTCTGGAGTCACATTTTGATTGGCGGTAGCGATAAATCCTTTTGCAGGGTTGAAGGTATTGGGCTTTTCGATGATAGGCAGATAGCCATCCCATTCATAGGTTCCATTCCCAGGTACAGGTACTAGGCCACTGAAGTTATTTCTAATAGGTGCAATACCTACTGCTTGCCATCCAATGTTTCCTGCTTTATCTGCCCAGATCATGTTTTCACCGGGAATATGACTGTAATTGCAGGCGGCTCGAAATTCTTCCCAACTTTTGGACTGATCCATTCTTAAACTGGCTAAATAAGGAGACCCTCCCGGTTCTAGCCAGGCACACTTAACGGCATAAGCTTTCAAACCTAGGGTATCGATTAAGGTTATCGGCCCATGGAGGCTATAATCAAGCTGAACCTCTACATCGGCTTGATTCTTGACCTGGATGGTTTCGGTAATTGAACGCATATCGATCCATTCATTATTATAAAGATATTGCCGATAATTGTCTGGATTGAGGTCATAGATATATAAATCTTCCCCATCGGTGCGGTAAACCGTCAACCCCCAAGCGCCAAAAGTATTATGACCTATTGATATCCCCGGTATTTCAGGTTCGCCACCTCCTATTACCTCCCAACCAGGGGCACTTAAATGAACCATATAACGAAGGGAGGGTACCGCAACTTTACGATGTGGATCGTTGGCCATGTAGGTATTCCCGTCTTTCATTTTACTGCCACTGATTACCCAGTTATTACTACCTATGCTATGTGAATCATCTGGAATAGTTTCGTTTTTTGGTTCCTCTAATAAACTTACTTTACTCGCGTATTTAGGGAGTAGGTCTGCGGCATCAAATTTAATACCTGCTCGATAAGCTTCATAGAGCTCCAAAATATCTAAAGAAAGCACTTCCTCCGTAATACTTGGATCAAGGGTGATATTGGGATCTTTTGGGTGAAACCACATGAGGTTTTTAACAGCGTTAGGTCCTATGGCAGCCACGGCACGACCTATATTTAGTTCTTGAGTTATATTACCTAGTAAACCTTGATGTCGAGAGATAACCACCTCGGGAGTCCATTTTTGTGGGACTAGACCCAGTAATTTAAATTCTATGGGTAGTTCTTCAGGCTGTTTTAAAACCTCATCGATGTAAGCATTTACGCCATGGGTATAAGCTTCGATGATCGCTACACCATCCTCATGATAATGATTCATTTCGTCCTGCATATTACCTCTGTATTTAAACAAACGCGCGCCAATATCTCTTTTTAATGCTCTTGGCCCTAACATTTCAGCAGTAGTACCCGTAGCTTGCCTTCTCCAAATTTCAAATTGAAAGAGCCGGTCTTTAGCTGCAGCATAGCCTTGGGCAAAAAATAAGTCTTCTTGATTTTCTGCATAGATATGATTGATGCCCCATTGATCCCTGAGAATCTCAACGGGGGCCTTCAGTCCAGGAATATTTATTTTTTCTGTATTTTCAGTTGAGGATTTACATGACCATAATAAGCAGCCAAAGAGGAGTAAAGAATAGGGGTGTAATGTTTTCATAGTGTTTTAAGATAAGCTGATCCAAGAATAATTTACTTGAACTGGGTTACTTAAACAGTGTAGAATGAGATGAACGGATGCTAATGGGGACGTTCGGTGAAATGAAGCCTCATTTACTCAACAATGACCGGGACTTCATCTTGTACCAAGATTTCAGTTATAAGCAGCTCTTCAAAAGCGATTTCATTTTCCATTTGCGGTAAATGCGCCGATTGCTCAATGAAAAATTCTTGTCTATTGGGGAGTAATCTTTGAAGTTTATCTTTAAACTCATCATATAAGACTACCTGATCCGCAACGCCCCATATGGTATAGACTGGAAGATTGAGATCATTGATTTTTTGATGAATGACGTCCATTGTGGTATGATTTTTTCGAGTAGAAATCAACGCTTGTGCAAACCCTTTATATTGTTGTAAAGCAGTATATTTTTCGGGCCAATTTGGGAATTGGGTAGGGTCAAAGAAATCATCTAATTGTCCCAAGGCAATGGCTGGATAGCGCGAAATGAATTCAGCGATTTCATCAGTTGAAACCGAAACATCTTTTGTTACCTCAATATCTTCAAAGCTATTGGAAGAAACATAAATCAGTGATTGAACCAGCTGAGGTTGTAGAACAGCAGCTTGGGAAATGATCCGTCCACCATTCGATAAGCCCACCAAATGGGCTTGGGTAATATGGAGGTGATTGATGAGTTCCAATACTTGATTGGCCATTAAGCGATCTGTATAATCGGTATCTGGATTGTCTGAAAACCCTCTTCCATAAAGATCGAGGACCACCACGTGAAATTCCTTTTCAATCAAAGCCTCATACGTCGTCTCCCATATATAAGAGGGGACAGAAAAGCCATGCACAAGTATCACGGTTGATTTTTGTGAATTTTTATTGGCTTCTTGGTAGTAGGTATAGCCTTCGCTCAACTCGACAAAAGAACCTCCCGTTCGGGTGCTAATTTCAGCTCTGAACGCAGCATCCTTGTTCAGTAATTCATATTTATTTTGAGAGGTTGGCTTACAGGCAATTAATAAGGAAACAAACGCAAAAGCTAAAATTCTATTCATTCTGGAAATATCTATTGAGTAAGTGCAAAGATAAAGGAACTTTTAGCATTCAAAAAAGGGAATAGATAACACTCATTTTATAGTTAAGGCATACGTAATCAAAGGAACCATGAATACTAGAATCTATCCTTTTCTTCTTGGGCACTATTTTTTCTTTTTTTGCGAATCCTTAACTGACATTTCCAAATTGGCATGATAAGTTGAATTTAGAATGGTTGTTTCAAAATTTATTATTGCTTTGATGTTGAAGTTTTCATTTTTGGACTTCTGATGGAGACCAAAAAAGCATAGAATAAGTATTATTTACTTCACTTTTCATGATGTTTAAAACATCAATTTGTATTGTTAAGATGTACTGCGCATGATTTTTATTTGAGATAATAAATGAACTGAAAAAAATAAAAATACAAGTATAATACAAATCAATAACGGTTTTGAAGTTGGTAATAGATTTAATAACATGCTAGATAAGGCTGAATATCTCCTGTGGAATGCGTTGGAAATCTGCTAATTTTAGGATACTATTTGCTAAAAAAAATAGTCATCTTGATATTCTAAAATTCAATATAGACTTATCTACGAGTAGTGAGTCTACTCAATACGCTAGAATCTGATCTCTTACGGTTCTTATTACAATTCCAGCCCTACACGCGCCCCCAGGTCATTGATTGAATCCGTTGGCAAGGGATTCCTCTTTTCAAAGGAGATCAATTGCAGACTGGATGTATATAACCTAGTACAAATACTGCGGGAGTATTCCAATTGAGGCAGACTTCATTAGAGGCATAACTGGGCTGTACATCTTGGTATGCCTTTGCTGGAAATGTAGAGGTATAGGTCACCTCCTGCTGATCTTGACGATCGCCATTAGGGCCGCCAACAATAAAACCAGGAATGGGCTTCAGTATCTGATCAGCGCCACTCGGCCGGTGATGGAGAAACCTCACTCTTTTTGAGCCAAAACCTGTTAAAAAGCGATAGCCCGTTGCATTTTTTTCAAAAACATAATCTGTGATTTGCTCGGCACCTATTAAATACTTTTCTTCAGCTGTAAGCTGATGTGCCAGGCCTCTTGGTAGAGATTGGCCTTGATTTCAAAGGTGTAAGACACGCGTTCACTCACGACGACCTGATAGGTGCCGGGAACCTCAAAACTACTGAAATCACCCAGATATACCCCTTCACCAGAGGGCGCCCAAGTGCCATTGGACATTATGCGATCCGTGTAAACTGTTTCCTGCTGGTTATTAAGCAATTGAAATTGCGTCGCGGCTGTATCTGCGAGCATAAATTGCTTATTTGATTTTGGATGATACCCAATTTGATTCAACCGGATGTTTTCATCGACAGATTCCTCGCGTTTCGGGGTGCTTGATTGACAACTAAATAGGTAAAGTATCAAAACAAGATGAAGGGTATTTCTCATGTTAAATCCTATTTTTACGATGAGTCAAAAGATTAAACGCTTACTTTATGACAAAAGGCAGATTACAATTCACTCATTTTAATGTCTTTAATATTATCATCATAAATTCGATCAATGAGGAGCATCCTAGGGTCAATAGCCGCTCTCATCGGTAATGAGTCCACTTCGAACGTGAAATTCATGTGTTCTTGGTCAATCAATACCCTTTTTTGATAAAGTAATTGTTCCTCCTCTTCATCGGTAAATACCCCAATATCTATCCAATCATGGATGGCTATTTTAGTTTCATTCCCGAGACTATCGGCACGCATTTTATATGACTCAATTTCTAGCGTGACCTCAAACTTTCCATTTTCTAAAGGGGCATAAACGGCTGATGTCATGCGATTGTCATATAAAGTGATTTCTTTAAACCAATCGGTTATCAGATATTGTAAAGAGTCGGGTACTTCTTTCTCTAAATATTTCATGAAGTCCAACGAGGTTGGATAGGGTGGAGGTTGATATTTGTACTCCTCCAAAAACCCTTGCATCGCCCGATTGACTTTTTCCTCACCAATGTAGTCTTGCAAGGCATACAAGATGACAGCGCCTTTTCCGTAATGAATATAGCTCTGATTTTCAACCTTATATAAGGGTTGTTCGGCTTCAATTTCACCGCCCCGTCCTCTTAAGTATCTATTATGATCGTATTTTAAGAATTCGCGCATTTTCATGGGCGTTTTGGAAATACTTTTCATGGTCATCAATGCCGAATATTCCGCAAAACTTTCACTGAACATCGTCGCTCCTTGCATGTTCGCACCTACGATTTGATGTGCCCACCACTGGTGCGCCATTTCGTGTGAAATAACGGCATCTATTACATTATTTTCTGTTTCGTCTTCGAGGTTCACAACAAAGCCAAAAGCCTCAGAATAAGGCATGGTTCCGGGGAAGGCTTGTGCAAAAGTAGCATACCTTGGAAATTCTATAATGCGGCATTGTTTGTGCATATATGGTCCAAAATTTTCAGTGTAGTAAGCCAAAGACCTTTCTACCGCATCCAACATCATTTCAATATTCACATGATGCTTAGCGTCATAATAAATTTCAATGTCTATGCCTTGCCACTTCCTTTTAGCGACTTCATATTTTGCCGAGATGAATGACATAAAATGTTGAGAAGGATGATCCACTTTGTACTGATAATAATTACGCCCCTTTTCTTCCCAGTATTTGGTCAGCGATCCGGGTGCTATGGCAATCTGATCACTAGCTGTAGATATGGTGGTTTCAAAATTGATATAATCCGAGGCGCCTTGAGACAAGTAGTTACGCATGCAGTTGGCACCACAATTTGCTTCGAGTTTAGGCATTCTGATTTTAGGTTTTAAATCATATTTTTTGCGCGTATTTTTTTCCGAAAGTTCTTGCCCCTCATCATAGCCCAATGAGGGAAGTATTTCAAAATTATTTAAAAAAGTACCATTATTGATAATACTGGTACTACCTCTGCCATTTTTAAAGCCCTTAGAAATATATTGACTGGTTACGATCATTTCGATCGTATCTCCGGGAAGCATCGGTTCATCAAAACCCAATATTAGATAGCCCATTTCCTTATCCTCAAAAACGATCTCAGCATTTGGGAGATCAAAAGCAGGAGACCAATCTTTATCAATATTGAAGTGGATCGAATCAATTTGTACCTGAGTTTCGTTGACGATTTTAAAGACGGCTTTCACATCGACATTACGTTCATAGGGGAATAAGTCAATGCTATATTTGGCATCTACAATTTTGGGGAGCGGCACATTTTGGTATTTTTTATATTGCTTTTCATAGTCAGCAGCCATCTGCTCATATTCATCGCTAGTTTTATAAGGGTTTAATATTTGAGTGTTATAGAAAACAAAACCAGTGACTACAAGCCAGACAAAGGCGGTACCAAAAATGAGCGGTTTGTAATTTCTAGGCACTTGTTTTTTTGCAATATTTAATCGGTCTTTTAAGGAACTGCGCAGCCCTCTATTCCATAAGGCTCCTGCAATCAATAAGCACAAAATTGAAAATAAAATCCAATAGAGATTAAACATCATGGCACCATAGAGGCCGGGTCCAAAGGCGTTCATGTCAGAGTATAAAGTTGAGGGTCCTGCTGCGATCGTAAGCATGAAACTGGAGACATCAAATATTTCTAAGACAATGCTCCAAATGAAGATCACGGAAATGGAGACAAAATAGCCAATATATTTATTGTTGACCAAGACTTGGATGGTGATCATGACTCCACTCCAAATGGCATAGGCCAAGAAATTGGCATAAAAGAAATCTAGGAAATAGACTTCCAATTCGATCCGAAAATAGCCATTGACCAACTGATATACAACGCCACAAAAAATGAAAAAGAGCTGCAGTAAGACGGTAAGGCTGATCAAGGATAAAGTTTTGGCTGCTAGGCTGATTAAGGAGGTATGTGGGGTTGCGTCAATGACTTCATGAATTTTACTATTTCGGTCCCGCCAAATCAGTTCACCACTAAAGAAGACCAAGATAATGATCACAAAAAGACTGGCATTCCCATCAATGTCATCAATTAATTTATAGGTTAAGGGATAGGATTGAAGGCCATAATACTCGAAACCTCCAATAAGACCAGTAATGAGAAGTATGGCACTGAAAAGAAAGAGAATTCTGAAGGTGACATTTTTTACTATACTTAAGAAGTTCATCAGGAAAAAACTCTTAAACTGCAACCACACGCTGGATCGTCCAAAGTCAATTTCTAGGACTGGGAGGATGAATTTTTCTGTTGATTTTTCTGTTGATTTCTCCTGCTTTTTGATCCGTTTGTTTTTTTCTTGGAAGGAGAAATTGAGATAAGAAGCCAACAGTATGATGCCCCCGAAAGAAATCCATATCAGACGATTCCACAAAAGGAGACCACTAAAACCAGGACTCAAGGTGTTTTTTTCAATAGGGGTATAATATTTTGAATAAATAGAATAAGCGCGAATACCAAAGGTGTCCGAAAGGGCACCTAATGTTTCGTTGTCAATGTCAGAAATTAAATTACCAGAGATAATGTAGCCCATGATGATGGCCAAAGCACCGACAAAAGAAATCACCGTACTTTTCCAGATATTGGCCAAAGCGAAGATGACAGATCCTGCGATGAACATATTGGGCAGGATAAAAAGAAAATAATTGTTGGTAAAGGTTTCCAGATAAAAGCTGCCAAAACGATCGGCATCAATCCAACCAAACAGTGGGGCCGCTATAGAACCCAGCGCAGCGCCAAGAAAAACACCCAGCAAGGGAATCGTGGACAGTAGGAGGGCCCCACAAAATCTCCCGAAGAAATAACTTGATTTCTTTAGAGGAGTACTGAACAAAATTTCATTGAATTCATTACTAAAATCCCTCAAGGCCGCATTATTGTAAAAAGCGGCAGCCATCAATAAGCCAAAAATGGTCATTACGGTAGTATATACCGTGATCACATGGGGCGCATTTCTAAGCACATTTCCCACAGAACCTCCGATTTGGATATTATCACTTGCGGTGGCTCCAAAGGTCAGGAGTGCTAGCAGACCTAAAAAGATATAGATCATCGGCTGCTTTAATGCATTTTTTATTTCAAATAAAAAGAAATGCTTGAACATAAAAGTGAGGTTTTAATGATTAAACAAGTTGATGAGATGTATTGATTTTCGAAAAGAAAACATCCTCAAGATTGGGTTTGACTTGTTCAAAATCATTTTGCGGATCGGTATCACTATAGACATGTATGAGTGGTTTTCCACCCACCATTTTATTGGATATAATTTGGTATTGCTCGGCGTAAGTATCTAAGGTCTCTCTGCTTACTATTTTTTGGTACACTTTTCCTTGTAAGGCATTCATGGCGTCATCAGGGGAGCCATGATAAACGATACGCCCTTCATTCATGATGGCCATTTTGGTACAAAGTTCACGTACATCATCCACAATATGGGTGGAAAGAATCACAATGACTTCTTTACCCACATCCGCCAATAAATTATAAAATCGATTTCTTTCTCCTGGATCTAAACCTGCGGTAGGTTCATCGACGATAATGAGTTTGGGATTACCCAATAAAGTTTGGGCAATGCCCACGCGCTGTTTCATACCTCCTGAAAATCCTTTGACACTTTTTTTCCTTTGATCATAAAGATTGACTTTATTCAATAAATATTTTACCACTTCTTTCCGTTCTGAAGTCTTGGTGATACCTTTTAGAATTGCCAAATGGTTGAGCAATTGTTCTGCACTGATGCGCGGATAAACACCAAATTCTTGAGGCAAATACCCCAGTACTTGTCGGAGTTCATGGGGTTGTTTAAAAATATCAATGTCATTGAGTTTTGCGGAGCCACTGTCAGCTTCCTGAAGTGTAGCAAGGGTGCGCATGAGGGAGGATTTTCCAGCACCGTTGGGCCCTAAGAGGCCAAATAAACCATTTTCTATTTCAATAGATACGCCGTCTAGGGCTTTGACTCCATTGGCATAAGTTTTGGAAAGGTCTTTGATAATTAATTTATGCATAAGCTAGATTTGATAGATCAGTAAATTTATTTTTTGCCGTTTTTTTCATCTCATTTATTATTTTGAAATACTGTGCTTGACAAAGATGTCAGAAATACATTAAAATGTAGGGTTGAATTTACATTCATTGATTTTTTTGAGAAGTAAGGCATCATCTTTTGGATGACTAGACAAACATATGAAAAGTCTTTTTTACTCAAAAGAGGTCATTACAATTTCCAATTAAAATTTTTTAAAATAAAAATAAGTGTCATTAATCTAATATTATTAGCGCTGAAATCGTTTTTTTTAAAGATAAATTTCAAAAGGGCCTAATTTAAATACATTCTTTTTGTTATAGTCTTTAATTAATGTCATTTTTGCCGCCTTAAAATATAAAAAAGTAAGAATGAAAACTTATTTTCTATTTGAATTCCGGAATTAAGGTTGATCTTTTTATTTTTTCATTACTCATCCGATTCTTACCCCATCTTTTTAATTCCATTTAAAAAATTAGGCTGAACGCATATAAGTTCATCTGACTGTTACATATGAAAAAATATTTGAATTTGTTCGACTTCACTCAAAAAGTGAATTACCAAACAGAAGTATTGTCTGGTTTGACGGTTGCCTTGGCGTTGGTTCCTGAAGCCGTCGCGTTTGCTTTAATTGCGGGCTTGTCCCCTTTGACGGGTTTATATTCCGCATTTGTGATGGGGATCGTTGCTGCCGTCTTTGGAGGCAGGCCAGGTATGATTTCCGGTGCAACGGGCGCCGTAGCGGTGGTTATCGTTTCCTTGGCCATCTCTCATGGCAAGGAATATGTATTTGCCGCCGTCATCTTGGCAGGCATTATTCAAGCCTTAGCAGGTTTTTTTAAATTGGGTAAATTGATGCGCTTGGTCCCCCATCCGGTTATTTTTGGATTTGTCAATGGCCTGGCCATCATTATTTTCATGTCCCAACTAGAACAATTCAAAGATGTCTCAGGTGCGTGGCTCACCGGAACCTCTTTATATATTTTATTAGGTCTAGTGGCTCTGACGATGTTGATCATTTGGGGCTTACCCAAGTTGACCAAAGTGATTCCGGCTTCATTGACGGCCATATTGGTTATTTTTGGGATTGTATGGGGTTTTGGCATTGACACCAAAACAGTGGGTGATATGGCTTCCATACAGGGTGGTTTTCCACCCTTTCATATTCCCAATATTCCATTGAACATGGCAACGTTTATGCTGATTTTACCTTATTCAGTAATCGTTGCGGGCGTAGGACTGATTGAAAGCTTATTGACCCTCAACATCATTGATGAAATTACAGAAACACGGGGCCGTGGAAATAAGGAAGCCATTGCACAAGGGATGGCCAACATGTTATCGGGTGTCTTCTCAGGAATGGGAGGTTGTGCCATGCTGGGACAAAGCCTAATCAATATTTCCTCGGGTGCCCGGGCCAGATTGTCAGGAATCGTAGCGGCGATAGGGCTTTTGGTCATTGTTATGTTTGGCGCAGCACTTATCGAGCAGTTGCCCATGGCAGCATTGACCGGCTTGATGATTATGGTAGCCATTGGTACCTTCGAATGGGCAAGTTTGCGGACCTTTAATAAAATGCCTAAATCTGATATTTTTGTCATGGTTACGGTTACTTTGGTCACTATTTTTCTTCACAATCTAGCTTTGGCTGTTGTGGTGGGTGTGATCATTGCCGCTTTGGTCTTTGCTTGGGACAATGCCAAGCGTATTCGTGCCAGAAAGTTCATCGATGAAAATGGAGTGAAGCATTATGAAATTTTTGGACCCCTATTTTTTGGTTCAGTGACGGCATTCAATGAGAAGTTTGAAATATTCGACGACCCTGATGAAGTGATCATTGATTTTAAGGAAAGTCGCATTGTGGATATGTCTGCCATAGAAGCATTGAATAAAATTACGGAACGTTACCTGAAGGTGGGCAAAAAAGTACATTTGAAATTCTTGAGCAATGACTGCCAAAAATTACTTAAAAATGCGGACAAGTTGATAGAAGTTAATGTCCTGGAAGATCCTAAATATAAAGTGGTTGTTGACAATATCTAGGCATTTGTCTCGGTGAGGAGTGATCCCCTACACTCAATACCGCAGGTTGAATCAATGCGGGTTTACATGTCTTTTTTTAAAATCACTGGGGCTTTCTTTGGTGATTTTTTTAAACACACGGTGGTAATAGGATAAGCTCTCAAATCCAGAAGCATAACAGGCATTACCAATACTTTTTCCAGCGATTAAATGGCGTTTAGATTGACTGATTCGGTAACTATTGAGGAACTGGGTGAACGTTTGATGCGTCGTTTTTTTGAAGTATCTGCAAAAAGCTTCAATACTCATGTTGCTAATTTCAGCTATTTCACTCAGGGATATTTTGCGCTCATAATATTGATCAACAAAAGCATAAATTGACCTCAATCTATCTTGTTCTTTATGGCTGTATTTATGAAGAACAGGTTGGTCATGTAACCACTCAATCTGAGGATATTTTGTGAGGTCATTCAGGATTTCCATGAGACTCAAATATTGATTGAGGGGATTGAGATTTTGTAAAAGGAATAATTTTTGACCTAGCTCTTTAATGAGGTTGCCTTGGAAGGACAATCCATGCTGAGATTTTTCGAAAAGGTTTTTAATATCTATGAGTTCTGTGAGCTCATTAATATGATCCTCAATAAATCTTTTTTGGAAATGAACGACGACCTTGCGATAGGAAGTTTTTATACCGTAATCGAAATTTAGGTGTGGAATATTGGAGCCGATCAAGACCAAATTATGGTTTTTAAATGTGGATATATGATCCCCAACATGGCGAGAACCAGATTCTGCCTCGATATACACCAGTTCGTATTCGGGATGAAAATGCCAAAAGAATACATCACTTAACTTAGGATCAAACATCAAGGTAAAAGATCGCTTGTTCTGGCTGTGTATGTTTTCAAGTTGAACTTTCATTTAATACAATATAAACAAATTACTCGAACATTAATTACAAAAATATCAATATTGTTCAATAATAAGTCAAATACGGTCCGTTTTTTAATAAATTAATGGGTCAGATTTGTATACGAGATCATTAAAATTTGTCCATTTATGAAAAAGGAACAACAAACAATGAGGCCTACCATGGATGCAAACAATGCACATAAAGACATACCTGGAAATCCATCTACTGCCAAAAGCAGTAATGTAAAATTGCGCACACAAGCCCACCCAAAAGAGCTCAGAGTGCTGTCCATGGATCAGTGGAAATTCTGGAAAGAAAACGGTTATGTAGTCATTAAAAATGCTGTTCATCGTGAGCAAGTTCAAAGTACAGCTGCTTTTCTTTGGGAATTTGAAGAAAAAGATCCTCAGGACCAAACTTCTTGGTATACGCCGCCTCGTGCCGAAATGCAAATGAAAGAATTGGCGGGAACGGGTATGGTGGAAGCCTATAACCACCAAACACTTTGGGATAATCGCCAAACTCAAAAGGTTTATGATGCCTTTGTTGATATTTGGGGCACGGAAAAATTATGGAGCACCATAGATAGAGCCAATTTAAATGTTCCCATGCGTCCCGGACATGAATATAAGGGGTTTATTCATTGGGATTATGACCCAGAAACTAAGCCACAAAATGTCCAAGGGGTCTTAGCGCTGGCAGATCAGTTAGATGAAAATATGGGTGGATTTCAATGCATTCCTTGGTTGTACAAAAATTACGATCGTTGGAAGTTAAGTCAGCCGTCAGACCGAGATCATTTTAAACCCGATATTACCGAGCTTGAAGATAAACTAGTAAAAGTGTTGTTGGAAGCAGGGGATTTACTTATTTTTAATAGTACACAGCCCCATGGTATTCGCCCGAACAAATCTGAGAGGAGTGTAAGAATGGCTCAATATATTTCAATGATGCCTGCCCAAGAGTCCAATGAAAGTTTAAAAGCATGGCGCATTGATTCTTGGAAAAACCGTAGGGCTCCTGAAGGGTATGCTTTTCCTGGAGACCCAAGAAAGTGGGAGCAGACCAAATATGAGACGGCAAGATTGTCAACTTTGGGACAAAAATTATTAGGGTTAAAAGAATGGTAAATCTCTAAATCCAGATTTAAAAAGGAATGAACTTAAAACTACAAGGAAAAACGGCTTTCATCACGGGGTCGACCTCCGGCATTGGGTGGGCGACAGCCCGGGCCTTGGCTCAAGAGGGGGTGCATGTGATTCTCAATGGTAGAGGAGCGGTTGGGGTGTCAACGGCCGTGGAGAAACTCCGAAAAGAATTTAATGAAGTCGAAGTCAAAGGGGTTGCTGTGGATTTTTTATATCCTGATCAAATTAAAGCCTTACTCGGGCAACTTTCCGAGGTTGATATACTCATCAATAATGTGGGTATTTATTCATCAGCCTCATTTACTAAAACGAGTGATGAGGATTGGTATCGTCAGATTGAAGTGAATTTGATGAGTGGTGTCCGTTTGTCTAAGTATGTTCTTCCGAAAATGTTGCATCGAGATTGGGGACGCATATTATTTATCTCAAGCGAATGTGCCACGTTGGTCCCAGAAGATTTGATCGCTTACAGTACGACCAAAGCGGCTTTGCTCAGCCTTTCAAGAGGTATCTCACAGCTCACCTCAGGTTCTGGGGTTACTGTGAATACCATTGTGCCGGGATCAACTTTGACAAAAGGGGCCGAAGAATTTTTGGCAACTGTTGCCGCCAAAGAAAATAAAACAAAGGCAGCGGTATCCAAAGCATTTTTTAATGACGCTCGAAAGAGTTCCTTATTACAGCGGTTTGCTGAGGTAAAAGAAATTGCCGATACCATTACCTATTTTTCAAGTCCACTTTCCTCGGCTACCAACGGTGCGGTGATCAAGGTTGACGGTGGGAGTATGGGAGGTATATTATGAAAGATAAATTTAACCATCACTAGATAAGAAATTTTAATATGAAATACAGAATCTATACTTTGTCTTTTTTTTTATTCTTAATTGGGACCTTGAACCACGCTTGTTCTGGGCCTAGCAAATCAGATACAATGGATCAACAAGAAAAGCCGTCCCCTAAGGTATTGCGCCATATGGTTTTATTTAAATTTAAGGATACCGCACCTGAGAAGGAGGTTCAAAAATTAAATAAGGCTTTTAACGCACTTCAATCGACTATTTCTGTAATAAAAGATTTTGAATGGGGGATCAATGACAGTCCTGAAGATTTTCATCAGGGCTTTACACATTGCTACCTGGTTTCTTTTGAATCTGAGGAAGATCGAGATCTCGTCTATACGCCGCACCCCGATCATCAGGCCTTCGTAGCGAGCCTTCAACCTTTTTTGGAAAAAGTCTTTGTGGTTGACTACTGGGCCCTTCCTTAAAACATTAAAAAAATAATTTGCGTATCAGAAAAAATAATAAGTTTTTTCAATTACAAAAAACTAAAAAAATGGAGGTCTTAGATTATTCAATTATCGCATGTTATTTCGCCATTATTCTTTGGATCGCTCGATGGGCATCAAAAGGGAAGGAGGATAAAGAATTTTCTTCTGTCGATTATTTTTTGGCTGGCAAAGATCAGTCTTGGGTAGTTATAGGGGCTTCTTTATTTGCATCAAACATAGGGTCAGAGATTATTTTAGGTGTCAGTGGAGCAGGCGCACGTGCCAACATGCCCATGGCCAATTTTGAAATATTAGCAGCGTTGGTTTTGATACTTTTTGGATGGGTTTTTGTGCCTTTTTACATGCGCACCGGAGTTTATACCATGCCTGAGTTTTTGGAGAAGCGATATTCTCAAGCGTGTAGAAATTACTTATCAATAGTTTCTATATTGGCGTATATCATTACTAAAATTTCGCTCATTATTTTTGCAGGGGCACTGGTTTTTGAGGTGCTGAATATTCCATTTTGGACGGGGGCCATCATTACCGTAGTGGCCACGGGGCTTTATACGGTCCTGGGTGGTTTGAAGGCGGTCATCTATACCGACATGGTTCAAGCATTTGTATTGTTGGTGGGCACCGCAGTAGTGACTATTTTTGGATTGCATCAGATCGGAGGATGGGATGAGCTCATCAATACCCTTTCTATAGCCTCTCAATCAGGAACAAATCCTCCGGTCGATAGGTTTTTTAATCTTTGGCGACCGATGAGTGATACCCAATATCCTTGGACAGGCATGCTATTTGGAGCACCGATTTTGGGGATTTGGTATTGGTGTACGGATCAGTACATAGTTCAACGAGCCTTATCAGCGAAAGACATCAGTAATGCACGTAAAGGGGCTTTATTTGCAGGTTATTTAAAGTTATTACCTGTTTTCATATTCTTTTTACCAGGTGTGGTGGCTTACGCCTTATTGCAAAAAGGGATCATTGTTTTTTCAATGGGTAATGCGGATCAAGCACTACCTGCAATGATTACCCAATTATTACCCCAGGGATTGAAAGGGTTGGCAATTGCGGGATTATTGGCCGCATTGATGAGTTCATTGTCTTCGGCATTTAATTCGAGTTCGACGCTATTGACTATTGATTTTTATCAAAAATTCAAGCCGACAGCCACAGAGAAACAGTTGGTTCGTTTTGGGCGTAGCTCCACGATCATTTTGGTGATTCTAAGTTTAGGTTGGATTCCTTTTATGAAAGCATTGATGGGGGGTGGGATTTTCCATTATTTACAAAGTATTCAAGCGTACATTTCCCCGCCCATAGCGGCGGTATTCTTGTTAGGGCTTATCTATCCTTGGATCAATGCGCGTGGTGCCATTGTGACTTTGTGGGTAGGTTTTGGCATTGGAGTGACTCGGTTAATAATGGAATTTATGTCAGGTAACGGTAGTTTAGTAACCCTACCCGGAAGCTGGGCTGCCTATTTTTTAGAAATCAATTTCTTACACTTCGCTTTGTTTTTATTTCTTTTTTGTTCGGGGGTACTGATGGCTGTAAGTAAGGCCACCAAGCCTCAATCTGCTGCTGATCTTATTTTGGTGACGTTTCAAAAGCGTAGTTCAAATTTTTCTTTTAAATGGACGTCTGATGTAGGGTTATCTATTGTATTAATTATGGCTGTGCTGTGCCTTTGGGTGTTGTTCAGTCCCTTTGGGATAGGGTAAAATCTCAGCTTTCATGAAGTAATGGTGAATAAAGTTTACATTTTGAATCACTCTTATTCGGAATTTAATTTATCCACCCATTGAGAATAGGTTACTTTTCTTATTGTTATCGAAGACACAGAGTCATGAAATACAGTTTGATTAGTATCTTCTCCCTCATTTAATTCAAGATGGCATCCTGTAATACCTGAATATATAATTGTAAGCTTTGCTTTTAAACGCTGCTTCCATTGCATTTATTTAGCTTTCAATACGATCATAATTCTTCAAAATCTTTAACGTCCATAATGTTTGTATTCCTGCCCACTCTAATTTTGTTCCTTCACTTATTCCATACCAAGTATCCCATCTCCCATCATTTTTTTGCCTATTAATGAGCTCTTTTATATCAGATTCAATGGTCTCTTTGGTAAACAAAGAATAAAGCATACTCTTTGAAGAGGGGGCATAATTTAAACTATGAGGTTTTCCATAAAGTCCCCAACCATCATCAGATGTATCTTTACAAATCACTCCATCAGTCAAGATCCAATTTTTTAAATCCTTGATAGCGCGTGTTGCTTTATTTCTATTTTTAGTATGTTGTAAAAAGCTTAGTCTTCTCGGTACACACAAATAGCAGAAAATATGTTTTTCCTTTATCCGGTGGATCTCATCCCAAACAAATTGTTCTGCTTTCTTCATCCAAGGGGTATCGATTTTATATTTTTCTAAAATCCCCAGCAGCGGGGCAGTAGTGCTCAAAGCAGCCCATTCTTTAACTGTATTAAAATGGTTGCCGCATGGATATTCTGTTTTAGGCTTTAACATCCAGGGTATTCCTCCTTTTTCGGTGGTGATACTTTCAAAATAGGGCATAAAGTCTTTGCATATCAATTCTGCACTTAGAAAACCCACTTCATCTAAAGTTTCTAGGGCCATTACACTAAACAGGGGTTGACTTTCAGGGGATGCCGTATCAGGTTCCATGCCATGCCCAAAGCCACCATCACAATTTCGATAGGCATAAACGGCATGAAAAACACCTTCTTTATTTCCATTTTCAAAATAGAATTCAAATAAACGCCTTTCTATCATTCTGGCATTCGTCAATATGAAATCTCTAGCTTTTACATAATTATTTTTTGAAAGTTTCATTTCAGCGGGATTCTAATAGATCACTAATGTAAGAGATTTCGAATTTTAAGCAAAGTTGCATGGGCAACCGGGACTTTAATATTAGATTTCTATTTCTAAATCAAAAACCCAAAAAAGTAATCCATTGACTGCGGGGTTCATTTATCTAATTTAGCTATAAATTTTGAATACATGAATCCTCAAGAGTAGTGTCAAATCAGGGTACCACATTATTTCTACTTGTCCATTGAATGTTACCGGATGATAAGGGCATTAAAAGGGATAACTATTGCGTGAGAGACACGACTTCGGTGAAACCAATTCTTTTCATGAAGATTGATTTTGGCTGGTTGAAGGCATGTCTTGTCTTCTTTGATAATATAAAAAGTGATCCCGGCAAGAATCGAACTTGCATCTAGAGTTTAGGAAACTCCTATTCTATCCGTTGAACTACGGGACCAAAAATATCAGCTGCGCAAAAATAGACATCTTCGTGTAATCTAAAAGGATTGTGGTTGTATATAGTTGGGATATATCTTAAGATGCTCTATCAAGGCCTCTTCATAAATCAGGTTTTTTAAATCGGGTAAGTTTTGCCGGGTTTTGGCAGAGATCATGATAGACTTTTGTTTTTTATCATTTCCTGGATGGGGCGTGTCTTCAGTTAATTCATCAATTTTATTGTAAATATTGATTCTCTTGATCTGATTTCCACCAAGTTCCACCAGCGTTTGTTCTACCACCTTAATATGGTCTTCGTACGCAGGGCTAGAAACATCTATAATGTGTAATAATAAGTCTGCTTCCCTGACCTCGGCCAGAGTGGATCTAAAGGAAGCGATCAGGTCATGTGGGAGTTTTCGAATAAAACCTACGGTATCAGAAAGTAAAAAAGGCAGATTATTAATGACAACTTTTCTTACCGTAGAATCAACAGTGGCAAAGAGTTCATCCTTGGCATATACAGATTCTTTCCCCAGTAAATTCATCAAGGAGGATTTGCCCGCATTGGTATATCCAACCAAAGCAATTCGGACAATCCCGGTTCTGGATTTTCTTCGGGTACTTGCTTGAAGTTCTACTTTGGTTAATTGTTTTTTCAGAAGGGTAATGCGATCGCGCACCATTCTTTTATCTGTTTCAATTTCTTTTTCTCCGGCGCCCCCTCGCGTGCCTCTACCCCCTCTTTGTCTTTCCAAATGCGTCCACATTCGCGTCAAGCGAGGCAATAGATATTGAAATCGAGCCAACTCCACTTGAATTTTTGCCTGAGCCGTTTGCGCCCTTCGAAGGAAAATATCTAAAATCAACAAACTCCGATCATAAACCTTAATTTTCACCTCATTTTCGATATTTCTGAGCTGAGAAGGCGATAGCTCATCATCAAAAATGATGAGGTCTATTTTTTCCATTTTGATAAAAGACTGTATTTCTTCGAGTTTACCACTTCCTACGTACGTCCTTTTGTCGGGTCGTTCAATTTTTTGAACAAATGTTTGGCGTATTTTAATATCTAGGGTTTTTGCGAGAAAAGCCAGTTCATCTAAATGCTCTTTGACGAGTTTATCGGGTGTTTGTTTTTCAACTACCGCAATCAATACACCTAGTTCTGTTTCTTTTTTAGTTTGGTAGTAATCACCCATATTTTCTTCAAAATACGAAATTCTTCAATTATCTTCTAATTCCGCAGGATTGAGTCATATATTTCTAAATTCGGTGTTATTACTTCGGAACCCATCATATTTTGGGAGCTCGAAGCGGAAAGGTCATGAATATCCGTTTGAAAAGTATTTTAAACGATCTGATCAGACTTTAAGCTCATACAGGCCTGTTATAGCTTAAAAAAATCTGCCATTGTGTCCATTAATTTACCGAAGGGGAGGCTCATATGTTAGTAAATAAAGTTTCTTCCTACCTAATTAGTGGATAACTTTTATTGGCATCATTTTAGTAGTGAATGAATTTAAGTTAATTTTAGACATCATTCATTCTGAGACAAGCATGATGGAACATCACAGAAAAAAAGAAGAAAAAGAATTGGTCAAGAGATTTGAAGCGCATTTAAAAACGGGTGATAATCAATATTTTGATGAGGATGATTTCTTGGCCATCACCAATTTTTATCTAGAATCAGATAAAATGAAGTGGGCATTGAAGGCTTGTGACTTGGGACTAAAGCAATATGCGTATTCTACTGATTTAATTGCAGATAAAGCTGAAATTTTAACCAGAATGGGTAGGTTGACTGATGCCATATCTTGCATAGACCATGCCTTAATCTATGCACCCAATGATGTGGATCTATTGATGCAGAAAGGCTCATTGCATACCATATCAGGAGAATACTTATCCTCAGTAGCCTGTTTTAGAAAAATTCTTCCGATGTCAGAGGATCGGGATGAGATTTTGTATCACATAGGTTTGGCTTATCAAGGGTTAGAAGATTTCGAAAAGGCCACAGAAGCTTATAAAGAGGCCATGGAATTTAATCTAAACAATGAGAGCGTGCTCTATGAATTGACCTATTGTCTAGAAATTATGGGTGCGTTGCAAAAAAGCATCCCCTACTATCAAAAGTTTATCGATACAGACCCTTATTCTGAATACGCTTGGTATAATATGGGCATTGTTTATAATAAGCTGAAACAATTTGATAAAGCCATTGACGCGTATGAGTTTGCTGTGGCCATTGACGAGACTTTCAGTAGTGCCCATTTTAATATGGGAAATACCTATATGAACCTCGAAAAATATGATAAAGCAATAGCCTCCTATTTGTTGACCTTGGAATACGAAGGACCTGGACCTGAGCTTTATTGCCATATGGGGGCCTCCTATGAGAAAATGGGTCAGTATGAGATAGGCATTCGTTATTATACAAAAGCATCCAAAATTGATCAGCTGTATCACCAGGCATGGTTTGGAGTAGGGACTTGTTTGGCATTCAAAGAAAATTGGCTAGAGGCCACTCATTTTTTTAAAAAAGCCATAAAAATAGATCCGCTCAATGAAGCTTATTTAAATTCATTGGCGGCATCAGAATACAGTTTAGGAAACAGTGTGTCAGCGATTGAGACCTATGAGCAATTAAGTCAATTGGAATCCGTAAAGCCTGCCGTTTGGCTGGACTGGTCTCGTATTTATTATGATCAAGGAGATTATAAAAAGGCATTGAGCGTCATAGAGAGGGGCTTATCAGAAACGCCTGATGAGTCTACCTATTTATATCGTAAGGCCGTTTATTTACTGGCCTATGGAAGGTACAAAGAAGCCATGGTCTTTTTAGAGCAGGCGCTCATTTTGAACTACGATGGACATGCGGAGGTTTATGTTTTTTTTGAAGACTTAACGACACAAAAAGCACTTTTTAAAATTATAGATCAGTATAGAAAAGACGACCAATAAGTGGATTAAACTTTAAAATAAAGTATTTTCGCATTTAATTTTATTTTCAAAAATGAACTACTTTTTAAAGAACATCCCTGATCGCACAGAAAAACCACGTGAATCAGGATATACCATGGTGATGGATAAGGGGCTTTCATTACGTGAAGCAGAAGATATGATTGAATCTTCGGGTGATTTCATAGATATTGTTAAGTTGGGTTGGGCCACTTCTTATGTCACTACACATCTTGATCAGAAAATTAAGTTATATCAAAATGCTGGAATACCCTGTTATCTTGGAGGCACCCTTTTTGAAGCCTTTGTGATCAGAGATCAATTTGATGATTTCATGAGGGTTGTAGATAAATATAATTTGGAACATGTGGAAGTAAGTGATGGTTCGATCACCATGGACCATGACGACAAATGTGATTATATTCAGAAGATATCAAAAAATTACACGGTACTCAGTGAAGTAGGCTCCAAAGATGCGGCAAAAATCATCCCACCATACAAGTGGATTGATCAGATGCGAACAGAGTTGGAGGCCGGTGCATGGAAGGTCATCGGAGAAGCGAGAGAAAGTGGAAATGTGGGGCTGTTCAGAGATTCTGGTGAGGTAAGACAAGGTTTGGTTGAAGAAATTTTAACTCAAATACCAAAGGATAAAATCTTATGGGAAGCACCTCAGAAATCTCAGCAAGTTTGGTTCATTAAGTTGTGTGGAACCAATGTTAATCTTGGAAATATTGCGACCAATGAAATCATTCCACTAGAAACGATACGACTGGGTTTACGCGGCGATACGTTTCACGATCATTTAACATCTTAAGTTTGTGAAAAATGCAGCAGGGCTTTTTCTGAAAGGAGTCGCCATGGGTGCCGCAAATGTAATTCCGGGAGTTTCTGGGGGAACGATAGCCTTCATTTCGGGCATTTATGAAAGGTTAATAAAGGCCTTAAAATCTTTTGATCTGTCCCTATTGAGCTTATTAATGCAAGGGCAGTTTCATCAAGTGGCTGAAAAAACAGACCTCAAGTTTTTGTCCATACTTTTTTCAGGAATTGCCGTGAGTATTTTTAGTTTGGCGCACCTATTAGAATACGCCTTACAATTTTATGAAGTATTTACTTTAGCCTTTTTCTTTGGTTTGATTGTGGCTTCTACTTTGGGTGTAGGGAGACAAATAAGTAAATTTTCTTTCGGTGTTTTAATTACCTTTTTGATTGGATTTGTCATGGCTATTTCCATTGCATTTCTAACGCCAGCGGCTGCCAATGATCATTGGCTCTATGTGATTTTATGTGGAATGGTCGCCATTTCTAGTATGATTTTGCCGGGGCTGTCGGGTTCCTATATTTTATTACTGATGGGTAATTACGTTTTGATGCTCCAATCTATCAGTCAATTCCATTTTAAATTTTTGATTCCTTTTGCTTTGGGGTGTTTGCTGGGTTTGGTGATTTTTTCAAGATTGTTAAGTTATTTATTCGATCATTTTAAAGAAGCAACCATCAGCTTATTGACAGGCTTCGTAGCGGGGTCTCTCTTGATTATTTGGCCTTGGAAAACGACCAATTACATCACGATTGAAGCGCGGCAGAAAGCAGTAGGCTATGATTGGTACTTTCCAAGTTTCGATGCCGACTTGCTCATAGGAACGGTGCTGATGTTGTTAGGATTTGTTGTGGTTTCTGGAATTGAACGGCTAGGGGCAAAAGGCTAATTTCAGTAGATTTGTATTTGTGAATTCTAGAAATTTTACCTTAGTAAAGGACTTTAGATAATTTGATATGAAGCGTTACGGACTTGTGGGTTATCCTTTGGGGCATTCTTTTTCGCAGAAGTATTTTTCGAAAAAGTTTGAAGGCCTCAATATTTCGCACTCCCATGCATACCATGTTTTTGAAATAGAAAGCCTCAGCGATTTCCCTGAGATTTGGGATCGGTATCCAGATTTGGAAGGAGTCAATGTTACCATTCCTTATAAAATTGAGATTCTGCCATTTTTAGATGAAATAGATGTCTCCGCATCGGGAGTGAAAGCAGTCAACGTGATCAAAAAAAAAGGGAATAAACTTATAGGATATAATTCTGATGTTTTTGGTTTTAAACAATCTTTAGATGCCTGGTTGATGGGGGTAGAAGTGGAGGCTTTGATTTTCGGTTCGGGGGGCTCTAGCCTGGCAGTTCAGGCAGGCTTGCAGGCACTCAATATTCCTTTTAAAATTGTATCTCGTGAGGCCACAAAAGGAGACCTGACTTACTCACAATTACATCAAGAGCCATCGATTATCGATCGACATTATTTGCTCATCAATACCACGCCAAAAGGGATGTCTCCCAATATTGAGGAGGGGCCGCCGATTCCTTACGATAGGATAGATCAAAATCATTACTGTTTTGATTTGATATACAATCCTGAGGAGACCTTTTTCATGAGACAAGGCAGACAGAACAAAGCGCGAACCAAAAACGGTTTAGAAATGTTGGAATTACAAGCTGAAAAATCATGGGAAATTTGGAATAAATAACAATGAAATTCAAACTAATCTCCAATTTTGAACCCAAAGGAGACCAACCTCTGGCCATAAAAAAACTGGTTCAAGGCGTGGAGTCTCAAGAATCAAATCAAACACTTTTGGGGGTAACGGGGTCAGGTAAAACATTTACGATGGCCAATGTCATTGCGCAAACCGGACGACCCAGTTTGATCCTCTGCCACAATAAAACTTTAGCGGCTCAGCTGTATGGTGAGTTCAAGAGTTTCTTTCCAGAAAACGCAGTAGAGTATTTTATTTCTTATTACGACTACTACCAACCGGAGGCGTACATACCCACTACAAATGTGTACATAGAAAAAGATTTATCTATTAATGATGAGATAGAAAAATTAAGGTTGAGTGCCTCATCAGCTTTATTGTCAGGTAGGAGAGATGTCATTGTCATCGCCTCTGTTTCGTGTATTTATGGGATAGGTAATCCTGAGGAATTCGGCAAACATGTCATACATATCCAACAAGGGGATGAAATTCCGCGCAATGTCTTTTTGCTGAAATTGGTCGACATACTCTACAGCAGAACAGAAACAGAATTTAAGCGAGGTACTTTCAGAGTGAAAGGAGATACCGTAGATGTATTTGTGGCCTATGCTGACTTTGCTTATCGATTCATTTTTTGGGGAGAAGAGGTAGAATCGATTCAAAGAATTGATCCCCTGTCCGGGACCAAGATTTCAGATGAAAAATTGATTGCCATATTTCCAGCGAATCTTTTTGTAACGGGTAAGGATCATCTCAAACAGGCCATCAAGGAAATACAAGATGATATGGTTGAGCAGGTACAGTTCTTTGAAGATGACCGGCGTTTTTTAGAGGCCAAAAGAATCAAGGAGCGGACGGAATTTGATCTTGAGATGATCAGAGAGATTGGCTATTGTTCTGGAGTAGAAAATTATTCTAGGTATTTTGACCGAAGAAAGCCAGGATCAAGACCTTTTTGTCTAATTGATTATTTTCCTGATGATTTTTTAATGTTTATCGATGAGAGTCACGCATCCATCCCCCAAGTACGTGCCATGTGGGGGGGTGACAGAAGTCGCAAAGCCAACTTAGTCGATTATGGGTTTAGGCTACCTTCCGCACTAGATAATCGGCCTTTGACCTTTGCTGAATTCGAAGGCCTCATAGGCCAAACTATTTATGTCAGTGCCACACCCTCTGACTACGAGTTGCTCGCATCCGATGGGGTAGTGGTGGAGCAATTAATCAGGCCCACAGGATTATTGGATCCGGTGATTGAGGTAAGACCTACCCAACATCAAGTGGACGATTTGATGGAAGAAATTTCAAAGCGTATACAAATGGGAGATCGCGTTTTAGTGACCACTATTACGAAGCGTATGGCAGAGGAACTCTCCAAATATCTATCTCAAATGGGAGTAAAGACTAAATATATTCACAGTGAGGTGGCCACCCTAGATCGTGTGGAAATACTAAGAGAATTGCGCCTAGGAATTTTTGATGTTTTGGTGGGGGTGAATTTACTCAGAGAAGGATTGGATCTCCCCGAAGTTTCTTTGGTAGCCATTATGGATGCTGATAAAGAAGGTTTTCTAAGAAATGAAAGATCATTGATTCAAACGATCGGTCGTGCCGCGCGAAACGACCATGGCCTGGTCATCATGTATGGCGATAAGATGACTGGATCAATGCAACGAGCGATAGATGAAACCGCGCGACGAAGGGTCATTCAGAAAGCATTTAATGATAAGCACAACATCACACCTCAAACGATATTAAAAGATAGAGAGGCGATCATGAGTCAGACTTCGGCTGCAGACAGTAAGAAAGGTCCTAAATCTTATCAAAATGACATAGTTTCTCCCCTAGCTGCTGATCCTGTAGTGGCATATATGGATTTGAATCAACTTAAGAAATTTGGCCTTGAGACCCGAAAGAAAATGGAAAAAGCTGCACAGGACTTGGATTTTGTGGAAGCGGCTAAATTGAGGGACGAAATGCTTGAGATAGACCGTATGGTCAAAGAAGAAAAAGTATGATCAGTTTTTGAAGTAAGTGCTGATCAATGCTTTGAGATTTTCAGGCATCTTCACGGGCCGTCCATTGGACATGTTAATAAAGGCCAGTGTAGTTTCTCCAGTATTAAGTAGTTGTGCTTCTTCATTATAAATTTCATATTCATAACGAATGCGTGCGCGGGGCATTTCAGGAATCTTAATGATGATTTTTAGTAAGTCATCATATCTGGCGGGCGCATGATACGAGGATTGCATATGTAGGACGGGCATCCCTATTCCATTGCTTTCCAAATTTTTATAAGAAAAACCTAAGTTTCTGAAAGATTCTACCCGTGCAACTTCATAGAAAGCGGCATAATTGCCATAATAAACAAAACCCATTTGGTCTGTATCGGCATATCTTACTCTGAGCTTTACTTCGTGTTGAAACATTATTTATAAATTTTTTTCTTATTCAGTGCTAGATGAAGCAATCGGGCATTTTTATTATGTTGTGATAAGGTTCGGGCAAATATATGATTTCCTGTAAAGTTTGGATTTGCACAAAAGTATAAATAGTCACTCTTTTCATAATTCAGTACGGCTTCAATGGCTGCAATCGAAGGGAGGTTTATGGGCCCTGGAGGTAATCCTGCATATTTGTAGGTATTATAGGGTGAATTTACCTGCATGTGTTCATAAAGAACCCTTTTGATAGTGTAGTCCCCCAAGGCAAAAATCAAGGTTGGATCTGCCTGCAATTTAATATTTTTATTGAGCCTATTGATATAGACGCCGGCCACCGTGGGGGCTTCATCCATTTGATTGGTTTCTGCATCAACAATTGAAGCCAAGACAATGACTTCTTCTGGGTTTAGATTTAGCGCCTCGGCCTTGGCCATGCGCTCTTGGTTCCAAAATATTTTGTAGGCTGAATAAATCCGGTCGAGAACCACAACCGGTTGGTCGGTAATGTATACCTCATACGTATTGGGCAGAAACATGCACATAAAGGTTTCCTTGGTGAAACCATAAGATGAGGCCACTTCGCTGTTTGATAGACTTGACATCATAGCCGCCGAATCAAATGCTAAATAGCCTGCGATTTTTGCTGCGAGATCCTCTAGACTTCTGGCATTTGAATAGGTTAATTTGATCGGGACTTGATCCCCAGATCGGAGCATATTTATCGCATCTCTATTGGACATATCCGCTTGAAGCAGATAAGATCCAGGTTTGATAGATTGATCGTAACGCTTCAATTTTGACAAAAAACTAAAAGACACCAAGTCATTGACAATACCTAAATCATACAATGAGTTTTGGACATATTTAAAATTAGCCCCCGTAGGAATATTGAAAACAAGGTCCTCTTTATCTATCAAAATATTTGGGGTATAAACGACTTGCCAAAAATAAAAACTGAAAGAAGAAACAAGCATACTTCCAATTATCAACCCAACGGCAAGGAAATTTTTATTTTTCATAGTTGGCAAAAGTAGTGATAGAAAACATTATAGCTCATTTTTTAAATTGAAACGATTATAATTACAGCCAAATGGCTGCATCATTCATTCGTCTTTATGAAGAAAACCCTGATCCCCGAAAGATTACTCAGATTGTAAATGTACTTCGCGGCGGGGGATTAATCATATATCCTTCGGATACTATTTACGGTTTAGGATGTGATATTTTTAATCAAAAAGCAGTTGATAAGGTCAGAAGAATCAAAAATGTTAATGATAAAAAGATGGATTTGGCCTTTGTTTGTTATGATTTAAGTCATTTATCTGTTTATGCAAAAAATGTTTCCACTCCTGTGTTCAAATTGATGAAAAAAACATTGCCAGGACCCTATACCTTCATTTTAAATGCATCAAGTAAAGTGCCCAAAATTTTGAAAGTAAAAAAGAAAAAAGTGGGAATAAGAATTCCTAATAATCGCATTCCGAGAGAGATAGTTAAAGAGCTAGGGAATCCCATCGTCACTACTTCATTGCATGATGACGATCAAATATTAGAATATGCCACCGATCCAGAATTGATTTACGAGCAATATAAAAATCAAGTGGACCTGATTATAGATGGTGGCTATGGTGATAATCAAGCCAGTACCATTCTAGATTATTCAGGAGAGGAGCTAGAAATAATAAGGCAGGGGAAGGGTGAGATAAATAATTTTCTCTGAGCATGAGAAGATCAGCTTTATGTATTGAACTGCATTATCTCGCAAACTTAGAATTTTTCACCAGACTGATCAATTCAAAAAGGGTCACTTTAGAGGTTAGTGACTATTTTATGAAGCAGACCTATCGCAATCGATGTTATATTATGGGCCCAAATGGGATTCAAGTGTTAACGGTTCCCGTACATTATCATAAGAAATCAATTTTCCGTGATGTCACCATTGATTATCATCAAAATTGGGTAAAAGATCACCGAAAGGCAGTTCAGGCGGCCTATGGCAAGGCTCCTTTTTTTGATTATTTCTATGATTTATTTGATCAAATTTGGGTCTCAAAGCCCGAGTATCTTTTGGACTTGTCAATGTCAATGATGACAGTTTGTCTTGATATCTTACAAATTGACAGGTCATTTAATTTCACAACTATTTATGAGCAGGAGGTTCAAAAAGATGTTTCGGACCTCAGAAATATAATTTCCGCCAAAAAGTCTACGGAATCAAGGAGTTTTTATCGGCCTATATCCTATATTCAAAATTTTGGCAGCAATTTTGCGAACAATTTATCTATCATAGATTTGTTAATGTGTGAAGGCCCCAACGGCTTAAATATTTTACAACAGTCTACAAATGACTAAAAGTTGGAATTATACCGACAAATATTTGTTTAAAAATAGAATACGCTCGGTTTAAAGCAAATTTGAGTTTATTTTTACAATAATAGAGATTCGCAAAAAAAGCCGATTATGGAAGCTAAGTTTTCAAATAGAGTAAAAGAAGTTATTTCTTTGAGTAGAGAAGAGGCCCTTAGACTGGGTCATGATTATATTGGGACAGAGCATCTACTGCTGGGTATGATTCGTGAGGGAGAAGGAGTCGCCATAGGTTTACTCAAGAAATTAGGTGTTTCCTTAGACGAGTTAAGAAACTCGGTTGAGCAAGCGACCAAAGGAACGACCACAAGCAATGTCAAAAACTTAGCAAATATTCCATTGACACGTCAATCAGAGAAGGTGTTAAAAATCACTTATTTGGAGGCTAAAATTTTTAAAAGTCATCTGATTGGAACGGAACATTTATTACTCTCAATTCTGAGAGATGAGGACAATCTAGCTACACAGATTCTGGATAAGTTTGAGGTAGGCTACGATGTGGTTAAAGAAATGCTAGAATATCAAACCGAGAATCCCATGGCTGAATCGGATACCGATGATCCGGACGATGATGGAGGGAAAATGTTCGGAGCGGGTGCTACTCCAGGAAGCGGAAGGGGAGAATCTTCGGCTAAGGGGGGTGAAAAGACCAAGACCCCAGTGTTAGACAATTTCGGAAGAGATTTAACAAAATTGGCTGAAGAAGACAAAATGGATCCCATAGTAGGTCGAGAGAAGGAAATCGAACGCGTGGCTCAAATTCTCAGTCGCAGAAAGAAAAACAATCCCATATTAATAGGGGAGCCAGGTGTTGGTAAAACCGCCATAGCTGAGGGCTTAGCCTTGAGAATCGTTCAGAAAAAAGTATCTCGAGTATTATTTGGAAAGCGAGTGGTTACTCTCGATCTGGCTTCATTGGTGGCTGGCACAAAGTATAGAGGACAGTTCGAGGAAAGAATGAAAGCTGTCATGACTGAAATAGAGAAATCTCCAGACGTGATCATATTCATTGATGAGTTACATACGATTGTAGGAGCGGGAGGGGCTTCGGGATCATTAGATGCCTCCAATATGTTCAAACCGGCCCTAGCACGTGGAGAGATTCAATGTGTAGGTGCAACTACTTTAGACGAATACCGTGAATATATCGAAAAAGATGGAGCTTTAGCAAGAAGATTCCAGATGGTAATGGTGGATGCGACGACGCCTGATGAAACCATACAAATTTTAGAAAATATTAAAAGTAAATACGAGGAGCATCATAATGTGACCTACAGCGAAGAGGCAATTAAGGCCTGTGTAACCTTGTCAGATCGATACATAAGCGATCGTTTTTTACCTGACAAAGCGATTGATGTGCTTGATGAAACGGGTGCGCGCGTACACATTAACAACATCAATGTTCCTGAAACCATCGTTTCCCTAGAGACGCAAATAGAAGCGGTCAAGGAAGATAAAAATAACGTAGTTAAAAGCCAAAAATATGAAGAGGCGGCTCAGTTAAGAGATAAAGAGAAAAAGTTATTGGCCGAGCTCAAGATTGAAAAAGACCAATGGGAAAAAGAATCTAAAAGCAAACGTTACCAGGTCAATGAAGAAAGTGTGGCTGAAGTCATCGGTATGATGACGGGAATTCCGACGAATAGAGTAGCCCAAAAAGAAGGAGAAAAGCTTCGTAACATGAACGAAGAACTTGGTGAAAGTGTGATTGGTCAGGATGAAGCAGTTACCAAACTGACCAAAGCGATTCAAAGAACACGGGTGGGTCTTAAAGATCCCAAAAAACCGATTGGTTCTTTTGTCTTTCTTGGACCCACAGGAGTAGGTAAGACTGAAATGGCCAAAGTCTTGTCTAAGTATCTCTTTGATAAAGAGGATTCATTGATACGGATCGACATGAGTGAATACATGGAGAAATTTTCTGTAAGCAGATTGGTTGGAGCACCTCCGGGATACGTCGGATACGAAGAGGGAGGACAATTGACTGAAAAAGTAAGACGAAAACCTTATTCAGTTGTTCTTTTGGATGAAATAGAAAAAGCACACCCGGATGTATTTAATATTCTGTTGCAGGTATTAGATGATGGTGTGCTTACGGATGGACTGGGCAGAAAAGTGGATTTCCGTAATACGATTGTGATCATGACATCTAACATTGGGGTCAGAGACCTCAAAGATTTTGGTGCAGGGATAGGTTTTGCGACGCAATCTAGAAAAGATAATAAAGCTGAAGTGATCAAGTCCACTATTCAAAATGCCTTGAAAAAGACCTTCAGTCCTGAATTTTTAAATAGGCTCGATGATGTCATTATTTTTAACTCACTTGAAAAGGAGCACATTCATAAAATAATAGATATTTCTTTGGGTAAGTTATTTAAAAGGATAAGTAATTTGGGTTATCAAGTTACGTTAACCGAAAGTGCCAAGGATTTCTTATCTGACAAAGGTTATGATCCTCAATTTGGTGCGCGTCCGCTCAACAGAGCGATTCAAAAATACCTTGAGGATCCAGTAGCCGAAGAAATCTTAAAAGGAGAGATCAGTGAGGGAGATATCATTCAAGCCAGTTGGGACAAAAAGTCTGAGGAGCTTTCTTTTAAGCTTAAGAAAAAGAAAACCAAAGAAAATAAAGAACAATAAAAAAGTGCTGAATATCTAGGAAGTTCAATAACTGCCTAAATATTTTCTAAAAAACCATTCAAGGCTGAATAGGATGACAATAACGATTAAAAGCCACTTGAGATCAATCAGTTTGGTGAAGTCTTGGTGGCTGTGTAGTATGCTTTTTGCCTGTGAATCTTGAAGATCTCTGATCAGTGAATCAAGCTCATTTTTATGATAAAATCGTCCCCCTGTATGGTCAGCTAGATCTTTGAGAAGGTCATGATTAGCTGTAAATGTAGCGCGCTCCAATTGGGCATCTTTAATAATGAATTGTCCTTTTGAGGATAAATTTTTACCATTAGAGACCGAGAGGGCTTCATAAAAATAGATTCCTTTGCCAAGTGTACCAATACTCAAAGTTTTATTAGCATCGCTACCTATAAAATTAAAGATACTTTCCGATCTATCTTTTTCCTGAAACACCTTCAGCGTTATGCGATTGCCTGCTATAGGTTCATAGATGTCGTTGTAGGACTCCGAGGTAAATTGAATAAGATCACCACTTTGAAAAAAGGGCGTAATAGGTTCAAATATGAATTTGCGTTTATCTGATTGTACACTGAGGTATTGAATGGATTTAAGGATGATTTGATCAAAAAGTGAAGCATTATTTGACATGGCGAGTTCTTGTAATCGCCAATTCCAGATGCCCGTTCCATAAAAAATACCATATTTTGAGCTGCCATTATCAAAAAAAGATAAAACAGGCTTGTCTATGGTGAGATTACCCACCCTTTGCTGAAGCAAAATTTCATGAGTACCCAAGTCATAAGATCCATAAGGCACCTTCAGGGTTGGATAATCATTAAACTTATCCAAATAGGATCGATTGAGTTCAAATTTTGTGAAGTTAGGGTTATAAACGGGCTTAATAATATCTTGTTGATTTCCTGATTGTTCAATAGCGATATTGGTTTTGGAATAGAGCCGATTTAGGTTTGATTTTTTACTGAGGATATATAAAAAGGTCGGACTACCAGAATAGTTAAGTGTAGGAAAATTGTCAGAAAAAGCTTGATGATGAATGATGACATCGAAGGTATCACGGGGCAGTGTTTTTGTTAATCCTGGGATATATATTTGAGTTTGGTAGTTTTCACTCTCGGCTAGAGCCATCCGAATGGCCCTGATATCGGGATGGGGAGCGGGTGCTACCAATAGTATTTTCTCTTTTCCTTCGACGATCTCAATAAAAAGATCTTTTTCATTATTTATCGTATTTATTTCGCCGGCTTCTGGAGGTATTTTTATGCGTATATGCTGAAGGCCAAATTTATCGGCATCCATTTCAAAAGTAACCTTCATTTGCGAAGATAGAACGAGATTTTGTTTACTGATGATTCCATCATCATCAGATAAAATGACGGTCTTTTTCGTGCCAGTGTAACCTGTGGCGTCGATATATACGTCGATGGGAAATCGATTCCCTTGGTAGACGACTTGATTACTGCGTACCTCTTTGATCGCAATGTCTTTTCTGGTTGTGGTATCGCCCAGTCCTAGGCTATGAATAGGAATCAAAGATTGTCTGTAAGAAGGAGAGAGTCCCTGATTGTACAAACCATCTGAGATCAACAGTACGGCCGCGAGGTTTCGTGTCTCTAAGCTTTCAAAACCTACATTAAGTGCTTGGTTTAAATTAGTAGACGACGCATCAAAGCGTATGGGGATCTCGGTACGCGCCTCTAAATTAAATACCCACGGCTCAAAATTAAGGCCACTTATTTTTTCATCTATTTCCACAAGCAATTGATTCATATTTATGGAGTCTTCATGCTGCATCATAGATAGTGAATGATCCACAACTAAGGCGATGATGGGTTTTTCGATGACCTGGGTCAGGTGGTTGATCAAAGGATTTAATAAAATTAAAAAAATTATTACTGTGGCTATAATGCGCAGCGCCCCGAGGAGTCTAGAGACATAAGTTGCCCATGGGTTTTTCTTCGCATACATCAAATAAGTAATGCCCGCAATGAGTATTGCTGCGGGTAAGAGCCACCATGCATTGGCTAAAAATACAAACGAAGGATCTCTCATAAACTTAAAACCTGCTGATAAGGAAGTAGGGTGGATATAATAAAAGGGAATTACTCAAGTAAGTAATCCACCATTTACTTGCAATACTTGTCCCGTAATATAAGTTGAGGAATCCGAGGCGAGAAAGACACAAGCATTTGCGACATCCTCTGGACTTCCTCCACGTTTTAATGGAATGGCATCACGCCAAGTTTGGACTACTTTTTCATCTAATCCTGCGGTCATTTCTGTCTCAATAAACCCTGGAGCAACTACATTACAGCGAATGCCTCGAGAACCCAACTCAAGGGCGACAGATTTTGAAAAACCTATGATGCCCGCCTTTGAAGCGGCATAATTTGCCTGACCCATATTTCCTTTAATACCGACGATTGAAGACATATTGATGATTGATCCACTTCTTTGTTTCATGAGGGGCCTAAAGGCTGCCTTTACAGTATTAAAACAGGATTTTAAATTAATTTCCATGATTTCGTCCCATTGTGATTCGGACATTCTCATCAATAGATTGTCTCGGGTGATTCCTGCATTATTGATCAAGATATCTAACTTTCCAAAATCGCGGACCACATCAGCAATTAATTCTTGGGCAGCCTCATAGTTGGAGGCATCTGATCTATAGCCTTTGGCATCTACACCTTTGGCTTTTAATTCTGCAACTAAGCTTTCCCCTTGCACCACACTGGACAAGTAGGTAAAAGCTACATGTGCCCCTTGTGCAGCAAATGTATGGGCGATGGCCCTTCCTATTCCTTTTGAAGCACCGGTAATCAATGCTATTTTTCCTTCTAATGCTTTCATGTAAAATTTATAATTTATGCTAAATTAAATAACAGAATTAATATACGACTATCATCGCTCATCTTAGTCATTTTAATTGTTAACACTTAGATTTGCAAACGAAACGAATTAAAGCATTTATTAGCATTTAAAAAAATTATATGGCTTCACAATATGATCTAATCGTAATCGGAAGTGGTCCGGGAGGTTACGTAGCGGCAATTAGAGCATCTCAGCTCGGCATGAAAGTTGGGATAGTGGAAAAGGCAGAATTAGGGGGTGTTTGTCTCAATTGGGGGTGTATACCCACCAAAGCACTGTTGAAAAGTGCCCAAGTTTTTGAATACATCAATCATGCAGCTGACTATGGGATATCCGTTAAGGAATCAACTGCTGATTTTAAAGGGATGGTCAAGAGAAGTCGCGAAGTGGCGGATTCCAATAGTAAAGGGATTGAGTTTCTTTTCAAAAAAAATAAAATAGAAGTCATAAAGGGTCATGGAACACTTTCCAGAGGCAAGCAGGTAAAGGTGACAGATGCTGCCGGAAATACAACCAATTATGAGGCTAAAAATATAATTCTGGCTACAGGCGGACGGGCAAGAGAACTACCTAACCTACCGATGGATGGTAAGAAAGTGATTGGGTATAGAGAAGCCATGACGCTGTCTGAACAGCCTAAAAAAATGGTTATTGTAGGCTCTGGAGCTATTGGTGTTGAATTTGCCTATTTCTACAATGCCCTAGGTACGGAAGTTACCATAGTTGAGTATTTACCCAATATCGTACCGGTAGAAGATGTAGATATTTCCGCAACATTGGCACGAAGCTTTAAAAAGAAAGGGATCAAAATCATGACTCAATCAGAGGTCACCAAAGTAGATATAAAAGGGAAGGGATGTAAAGTAAGTGTTAATACCAAAAAAGGGGAAGAGATTCTAGAATGTGACATCGTATTATCAGCAGTAGGCGTGTCAACTAATTTGGAAGGTCTGGGGATCGAAAGTCAAGGAATCAAGACCGAAAAGGGCAAAGTAGTGGTTGATGAATATTATGCCACCAACGTCCCAGGAGTTTATGCCATTGGAGATATTGTTCAGGGGCAAGCATTGGCACATGTAGCGTCAGCAGAAGGTATTATTTGTGTTGAAAAAATCTCCGGGCAATCTCCGCAACCCTTAGATTATGGAAATATCCCAGGATGTACTTATTGTTCTCCTGAAATTTCTTCTGTGGGGATGACTGAAAAAGAAGCCCTTGCCAAGGGATATGAAATTAAAGTAGGTAAGTTTCCTTTTTCTGCGTCAGGAAAAGCAAAAGCTTCTGGTGCTACCGAGGGGTTTGTAAAAGTTATATTTGATGCAAAATATGGGGAATGGCTAGGTGCACACATGATTGGTGCGAATGTCACCGAGATGATTGGTGAAGCGGTGGTCGCCAGAAAGCTGGAAACTACAGGGCATGAGATTATAAAATCTGTACACCCCCATCCGACGATGTCAGAAGCCATCATGGAGGCTGCGGCTGATGCCTATGGCGAGGTGATTCATATGTAGCAAATTATAAATTTAAGGAGTCTTGTTGATGGGATCTAGAACCTATTCAGTTTCGTTGAATCTAGAAAAGTGGGTGTGAATTCTACTGCTTTAGGAGATCTATTAGGATCTTGTTTGAGAAATTAATAATAATTCAATGTTGAGGCCTCAAGGATAGGATGTGTTTTCTTGTCATTTGAGCCATTCGATTAAGCGCATTACAATCCTTTTAATTCCTGAAAACTAAGTTAAGGTTCTTTTTTAAAGCATTTTTGGTGATGGGCATTGCGATATAGGAAGATCAATGCGTTCGGTGAAGCTATGAAATTCTTATCTTGAAGGAGGCCAATTAATGTCGTGATAAAAAGGCTTGGGGAATACTTTTTATTGTTTGGTAATCTAAGATAACCCCTGTTTTAATTCGAGAGATTTAGCTTTTGCATGAACTCCTGTTAAAAACTTTATGCGACAAAGTCAAGGCTCACTAATCCTATTCTTTGTCATAAAAATAGGTGTTGAAAAAACGATTTAATTGCTTAGTTTCTACTAAAAATCCATCATGACCATAATTACTTTTAATAATGGCCAATTGGGCATTGGGCATATGCTCAGATAAGAATTTTTGTTCTTCAACTGGGAAAAGTACATCGGTATCAATACCGACCACCATCGTCTTGGATTGGATCCGTTTGAGGGCATCTTTGACTGAGACGTCGTGCCGCCCTATATTGTGGCTGTCCATGGCTTTGGAAAGACAGTAATAGGATTCACTAGTGAACCTTTTTTGAAGTTTGGATCCCTGATATCTTTGGTAGGATGAAGCACTGAAATCATCCCAACGGCCATCTTCATCTTTTTGTTTTGCTTCAAAAGTATTGTAATGGCGGTAGGAAAGTAGGGCAATGGCCCTAGCTGCAGCGAGTCCTTTCGCTGAATCTGTGTTATCCAATGCCATCCGCTGGGCTTCATTGAAGGCTATGCCCCAAGGGGAGTGTACCGCATTGGTAGCAATCAGGTTGATATTCTCAAAAAGAGTAGGTTCTTGAACCGCCCATTCCAGGAGTTGCTGACCCCCTAAGGATCCACCGATTCCCAACTTAATCCGCTCAATTCCTAGTTTTTTTCGGAGCAGCTGATGTCCGCTTACGATGTCTCGAATCGTAATGAGAGGAAAGTTGAAATCTTTTGGACCCGTCGTTCCATAACAGGAGCCCAAGACATTGGCACAAATAACAAAATCTCTTTCAAGATCGATAACCGCATGGGTTCCAAACAACCCTGGCCACCATTCGGTAGGATCTGCGTTGCCCGTTAGGGCATGAAAGACCCAGACCACATTAGACTGATCCGCATTGAGACTGCCCTGTGTTGTATATGAAATCGTAACTTGAGGAAGGACCGAGCCTTCCTCAAGCAACAATGTATCATTGGAAACAAAAATTTGTGCCTTAGGCAGTGGCAAGAGTGCTTGCTGCATGTACTTTGTCTAATGCTTGTTGAAAATCAGCTTTAATGTCTTCGATATGTTCTATACCTAAGGATACTCTTAACATATTAGGATGAACCCCCGCAGCCAATTGATCTTCTACAGATAGCTGTTGATGGGTAGTTGCTGCCGGTTGAATGATCAAAGTCTTGGCATCTCCAACATTGGCGAGGTGACTGACAAGTTTAAGACCATCTACCAAATTGGTGGTATCCTGCTTTTCTCCTTTGAGGATGAAAGTAAGTACACCCCCAAATCCCTTTTTGAGATATTTTTTGGCGAGATCATGATAGCTGCTGCTTTCTAATCCTGGATAATTCACAGATTCCACTGCGGGATGCGCTTCCAACCATTTGGCCAATTTCAATGCATTTTCAACCGTCCGCTCTACACGTAGCGAGAGCGTTTCTAAGCCTTGTAGCAATAAAAATGAATTAAAGGGACTTTGCGCAGGACCAAAATCTCTCAAGCCTTCGACACGTGCTCTGATAGCAAAAGCGACGTTTGGGAGACCCAGGGGATTATCGATCCCAAATACGTCAGCAAAAACCAATCCATGATAACTGTCAGAAGGTTCTGAAAATTGTTTGAATTTACCATTACCCCAATTGTAGTTACCCCCATCAACGATGACGCCTCCTATGGAAGTTCCATGTCCTCCGATCCACTTAGTGGCGGATTCTACTACCACAGCAGCACCATGCGCAATGGGTCTAAATAAATAACCCCCAGCACCAAAAGTATTGTCTACCACTAAGGGGAGATCATATTTTTTGGCCAATGAGGCAAGAGCATCAAAATCAGGAATGTTGAATCCGGGATTACCCATAGTTTCTAAATACAACGCTTTGGTTTGATCATCGATTAAGGCTTCGAAGTCTTCTGGCTTATCAGAATTAGCGAAGCGCGCCTCAACCCCTAATCGCTTAAATGCATTTTTAAATTGATTGTAGGTACCTCCATAAAGAAAGGAAGTAGACACAAAGTTATCTCCTGCTTCTAAGATGTTGTTTAGTGCAATAAACTGTGCAGATTGTCCAGAAGAGGTGGCCAATGCTGAGACGCCGCCCTCAAGTGCAGCAATTCTTTTTTCGAAGACGTCGTTTGTTGGATTGTTTAATCGGGTATAAATATTACCAAATTCTTTAAGCGCAAATAGATTGGCACCATGTGCTGAATCTTTGAAAGTAAAAGAAGTCGTTTGGTAAATGGGTACGGCTCTTGATCGGGTGGTTTCGTCGATTTCTTGTCCGGCGTGTAATTGTAAAGTATCAAAATGTAATTGTGACATGGTAACTATATGTTTTTTATAAAAAAAAGTGAAATATTGAAGTAGTGTGATGAGTTACTTGGACCTCACTACTGAGGTAAAATTTATTTTAGCTCAGTAGAGTTGTGTATGAATTCGCGCGAGGCGCATACCATCATGGCGACAACAGCAACAACTGAGGAGCGCCACAAAAAATGAGGAATCTATTCTTGACGCAACTGCGTCAAAATATAATTGAAATTTTAAATTCTGTATTATTATCATAACCATCAATTTATTTGTCAGGAATTAGCACCTACCCCTTAGCAGGGGGGTTGCTAGCGCGTCAACGAGCCTGTCTCTTAGCGCTTCTTAATAAATCGAGCGTTTTGTTCGATTCGAGGTACAAACATATACACCAAATTTTATTTTACAAAACAATTGAAAATTTTTTTTTTAATTTGTTTTAAGGCATTTACATGCTGCTATATTCTGCGGGTTCAAAAATTTGAACCCGTTTTTGATGATTGTATTTAAATTTATTCCTGTGAAATGGACAGTAGATTACTTAGATCCATAAGGATATATTTACACGAAAACGTATTATTGTTTTCGAATAAGTGTGGAATTAATGGGTTTCTATTTTAGTTTGTAGTTCAAAGATGCAAACAGCTAATAGACTTAAGGAGGTTCAAGAATATTATTTCTCCGCGAAACTCAGGGAGATACGGGCCTTAGAAAAGGAAGGCAAAGAGGTACTTAACCTCGGTATTGGGAGTCCTGATTTGTTGCCCCCCAATCAGGTCATCGAACAATTAAAAATGGGCTCAGATCTCCAGGGAGCCAATCAATATCAGTCCTATCAAGGGCTACCTGCCTTCCGCGAGGCAATCGCCGAGTTTTCAAAAAATCGGTTGAACATCGTTTTGAATCCTGAAGAGGAAATTTTACCTTTAATGGGTTCAAAAGAGGGAATTGCTCATATTTCATTGGCCTATCTCAATAAAGGAGATCAAGTTTTAATCCCTGAGTTGGGTTATCCTACGTACACTTCGGTCACCAAAATGGTAGAAGCGGAGCCCATTTATTATCCCTTGGTTGAACAGGATGATTGGTGTCCTGATTGGAAGTTTTTTGATCAGCTAGATTATAGTAAAATAAAATTACTTTATCTGAATTATCCACACATGCCTACGGGGGCCAAAGGGTCTCAAGAAATTTTGGAAAAGTTTGTGGAAATAGCCATAAAGAACAAACTTCTATTGATTCATGACAATCCCTACAGTTTCATCTTAAATGATGAACCTTTGAGTATTTTCTCAGTGGAAGGTTCCAAAACATGTGCTTTGGAATTGAACTCTTTGTCCAAATCCTTCAATATGTCTGGATGGCGGGTAGGCTGGTTGTCAGGAGCTTCAGAGAACATCAAGAATGTATTACGGATCAAAAGCAATTTGGATTCGGGTATGTATCAACCCATTCAGCGAGCGGCAATCGTCGCTTTGCAGCAGGATGAGAGATGGTTTGAGCAATTGAATCTCACCTATAGAACCCGCAGAAATGCTGTTTTTCGTCTATTAGACAAACTTAATTGTACCTATCGAAAAGCACAAAGTGGTCTGTTTGTATGGGCGCAAGCACCCGTGATGGATGTCGATGTGCTTATTGATGACCTACTTGTGAACAAACATATTTTTATTACACCAGGACATATTTTTGGAGCCAAGGGCAGGCGCTATTTGAGGGTCTCCTTGTGTGCCCCCACAGAAGTTTTTGAGCAAGCTATTTTGAGATTATGAAGATTTCTATCATTGGTTTGGGATTAATAGGGGGCTCATATGCCTTATCGCTCAAGCAACAATTCAAAAACTTGACTTTGTATGGTTGGGATCAGAATGAAGCACATAATTTAGCGGCCAAAAAACACAACATTATTGACGTGAGTTGTCGCTCATTGGAAGAGGCTTTTGATCAGGGTGACTGGATCCTATTGGCCATTCCCGTAAATGCCATAGAATCTTCCCTTTCTGGCATGTTGGATATGCTGGCCCCCCATCAATTGGTGATTGATTTTGGATCTACCAAAGAACATATCTGTAAAGTGGTTGAAGGACACAAAAAGCGAGATCAATTCATTGCGGCACACCCGATTGCAGGTACTGAATACAGTGGACCTAGTGCAGCCTTTTCGACCTTGTACAAAGACAAAGTAATGATTGTTTGTGAATCGGAAAAGACAAGGCCAGATTTTCTGAGCGCTTTTAAAGTCCAATGCGGCGCACTGGGTATGGCAACCATTTATTTAGGTGCTGCCGAACATGACGTTCACCTAGCCTATGTTTCGCATTTGAGTCACATCATTGCTTTTGGGCTGTCCCATACGGTCCTACAAAAAGAAGCGTCCGCAATGAAAATTTTGGATTTAGCAGGGTCAGGTCTGGCGTCAACGGTAAGGTTAGCCAAAAGCTCTCCAGACATGTGGACGCCCATTTTTATTAATAATCGTAGTGCCATTTTGGAGAGTTTGGATGTGTATCTCGAGAAAATAAATGATTTCAAAGCGCTACTCACAGCATCAAATGGCCCAGGGATTAGAGCATATCTTGAGAAAGGCAGAGAGATCAAAAAAATTCTCAAATGAGGACTACTCCTAGCCGGCCAAAAAATTCTAAATAATCAAACGCGAAGGGTCGAAATACCTCCATCAATCGCCATGATTTGACCTGACATCCACTGTGATTTCTCAGAGAGCAAAAACTCAACGACCTCAGCCATGTTTTCACTGGTCCCAATTTTTTTTAAGGGATGTCTTTCTGCATTGGCCTGTTTTTTCTCATCACTACCCAATAATTTTGAGGCTAACGGTGTATCGGTGAGCGAAGGGGCGATGGCGTTGACTCGAATTTTAGGGGCCAATTCAGCAGCTAAAGATCGGGTCAGACCTTCAATAGCCCCCTTTGAAGCAGCTACTTGTGTATGAAAGTTAAAGCCTGACTGAACGGCGACCGTTGAGAAAAATACAATGGAAGCACTTATTGATTTTTTAAGATGGGGTAGGATCGTCTGAATGATCTTGATGGCACCCATCACTTGAAGTTCAAAATCAGCTCGAAAAGCGTCAAGTTTGATTCTATGGAAAGGCAATAAATTGATACTTCCGGGGCAATAAACCACACCATCAATGGCCTCAGGAAGTATTGAAAGATCTAGAGTATCCGACAAAACATCAAATTTGAAGGTTTTGATGTTTTGAGCGGTAGGGATATTCCCTTGGTTAAAGGTCGCTACTACTTGATAATTTGGGTCATTTGTAAATTTTTCAATTAAAGAAGCTCCAATGCCCGAAGATCCTCCAATGATGAGAATATTTTTCATATTTATATTTTATACTAATCAAACACGGCTCAAGCTGAATTAGTGCCATTCTTTTTTAGAAAAAATGAGATTATTTTGGATGCTTATATTTTTAATACCTTTTTCAAGACAAGAATTTTTACTTTTGTAGATAAAAAACTGATAGGATTTATGAGAGTTGCGCTTACTATTTTCATTTTTTGTACCCTAAACATGGTTGTGCGGGCACAAGAATCCTATACCAGGCAAAAAATCACCCCTAATATATCTATGAAAATATCTGATTATTTTCAAATCATGCCCCCCCAACAATTACTTGATCGTTATGCTTCTTCAAGAATTCCGATAGCGATGTTTACGACCCTTGACGGAAGGGCGGACCTAGGGATCAACCAGACCGCCACCCAATGGGGCCCCAACGATATTGATATGTTATTGGATTTTTATAAAGCGTCTATTGCCAATCTTTATTCCCAAATTGATTTTATTCAAAGTAAGATCATAAGGGTAGATGATCGCCAATTTATTGTTTTTGAGTTTTTAGGCGAAGTAGTAGATCAAAGTTTATTGGGTGGAGTCAGTTCAATAAAAAAATACAATTACATTCAATATGCTCTTTACAGGGGCAAAGTCTTGTTGTTTAATTTCAATTGTGCCGCTAACGATCAGCAAAAATGGCAGTCAGTTGCCAATGAAATGATGTCAAGCATCAGATTAAAATAATGTTGACCATACACAGTGATGCCCATTTTATGCAGCAGGCTTTACTTCAAGCTGATTTAGCGGATCAGCAGCTAGAAATACCTGTAGGCGCCGTCATCGTCTGTGAAAATAAAATTATTGCACGAGCACATAATCAAGTCGAACAACTACAAGATGTGACCGCGCATGCGGAGATGTTGGCCATTACGGCAGCCCAAAACTATTTAAGCTCGAAATATCTTGATCAATGTACCATGTACTTAACGTTGGAACCGTGCACCATGTGTGCCGGGGCTCTTTTTTGGAGTCAAATGGGAGCCCTTGTGATAGGAGCTCGAGATTCGAAACGTGGGTTTAGCCTACTGAAACCTGTCCCACTTCACCCCAAGACAAAGGTAAGTTTCGGAATGCTAGAGGCCGATTGTGAAGCTAAGATCAAAGACTTTTTTAAAAAAATGCGGGATAAACAGAAAGAACGATAAAATTGAACGTTAGCATCTCATATTTTGTTAATTTTACTCATCTTTTTCACCTTTTACTAAAACATTATAATTATGGCATTTGAACTACCTAATTTACCCTACGCACACGACGCATTAAATCCACATATTGATACGGCCACTATGGAAATCCATCATGGTAAACACCATGCCGCATACATAGCAAAGTTAAATGCAGCGGTCAGCGGAAGTGAGATGGAAGGAAAATCTCTTGAAGAATTGATTAAAAATCACACCAACGTCGCAGCCGTCCGCAACAATGGAGGAGGACACTGGAATCATTCTTTATTCTGGACGGTGATGAGCCCAACCGGTGGAGGGACACCTCAAGGGGCCTTAGCGGCAGCCATTGATGATGCTTTTGGCTCATTTGAAAAATTTAAAGAGGCTTTTAGTAATGCTGGAGCGACTCAATTCGGTTCTGGATGGGCATGGCTTTGTGTCGGTAACGGAGGCAAGTTAGAAGTTTGCTCAACGGCCAATCAGGACAATCCATTGATGCCGGGTCTGGGATGTGAGGGGCTCCCTATTTTAGGTCTAGATGTCTGGGAGCATGCCTACTATCTCAATTACCAAAACAGAAGGCCAGATTATATCAATGCCTTTTTTAATGTGGTCAATTGGGAAGAAGTGAGTCGCCGATTTAACGAGGCCAAATAATCATTCAGAAATAAAAGAACCGATGCATTGCTAGGTTCTTTTATTTTGATATTTTTAAATTAAGCTTATCTAGAGGTCTTTCAACCGGATGTTCATCATCACAGGATTGTGATCTGAATACTGAAATTTCAGATTGAATCCTTTCACTTCTATAGCTTCGATATTTGGAGATATCAAGTAATAGTCAATCAGGGCAACAGATGTCCTGCCGTAATCCAAGACATCCACCAGACTTCTGCTCGTGGGGACCGTAGGGTCAAAAACCCATTGCCAGTTCCCAGGCATAAACTTTTCATCAATTTGGGAGGGTTTATAAGAGGTGCTAGGTAAGACGCCCGCAGCTATACTTACCTCATCATTACTAACGCCGGGTGGATTTTGGTTCCAATCACCTCCGACCACTACATAATTTCCTTTTTCATATTCTGCCAATAAAAATCCTTTGAGATAAGTCATTTCTAGAGGCTTCAGATACCCTCCGTCGTACGCTGAATTATGAGTATTGACCACTACTAGTTCTTTGCCTGAGATCAGCGATGTAGGATATCGTTGAACGGACATACAACGATCAAGATGAAAAAGATAATCCGGCCAATTGTATTTTCCTGGATATTGATAACGATCACTGCTGATAGGATTATACGTGGAAAAACTACTCAATCCACTGGCCACCTTACCTAATACATTCCATGGATTGAATAACGGTATAATCACCCGAGCTACTTGATAGTTGAATGCAAAATGTTGTGAGTATCCATTTAACTTTGCTGATATTAAGTCATGCTGATTTCGATAATAGCTTCGCTTGGAAGATCGATCCACCTCCTGTAGCAAAACAAAATCCGTTGGATTTGACTGAATAAAGTCAATGATACCCTTTAAGTTTTCATCCACGAAAGCCTCGGGCGAGCGCACCATTTTCCCATCAGAAAAGAAAAAACTTTGATTGCTATCATAAAAAAAATTAGATTTCGCACCTAAACCGGCAAACCCTATATTCCAATTTAAAAAACTAAGTATAGGTGAAGTAATGAGGTTGTTTTCATTCTTGCTTTGAATGTTTAAAACCGTTTTTTCAGGAGGTTCAAAGTCGGTTAAGGTAGCATGAAAAAGACTCACTACTACGTAGAAGAGAAACATAATTGGGAGTATTAAAACCCACTTTATGATGGGCCAGATTTTTTCAATTTTCAAAATAGAATTCATTAAGTGAAACTCAATATATTTAATTTTCAAGCATTTAGAGTTATTATGGTCTAATTATTCATTAAAGTATCTGGATGAAAAATCAACAAAAACACTTACCTGCCATCTTTTTAGTTTAGTATGTAAATTTGAACATACGATAACTGATAAGATTCCGTTACTTGTAGGAACGACCTAGCCTTTGACGACCATTTTTTTTTAAATTAATTTTTATAAAATGAAAACAATAAAAATAATATTTTATTCGATTCCTTCTTTGTTGCTAATGATGGTTGGGTGCAACACGGGAGAATCAAAAATAGCGGAGCCAAATAATGACCTAGTCAATTTGAGTACTTATGAGGTAATTCAAACAGAAATATGGGATCAATCTTGCATTAGCTGCCATATGACAGGGGCCTCATATGCCAACCAATCCGGACTTATTTTAACTGCAGATGTTTCTTATGAGCAGTTAATGAATAGAGTGCCTAATAATGTTGCGGCAGCCGAAGACGGTTTATTGCTGGTGGGTGACGAAGGCTATGCCAGTTTGCCGAAAAGCTTTTTATGGGAAAAAATTAATGCCAATGATATGGACCATTTTTATCAAGATCATCCAGAATATGGGGCGATTATGCCGTTGGGGGATGACTTTTTGACCAATGGTGAATTGGAGTTTATGCGCCAATGGATTGAGGCAGGAGCACCTGAGACGGGTCAAGTAGCGAGTGTGGAATTATTGACTAATGAAGCCAGATATACTCCGACTCCTTTTGAAGCACTTGCTGTTCCTGAAAGTGGTTATCAATTTCATATCGAACCTTTCACTGTTGGACCGGGAATGGATCGAGAAATATTTATTTACGAAAAATTAGACAATCCCGAACCCATTTACGTTAATCGGGTAGAAATTGCTATGCAATCGGGGAGTCATCATTTTTTAATCTATCAGTTTAATAATGGACTCTCTACCTTTTTGTACCCGCCTGAGGGAGCAACCAGAGATGTTTACGATGCGTCGGATAATTATGTAGAATCAGTCTTATTTCATCTGCAGTTTCATGACTTTGTGACAGGCACGCAGTGGCCCAAAATGGATTATCATTATCCTGAAGGTGTCGCCTTCAAGATACCAGCCGATTTTGGATTTGATTTGAATAGCCATTATGTAAACAAGGGCACGGAGGATATTGAAGGTGAAGTGTATGCCAATTTGCATACGGTTCCAAAGAGTGAGGTGGTTCATGTGGCTAAGTTGTTGGATATAAATAATGATGATATTTATATCCCAGCGAATACCTTGCAGCATAAAGTGGTTTATGATTTTATCGCTGAAGAGGAAATGAATGTTTTTCAGCTCTTTTCCCATGCGCACAGCAATATGACTGAGTTTAGAGTGTATGCTATGGGGGGTGAAAATGATGGGGAGTTGGTTTATATCACTTACGATTGGGAACATCCCCCGATCAAGGAGTTTGATCCACCCTTGGTACTAGAGTCCGGTCAAGGATTTAGACTAGAGACGACTTATGATAACCCAAGTTCAAACAGTCTTCGATTTGGCTTGAGAAGTACAGATGAGATGATGATCTTGTTTGGTGCTTACTATTAAAAAATTGAAGTTTTAGTTAAAAATAGAAAGATCCAATAAAGTACACTTTATTGGATCTTTCTATAAAAAAATTCTTTATTTTTTTATAGAATAGGCTAAGGATATTTGAATCATAGAATTTTGAATGGCAGTTGAAGCCGAAGTGGGATCATTGACATCTGATATACCAATGTTATACCTTCCATAGACATCAAGTCCAAAGGGAAGATCCCATCCAATACCGAGGTTAACAGAGATATTAGAATTTAATAACTCATCTTTTATGTCTAACTCATCATCGTTAGAATGCGTAATCTGTTTTGCAGATACCAAATAGCCAAACTGGGGACCGAGTTGAAAATTCAGACCACCGGGCAGATAGAAGCGCAGCATGATGGGAAGGTCTAAATAGGCAGATTCTTGATTTTTATTGGTAGCACCATCAATGAAATCTATAGTCTGAAAGGAATATTGAAGTTCAGGGCTGATACCAATAAATGCAAATTTGAATTTGGCAAAAATCCCTGCATGATATCCCGAAGCACCAGACTGCTCCAAATTAGCGCCGATGACGGCGTCAGAGGTAGGAATATTTACTCCTCCTTTTATTCCGAATTCGGCTTTTTGAGCTAACAAGCTCCCAGAAGTCAATAAAAACCCTAGAATCAATATGTTTATTTTATTTTTCATTTTTTCAAAATTTATGTAAATGCTTTAATATTTGTATAATTCATTACGACAGAACCTAGTTAATGGGCGAACTAACTTAGGTAAAGGTAAAGAAAAGAGATTTATTCAAGAGATTTGAAAATATGGATGGCTTTTTCCATTTGATCATCATTAAAATCTAAATGCGTGACCATTCGAATAAGTCCTGTACCAAACCCAATGGCCAACAAACCTTTTTTTTCTAATTGCTGAAGAAATATTTTTGGTGAGCGATCTGGCTTCAATGCTATGATGATGATATTGGTTTGGACGGGATAGAGCGCACTCACAAAAGAAAGATTTTCGATAGCTGAGGCTAAAGTTTTTGCCCTTTTATGATCCTCCTTGATTTTATCTAGGTGATGATCCAATGCATACGTGCAAGCTGCGGCGAGGTAACCCGCTTGTCGCATGCCCCCACCCATGGCTTTTCGAACCCTTTTCGCCTGATTTACAGCATCCTTTGTACCGATCAACACGGATCCAACAGGAGCCCCCAAACCTTTGGAAAAGCAAATAGAAATGGTATCAAAAAGGGCACCATAATCTGCCGGAGTCTCCTGTGATTCGGCCAATGCATTGAACAGTCGGGCTCCATCCATATGTAATTTCAATTCATTTTTTTTACACATAGCTGCAATTTTAATGATCTCCTTAAAGTCATAAATAGCACCTCCCCCCTTGTTCATGGTATTTTCTAATGCAACCAAACGGGTCTTGGGCCGATGTATGTCATCAGGATTAATAGCTGTGGCGATCATTTCCGCAGTTAGTCTTCCTTTATCACCCGTTAATAATTTTGGAGACACCATAGAGTTCAGCATCATTCCCCCACCTTCATACAAATAAATATGTGCATTTTGATCACAAATAACTTCATCTTGAGGAGAGGTATTGATCCTTATTGCAATTTGATTCGTCATGGTCCCAGAGGGACAAAACAAGGCTGCCGGCATGTTAAACAGGCCTGAGACTTTATCCTGGAGCAAATTAACAGAAGGATCATCCTCAAATACGTCGTCGCCAACAGGAGCGCTGAACATGGCCTCGAGCATATTGGGTGTTGGCTTGGTGATGGTGTCACTTCTTAAGTCAATCATGAACTCAATGCGTTTGGTTTTTTTAATTTTTTTCTGGTCATTCTTTTAGAAATTTTTTAAAAATACGATTGAAATTGCATTTTATCAATATTTCTGTGAGAAATGAAAACAAAGAGTGCAGGTTTATTTTTCTTTTGGATAGCCTAGATAAGTTTTTTAAAATAAAAAAAGCGGCCCACTTTGGGCCGCTTCCAACTAAACACTACACAAATTTTCTTATTAATTATACACTTGTTTACCCTTTTAAGTTCAACTTTTCTCTACAAAGACATAAAATTTTATATTTTAATTAATTCTGGAGGGCCCTTAACTTTTTTAATCATGTTTCTTTGGGCCGTTATCTTATCTTTGTATTAGATCATATTTTTTCATTCATAATGGCAGGAGTAATTGAGGATTTAATTAAAAAGGAGCTAAAGGCCATCCAAAATATACCGATTGATAACAGCATAGAGCAAGCTATAGATTTGATTTTTCAAGCGGTGCATGTTCAAAAAGGGAAGGTGGTCGTGAGCGGTATGGGAAAAGCGGGTCAAATAGGATACAATATTGCGACAACGCTGAGTTCAACAGGAACACCTGCTGTTTTTATGCATCCGGCTGAGGCACAACATGGCGATTTAGGAATGCTTCAAGAGCAAGATATTCTTTTATTGATTTCTAATTCTGGGCGGACAGAAGAAATTATTCAATTGGTGTCATTGGCAAGAGTGTTGAATCCAACGATGAGATTGATTACGCTCACCGGGCATCCTGAAAACGAATTGGGACATTTAGCAGATGTCTCTATCGCTACAGGCAATCCCCAAGAAATTTGTCCATTAGGCTTGACACCCACGACGAGTACCACGGTTATGACGGTTTTGGGCGATATATTGGTAGTCACTTTGATGCAAAAAATCAATTTTACTAAAGAAGATTATGCCAAAAGGCACCACAGTGGTTATTTAGGAAAGAAAAGTAGAAACAATGAATAAATTATTTTTAATCGCAGGTCCTTGTATTATTGAAAATAGCGAGACTCCTCTTCTTATAGGAAAGGAAGTCAAGTCAATTTGTGATGAGTTGGGTATTGATTTTATTTTTAAAGCTTCTTACAAAAAAGCAAACAGGACCCGAATAGACAGTTTTAAAGGGATTGGATTTCAAGAAAGCTTGGAGATTTTACAAGGTGTTGGACGAGAACTGGGTGTGCGAACCATCACGGATGTGCATGAAAGTCATGAACCCGAATTGGTAGCCAATTATGTAGATATATTACAAATCCCTGCTTTTTTATGTAGACAGACAGAGTTGTTGCTTTCGGCAGGCCAAACGGGGAAAGGTGTAAGTATCAAAAAGGGGCAATTCGTGTCGCCAGAGGCTATGAAATATCCTTTGGAAAAGGTCCAGTCCACAGGCAATCAAAACATATGGCTTTGTGAACGGGGCTTTACTTTTGGTTATGAAAACTTAGTCGTCGATGTAACGGCAGTCCCCAAGCTCAAAAAGCATGGTGTACCGGTGGTCATGGATTGTACACATTCATTGCAGCAGCCCAATCAAAAAGACGGCATCAGCGGTGGAGATCCTGAAATGATCGCTTCAGTGGCTTTATCTGCTATTGCTACGGGTGCAGATGGTTTATTTATAGAAACCCACCCAAATCCCGGTCAGGCGTTGAGTGATGGAAAATCAATGCTACCTCTTGATGAATTGAGGGGTCTTTTACAAAAAGTAGTCAAAGTGAGAAAGGCAATAACATCATAATGGAAGCCATAAAATTTTTAATTCTAGACGTAGACGGGACCCTTACTGACGGAGGTATTTACCTATCGGATGAAGGGAAGCAATTTAAAAAATTCAACGCAAAAGATGGTATGGGGATTAGAAAGGCTATTTCTCAGGGGATTGAAGTGGGCATCATTAGTCACAGTTATTCACGTAAAATGATTGATGACCGGGCTGATATGTTAGGTTTGAAATATGTCTATGTAGGACAAAAGCCCAAATTAGAGGTTATGGATCAATGGCTTATCAAGTTAGGTTTGAGCCGAAATGAGGTCGCTTATATGGGAGATGACATCAATGATATAGAGGTGATGAAAGCAGTAGGCTGTTCCGCTTGCCCTGCTGATTCAAGTGAGGAAGTACTTAAAATTGCACAACGGGTCATGCAAAAAAATGGAGGAGCTGGAGCCGTAAGAGAATTTATAGATCATCACCTCTTAAAAAGCGGATTATCTCTTAGTTAGAACGACAAGAAGATATCTTCTTTGAGATCATTTGAGTTTGACCTCAATTAGACTATTTTTGCGTGAATTTAATATAAATCATGAGCGTCTTAGTAAACAAATCATCAAAAATAATTGTGCAAGGTTTTACAGGCACAGAAGGTTCCTTCCATGCCTCTCAAATGATTGAATATGGATCTCCTGTTTTGGGAGGTGTGACCCCAGGAAAAGGAGGTCAAGTACACCTCGGACTTCCAGTATTCAATACGGTACAGGAGGCCGTTGACGCCGTTGGAGCAGATACAACCATTATTTTTGTCCCTCCAGCCTTTGCGGCGGATGCTATAATGGAAGCAGCGGATGCAGGCATTAAGATAATCATCACCATTACCGAGGGTATTCCGGTGAAAGACATGATGATGGCCAAACCCTATGCCAAATCAAAGGGAGCTACCTTGATAGGGCCGAATTGTCCAGGGGTAATCACTCCAGATGAAGCTAAGGTAGGCATCATGCCTGGTTTTATTTTTAAGAAGGGGAATGTGGGTATCGTTTCAAAATCAGGAACACTGACCTACGAAGCAGCGGACCAGGTGGTCAAAGCGGGCTACGGGATTTCGACTGCGATCGGCATTGGCGGGGATCCCATTATAGGAACCTCTACCAAAGAGGCCGTTCAATTATTGATGGCTGATCCTGAAACAGAAGTAATTGTCATGATTGGTGAAATTGGGGGTCAGTATGAGGCTGATGCAGCTCAATGGATCAAAGCACAAAATAATCCAAAACCAGTAGTAGGTTTCATTGCGGGTCAAACGGCTCCAAAAGGCAAAAGAATGGGCCATGCTGGCGCGATCATCGGAGGCGCTGACGATACTGCTGAAGCAAAGATGAGAATCATGAGGGAATGTGGTATTTTCGTCGCAAATTCACCCGCAGATATTGGAGAAACTATGGCTCAAGCATTGTCATCATAAATTCTAATTCACTTTTCACACTTTTTTAATTTAATAATGTTCGTTTAAATTACATAAAGTACCTTTACGTACTGAAATATACTGACTTGTTGAATGGCATCAGTCGTTATTTTCAAAATTATAGACTAAAATATATGGGTAGATCACAAGAAACATTTAATAAAAAAGAAATAAGGAATAAAAAAGAAAAGAAAAGAAAGCTTAAAGTGGAAAAAAAAGCGGCCCGAAAGGAATCTGATAAGTCAGGTGATTTAGATGATATGATTGCCTATGTGGATGAATTTGGGAATATTTCTGAAACACCACCCGACCCTTCTTTTCAGGATCAAGAAGTAGTTGCAGAAAGCATTTCTATTAGTGTGCCTAAAGATGAGGCGGCTGAACCGGAAGACTTGATAAGAAATGGAATTGTAACGTTTTTTAATGATTCCAAAGGATACGGATTTATCAGAGATATGGCGAATCAGAACAGTATTTTTGTACACATTAATAATACAATAGACCTAATTAAGGATAATAATGCGGTCACTTTTGAAATAGAAATGGGTCCCAAAGGTCCGACGGCAACCAAAGTAAAGCTTAAAGTTTGATCTTAACAGCTTCAAGTTTTTGATCACTTATGAAAACAAGCCCCCAAAGCGATCAGAAAATTTTATAAATAAATCTATACTTAGAAATACAATTTCTACCCTTTAAAGTGGTTAGTGGCTATGCTCAGGACGAACAATTGTGGAGAATTAAGAGAGGCTCATTTGGGTCACGAGGTGACCATTTGTGGGTGGGTACAAAGAATCAGAGACAAGGGAGGTAGGGCTTGGATTGATCTTAGAGATAGATACGGAATGACTCAATTGATGTTTGAAGAAGGATCTACACCCGAAGCATTGATGGCCTCAGTACGTACTTTAGGTCGAGAATATGTCATTAGAGTAAAAGGAAGAGTAATCGAGAGGTTGTCGAAAAATCCTAAGCTGCCTACTGGGGATATTGAAATACAGGTACATCATTTAGAAATCTTAAACGAGGCAGCGGTACCTCCCTTTTTGATCGAAGATGAAACCGATGGAGGGGATGAGTTGAGGATGAAATACAGGTATCTTGACCTTCGGAGAGCACCAGTTAGAAAGAATCTAGAACTCAGGCATCAAGTCAGCCGTAAAACCAGGGCTTATCTTGATGACCTAGAATTTATTGAGGTAGAGACGCCTTATTTAATTAAATCCACTCCAGAGGGTGCTAGAGATTTCATCGTTCCATCAAGAATGAATCCAGGGCAATTTTATGCCTTGCCACAATCACCGCAAACCTTCAAACAGTTGCTAATGGTTTCGGGTCTAGACAGATATTATCAGATTGTTAAGTGTTTTAGAGATGAAGACTTGAGAGCAGATCGACAGCCAGAATTCACACAGATTGACTGTGAAATGTCTTTTGTAGAACAGGAAGATATTTTAGAAATGTTTGAGGGACTAGTGACCTTTTTATTCAAAGAGATAAAGCAAATTGATTTAACCAAATTCCCAAGAATAACGTATGCAGATGCCCTAAGATATTATGGTTCAGATAAACCGGATTTAAGGTTTGAGATGCGTTTCGTTGAACTCAATGAAGTCATTGAAGTTACAGATTTTCCCCTATTTAATGCAGCAGAATTGGTTGTGGGAATCAATGCGAAGGATTGTGCCACATATTCACGAAAAGAGCTCGATGAGTTGGTCAATTTCGTCCGTAAACCTCAAGTGGGTGCTACGGGTTTGATTTATGTAAAGTACAATTTGGATGGCTCTTTCAAATCCTCAGTAGATAAATTCTTTGATCAAGACGCCTTAAGTACTTGGGCAAAATCTTTTGAGGCCAAACCTGGGGATTTAATGCTTATTTTGGCGGGGAAAAAAGAACAGACTCGAAAAGCATTGAATGACCTACGCCTTGAAATGGGTGATCGATTGGAATTAAGGCCCAATGATAAGATCTGTCCCGCTTGGGTCATTGACTTCCCATTGCTTGAATGGGATGAAGAGACCCAACGCTATCATGCGATGCACCATCCTTTCACATCTCCAAAGAGTGAATATATGGATCAAGTAGATACGACTCCAGAGTCCATCAAAGCATCAGCCTATGATATGGTCATCAATGGTGTGGAGATAGGCGGAGGGTCCATTAGAATTCACAAAAGAGCACTGCAGTCCAAAATGTTTGATGCCTTGGGATTCACAAAGGAAGAGGCAGAAGCACAATTTGGTTTCCTTTTAGGTGCTTTTGAGTACGGAGCACCTCCTCATGGAGGCATTGCTTTTGGTTTAGATAGATTATGTTCCTTATTTGGAGGCGCAGAGAGTATTAGGGATTTTATCGCATTTCCTAAAAATAGTTCCGGAAGAGATGTGATGATCGATTCCCCCTCATTACTTGATGAAGAACAATTATCGACCTTAGGTATACAAATAGAAAAGAATTAATTTGACAATTTATTTGTATTTTTAAGTTTTAACAATTGAATGGGTCATGACAAGTAAATTTCTTTTATACAGTTCGCCATTATTATTATTATTTGCAGGTATAACGATCATGGAGCCTTGGCTTTACAGGAATCTTTTAACGAGTGATAATATAGAAAATATTCAGCAAAAAGATTTTAAAATTATTGCGCATAAGGGTGCTTCAGGAATTGCACCTGAAAATACATTGGCGTCATTTCAAGCAGCTTTAGACATTGGTGTTGACATTATAGAATTAGACGTACGACAAACTAAGGATGAGGAAATCATTGTTTTCCATGATCAGTTTTTAGACCGGACGACCAATGGGACGGGCAATGTTCATGAATATACCCTTGAGCAATTGAAGCAATTAGATGCAGGTTCTTGGTTTTCCTCTAAGTTTTCAGATCAAAAAATACCGACGCTAAAAGAAGTACTCGATCTTGTTGATGGTCGTTGCCAAGTGCTTATTGAAATTAAGCATATGGACCATCCCCATTATCATGATTTTTCAGATAAGCTGGTTGATGTTATTAGATTAGAAGAGAATGGTTTTGATTGGGTATTGCTCCAATCTTACGAGGAAAAATACTTAGAGGAAGCTCAAATTTATGATGACCGCATTCAAATCAATAAAATGTTAATTGGAGAAGATTCAACCCCTCTCTTGGCATTTTATATTGAAACCAAATTAAAATTGGGTCATGGGGATTCAAAAGGTAACTTAAAAACTTTGAATCCAGAATTCACGACCCTTTCTCCTAGAAGAATATTTAGAATGCATTCAAGAGGCTTTAAGGTATTTACCTATTCAGTAAATAATCGAGAAGACATGATCAAAATGTTGAATATGGGGGTAGATGGCATTATAACAGATTTCCCCTCAGAGTTGGTCAAAATACGTAAGGCGATCAACAGTTGATCGCCACATCAAAGATCTGAGATTTGACTTCCTAATAATACCGCTAATTCTGCTTCAATAGCCATGTAGCCTATCCGTTCTTGTTGTTCAGTGCTAATGACTCTATTGAAGGCACTGATCGCATTTTCAACTTGTCCATTAATTAAATAATAGTTACCAATACCGTAACCAACATCGGCATCAATGCCATTGCGCTTGGTTAAGATACTTGGGGTTACTAGGCCCCTGTAAAGCATAATGAGGTCATGGTATTTTCGGCTTTTGCTTTCGATTAGACGCATATTGATAGGAATGGACATGATTTCAGCTTCTGCTAAGTCTAGATTCCCAATTTTAGCAAATGCGGTATAAAGCCAATTTGCGATAACGACCTTAAGATCATTATTATTGGTGTATTTTTCGCATTTTCTAAAACTAGATATGGCCTTATCATAGTTTCCTTTCATATAATAGCTCAAACCCAAATAATACCAAATATTGAATTTGACATTGTACACGGTTTTTTTCTTATTATTTTTTAAATTTGAATGTTCGAATTCGATGACCGGTGAGTCATTTGCATACGTGAGGGCTTCGGAAAGGGATGTAATTGCCTCATCAAATTGTCGTGTAGTTAGATACTGCTGCCCAATATATCTTCTTATTTTATATGATTCTGGAAATTTTATCAGGCCTTCATCGTAGAGATTAATGGCTTCTTGAAACCTCCCAAGATCAGCTAATTTTATTCCGTAGTTAATAATATTAAATTCATCTTCAGGATTCTCATTAAAGGCTTTTTCCACTTTTAACAAGCCCCGCTCAGCACTCTCTCTATCGGTTTTTGATAATATTTTATTTTCTAATTCTTTATCGACTTCGAAGGAAGTTACTGCTTTATTATTTCGGTCACTTATCATCCGATTACCACTGCTTGGGTCGGTTTCAATACAAGCGATAAGCAAGAACAGACAGGCGATTGTTGAGGTGGTAGTTTTCATTTGTTTGTAAATTTAGCTACTAAAGTTACCAATTTGGACATATCATCTTCAATAATTGTTCATTTTGTGTTGATATTGCTATAGTGTTAGTGGATATATCCTTTCGCTTAACCCCAGATCAAAAATAATGCCATATTCAATTGATTACCATCCTCGATACTTTCTAAGGATCTGTTTGTGACTTATAACTGATCTTTAACATGATGGTAGGGGGCCACACTTTTTTTAAGACTGAGCTGACTTTTAGTTAAGTAAACGCTCCCACAAAGTATACAGCATTAAATAAAATTAATGAAACTATATTTGTGTAGACAATTTGAAAGTCCATTTTCATTGACTTAACCACAGCGATGTCCTTAACGTCCTCTAATATGTTGCCGCTGGGCGCTAAAGCCCCGAGATTTGATCTGCTCGATACTTTAAGTAAACAGACTAAATCCTATGAATCACTAAAAGGAGTCAAGGGGATGTTGGTCATGTTCATATGTAATCATTGCCCTTACGTTTTGCACATGCAAGATGCTTTGGTAGCGGTTGGGAATAAATACTTAGAGCTGGGTATTGGGGTAGTGGCCATTTCGAGTAATGACGTAGTTGCTTATCCGGACGATGATCCCGTTAAGATGGAACAGTTTGCTTTGCATCTGGGATTTAAATTTCCTTATTTGTACGATGAGACGCAGGAAGTGGCTCAATCTTATGAGGCCGCCTGTACGCCTGATTTTTATTTGTTTGACCATCATGATGATTTGGTTTATAGAGGAAGATTTGATCCTTCAAGGCCTGGAAATGACATTAAAGTTACGGGTACAGACTTGATCTCGGCATTGGAGCTTCTTAATTCAGGTCAACCGCAGCCGTTGATTCAGTTGCCGAGTATGGGTTGCAATATAAAATGGAGGTCTTAATTACAAATTCACTATTTTTTTTTAGTTTTGTAGTGTATTCTACTGATGAGCATAGCCAAAAAAATCTTTAAAAAAATAACCACACAGAAGCTTCGAGAGATGAAAGCCAGTGGTGAAAAAATTAGCATGCTCACGGCATATGATTATTCAATGGCTAAAATTCTAGACAGAGCTGGAATTGATATATTGTTAGTGGGAGATTCTGCTTCCAACGTCATGGCAGGTAATGAGACCACTTTACCTATTACGCTGGATCACATGATATGGCATGCGCAGGCTGTAGTTAAGGCGGTAGACCGTGCCTTAGTAGTTGTAGATGTCCCTTTTGGAAGTTATCAAGGTAACTCATCAGAAGCTTTGAGATCATCTATCAGAATCATGAAGGAATCGGGAGCCCATGCAGTAAAAATGGAGGGTGGAATAGAAATAAAGGAAAGTGTTGAACGAGTCATCAATGCGGGTATCCCGGTAATGGGTCATTTGGGATTGACGCCACAGTCAATTTACAAATTTGGTACCTATGCGGTGAGGGCCAAAGAGAGTGATGAGGCAAAAAAACTATTGAATGATGCGCTGCTACTCCAAGAGTTAGGATGTTTTTCTATTGTATTAGAAAAGATACCCGCCTTATTAGGCAAACAAGTAGCTGAGCACTTACATATTCCGTTGATTGGGATAGGTGCAGGGTCACACGTAGATGGTCAAGTTTTGGTGGTTCATGATATGCTGGGAATTACTCAGGATTTTAAGCCCCGATTTTTGAGGAGTTATGCGGACCTAAATGGCGTAATTACTGAAGCTGTTGGACATTATATTAGGGATGTTAAATCCGGAGATTTTCCCAATAACAAAAATGAGAGTTACTAATTAATCACATAAATTTTTAAAACGAATGCCAGAAAAAATTACCTTAAACGCAGGGAAATTAAATGTCCCGAACAACCCAATAATTCCATTTATTGAAGGGGATGGTACGGGTGTTGATATTTGGCCAGCTTCTAAAAAGGTCTTTGATGCAGCAGTTAAAAAGGCCTATAATGGGACCAAAGAAATAGAATGGTTGGAAGTGTTAGCGGGGGAAAAAGCTTTTAATAAAACAGGAGAATGGTTGCCTATAGAAACTCTCAATATGTTTAGAGAATACTTGGTCGGTATCAAAGGGCCATTAACGACTCCTGTAGGTGGGGGTATTAGATCTTTAAATGTAGCTCTTAGGCAAGAGTTAGATCTTTATGCTTGCCTGCGTCCAGTAAGATGGTTTGAAGGTACTCCATCTCCGGTAAAAAATCCAGGAACAACAGATATGGTGATTTATCGGGAAAATACGGAAGATATTTATGCCGGAATAGAGTTTCAGCACGGTACAGATGATGCCGAAAAATTTGGAAAAATATTATCTGAAACTTTTCCTGAGCGATATAAAAAGGTGAGATTTCCCCAAACCGCAAGCTTTGGAATTAAACCGGTTTCAAAAGAGGGTACTGAACGATTGGTTAGAGCCGCTTTTGAGTATGCCATTGCCCACAAACGAGATTCCGTGACTTTGGTACACAAAGGAAACATCATGAAGTATACAGAAGGATCATTTAGAGATTGGGGTTACGAATTGGCCAAGTCAGATTACCATGCTGTTGATTTAGATGGAGGTCCTTGGCAAGTGTTTGAAAAAGACGGTCATAAAGTAATTGTTAAAGATGTCATTGCAGATGCTTTTTTACAACAGATTTTAACAAGGCCTGCAGATTACGATGTCATTGCTACATTGAACTTAAATGGAGATTATATATCTGATGCACTGGCCGCTATTGTGGGAGGTATTGGTATTGCTCCCGGAGCAAATATCAATTATGATACGGGTCATGCTATTTTTGAAGCGACGCACGGAACCGCGCCAAAATATGCCGGACAAGATAAAGTTAACCCAGGTTCTGTCATTCTTTCCGGAGCGATGATGTTAGAGCATTTGGGCTGGACAGAGGCTGCTGATCTCATTTACAAAGGACTTGAGAATGCGATTGCAGGAAAGCGAGTAACTTATGATTTTGAAAGACTGATGGAAGGGGCAACCCTTTTAAAATGTTCAGAATTTGGAGATGAGATCATATCCAATATGTAGGAATTATTATTTTTCAAGAATAAAAAAAGGGTCATGATTCATGACCCTTTTTTTATTATGAGGCATTTGAAATTAATTGATTTAGACTTTTTATTTTCTCGAAAGTTGAAGCATCCCCTTCATTTTTGCCTTCATCATCTTTCATTTTTTCATTTTGGCAGTCAAAGGCTACCATGGCCAATAAATCTTGTTGATCATCTATACCAAATCTTTCTTTGTAGGTTTGTGCTTTTTCATTTAATATGCGCCCTGCACGTCTGATTCGTTCTTCATCCTCAGCCTTTATGCGCATGGGGTATTCCCTATTTCCGATTCTTAATTTTATAGAAAGTTCTGACATCTCATTTTTTTTAAGCTTCGCTTAAATGCAGGATGCATTTATCGATTTCCATGATATACTTATTAAGCAATTCTTTGAGCTCATCCGAATTCACACTTTCAATGGCATTATCTGCAATTTGATTCAGCTTAAATTTATTTTGGAAATTATTTAACTCACGTTCTTTTTGACTGATTTTTTCTCTCAACTGGTGGTTCTCATTTTGATACATTTCCACCTCATTTTTCAACTTCACTTGTTCAGAAATGATGAGTTTTATTCTTCTTTCGAGGTTATTGAGTTCGTTATTTAAAGATTCAGGGCTCATTTGCGAATTACAGCATTTAATTCATTTTCAAATCGATACATAAGTTTACTCATTATTTTATCAATTTGCTTATCGTTTAAGGTTTTTTCTTGATCTTGAAGATAAAAAGCGATGGCATAAGCTTTATTTTCACTTCCAATTTTATCACCTTCATAAATGCTGAATACATTTATTTTGGATAATAACTTCTTTTCAGTTGACTGAGCAATTTGCTTGATTTCATCATAGCTTACCGTCTTTTTGATGACCAAAGATAGGTCTCTACGAACCTCTGGATACTTTGATATTTTTTGAAATGAGACGATATTTTGAGCATTTTTTACTAAACAATCCCAATCAACTTCAGCATAAAAAACAGTGCTTTTAATGTCAAAATATTGTGTGATTTTGGAAGCTAGTTTTCCAATATGACCGATGAGCTTGTCATGAAGATAAAGATCTATGCCATACTCAAAAATGGTAGAGGTTGTTGGAATCAATTTTGGTGACCGATTACCACTTTTTTGAATCAAATTTTCAATGTCTCCAGAAAGGTGATGAAAAGTGACAGGAGTAGTTTCATCCATCCATGATGCTTCTTGTTTGTTTCCAATGCGAAACAAGCACAGATTGTTTTTTTCGATTGATTGACCCTGTTTACGGCCGTAGGTTTTACTAAACTCATAGAATTTAAGACTTTCTTGTTTCCTGTTGAGATTAAAACGTACAGATTCCAGTGCCGTATACAGAGGGGTAGGTTTAAGTATGCCCAGATCCTCACTGGATCGATTTAAGATTTCGACAACTTCATTTTTAGCTAGTTTTAAATCATCTTCGTATTTCTTATTGGTCAAGGAATTTGTTAAAATCTCTTGATAACCTTTGCCGGACAAGAAATGTGATATTTTCTCTTGCCATTTATAGGGTTCTATCTCATTGAATTCCGCAAGGTATTCGCTAGAGAAGTGGTCATCGAAAGCAATATTGTTGATTCCGTATATACGCAAGACTTCCTCAACTAAATCCGCCTCTCGGGTTACCTCACTTCGATAAGGAGGAACATGGGCATTAAAAGTAGTTGCATTAATATCGGTGGTCTTGATGTCTAAGCTATTTAAGATGTCTATAATGCGTTCTTTATCTATTGTTTCACCAATGAGTTTATCAAAGGTTTGAAAGGCAGTAGGGATGGTCTTGGTAGCTACCGGATGTGGGTAGATATCTATAAAGTCAGAAGCGATGTACCCACCTGCGATTTCAAGAATTAATTGTGTCGCGTACTTTAGAGCAAAAATGGTCATCTCTGGGTCTGTACTCCGCTCAAATCTAAAGGAAGCATCTGTATTTAACCCATGGCGCTGCGCGGTGCTTCTCACGTATTCAGGAGAAAAGCAGGCACTTTCCAAGAATATATCTGTGGTTTTATTAGTAACTCCAGATTTTTGGCCACCAAACACCCCGGCAAGGCACATGCCACCCTCGGTATTGCAGATCATTAAGTCTTGATCACTGAGCTTTCTTTCCTTACCATCTAAGGTGATGAAAGGCGTATCGGTTGGCAAACGCTTGACGATAATTGAACTTCCTACTTCTCTGGCATCAAAAGCGTGCATAGGCTGTCCCAGGCTGTGTAAGACATAGTTAGTTATGTCTACTATATTGTTGATGGGCTCTAAATCAATGGCTTTGAGCTTCCATTTGAGCCAATTTGGTGATGTGGAAACCTGAATACCTCGTAGCGTCACCCCAGAATACCTAAGAGCACCCTCGTGATCTTCAACGGTTACTTTTATTGGATTTTTCGGATGACTGAGATCAAAATCTTTAAGAACAGGTAGGGTTAAGCTTCGATTCAAATAAGCTTTGAGATCTCTTGCCGTTCCTAAATGAGAAGTAGCATCTCCTCTATTGGGGGTAAGGCCAATTTCATAAACGATGTCTTCCTCACTTTCATAGATTTTATTTAGGGGGGTACCATTGGCATAATCGGTTGTTAAAACTATGATGCCCTCATGACTTGAACCTAAGCCGATTTCATCTTCGGCGCAAATCATACCCTGTGAAATTTCACCGCGTATCTTTGCTTTTTTTATTTGAAAGGGTTCCCCTTTCAATGGGTAGATCAAACAGTCGACAGGAGCAACGGCTACTTTTTGTCCCGCGCTTATATTAGCGGCACCACAAACGATACTGATTAGATCATCTGATCCAACATCCACTTGTGTCAATTTTAATTTGTCAGCATTGGGATGCTGTGTGCAGCTCATAACTTCTCCTATGATTAAGCCTTTAAGTCCCCCTTTTATTTTTTCAATTTTTGAGACGGACTCCACTTCTAGGCCCGTTTGCGTTAGGATCTCAGAAATGGTTTCCGGAGTTTCAGGAAGTTCAATAAAATGAGTGAGCCAGTTGTGCGAAATTTTCATATTTATGGCTCCTTTTTGAGCTTGGGTACAAAAATATAAAGTGTTGGCATTAAAATGGGCTAACTATTCAATTTTATATGCTCGTTCACCCGCTTCTATGGCTATGGCAAGAATATTTTCGGTCGGAGGAAGTGGGCAGATGTATTCATCAATGTAGGCGCAATAGGGATTGTAGGCTAAATTGAAGTCAAGGCTCGTTTTATTTGATTTTCCTATGGTGACATCTAAATAGCGCCCACCCCCATAACTACCCTTGCTGCTGGTATCATCTGCAAAGCCGCAGAAGAGGGTTTTATCAGCGCCGAAACCTACAGGTTTAAGTACGAGTAACCTTAATAATTGCCCATCTAATGAGAATTTCAACCAAGCAAATTTTTGATATCTCTCTGGCTCACCATTGCTCGCATTTAAAACCACGATTTGACGTTCTTGGATTCTTTCTACTGAGGCATTGACTTTATATTTTTTATCAATAGGATAGTAGCTGGGCTTTTTGTAAACGACATCAAACTGCTTGAAGGGGGAAGCCTCATTGAAAGCTAAATATTTATGCCTATTACTAATTTCTTTTTCAATTACTGAAAGATAATTTTCGTCAGTTTCATTATCCGAAAATGAATAAAAAAGAAGCAGTAAGAGTATTGGGATTAAGAGCCAAATTATTTTTTTCATTGTGAGCAGTGGTTAAAAAACTAAGGAATGATCTACAAAGCTATAATATCCAGCATGGGTATATATGATGTGATCAATGATAGAAATATCAAGTAAATCTCCTGCTTTTTTAAGTTTTTTTGTCAAGTTAATGTCTGCTTGAGAAGCACTCATATTTCCCGAGGGATGGTTATGAATCAATATTAGGGAACTTGCATGCCCATCGAGCGCATGCTTGAAAACGATTTTAGGATCCACTAAGGTTCCTGAGATCCCACCTTTAGATATCTGCTTCTTGGCAATGACTTCATTATTTCTTTTCAATAAAATAATCCAAAACTCTTCATGTTGAATGTCCATCATTTCGGCACGCATGAATTCATAAATATCCTTGGAGCAGGTGATTATTTTGTTTGATTTGAGTTTGAATTCATCTCGTCTCCGGCCTAATTCAAGGGCGCTGATGATATTTATGGCCTTGGCATGTCCTACTCCTTTAAATTTTATCAGATCGTTTACTGATAATTGCGCCAATTGATGGAGGTCATTATTTACCAAGGTCAAAATGTTTTTGGCAAGGCCTACAGCAGATTGTGCTTGGTATCCGGAGCCCAACAAAATCCCTAATAATTCAGCATTCGTTAATATTGAAGGGCCTTTACTTAATAATTTTTCCCGAGGGCGGTCTTCTTCGGGCCAATTTTTAATATTTAATGAAGATTGATATGAAACGTTACTTGACATAAGTCAAATAAATTTACAACAAAAAAGCCTCGATATATCGAGGCTTTTTTGTTTTCATTAGTTTTTTTTTAAAGAGTAGCTACTTGCTTGGTCAAGCTTGACTTTAAATTAGCTGCTTTTTTCTTATGTATGATGTTTCTCTTTGACAGCTTGTCTAGCATGCTGGTCACTTCTTTTAATAATTTTTCAGCCTCAACTTTGTCCGTTGATTCACGAAGCTTTTTTAGATAAGTTCGTGTCGTTTTATGTTGATAACGATTTCTGAGCCTTTTGACTTCGCTTGACTTTATTCTCTTTTTTGCCGACTTGTGATTTGCCATTTCTATTACCTTGTTCTGTTGAAGGACTGCAAAGTTAGGCTTTTTATTGAAAAAACAAAAGCCAAATAGATTTATAAGTATTTGTTCTGAACAGCTATATTTACTTTCATGCATTTTTTATTATATCCTTTACTTTTAATATTCTTCTCCACACATCTTGAGCCCAATAGGAAGGCCGAATGGGGATTTCACGCACATAAAAAAATAAATGAGATTGCTATTTTTTCGCTACCACCTGAAATGATTGGATTTTATAAACATCATATGAGTACGATTATTGAAAGATCGGTGAATCCAGATAAGCGGCGATATATAAATGAAAATGAAGGTCCCAGGCATTTTATTGATTTAGATGCATATGGAAGTGATCCCTTAGCTCAACTACCTGAAAAATGGCAAGAAGCGATTGAGCAGTATGGGGACAGTACTTTAACAGAGCACGGGATCGTACCTTGGCATATGGTGCGGGTAAAATATTATTTAACACAGGCGTTTTTAAATCAGGATGCCGACCAAATTTTAAAAATATCGGCGGATTTAGGTCATTATGTTGGAGATGCGCACGTACCCTTGCACACGACCAGCAATTATAACGGTCAAAAGACAAATCAGAGGGGTATCCATGGATTCTGGGAATCTCGCCTGCCAGAATTATTTGACCAGCAATATGATTTGTTTGTAGGAAAGGCAGAATATATCGAGAACGTCAATGATGCCGCTTGGAATGCCGTAGCCAATGCACATTTGGCCCTAGATTCGGTATTGATTTTCGAAGCTCAAATTAGTCAAGAATTTTCTCCAACTAAGAAATACAGCTTTGAGGTAAGGGGGAACCAGACGGTTAAAGTTTATTCATATGAATTTTCTGAGGCCTACCATCAACGGTTACAAGGAATGGTAGAACGAAAAATGCGGGCATCAATTAAATTAATTGCCGATTTATGGTTTACCTGCTGGGTAGATGGTGGTCAGCCTACACTGAATAAATTGATTCTCGAGGACAATAAGATTATAAAAAGGCGAATAGATTCTTTGTTGATAAGAGATGGGAGTCATGGAAGAAATTGATGGGATTAATTAACTGAGTACCATAAACGCCATTTGATATAGGGCCATTTTTCAATCATTGCGAGCTGTGTACTCGAAAGGTGAGTTTCCGTATTGGGGCAATTTACTTCGACGACTGCTACATAAAAAAAGGTCACCCAATTAATGAATAACTTTTTTTTAATTGTTTTAAAAGATTTATCCTATGGTGATTCTTTTGAATTCAGTTACGGTCATCCCCTTAGAAACATTATCTAAGTATTGAGCGATGGTCATAGAATTATCCTTCACAAATTTTTGTCCCATGAGTGTATTTTCACTAAAGAATTTATTCAGTTTTCCCATTGCAATTTTTTCAATGATGGCTTCTGGCTTTCCTTCCTGTCGTGCTTGGTCTTTACCAATTTCAATTTCCTTTTCTATAATTGAAGGATCGACGCTGTCTTTATTCACCGCTACAGGATTCATAGCTGCGATTTGCATGGCGACATCTCGACCCGCATCTTCAATAGCAGCTCCATTGGTATGACCCAGGCCTACCAATACTCCCAGCTTTTTGTTTGAATGGATGTAGGAGACCACTCCTTCTGACTTCAATATTTCGTAAGAGCTGATTTCTAGCTTCTCTCCAATTTTACCCGTATTTTCAATTATTTTTTCACCAAGGGTGAGTTCACCCATCTTGTGAGCTTTCAAGGCATCGATGTCTGCCGGTTCGTGGTCAAATGCACAAGCTAAAATCTCTTCTCCTAATGCTATAAATGCATCATTCTTGGCTACAAAATCAGTTTCACAGGTAAAGGCAACCAAAACTCCTTTGGAACCATCTTCGCTGGTCTTAGTGAAAATAATACCTTCAGAGGTTTCTCGATCTGCTCTTGAGGCAGAGACCTTTTGACCTTTTTTTCTTAAAAATTCAATTGCTTTGTCAAAATCACCATCGGCTTCTACCAATGCTTTTTTACAGTCCATCATACCTGAACCGGTCATTTGCCTGAGCTTATTTACTTCTTGAGCGCTAATTGCCATTTTATTATTATTTATGATAATTATAAATTCTTTTAAACAAAAATTGAACATCATTTGTGTTGATGTTCAATTTTAATATTTGATTAAATTCTTGTTAAGCTGTAAGAATTTGAGTGGTTAGTCCTTCTTTTCTACAACCTCTTCGGCTTTCTGCCTTTTGGCTTCCTCAGCAATCTTAGAATCTTCTTTTTCTTTCTTTCTTTCACCAAGTCCTTCTTCCATTGCATTACTAATGTAATCAGTGATTAAGGAGATAGATTTGAAAGCATCATCATTTGCAGGGATGGGATAATCAACTTCATTTGGATTGGAGTTGGTATCCACCATGGCGAAGACCGGGATATTTAGTTTCTGTGCTTCTGCAATGGCGATGTGCTCACGTTTGATGTCTACTACAAAAAGGGCAGCAGGCAATCTATTGAGATCAGCGATACCACCAAGTACACGTTCTAATTTAGCTCGCTCCCTAGAAAGCATGAGCTTTTCACGTTTGGCGAGGTTGTTATACGCATCTTCTTTGAGCAACTTATCTATTGAGGTCATTTTTTTCAATGACTTTCTGATCGTAGCGAAGTTAGTTAACATACCTCCAAGCCACCTTTCGGTCACATAGGGCATTTTTAATTTTTTAGCCTGTTCTTCTACGACCTCTTTCGCTTGCTTTTTGGTAGCTACGAACATTACCTTACGTCCAGACCGCACGACGCCTTGTAGTGCAGCAGCAGCCTCTTCAAGGTGCTTAAGTGACTTGTTAAGGTCAATGATGTGAATGCCGTTCTTCTCCATAAATATGAAGGGAGCCATTTGAGGATCCCATTTACGAGTGAGGTGTCCAAAGTGGACGCCAGCATCCAACAATTCTTTTGTTGTAATTTTTGCCATTTTTTAATTATAAACTTATCGTTTACTAAACTGAAATGCTCTTCTTGCCTTTCTACGTCCGTATTTCTTACGTTCAACCATTCTTGAGTCTCTTGTAAGAAATCCTTCTGCTTTTAAGGCAGGTCTGCTTTCTTGATCTAACTCAACCAAAGCACGAGCGATACTGAGCCTAATGGCTTCAGCCTGACCTGAAAGTCCACCACCAAAAACATTGATGCTGATATTAAAATTATCGTTTTGCTCTGTAGTCACTAAAGGCTGCTTAACAATGATTTGAAGTACTTCTGATGGGAAATATTCCTTAAAATCACGATTGTTGACTTTGATTTCTCCTTTTCCACTCGACAAGTAGGCACGAGCTACGGCAGTTTTTCGTCTACCAATTGTTTTGATTACTTCCATTCAAATTATATTTTGACTTCTTTTGGTTTTTGAGCCTCATGCGGGTGTTCAGTGCCCACATAAGCGTAAAGATTTTTAAATAGTTGCCTTCCTAATCGATTTCTGGGAAGCATACCACGTACCGCGCTTTCTATCAAAAGAGTTGACGATTTTTGGTAGAGCTCTTTAGAAGTTTGCTTTCGTTGACCCCCTGGATATCCTGTATGACGTATATACAATTTATCCGTCCATTTTTTACCGGTGAGTCGGATTTTGTCTGCGTTGATAACAATGACGTTATCTCCACAATCGACATGTGCAGAAAATGAAGGTTTGTGTTTGCCCCTAATAATTTTACTTACTTCGCTGGCCAATCTTCCTAATACTTTGTGACTTGCATCGATGATCACCCAGTCCTTATTGACTGTTGATTTGTTTGATGCAATGGTTTTATAACTTAATGTTTCCAATTTACAAGTACTTTTTTTATACTGTTGCTCCTTTTTCTATCTTGAAAAGGGACACAAAAATAGATTTTATATTTTGGAAAAACAAGATACCTACTTTTATTAACGCTTGTTTTTTTCAAGTTGTCGAATTGCAGCTTGTAAATCTTTGGGATAAGGCGCCGTTAGTTTCATTATTTTCCCATCTCTATCCTCAAATTGAATGCCCGCAGCGTGCAGAGCCAGTCTACCCATTAATGGTTGTTCCTCTTTATTTTTAGAAGTTTTATAATTTTTTTTGATTTCGGAGAGGAAAAGATTTTTTCCGCCGTAATGCTCATCTCCAATGATAGGGAGGCCGTAATTTGCCAAGTGAACTCTTATTTGATGCATACGGCCTGTAAAGGGCATACATGCCAAAAGGGAGTGCTTTTTATATCGTTCAATGGTTGATACCAAGGTCACGGAGGGTTTTCCTTTTTGAAAATCAACTTTTGAGCGACTGGCGGAGGAATAAATAGGTTTATTAAGCTCTAATTCTTCAATATTTTGGTCGCCTTCGACAAGGGCATGATAAATTTTAGTAACAGATCTTTGCTCTAGCAGCATAGAGAAATACTTGTATGTAGCATCATTTTTTGCAATGACCAAAATGCCTGAGGTGGTTTTATCTAATCTATGACAGACTTTCGCGTCATTAAAATAGGTCCGGGCCCATTTAAGTATATTCATTGGGGAACTTCTATCTTCTAAGGTAGAAATATGCTGGGGTTTATTAATAATGATGAAATCAGCATTTTCAAAAATAATGATTTCCTTGAATGGGGAATGAGAGGTTAATTTTTTCTTCATGTCGTCGAGGTAGCTATTATGGTTTCTGATTTGGGTGCAGCGCTTGCTTTGAGTTGAAACCAAAATTTTGTCCCTTTTTTACTACTACTTTCAACATTAATTTTTGATTGATGACTTTCAATGATATGCTTGACTATGGACAAACCCAATCCTGATCCCCCGGTTTCTTGAGAGCGACTTTTATCTACCCGATAAAAACGCTCAAAAATTCGGGAGAGATCTTTTTCTGGAATCCCTATGCCATTATCACCCAATTCAAAAACAACCTTTTTAGCTGAAGTAGTGATTTTGATGACTACTTCGGCTCCAGTACCGGCATAATCGATGGCGTTGGCCAGTAAATTAAGAATTACTTGATAGATTCTGCGATAATCAGCACTGACATAGGCAGGGTGGTCCTTTGAATTGAGTAATTGTATTTTCACTTGTTTTTGATGGGCCTTTTTTTCAAGCTGATCCATTACTTCAATACTAAGTTCAACTAAATCAAAGGATTCAAAATGCATATTAATCTCCCCTTTTTCAATTTGAGTAATGGTCATTAAATCTTGAACTAAGATATCAAGTCGATCCAGGCTCTTTGCTGCTTTTTTTAGAAAATTTTCTCTTACAGCTTCATTGTCAATCGCTCCATCCAAGAGTGTATGGACGAATCCTTGGGCTGAAAATATTGGGGTTTTAAGTTCATGAGAAACATCAGCAATGAATTCTCTTCTGAAAGCTGCCATTTTCTTGAGTTCATCAATTTCGCTTTGTTTTCTATCGGCGTAGGACGAAATTTCTTGATTTATTCTTTTGAGTGGGTTAAAATAGGATTTTTTTGTTTGAGTAATTGAAGTCAATTTTTGATCTTGGACATTTTCTAGGGCTTTATAAATATTATTGATTTCTTTAAAAAACAATAACTCGGCCATGACTCGAATGATACTGAATCCGGAAATAAAGGATAAAATAAAAGTTAAAAAAATAGCCCGATCAGGAACGTTGGGGGTTAAATAAAGGGCAGTGGTGGTAATAACGGCTATTATCAATGCGAGGATAAGTGCAAGACCCTTTGAATTGAGTGTCATATTGAAAGTTGATCCCCAACAAACTTATAGCCAACACCTTTAATAGTTATGATGAAACCATCACCAATTTTTTCTCTAACCTTTCTAATATGGACATCAACTGTGCGGGCTAAAACGTACACATCTGATCCCCAAATGTTTTTTAATAAATCATCTCTGCCAAAAACTTGATCAGGATTTTGTGCTAAAAAAAACAGTAATTCAAACTCTTTCTTTGGTAAGATTATCTTTTTGTTGTCGAGTTTGACGGTGTAAGAAACACGGTCAATTTCTAAATTCCCAATACTAATTTTAGAGCTCCCCGAGTCCTTTTTGACCTCTCTTCTGAACAAGGCGTTAATTCTACTGATCAGCGCGCGGGGTTTGATGGGTTTAGTAATGTAATCATCGGCTCCCATTTCGAACGCTGCGATCTCTGAGTATTCTTCAGACCTTGCGGTAAGAAAGATAATAAACTTATTTGCTAATTCAGGAATGGAACGGATTTGGCGACAAGTTTCGACACCATCCATATTGGGCATCATGATGTCTAAAATAGTCAAATCAGGAATAAACTCCCTAGCTAAAGACACGGCTTGACTACCGTTGGATGCACTTTTGACTTTATAGCCCTCAGAAGACAGATTGTATTTTAGTAATTCGACAATATCAGGATCATCATCTACGACCAATATTTTATACGTATTTGAGTTCATTTGAATAATTTAAACGAGTCTTTAAAAGCGCAAAGAACATAATATAGATGCAAGTCTAAATCAAAATCACAAGGGTAATGTTATTTGAAAATCAAATTAACATGAAATGCTTCACAATTTATTAATATTCAAACTCTATTTAAAATGGTTTATAAATTTTTTTAAATCTTTCTCATAATAGTTAAATATAGAATCAAGCTTGTGCTCCTCAGCGTAATAACGCGTGTAGGACATGAAATAAGTGTTATTGGGTAATGATTTATTGAAGATGCTATAATAATTAATATTACGGAACTGAATGGTATCCAGATGATTTACAATGATACGGATGGTTTTGTTTTTTTTAGCTGCTTTAAAATTGAGGTCATCCGCATCACCAAAACTTTGGTATAAAACCTCTAAACTTTGTTTACCTCTTAATAGGTGTTGCCTGAATTTTTCTGAATCTTCAAGGTCGGATAAATAATCAGTCATTTGCTCTGCATCTGGGCCATAAAAGAAATTGAGGTAATCTATGCTTGCTTTTTTACCGAAAAAGGAAGCTAAATTTTCATTGAATTGTAATTGATTTTTTAAAAATAGAGTATTATGCGTCAATTCATGAAACAAGGTTTCTGCTATTTGGGCTTCTGTGTTGTTCAGCATATTAGACAAGATAGGGTCCTTAAACCAACCCAGCGTTGACCAAGCATTGACACTTCTAATTCGGGTATCATACCCCTCTTTTTCAAGATATTCACGTTCTATTTGGGCTTGGCTGAGGTCGAAAAAACCTTTGTATCCAAAACTTCCTAAAAAAGGGAAAGACCAGATTTTATTTTCAAATTTGTAAGGGTGGCATGCGGATAAATTCCATAGAGAAGCTTTATTTTTTTGGTCATAAAGGGACGTATAATTGTTTGTTGGCTTCAATCCAATTTTCTCGCTGTACGCCTTGATTTGCTGTATTTGCTGTATGCGTAGTTTTAGCGAATCAGGATAATCAGCATCGTCTAGATAGGTAGCAATGGGCCGCGCTGTTAAAAGAATTAAGATTTGTCCTTTGGCTTGGAGAGCACCATAAAGGATGACGTCTTGATAATATAAAAACCCTGAGAAAAGGATGAATAATAGGGGTATAATTAAGATTTTTTTTTCGATTTTCATCAGGTTAACTATAGATACTTTTTAAGCTGATTCAGCTGGCGTTCGATCAAGATAGAGTGACGTATTTGCTGTGAATGAATGATAGATCCTGCCATAGGCTTTCGAAATAATAAAACACTCAATTCAAATCCATCTTCCGTAATTAATCTCATTCAAAGGGGATGTTTTTAACTTATGATGAGTAACCCAATATAGGCAAAATCAAAAAAATGGGGGCTATAAAGATTTATTTTCGATCGCTTAAAGCATGAGCGATTATCGGAATACCCAGTGCTCCCGTCGAATTTTACTCAGTCAGCGTTACCTTCTTAATATTTGAAAATGAGCAGTAGCTCAACAAAAATAAGGTCAAGTATATTGAAATATTAATTATTCAGGCAAAATACTTGAGAAGTAACTTTAATTCTACACATGGAAGGGACTACTTTTATAGCCCAGAATATAAAGATCAAAAAGCTCATTATAGTATTAGGGAAACAAAAAAAACTAAAATATTTAGCTAAACGTATTGAATTTGCTAATAATTCTCTATTTTAGCTAATATTTTTAGTAAAACAATAACTTTAGAAGATAATGCAAGAAAAAGAAAAAGAACAAAAACACAAGGCACTTCAGCTGACTATTGATAAGCTAGAAAAAACCTACGGTAAAGGGGCCATCATGAAATTAAGCGATGAAAAAGTGATGGACGTACCCGTCATTTCGACAGGTTCCATTGGATTAGATCTTGCCTTGGGAGTTGGTGGTATTCCAAAGGGTCGAGTGATAGAAGTCTATGGTCCTGAGTCCTCTGGAAAAACTACCTTAGCCATGCATTGTATTGCAGAGGCACAAAAGCAAGGGGGCTTGGCCGCTTTTATTGATGCTGAGCATGCCTTCGATAAGAGTTATGCTGAAAAATTAGGGATTGACACTGAAAATTTACTCATATCCCAGCCAGACAATGGAGAGCAGGCATTAGAAATTACCGAACATCTTATCAGGTCTGGTGCCATTGATATTATTGTGATCGATTCCGTGGCGGCCTTGGTGCCAAGGGCTGAGCTTGAAGGAGAGATGGGAGATAGTAAAATGGGACTGCAAGCGAGATTGATGTCTCAGGCATTAAGAAAATTAACAGGAGCCATCAGTAAATCTGGTTGTGCATGTATTTTCATTAATCAGCTTCGGGAGAAAATAGGGATCATGTTTGGTAATCCAGAGACGACCACCGGAGGAAATGCACTTAAATTTTATGCATCGGTAAGGTTAGACATTCGTCGAATAGGCCAAATTAAAGAAAGTGCTGATAATATATTGGGGAACCGAACCAAGGTGAAGGTGGTTAAAAATAAAGTTGCCCCACCGTTTAAAGTCGTAGAATTTGATATCATGTACGGTAAGGGGATCAGTAAATCTGGAGAAATTTTGGATTTAGGTGTTGAATTAGAAATTATTCAGAAATCGGGCTCATGGTTTTCCTATGATGGGAATAAGCTGGGACAAGGCAGAGATGCAGTTAAGATACTTCTTGAGGATAATGTAGAGCTTATGGATGATCTGGAGCGTTTGATAAAGGAAAAGATTCATGGTTGATATCACACTTAATCTTTAATCTACACTTAGTTTTGGGATCAATTGCAGCAAAATTTATTGCGTTCTAATAGCCATTACTGGATCCATTCTTGCGGCTAGGGCCGCCGGAACAATTCCAGATACGACACCGATGACCACGGAGACGCCTAATCCAAGGAACACATTATTTAGGCTGAGCCTAAGTTCTAAGGTCCCCAAATTGGCAAAGCTCAACAAATAAACAAGAAAGATACCGAGCGCTCCGCCGATCAACGAAAGAAATACGGATTCAAATAAAAATTGAAATAAGATGAAATAATTTTTGGCTCCGAGTGATTTTTGGATGCCTATGATGTTGGTACGTTCCCGAACAGAAACAAACATAATATTTGCGATTCCAAAACCCCCTACAAGAATGGAAAATGAGCCAATGACCCAACCCGCAATGCCTATGATATCAAAAGTTGCACCTATAAAATTAGCAATTGCATCGGGATGGTTGATGGCAAAATTTTCTTCCTCTCTGGGTTTTAATCCTCTTTTAGACCTCATCAGACCTTTTACTTCAGATTCAAGCTCAATAAGACCTAAATCTGAGTCATAGCCTTTTAAAGTTATGTTGGGTTCCAATCCGCCTTTGCCCTTACCTATATAATAAAGCTTGGTGAAGGAATGATAAGGAATCATGATCTGGTCATCTTTGGACTGCATTTCAAGAAATCCTTCTCCCTCTTCTTTTAATTTTCCAATGACATAATAAGAGATTCCTTTAATTTTTAAACTTTTGCCGATGGGGTTGAGTTCTGCGAATAAATCTTCAGCAATTCTATGACCTACGATGGCTACCGATCTGCCCCCCATAGATTCCTGTGAAGTAAAATACCGACCTTCTTCGATAGCTACTTCGTAAACGTCTTTGTAGGAATTAGAAACGCCCATGAGGGTTCCCTGATTGCTGCTGTTATTTTCGAATTTAATCACAATATCTTCCTTATTGGCCATGATGCACAAACTTGCTGCATTCTGAACATTTTCTGCTAAAAACTCGTATTCTTCCCATGTGGGATGCGGACGTTTTAAATACTTCCACCAAGGGTAAGCTTCTCCATCTCCACCCAATCCCCAGGGCCACTTTTGTACAAGTATGGTATTGGCACCTAAAAAATTAAAACTTTCCTTGAGACTGCGCTCTAGGGAATCAACGAGCGTGAAGACAGAAATAATAGCAAAAATCCCAATGGTTACCCCCAATAATGATAGTACGGTTCGCAGCATATTCATCTTCAATGCATTCCATGCAAATCGAAAGCTTTCAAGAATAAGTTTTATGACTATTTTCATATCAAGGGGTAAGATAATTGGCAGGAAACGAAAAATTTAAATTTTATAAAAAACATTTGTTTAATTTTGCGCACGTATTGCATAAATTTTTGTCATCCTATAATTTTTTTTCATGAAGCTATCAGCATTCAAATTCGATATTCCATCAAGCATCATTGCCTCACATCCTATGGAAAATAGGGATGAATCGCGTTTGATGGTGATTCACAAGGATACAGGAAAGTTTGAGCATAAGACGTTTAAAGACCTCGTCAGTTATTTTAGTGAAGACGACGTCATGGTACTTAATGATACCAAAGTGTTTCCTGCTAGGTTATACGGAAATAAGGAAAAGACGGGTGCTAAAATTGAAGTTTTTTTACTCAGAGAGCTCAATAAGGAAATGCATTTATGGGATGTGTTGGTAGATCCCGCAAGAAAAATAAGAGTAGGAAATAAGTTGTATTTTGGTGATGGCGAGTTGGTGGCCGAAGTCATTGACAACACCACATCGAGAGGTAGAACGATTAGATTCCTATTCGATGGCGAACAGCATGACTTCTATAAATTGATTGATAATTTGGGAGAAACGCCACTCCCGAAGATGTTGAATAGGATTGCAGAGGCTTCAGATAAAGAGCGTTTTCAGACTATTTATGCTGAGAAAATAGGGGCCGTGGCGGCACCGACGGCCGGGTTGCATTTTACAAAGCAATTGCTTAAAAGGCTCGAGATTGTGGGTGTAGATATCGAAACTATCACACTGCATGTAGGTTTAGGTACCTTCAGGCCTGTGGATGTAGAAGACCTGACCAAGCATAAAATGGACAGTGAAAATTACGAAGTGTTGGATAAAACAGCACAGCGGGTCAATCAGGCATTGGATGCTAAGAAAAGAGTTTGTGCGATTGGTACCACCGTCATGCGATCCATAGAGTCTTCTGTTTCGGCAGGTGGACGGTTGAAAGAAAGTACGGGCTGGACAGATAAATTTATCTTCCCACCTTATGATTTTAAAATATGTAATGCGTTGGTTACCAATTTCCATTTGCCTGAATCTACCTTGCTCATGATGGCCTCAGCTTTCGGAGGATATGATTTGATCATGGAAGCTTACCAGTTGGCGATCAAGGAAAAATACCGATTTTTCACCTATGGCGATGCCATGTTGATTATATGATATGACGGTAGGCCGTCGTTTTGCAGTTGTAGTAGCAGGAGGACAGGGTACGCGCATGTACAATGAGGTGCCCAAACAGTTCATTGAAATATCAGGGAAACCCGTATTGGTTTATACCTTAGAATCATTTTTTAGGGCTGATGTTGATGTGGTGATTCTGGTTATGGCTAAAAATCACTTCGAACGATGGGCAATCATCAAAAAACAATGGCTATCTAAACATGCCATTCAAATAGTTGAGGGTGGGGAGACTCGTTTTCATTCAGTGAGGAATGGATTGAAATGGGTGGATGGTCCAGGTATTGTGGCTATTCATGATGCGGCGCGACCTTGCGTAAGTTCTCATTTAATCAATGCCGGTTATGAGGCCGCAGCCGTCCACAAATCAGCCGTTGCTACGGTTGCGCTAAAGGATTCTATCAGAGAAAAATCAGGTGGGAACACGGTATCTAGAGACAGATCAAATTATTATCTGATTCAAACACCTCAAACTTTTGATATCGATCTATTGAAAAAATCCTATGAAACGGCTAGTGATGTCCATTTCACAGACGATGCTTCAGTAGTAGCTTCTGAGGGCCATGAGGTTCATTTGATCGAAGGGTCTTATCAAAATATCAAGATTACCACAGACGAGGATCTTGATTTAGCTCGACTCTTTTTATCAAAAGATTCTGCTTAGTATTCATCTTCATTGAAGAAAAAGTCCTCTTTGGTTGGATAATCTGGCCAAATCTCATCTATATTTTCATAGGGATTGCCATCATCTTCCAGCTCTTGGAGATTTTCTACAACTTCTAAAGGGGTTCCAGAACGAATCGAAAAGTCGATCAGCTCATCTTTGGTAGCTGGCCAAGGTGCATCTTCAAGATATGAAGCCAATTCTAGTGTCCAATACATAGTAGTAATATTTATTATTCGCGCAAAAGTATAACTAAAAAGAACTTATCAAACTTATATTAGCTTTATTTAAAAAAAAATTCGTTAAAAAAAGGAGAATTTTTGTATTATCAAAATCTTTAAAAATCATATTTTGATAATAACTTCTTTTTTACCTCTATTTTCCTTTTTTGAAACTTTAATTTTTTTGCTACTATTTCAGAGAAAGCGGAGTTTTGACTTTTGAAAATGATGGAATTGTCTTCCAAAGTTTTCAATTCAGATTGATCCCTTTTGAGTAATTTATTAATGATTTGAAACTTTATCACCAGCTGTTCCTTGATGGGCTTTTCATGAAATTTTATATGTCTCTTTAAGCAGAGCCCTTCAATAAAAAGGAGCTCTTCGGAAAGATCGAGCCATTCATGGCCTTCTGTGAGTAGCAGCTTCAACTTGGGATGTTTGGAGTAGTTTTTATTAAAAGAAGTCAATTGTTGCCTGTATTTGATCAGCTCGCTTTTACTAATTTCTTTTTTAATTTTTAACTTTTGGATCAATTGAAGAACTTGGTCAAGACTAGGGTCTACCTTTATTGGCTTATTTGCATGGTCAAATTCCTTCTTCAGTTGATCATATTTGATTTTTTTTATAACCCCATTTTCTTTCCATGCGATTTTTAAACTTTCTAATTTCGGTGATTTTTGATCTTCGCTTAAGCTTTCTAATTTCTTTGCTTCCTGAATGAGTGTTTCATATTTTCTTTCATAAAAAGCGATAAGATTATTTTTATCATCATAAAAAGCCTTTTTTTGATTGAAAAATGAATTTAATATATTTTTAAATTCTTCATTTAAGTGGGCTTCGTTTGACGCTTCAGCAGGACCTGTGTGGAACCATTTTTTTTGAATAGATAAGATTTGAGTGGTAGCCTCTGGCCAATGTAAGATATCAGTGGCCTCTTTTATTTGCTGGATTAATTGGGCCTTGTCTTGTGCGTTTTTATTTCTGTGGACCGTGATGGTTTTGTTGATAAGTTCGATGAGATGGAATATTTTATGATCTAAGGCTTGGAAATCACCCAGACCCTTTAATTCGGGTAAGGATACTTTTAGATGTTTTGCTTTATTGAGAAAGCTTCCTTTATTTTTAGTTTGACTTACCCTCTCCGCTAGCAGATCAACTTGACTTTTGAATTTTTCGAAATTTGACTCAAAATAGTCTATTGAAAAATCTATATCCTTAACAACACCTATTTTTCTAGCGGGGTGCTTAGCCCAAGCGTTGCGATAAATAGTCTCATTTTCAATAAACCCGTGGGGAAATGATTTCAAGAGTGATTCCAATCTTTTTTTTGGTAAAAATCGGATATTTATATATGATTCACAAGTAATATGGCATTCAATCTATGAGGTTAATTAACCTTATAAAAAGGGTATTTAATGGGATTTATTTGGCCTATTCGGTTGTGGTATTTTCGACTTGATGAAGGGTCATGCGACCAGAAATAATAGCGATAACTAGGAGAAAAAAAGCAATTAAATAATGACCTAAAATGAGATGTCCCACACTAAAAAGAACACTATTTAAGAAAATGACACCAAATCCAAAGCCGAGCCAACTGGTCTTCGCTACTTTAGGAATTACTATTTCTGGGGCTTGTAGGGCAATGGGTTTCCAACAACCCATAGGTTTTACTCTTTTGTAAAAGGCCAATAAGCGATCATTGTCTACGGGTTTAGTGAGAAATGTGATCAGAAGGCTCATGAGTGTACTGATAACCAGAATGACAGTGGCGCGTATCAATGCATGATCACTGTCGTAATAAAAATGGATCTGATGGAGTTGATTGATGTTTATGATACCTAAACAATGAATTATTTTCGAAATAAAGTAACCATTAGCCAATAACAGCGCCGTGACCATACTTGTGATCTCCGACCAGGCATTGATACGCCACCAAAACCATCTGAGCATGGAAATAATAGCTACTCCTGACATGATTTCAATAATGTAAACCCAAGCGTTGGCAATACTATCCATCTGCCAAGCAACTACCGAAGATAGGAGTAAAAGAAGAATTATGCTTATTCTGGAGATGAGCAGATAATGTCGTGGAGACTCATTTTTTATTAAAAACCTTTTATAAATATCATTGACAACATAAGAACCACCCCAACACAGATGGGTGTCGACCGTACTCATAAAAGCAGCCATAAAAGCGGCTACCATCAGACCTTTGAGTCCAGCAGGCAGGACCTCTAAAATCATAAGTGGGTAAGCGAGTTCGGGATCGGCTAAAAGCGCTGCAGAAGCGCCAGAATTAGGGAGCAGGATGATAGAACCTAATCCGATGACGATCCAAGGCCAGGTAAGAATGACGATAGCAGCAACTGCAAACCACAACGAAGCCTTGATGGCATGTTTTTCATTTTTGGCAGAAAATAATCTTTGAACGATAAAGCCATCTCCTTGAGCTTGTCCCAACCATAGGACAAGTATTAAACAGACAAATCCAATCATTTCTATCGGGGTAATATGCGCTAGGTCGGGCAACATATCAGTAATTCCAGAAGGCGCCTCTGTACTTAGACTTAATTTTAATGCCAATTCAGAGGGACCTCCCACGGCTGTCATGATTAAAAAAGCCATCACTATGGTGCTGAGGACACCAACCGTGAAATGAAGGGCATCTAAAAGAACAACGCCTTTTATTCCGGAGATCAAGGTGTGTATTAATGCAAATGTAGCTGTGATCACCAATGCAATTTCTGCTCCCCACCCGAGCATTACTTCAGAAAACTTTAGCATGGCTAGGATGACCCACCCTAGGCTCACGCAATTTTTAAAAATACCATAAAAGGCAGCTGTGAATCCCCTTAAAAAAGAGGCAGAGTTGCCGTTATATCTCAATTCAATCAATTCGGCATCTGTCAAGATTTCAGCTCTTCTCCAGTAGCGAGCAAAAAAAAAGACCATCATGATGATGCCTGTGCCTAAATACCACCAAAGCCAGCTGGCATAAATACCTTTACTTCTCACCAAAGCGGTAATGGCAAGAGGTGCGTCTGTTGCGAACCAGGTGGCTGCAATCGAGGTCCCTAACAGCCACCAGGGTAAACTTCTTCCGGCAACAAAAAAGTCCTCTATGTTTTCAGAGCGATGCTTGATGAAAAAAAAACTAATGGTTATGCTCAGCATAAGGTAGCCTAGTATCACTACCCAATCGATGGGTTCAAGTCTTGAATTCAATAAAATCTGACCCAACATTACGTTTTCAAATTATTTGATTTTAGGCAGAACATGTTTTTGTAAGGACAGCATTTCATTACACATGTCAATGGCATTTCGATATGAATTGACGGTTGGCTCAATAAGAATGGCTTGCATGAGTTTGTCTTTTGATTCTTCTTGATAGGCCTCTACAAGCAATTTATGGATACTACCATGTAGTCGAATGATAGCAGCAACTGCTTCAGGCAGAGCTTTCATTTGATGGGCTTTAATTCCGTTTCTGTTGGCATAAGCTGGGACTTCTACCACAAGGTCATCAGGCAAGTTGGGAATAGCCCCCTTATTAGGGATATTAACGGCCTCTAGCCATTGATTTTCATCAGACAGCGTAGCTTCCATAATATGTGTTGCGATTTCTCCAGAACGCTTAAAACTACCATCTTCATTTTTAAACTTGATGGCTTCAGTAGACCCAACAGGCAAAAGCTTTTCATTGGAATCTTTTTTCCAAGGGCGGTCATAATTAACTCTATCTACAGTGTAAACACCTTCAGGGATTTCATTTTTTTCCCAGGGATGACCCTCCCAAGGATCATAAAAAAATTGAAGCTGGGGAATAACGAATTCATTGGCCCAATTTAAGTATTCTCCATAATGATTGGAAGCCGGCGAAGGCCATAATCCAAATCTACGGTACAATATACGACCCAAAGCAAGTTCATGCCATTTAGCCAGCCAATCTCCTTCACGTTCCCGAGCCTTTAGTTTAGGATATAAGTCTTCTCCGGAAGTAACATGTTTGATTTCTTGAAACCAAGTAAAATGATTCATACCACAGGCCTTAGTTTGTATTTCTGAGAGTGGTATTTCCAACATTTCTGATATTTGATCCCTTCCCATAAAGACTCCGTGACATAAACCGACGGATTGAATGGAGGTTAATTGACTTACTGCTTGGCAAATCTTATGCTCTGGATTAGAAAAATTAAGTAGTAAGGCATTTGGACACAGGTCTTCCATTAATTTAGCTAACTCTACAATGGGCTTGATGTTTCTAAGGGCATGAAAGAAAGAACCTACGCCTCCATTTTCACCATAAACTTGCTTGAAACCATATTTTCTAGGAATATGAAAGTCCTGAGACCAATATATATTTCTATCTTTCTCAAGAGCACAAATAACAAAATCAGCATCTCTTATGGCTTCTTTAAGGTTGGTAGTACCAAAAATTTTGGCCTGTCTATTGAGTTTTTGATTGACATAATTTCCGTGCTTTATTACCTCAGTTAAATGAGAACGTTCAATATCCATTAAATGAATTTCTAAACGTTCTTTACACAAAAGATCGCTCATCAATATATCTTGGATGATTAAGGGTCCAAATTGAATGCTTCCCGCTCCGATGTATGCGATTTTCATAATTTTTTTTTAGTGAAAAGATAAGAATTTTGGCCTCTCTTCAATGACTATAGATCAATTGTGGTAGGACAAGATGTAGAATTACGAAATTTAATTATTTTGGATTGGAAAACAATGAATTATTTTATCTCTTGTAAAATTATTGATTATTTTTTGATGAAATTACCTTTTTAAATTATTAACAAAGCATGTCTGAAGATAAAATCATATTCTCAATGGCGGGGCTGAGTAAAGTCTACCCACCTCAGAAAAAAGTTTTAAAGAACATTTATTTATCCTTTTTTTACGGAGCAAAAATTGGAGTATTGGGACTCAACGGATCTGGTAAATCTTCTTTATTAAAGATCATAGCCGGGTTGGATGATCAATTTCAAGGAGAGGTGGTTTTTTCGCCAGGCTATTCGGTAGGAATGCTAGAACAAGAGCCTAAAATGGATTCTGAATTGACGGTAATAGATGTCATCAAGGAGGGTGTAAAGGAGGTTACGGATTTACTAGAGGAATACGATCAGATTAATTTGAGGTTTGGAGAGCCCGAGATTTTAGATAATCCAGACAAAATGGAGCAATTGATTGAGCAACAAGGGAAGGTTCAAGAGCAACTTGACCAGGTCGGTGCCTGGGATTTAGATAATAAGCTAGACCGAGCTATGGATGCCTTAAGAACGCCTCCAGAGGATGCGTTGATTAAGAACTTATCTGGAGGGGAAAAGAGAAGAGTCGCTTTATGTCGTTTGTTATTGCAAGAACCTGATGTCTTGTTGTTGGATGAACCTACCAATCACTTGGATGCTGAATCAGTGCTTTGGTTGGAGCATCACTTGCAGCAATATGAAGGCACGGTCATAGCGGTAACTCATGATAGATATTTTTTGGATAATGTGGCAGGATGGATTTTAGAACTTGATAGAGGAGCGGGGATTCCTTGGAAGGGTAATTATTCCAGTTGGCTAGATCAAAAGCAAAAAAGATTAGCTCAGGAAGACAAATCTGCCTCTAAAAGGCAGAAAACTTTAGAGCGCGAATTAGAATGGGTCAGGATGGCGCCCAAAGCACGGCAGGCGAAATCAAAAGCTAGATTAGGGGCATATGAGAAACTACTGGGGGAGGATGCAAACCAAAAAGAAGCGACACTAGAACTTTTTATACCCCCAGGCCCGAGATTGGGGAGCAATGTGATTGACGTGGAAGGCGTCTCCAAATCATATGGAGACAAACTGCTTTTTGACGACCTCCATTTTAGTTTACCTCAAGGGGGAATAGTGGGTGTCATAGGCCCTAATGGAGCAGGAAAGTCAACACTTTTTAAGTTAATTACGGGAAAAGAAACCCCGGATGCAGGTTCTTTTAAAGTAGGGTCTACGGTGGTCTTGTCTTATGTTGATCAGGAACATGATCAGTTAAAATCTGAAGAAACCGTGTTTGATGCCATTTCAGGAGGAAATGAATTCATTAATCTGGGTGGTAAAGAAATGAATGCGCGTGCTTATACCAGCAGATTTAATTTCAGTGGGACCGATCAACAGAAAAAAGTGGGTGATTTATCTGGAGGAGAGCGCAACAGAGTACATCTAGCCATGACTCTCAAGCAAGGAGCCAATTTGATTTTATTGGATGAGCCTACCAATGATTTGGACATCAATACATTGAGAGCACTAGAGGAAGGGCTTGAAAACTTTGGAGGATGTGCCGTTGTAATTTCTCACGATCGATGGTTTCTTGATCGAATAGCCACCCATATATTGGCTTTTGAAGGAGATTCTCAGGTATCTTGGTTTGAAGGAAATTTTTCTGATTATGAGGAAAACAGGAAGAAAAGATTAGGAGATCTGGCACCAAAACGAATTAAATTTAAAAAACTGAAATAATAAAAAAGGGTAGGCTTTGCAAGCTTAAATATGTTGCCTTTTATTATCCAGTAAGTTAGAGAGTAGTATCCTAGAACGATACAATTGAGCTTTGATGGTGCCCAAAGGGGTATTAAGTAGTTGTGCTATTTCTGCATAACTCAATTCATCAAAATAACGTAGGGTGATAAGTCGTTGATATTTTGACTCCATTTGGTTGACAAACAACCTGACTAATTCAATTTTTTGATCATTACTTACCACTTCATCAGGCAATAAATTTTGATCCAATAAGTCGAGGTTGAGTGCTACGCCTTGATCATCTGAAAAAGAGGTGTGGATACTGGTGGTCTGTATTTTTTTTCTTCGCATAAAATCGATGGTATGGTTGGTAGCGATGCGAAAAAGCCAAGTAGTAAAAGCATGATTTTTTTTAAAAAGGGCTAGTTTATGAAATGCCTTTGCAAAAGTTTCAATCGTGAGGTCTTCCGCATCCTCCTGGTTAGGTACCTTTTTAAGAATCATATAATAAACTGATTTTTTGTATCGGCCCATTAATTCACTACAGGCATTTTCACTTTTATATAGAATGATTTGGTCAATGAGATTAAAATCTTTTTGTGCGTTTTTTGAAAATGTTCTTGTTTGATTCATTAGGGTTTTTTAAAGCAGGGGTTAATTTATAGCTGAAGACTTATGAGATCTGAAAGGATAGGTTTAGATATTATTTTTTGATAACATTACTCAGGTGGCCACTTTGAATTTCCGTGTTATCGGTACCCCCATAGATGACGGTACTTACTCCAGCAACATCAATATCTAAGAAATGGTCACCATAAATGTGAGCCGTAGAAGCACCTGTGACATGGGCAAAGGTGGTTTTCGTATTAAAACGGGAGGCATCTAAATTACAAGCGCCGATTAATTTGGTTTTAAATTCCTGCGCCTCACCGGTCAATTGTAGCGTTGAGGCACCCCTCAGATAGGCTTCTAAAAATGTAACCTCAACATCTGCTGTTATGGAGGTAGCACCTTTCAAGGTCAATTCAAGTTCTTTAGATTCGAGGCCATCGATTTTACCCACAATCGCACCGTTTAATGTGATGCTTTCTACATGGGGAGTACGGATGAGTAAGTAATTAGTTGTTTCAATTACTGGGTCTTCATCCCACCAATCTATATCTGCTTCGCTTTTAACTATGAGTTCATTCGCCACCATTTTAAATTGTAAATCATTGGCCTCAGGCCCCTTTTTTAAGGCAACATAATACTGATCTGCCTGTTCTATGATCACATATAGGTGGGAAGAAATCGTAATGTCTTCAAAGTCTTTAAAATCATAAATAACCGGTTTAAGATCGATTTCTTCCCAAGAAGGAGCAGACGGAACGACAGGTCTCTGTGGCGTTATCTCATCCATATTCGGAGATGTGGGGGTGTCGGGCACTTGTAAGTCACACGTAAGACAATTCAGTCCATTTTGATCAAAAATCCATTTATTACCGTTAAGATCGGAGGTATTGTAACCGTTCGGATATAAAGTGTTTCGCAGGAGCTTACCTAAATCAGCATCCATTTTGAAGGGCAGTCCAAAGGGGATATATAGCGTGATTTCTGCTTCTTGAAAGCGGTATGGAGTCCTGTTTAAATTGATATCTCGGGCAAAAATGATTTCATTTCCCTCTTGAACAATAGCATACGAAACAGCTTCGGCATTACTTTCAGCATTTTCGAGAGTATTTCCCCTTGAGATTATACGAGTGTTGGCTTTAAAATCACTTTTGTCATGACCTGCTAGGTATAACTTAACTCGATCATTTACTTGACCCCCTTGTGTTAAGGTTAAGGTAGTCAGGGAATCCGTGGGCTCAAAGTTCTGTGTTATTTGGACATAATTTTCTGATATAAAATCCTTTATGGTTGCCGGAGTCAAAAAAGATAATCCTGCAATTGCTAATATCCAAAGTGTAAAAAGAGTGGCTCCGAGGTAGCGATTGAGTAGGGTACGCTTGGTGATAATGGTCAATCCCAATAATACAATGGCAAGCATTGGGATCATAAAGAACAGCAGTAAAGTAACAGCGGTTAAGGTATTGATCGAGGATGCCAAGAGTTCCAACGGGAAAAAACCTGAAATCATGACATCGGTCCAGCTTAAGTTAATCCCGAGTGCGATGAGGAAAATAAGGAGCAACACAAAAGATAAACCTAAACCCATGAGAATAAAGGCAATGCCTGATACAATTCTCAAGACCTCACCTAGAAAAACCAATAATGGACCTAATATTTTCGCTAAGGTTTCCAATACAACCGCCAAAAGCTTAAAGGGGATCATGATGATTTTTATGAAGGGGTTTTCATCTCCTTCGACCACTTTGAGTCTATTTTTAAAATTAGTTTCTATGTTGCTCAAAGTGATGGGCTCACCTTCCATTTTCATTTTTTCAGTAATAGAGACGGCTTCTGGAGTAATGATCCACAGGACAAAATAGAAGATAATGCCGAATCCACCTAAAAATATACTGACCAACAACAATAATCGAATGATTCCTTTCTCGACACCAAAATAGGCAGAGATGCCAGAGGCTACGCCTGCTATTACGCGGTCTTCTTTATTTCTGTACAGTTTCCTTACTTGGGGCTCTTCTATGAGTGAAGCTCCTGGTAATGCGATCCATAAAAGGATATAGACGATTAAGGTAATGGTAGAAAGGCCAATAAATAAAAAATTGAAAAACAATGCTAAGATCAATAACCGAACCCATAGGGGATCTATTTTGAAATAATAAGCAAATCCACTGGATACACCTCCAATAAGTTGGTTTTTGGTATTTCGTTTTAGGGTTCTTTTTTCGCCACTTGTATAAGCTTGATCCTTGGGTATACCCTCTTCCTTGACTGAAGGACGATCACTTGAAGGATTATTATCTGTATCCAATGAAGCTTCGAAATCAGTCACGGTACCCATGGTTGTGATCAAAGATTCTACATCGGATAATAAAATCACTTCATTCCCTGTGGAACGTTTATCCAGAAATATTTCTGAAATACGACTTTCGATGTCCTCAATGATGTCTTTATGATCGTCAAAAGTAGAAAAATAGGCATTAATCGATGTCAGATATTCTTCGAGAAGATGATATCCTGATTCCTCAATATGAAAAAGGGTCCCTGCTATATTGATGCTGATATTTTTTTTCATTTTTTCATTTTTTTTGATTTTACAGATATGATTTGTTCGGTTGATAGGGATAATTCAACCCAGGTTGATTTTAGGGTCATTAAAAAAGCACTACCCTGCTTGGTAATCACATAATATTTGCGTGGAGGACCTGCTTTTGACTCCACCCATTTATAGCTCACCAACTCAGCCTTTCTCAGTCGGGTTAACAAGGGGTACAAGGTACCTTCAACGACCATTATTTTGGCGGACGTGAGCTCTTCGAGTAGGTCTGTGGCATAGACTTCTCCTCTTGAGATAATATGAAGTATGCAGAACTCGAGAATTCCTTTCCGCATTTGTACTTGTGTATTTTCTATATTCATTAGATCTTATTTGAATCATGGGCAAGTTATGCAAGGTACTATGCATAAACAAGTACTATGTAATATAAATACAGAACCTGTATCCCTAGACCTCAAAAAAGGGAACCTTAGGCATAATTATATAAGGATCATACAGTTTTATATGGAAAAACAGATTCAGTCAAAGGGATTGAATGAGATGAAATGGAACTTAAAAGCGATCAATCATCCAGTGGATGTAGCGTAGTAATTTTTAATTACTGATGTCTAGATTGGGGATATTTATTTTATAAAGGCTCCCTGAGTGTACCACTCTGTGGAAGTATGAAATAGTTTTTCTGGCAACTTCTTCATCAATTTCAGAGATCTCCTATGAAGAATGCTAATGATTAATGGGCTTTTCTCAGCGTAATCTCGTAGAGGTTGGGATGCCATTTTGCTGTGACGAAGAGCCTGTTTTGATAGCTGGCAATACCGTTGAGCACATAATCTATGCCCCGGTATTTTGACCGATCAATCAAGCCCATCAAATCAATGACTCCTTTGACGCGTCCCGTTAACAAATCTATAATTATGATTTCATCAGATGCCGTAGTGTATACATTGGCGTAAAGATCGTTACCTATTACTTCCAATTCATTTAAAAAATTGATTTTATCAGTTTGATGGTAGACCTGAAGTCGATCTATTTGAGAAAAATCTTTTGGATTGAGTAAATAAATATTTTCGGATCCATCGCTCATTACCAGGGTATCCCCCCAGGTAGCTAAACCCCAGCCTTCTCCAGAGTAATTAAATGTTCTCGTCCGATTAAGGTCTTTATCATAAGCAAAGGCAATTTGAGATTCCCAAGTGATTTGAAAAATCGTTTCTTTCCAAGAAGTGGCACCTTCACCAAAATATTTATTTTCAATATTAGCCATTTGTATGACCTCCCCTGAAACTAAATCATATTTTCCAATGGTTGAGGATCCTCTATGTCCCGTACTTTCATATAAGTATTCATTTTCAAAAAAGAGTCCTTGGGTATATGATTTTTCATTGTGCGGATATGTATTGACTACTTCGTAAGTATACCGCGTAGGATTGAGATTGGAGACAAAGGTTATTTTTGGATATATTTTTTCTTTTTTATCCTTAAAATAAGCCGTAAGTGAAATTTGAGGATTGCCAGTACGAAACCGCTCGGGCTGCCATTCAAAACGGTTTCCTGTAAAGGTTTTAGACTTCCCGTCACCTTCCAATAGGATAGAGTCTATAAGGTGATCTTTTTTATGCTCTAGGGTAAATAAAATAATGGTATCTAAAGGGAAAACACTCCCTAATTTAGGTGTGATTAAATTAATTTCTTTTTTTATTCTGGGCGAATTTTTCCTTTTAACCGTCTTGGTTTCCTTTGGCATACAACTTGCAACCAGAAGCAGCAAAAAAACGAAAATGGTAAGATTTGTTAAAGAGAATTTTTTGATGTTTACCCTTGTCATATCAAGAACATGAATATGATTTTAGTTGATTTGCCTTTATGCTTCTTGAGTCGAAATCAATTTTTATTGTTAGGTACCAAACTTTTTATCAGTACCGGTATTGTTAATCCTTGGTAAATGATGGTCCAGACTACCACTACATAAGTCATGGTGATAATAACGTCCTTGCCACTGAATTCAGGAAGCGTTAAAGACAAGGCAATAGGAATACCCCCTCTTAGCGTCCCCCATGACATGATTGAAATCGTATGTGGCTCAAAATTTTTCTTGACAGATAATATTTTGATGGGTATAAAGACACTCATCCATCTGCCAAGTAAGACAAGATTGACGGCAAAAAAACCTGCAGCAAAATAATCAAACCGTAAAGGAATGACCAGCATTTCAAGTCCAATAAGTACAAAAAGCATGGTAGCAAAAGAATCTTGAATCAGATTCCAAAATTTAAAAACATAATCACCTGCGATTCCGGTTACCTCCGTTGAGCGCCCTTCATTGCCTATGACCAAGCCCATGATTACTGCGGCCTGCTTTGAGGAAACATGCATAAAGTCTGCCATGGTCGTCCCAAAAAGAACAATAGTGATCGTGATAAGTATTTCCACATGAAATTCATCATTATCAACATATTTTAATAAGCGATACCCAACGTATCCCATAACTAAACCGATAAATATGCCTCCTCCAACATCTGCAAGAAAGACATAAATAACTTCAAAAAAACCAAGTTGATGATCTGCTTGTCCTCCAGCTAAGTCGAGCAAGGTCAGAGCTAAAACAACGGCTATGCCATCATTAAAAAGGGACTCACCTTCAATTTTCATTTCAACGTTCTTTGAGATTTTAAAACGGCGAATGTATTCGGTGATAGCAATGGGGTCGGTCGGAGAGATCAACGCACCAAAGACTAAGCAATACAAATAACTCAATTCTACACCGATCCAGCCCAGCATAAAATAGACTGAGGTTCCAATGACTACCGTAGAAATAATGACACCGACGGTTGCCAAAACCAAAACTGCCTTTTTATGCTTGGCAAGCTTCTTAAAGTCCATGTTTAATGCACTCGAAAAAAGGAGAAAGCTTAACACGATCTGGTAAATAATATCACCGTATTCATATTCTTCGATATGAATGGCGTCTATTTTTAATGACGGAATCAGATATCCCGCGCTAAGTAGACATAAAGAAAGTAGGAGCGCCATGATCATTAAACCAATGGTTGAAGGCAATTTTAGGACGTATATATTCAAGAATATAAAAAGGCCGGCAAGAAAAATAAACAAGGCGATAATATCAAATACGTTCATTTTAGCAAGATTAGAATCAGAAAGAGTTTATTTTTTGGTCTTCAGTATTTTTGGTCATTGTACTGCAAATATTATGATTTTAATCATAAATGGGTCTATTTGACTTTGAAATATAGTCTAGATGACTTCGAAATGAACATTTTAGTGATTTTTTTTTACTTTATTGAACCAAATAAACCAAAATAGCATAATATTTTAATCATTTTTGTATTCTTTTAACTGGTTCTATCCTCAAAAAGGATACTTAAATTGGAGTTCATAAGATGCGAGATTAATGGAAAGGGATCAGTCTCAATCAACATCAGATGAAAAAATTATTTCCAATAAATATAATTTGTTCATTCTTGGAGGCCTATTTTTGTAGGTAATAAAGTGCTTTTAACACGAAATCAACTTATGATGAAATTATTAAGGTGGAGTTATTTGTTATTATGGATATTTCTATGGGGTTGTGTTTCAAAATCAGGAAATGAGACAGATCTCTTGTTCCAAGAGATCATGGATGTCCATGATGAGGTCATGCCCAAAATGGGTAAGATTCGTAATTTAGAAAAGCAATTCAGATCAGCCGCATTGACTTCTCCTGACGCTACAGAATTAATGAGGCAAGCGGAAGTGCTTGCAAGTGCCAATGAAGCCATGATGAACTGGATGCGTAATTTCAATAACGATTTTCAAGGACTTGATGAAGAAAAAAAGGAATATCTCTTGGGTCAGAAAATGCAGGTATACCAAGTCAAGGAGTTAATGAATTCAAGTATTTTGCGGAGTGAGGAGTTAATGGGTAGCGCAATCGACTAGCGATGTCGCCACTTTACTGACCGAAATAAATCCGCTTTGATTACCCCAGCTATTACTGATATACGTGAGAATTTCAGCAATTTCTAAATTACTTAATTCAGGTTGTGCGGGCATATTGATATTAAGATTTGAGTCTTTTTTACTGCCTTTTGTACCATATTTTATAAGGCAGGCTGCTGGGCTCATGCTATCCATCAAAGTGCTAGACCCGATCAGTGCTGGATATAATTCTCTAAACCCCTCACCTGAATTTTGATGGCAATGGGTACAATATGTATTGTATAAAATTTTGCCTTGTATGAGATACTGCGTATACTTCATTTTGGAGGCTTCATCTAGGTTTTCAGGAAGGTGGCTTTCCGCGGGTTTTTGATAGGAATTACAACTCAGTACTAAAAAAAGGAAGAAAAAGAGGAATAAACGATTATTGCTCATAGCTTGATAGCAACCTATTGATGTCTTTCATAAGTAAATCAACCTGACTGGCGATGGTGCCATCATAGACCCCTCGTACCTGACGCTCTTTGTCGATCAATAAAAAGGCACCACTATGGATGAACCCCCCAGGGGCATTTTCATCTTCATTGGCGACGACCATATAGCTGGTCTCTCCGATATCGTAAATTTGATCCTTATCTCCTGTTACAAATTCCCATTTTGGGCTACTCACCCCCAGCAAGCGTGCATAATTAGCCAATGCGGCTACCGTATCGTAGCTCGGGTCAATGGTATGAGAAAGTAAACCAACATTTTCATTTTCTAAAAATTCTTCATACACCCGATACATTTGTTTGCTCATTTCTGGGCAAATAGAGGGGCAATTGATGAAGAAAAAATCAGCGACATAGATTTTATCTTTAAAAGAGACATTGGTAATGACGGCACTGTCTTGGTTTATAAAACTAAAGTCAGCAATACGATGGGGAATCGTATCCTTGGTGAGTATGCCATTCACCTCTTTAGTGACGATTTCAGTACGTCCTAAAATCGGTAATTCAAAATTGGTTTTGATTTCTTGGCAGGCTCCAAGTAACAGAAATAAACAGCCTATTTCGATATGTCTTCTCATCATTTTGTACGAATATACTTATAAAGTTTAATACCACTCATTAACAATATAACCACAGCAAAAATTCCCAAAACGCCACTTATCCAGCTTAATTGATCTTTCTTAACAATGAGAAAGACCACTGAAATTAAAATAAGGGTGGATACTTCATTCCAAATGCGTAATTGCATTGAGCTGTATTTGACCACTCCTACTTGCAAAAGTTTAAAAATATGGTGTAGACTAAAGTGATAACCGTAAAGCACACCCACCAGAAGTAACTTTATTTGCATAAAGGGCAGATCGAGCCATTGGGGTTGCAGGTAAAGCAATGTACTTGCCATAACGGCGGTAATGAGGGCAGAAGGCCAAGTGATGATATACCATAAACGTTTGGCCATAAGGGCCAGTTGGGCTTGTAGAATAGACTTTTCAGGTTCAGGTTTAGATAAGGCTTCGGTCTGGTAAATAAATATCCGAGGGATGTAAAAAAGCCCAGCAAACCAGGTAATAACAAATATGATATGCAATGCCTTGATAGATAAATAATCCATTGTGAATCAGTTAAAGTGAACAACGTCATGCCCTTTTTATCAGGAATATTGAATCTTAAAAGGCGATTAAATGATTAAATAGGCTTATTTTCGCCCCCATTATTTTCGTCCATATCATCTTCTTCCTCAAAAACGATTTCAATCCCCGCTTTTTTTAAATCATCCTTTACGTCAATATCGATAAGGGTGGGTAATTTAAATACAGAAAGATCTCTATCCTCAATTTCATCCAAGAGTTCATTCAGGACCTCATCATGACCATAGGCTTGTTTATTGAGTAAATTTTCATGAGGTTCTTTCATACCAATCAGATAAAAACCGCCATCTTGGGCAGGGCCAATGACCACATCATGTTTATCCAATGCAGCAAAACCTTGGGAAATGATCTTATCAGTGATGTCAGGTGTATCGCTACCAATAAGAATCATTTTATCAAAGCCTAATTCAAAGGCATCATAAAAGCAATTTTGCATTCGTTGCCCCAAATCTTTACCTTCTTGGATATGTTTTTGGTATTTGGCATCGTCAAATTGATCATGCGATTCGATGTATTCAGAATAGTAGACACATTTATCAATCTTTAAGACATCCGTTACTTCTGCGGTAATACCTACCAGTTCTTTGTAGATCTCCATCGCCAAGTCCATACCCAAATCTTCGGCCAATCTTGTTTTAACCGTTCCTGGGATTAAATTTTTAACAAAAATGGACAATACTTCTTTACTCATAAACCTTAATTCCTTTGTTTAACCATATAGACCATACTTTGCTGTAAGCATGAATGCTATCCGTAGGCAAATTTAAATGATTTACGACAATCTGTGATTGATTTTTCCAATCAAAGATTCCTCCGTATAAGTTGTAGACCTTAGTATATCCCATTTCAAGGAGTTTTTCGCCTATGCGTTCACTGCGATAACCTACCGAACAATAGACGATGATTTCTTTATTTTTTGGAATATGGTCCACATCTGACGGTTTGAAATCATCATATTCAATAAGCTGAGCTCCCGGGAGATGACTGACTGAAAATTCGCTGCGGCTACGGGTATCTAGTAATAGGGGTTCTTGATACTGCATTTTCTGCACTACTTCCTCAGTCTTGAGGAGAGGGACTGTGTTTTTGTAAAGGAAAGAAATGGGATCATCAAATGTTTTGGTTTGACATCCAAGAACTATATACAAACAAAATAAAACGCTATATAAGGGCCGCATATTTCTTTTTTAATTCTATTCCTATAGCACCAAATAAGATGATATATTCACTTAATATCCACCAGGTAGGCACATCATATCCTGCAGCATCATAACCAAAATAGCTCCAAGATACGGAGAAGCTCCAAATAACAGGATACCAGTATCCACTAAGTAATCCTAGGGGTATCAAAGTTAAGATATACCATGGATGAATGGTTGTACTCATCAGAAGATAAATGGTAAGTGAATAAAGTAAGACGGTTTCCAGAGATTTTTTATAATGATATAGAAGAATAGCTCCTAAGGAGATTAAAAATAAAGTAATGAGCCCCATGATGGGTCCCAGGGTTCCAATGATATTGTATCCATTAAACCAAAAACCGAGGGCTCTGAAAATGAAGTAAATGCTGGCATTAAATTCAAAATGCTGGAAGTAGAGTTTTAAACTGGTGAAGGTTCCCTCCGTGAGCTGAGTGCTTAACATCGGTATCAGGGTTAGACTCAATACGATCAGTGCAATGCTGATTAATACCCAGCTCTGCTTCCATTTATAATACCACATTAAAGCAGGTAGAAAGAGGAGTGGGATGAGTTTGGTAGCGATGGCCAAACCCCAGGCGAATCCAGCCTTGGCAAATTTATTTTTCGAAATAAAATATAGGGTGAGCAGAAGGAAGAAAATCACCATTGATTCAAAATGCACATTACCCACGCCTTCCCAAATAAGCAAAGGATTTAAAAAAAACCAGCCTGATAGAGCTGTTTTTGGTCTTAATTTATGAAGTAACCAGGTCGAGGCGATGTCCGTTAATAACAGGAAAATCCTCAAGATACCTACGGACCATAAGGGCTGAACTAGAAAAGTGGAGAGCCAAAAAAAGAACTGATTCAAGGGCGGATAAACGGTAGCGTACGTACTGGAATTTAACTGTGCCAATGCCGTAGGAGAAAATTTTGGGATACCCAGCTCAGTGACCTGGGTAGGTAATAATGAATAGGGGTTGATGCCATGGTGAATCAAGGATCCATCCCAAATAAACCGATAGAAATCATCTGACAAATTGGGTAAATCATAAAAAAGCAGGCACCGTACACCTATGCCTAAGACCCATATAGATTTGAATGAATATTCAAATTTACAAATCCAGAAATAAGCAAAAAAAGACGCACTGAAGCAGATAAATAAACCCATGGAATCTGATCTATTCAATACTGTTGATAGAATTAAAATAGATACAACAAACATGAAGTACAACAGGGGAGCAGGTCCAAAAAGTCTCTTAAGTGACATTTTTTAAACTGTTTTTGATCGCATTAAAAAAAAGATAGCCAAAACCGAGGGTAAGCATGGCATGAAAAGGCAGAAAACCGTAATGCTGAAAGTTGACACCTAGGCCCAAACCCCAAGCGAAATAGAGCATGCACAAGCCTTCCATAAAATTGAGTAAGCTGATCTTAGGTTGAATATAACTATTGCCTTTCCAATCATCCGTATGCTTTTGGACACCAAACTTTGGAGTTCTGACAAAACCTGTTTTTATGTTAAGAAACCCTTCCAATAAGGCCAACGAGTTGTGGAGTGATAGACTGAGTGAAAAGGTAAGGTATAAAGGAAAATAGATACAAAAATAGGTTAATGGATTTTTTTGAGAAGCTCGAATGGCAAACCAGTAGAAAATACCGATGGCGATAAAACCGACTAAAAAAACAGAACCGAAATCAAAAATCGTTTTCAGGTGAGGATACTCATTTTTTATAAAAACAAGGGGTACTGAAAGCAGAGCAGCCATAAAAATAAAGAGAAAAACCGTACTATTTAAAAGATGTAACGTAGCCCTTGTTTTATGATTAAGCGCCAAATCTGATTGGATTACTTTGCCTATATTTTTTCTGATCGTTTCTGCAGTTCCTTTATTCCACCTGAATTGTTGGCTTTTTACGGCTTGCAGCGTGATGGGGAGTTCAGCTGGGCTTTCTACAGATTCAAGGTATTCGAATTTCCATCCATTTAACTGCGCGCGATAGCTTAGGTCAAGATCTTCTGTGAGCGTATCATGGTGCCAGCCGCCTACATCCAGAATACTTTCTTTCCTCCAGATGCCTGCCGTTCCATTGAAATTAATAAAGCTCTTGGCTTTTCTTCGTCCTGTTTGTTCCACAGTAAAATGGGCATTAAGGCCAAAGGCCTGCATTTTGGTGAGCAAGTTGAAATTTTCATTTAAATGGCCCCAACGCGTTTGTACCATGGCTATTTTTTCATCTTTAAAATAGGGGATGACTTTTTTTAAAAAATCTTTTTTAGGTATAAAATCAGCATCAAATATAGCAATGAATTCACCTTTAGCTATGGTCAACCCATGTTGTAAAGCACCTGCCTTGAAGCCTATTCTATTTTGTCTTCTCAGATGAACAATGTCAATGCCCTTGTTTTTGATTTGGTTTATGCGGGCATCAATCATACCGACGGTTTCGTCATCAGAGTCGTCAAGGAGTTGAATTTCGAGGTGAGTGTTTGGGTAATCTAAGGAGGTGGCCGCATCTAGGAGTCGATCAATCACATATTTTTCATTATATAGCGGCAGTTGAAGGGTTACAAAAGGTAGGTTCGTAGGTTCATGATTCAAAGGAGGATCATCGACTTTTCTAATATAATGCCAAGTCAGGTTCAATTGTGCTAAGCTAAATAGGCAAATTATGAACATTGAAAAACCATAAAGCATTATTATGATCCATTCCATTTAGAGATATTTAATAATGGTGGCGATGATTTTGTAACCCGCCAGAATCGTACCTTTAAGGGTGCCTGAAACCTTAGATATTCCTATTCTTTTGCGATAATCCACAGCTATTTCCTCAATTTTTAATTTATTTTTGATGGCTTTGATTTGCATTTCGACGGTCCAGCCATAGGTCTTGTCTTCCATTTTAAGTTGCATCAATGCATCGTATTTGATGGCTCGAAAAGGTCCCAAGTCCGTATATTTAACATGGTAAAGATACCTTATCAAAGTGGTGGCGAGCCAGTTCCCAAATATTTGCTGTGGCATCATGGAGCCAGGTTCTTTAATACCCAATTTACGACTCCCAATGACCATATCAGCCATTCCATTTATGATGGGATCAACTAATTTTACGATTTCAGATGGATAGTCGCTGTAGTCCCCATCAAGAAATACAACAATATCAGGAGTGGGATCACTTTTAGATAGATGATCTATCCCTTTCAAACAGGCCCAACCATAGCCACGTTTGGATTCTTTTAATGAGGTGGCCCCAAGTTTCTGAGCAGTTACGAAAGTGTGATCCGAGGATCCATTGTCAACCACGATAATTTCCGTAACCCAATCTTTGGGAATTTCTTTAATGACATGGCCGACTGCATTTTGTTCATTAAAAGCCGGGATGATTACTCTTATGTCTGGGGACTTCAAATCAGTTACATGACTAGGGTCAAAATGGGAATAGTTTTTTCAACGGATATTTAATTTAGGAATGGGTCAGTAACCTGCTGCCTGACCATCTTTTCGCGATTCTGAAGCGCCCAAGTAGACCTTATTTTTATCATCCCACAGGATGGCTTGATATCCTCCATATATGCCTAAGGCAAACCCTACGTTATGTCCTTGGTTCATCAGTGTTCGAATAGTTTCATAATCAAAGCCTGATTCTAGTCTGATTTTTCCTGAATTTACCGCATCAAAACCTGTGGGCGTAGAGGTTCCTGTGTGATCTATCCTCGGGGCATCCCCAGCTTCTTGCAAGGTCATGCCAAAATCAACCATATTCATTACAATTTGTACATGCCCCATGGGCTGAAAGTCACCTCCCATTACCCCAAAGCTCATCAGAGGGATGCCATTTTTAGTCATAAATGCGGGTATAATAGTATGAAAGGGTCTTTTGCCAGGGGCGTAGGTATTGGCTTGTCCTTCTTCAAGAGAAAAAAGCTCTCCGCGATCTTGAAGCATAAAACCCAAATCTGTAGGAACTAATCCTGAGCCCATACCTCTATAATTGCTTTGAATTAAAGAAATCATGGTACCATTTTTATCAGCAACGGTCAGGTACACCGTCTCTCCATTGCTTATCGACCCTGCTTTGTAAAGGCCGGCGTCAGGGCCAATTTCGCTTCGTCTTGCGGCCGCATAATCTTTTGAAAGTAATTGTTCCAACGGGACATCATAAAAATCCATATCCGCATAATATTTTGCACGGTCTTCAAAAGCCAGTTTTTTGGCTTCAGTAAATAGGTGAATGTGTTCTGCGCTTCCATATGGGATCTCATCAAAGTCATAGCCCTCTAGTATATTCAACATTTGCAGGGCAGCGATGCCTTGCCCATTCGGAGGAAGTTCCCATACATCATAACCCCTATAATTTACAGAGACGGGTGTGACCCATTCAGAATGATGATCTGCCAAGTCTGATGTTGATAAAAAGCCCCCTTTGGCCTGAACATAATCAGCAATGGTTTTCGCTATTTTTCCCTTATAAAAACCCGCTCTACCCTTGTTAGCGAGGATACTATAGGTCATGGCTAAATCTGGATTTTTGAATAGTTGACCTTTGCTCGGTGTCTTACCATCGATCATATAAGTATCCTTAAAATTTTGAAAATTGAAAGATTCATATCTTGAGGCACCTACTGCCATGTAGTAGGCAATCAATTCGGTCACTGGAAATCCATTTTCGGCATAGTGGATTGCGGGTGCTAAAATATCTGTCATAGGAAGAGAGCCAAATTTTTCATGAAGCTCAAACCATCCATCTACAGCCCCAGGAACGCTTACGGGCAATGGGCCAAAAGAAGGAATTTTGGTTAAATTTTGTGATTGGAAATATTCCAAAGTCAATGATTTGGGGGAACGACCACTGGCATTCAAGCCATGTATGGTTTTTGTTTTCCCATCCCAAATAATAGCAAAAAGATCTCCCCCAATTCCGGATCCAGTGGGTTCCATGAGTCCTAAAGCGGCATTGGCCGCAATGGCGGCATCAATGGCGGTACCTCCTTTTTTGAGGATATCAAGTCCTATTTGTGTGGCGAGGGGATGACTCGTGGCCACCATTCCATTTTGAGCAATGACCTCAGATCGGGTGGCAAAACCTTTTCCGGTAATCCGATCTTGAGCACACAGAGTAAGGGAGGTAACTAAAAAAAAGAAGGCGCTTAAATATTTTTTCATCATTAAAGTTATTTGAAGGATTTATTTTAATTTTTTATGAACATCCATTTAAATATTTAATTATTGATTGAGAGGCAGCATAATTTTTTAAATATTTTTAAAACATCTTAAGCGAAGCCGAATTTAGCAGTAATTTCTTCATTTTATACCAAAAATAATTTAAAATTCCACGTCAATGATTACATTATAAAGAACGGATCTTTTGATCAATTTCTGTAATCTAAAGGCGGGTCACGATCGCCAATGAGCGCCTTATAAGGATCATTTTTTCCGATACGTTCTTCTAACTCTTTATTTGCACGGATGATCAGGTCAGGATCAGTGAAAACATCTTGGGCTGTCAAGGCGATGGTTTTAGCAGCGATCAACATTCCTTTGATGCCAATACTTGTTCCTCCTGCGGCGACAGCCTGCCAAGTATGTGCAGAAGTACCAGGAACCCATGTGGCAGCACTCATGCCTGCGGTAGGTACTTTCCAGCTTACATCACCCACATCAGTAGACCCACCACCCTTCCTTTTTTCTATGGAATAAGGGGTTATTTCTTCTCCTGATTCAATTTTGTAATCACCCTCATAGGTATCAAGTATTTGTTGAGCAAATTTAATTTCTGCATCGTTGTATCGCATCCCCCCAATGGATACGAGGTTTTTATACATAACTTCTGATAGAGTTTCATTGGGCAGTAGGTTATAAAGGCCATGAATGATTTCATAATCCATGGTGGTTTCGGTCCCTATGGCGGCACCTTGCGCTGCCTTAACTACCCTTTCAAAAATAGCTTTAACATTGGCGACTTCTGGGTTCCTTACATAATAAAAAACCTCGGCAAAGGCAGGTACGACATTGGGAGCTTCACCACCACTGGTAATCACATAGTGAATCCTTGTTTCTTGAGGAACATGCTCTCGGAGCATGTTCACCATTTGATTCATGGACTCAACACCATCAAGGGCAGAACGACCGCGTTCGGGCGAAGCTGCAGCATGCGAAGATTCCCCATAAAATCGAAATTTAGCAGATTTATTAGCCAGGGAAGAGCCAGGGTTTGCATTATTATTACTGCTTGGGTGCCAATGTAAAACCGCATCTACATCATCGAATAATCCGGCTCTTACCAAGTAAACTTTTCCCGCGCCCCCTTCTTCAGCCGGCGTACCGTATACCCTAAGGGTACCCTTTATTTTATTGGTTCTTAACCAGTTTTTTATTGCGATGCCAGCAGCAACCGATGCGGTGCCGAAAAGGTGATGTCCACAGGCATGACCCGCTCCCCCTGTAATCACTGGATCTCGAGTGGGAATTGCTTTTTGAGATACCCCAGGCAATGCATCGTATTCGGCGAGTATGGCAATGACGGGATGTCCAGATCCATATTCAGCGATAAAAGCAGTTGGAATTTCGGCAACACCGGTTTGAATGGAAAATCCTGCGTCACTTAATGTTTTTTTGAGTAATGCGGAGCTTTTTTCTTCTTGATAACCTACTTCCGCCCAGTCCCATATTTTGAGCGCTATCGTTTCATAGGTAGATTTTTGAGATTCAATTTCATCTGTGATTTTTAGCTGTTGTCCATTTAAGGAAGCAACAATACATAGACTGAAGAATGGTGTGAGTAAACGAAGCATGATGTATTTAAATTTTAATTGAAAGTATGAATTTAGTATAAAATACAGTGACCCTTGATAAATATTTTATGATCGGCTGTTATTTTGTTTGGGTTTAGTCAATTGAGCGCTTTGAAGGATTGGAATGAAAGGCGAGTAATTCATGCGTTTTAGGCATTATATGTGCGACCTCTTTTTTTCAATAAAGAATTGGGCTAATTTTGCGCACTTAAAAGAGAAGAATAAATGATCGCAGCCAATAATGTTTCGCTTCAGTACGGAAAACGAGTTCTATTTGATGAAGTCAATATCAAATTCACCAATGGGAATTGCTATGGTATCATCGGTGCTAATGGGGCAGGAAAATCAACTTTTTTAAAAATATTATCAGGAGAGATCACTCCAAATTCAGGAACGGTTACCATTGATACGGGTAAAAGGATGGCTGCATTAAAGCAGAATCATTTTGAGTTTGACCAAGAATCGGTTCTCAATACTGTAATGAGAGGGCATGATAAGCTTTGGAACATCTTGCAAGAAAAAAATGCTATTTATGAAAAACCAGATTTTTCGGAAGCAGATGGTATCAAAGCCTCTGAATTGGAGGAGCAATTTGCAGAAATGGATGGATGGAATGCAGAATCCGATGCGGCGGCTTTGTTAAGTGGTTTGGGAATTACTGAGGATTTACATCTTCGTTTAATGTCCGAACTTAATGGGGCATTTAAGGTCCGCGTTTTGTTAGCTCAAGCGCTTTTTGGAAATCCCGACATCCTTATTTTGGATGAGCCAACCAACGACTTGGATTTACAAACCATTTCTTGGTTAGAAGATTTCATATTGGATTTTAAGAATACGGTCATCGTAGTTTCTCACGACAGGCATTTTCTAGATACGGTCTGCACCCACATATCAGATATTGATTTCAGTAAAATTCAATTATTTACAGGCAACTATTCTTTTTGGTATCAATCCAGTCAGTTGGCGTCCTCTCAAAGAAATTCGGCCAATAAAAAAGCGGAAGAGAAAAAGAAAGAACTCCAAGAATTTATACAAAGGTTCAGTGCCAATGCTTCAAAATCCAAGCAAGCTACGAGCAGAAGAAAGTTATTAGACAAAATCAGTATTGAGGACATCAAGCCATCCTCTCGAAAATATCCGGCGATTATTTTTAATCAAACCAGGGAAGTAGGGGATCAATTGCTTGAGGTAGAGGGATTGACCAAATTAGTCGAAGGTAAACCCTTGTTTGATAACCTCACTTTTAGAATCAATAAAGGAGACAAAATTGCTTTTTTGGGAGACAGTACCGCCATAACCACGTTATTGGAGATTTTGAATAACAATCAGCAGGCGGATTCAGGGAGTTTTAAATATGGTCAGACCATAACTACGGCCTATCTACCCAATGAGAATGAGCATTATTTTGATACCCAAATGAATCTCATAGATTGGTTGCGACAATATACCCTTAATGATGAGGAGAAAGATGAAGTGTATGTGCGGGGTTTTTTGGGGAAAATGCTTTTTTCAGGTCAGGAAAGTTTAAAGAAAGCCAATGTGCTTTCAGGAGGAGAAAAAGTACGATGTATGCTTTCAAGGATGATGCTTTCAGGTGCTAATTTTCTGATGTTAGATGAGCCTACCAATCACCTAGATCTAGAATCGATCACCGCTTTCAATAATTCATTGAGTGAATTTCCGGGCTGCGTATTGTTTACCACCCATGATCATGAATTTGCCCAAACCATCGCCAATAGAATCATTGAGATTGGACCCAAGGGCATTATAGATAAACTGATGACTTATGATGAATACATTGCGAGTCCCTTAGTTGATGAACAGCGAAAGAAACTGTATTGATAGTAATTTTAAACTTTTTCATGGGCTATATGATTATGAGGGGAATCCATTAGCGATACCCAATAAGACCTTATCTACAGGTGATGTTCAAGTTCTTGTTTTTTCAATTAATTAAAAGCGAGCTTTTACCCACTTCATAAAAGGACTAAGCCCCAATCCACAAAGTAACTTCCTCTTTTCTTCAAAATAATTGAGACAAACAATTTGTTTGTTTTAGTGTAAGAAAGATGATGTCTGCCGAAATATATATATTTGATAGAGCGCAAGGCACAAAACCTTTTGAAACCCCCATCACAGGGGTGGCTACAGTTCTTGTTCGGCAGGCTTGCCAATTTTTACTGAAGCAGTTTTAAAAATAAAGGGAGCAATTTTAAATGAGGCAGAAAATATTTTTTCAAATCTTAGGCCCTGGAGTATTTTTTTTAATGCTGTGGATGGGACCTCCTTCTGAGATGTCGGAACCAGCTTTTAAGGTCATGGCAGCTACCATTTGGATTGCCATCTGGTGGATGACAGAAGCGATTCCGATTCCCGTTACCTCTTTTTTGCCGATGATTTTATACCCAATGACCAATGCAGTTCCACTGAAGGTCATTGCTCCATCTTATGCCAATCCCATCATTTATATTTTTGTTGGGGGATTTATTTTGGCTTTGGCGATGCAAAAATGGAATCTACACAAGCGCATTGCCCTGAGTATTATTTCGATTACGGGCACCAATATGAGACAAATCATCTTGGGCTTTATTTTGGCTTCCGCCTTTCTTTCCATGTGGATTTCAAATACCGCAACTACGGTAATGATGCTGCCCATAGCTTTATCAATCATTACCCAATTTAAGGAGTTTGCTGGGGCGAGTAGTTTGACCCAAAAAAACACAGAAGGTTTTGGCAAAGCATTGATTTTAGCCATTGCCTATGCTTCTTCAATTGGTGGAATTGCCACCTTGGTGGGCACACCGACTAATTTAATTTTTGCAGATGCTGTTGAAAAATTTTATGGGATCGCAATGCCTTTTGATCAATGGATTGGGATCGGATTACCTATCAGTTTGACTATTTTGGTGATCTGTTGGTTGGTTTTGTCCTATTTCGCCTTCTCTTTAAGTACGGAGAAAGTTGAGGGGAGTGCCAATATTATCAAGGATGAATTGAAAAAATTAGGTAAGATGTCTTACGAAGAAAAATGGGTATTGACCATTTTTTTACTCGTAGCGGTGGCTTGGATTACCAGAAGGTATTTAATTGCACCTTTTTATCCGAGCATTAACGATACCATTATTGTCATGATTGGAGCGGTATCTTTATTCTTGATCCCATCAAAGAGCAAAAAAGGGAGTCAAATCATGGATTGGCAGTCTGCCGTTAAATTGCCTTGGGGTGTGATTTTGCTTTTTGGTGGGGCTTTTGCTGTGGCCCAAAGTTTTGAGAGCTCTAAATTGACTTTATGGATTGGCGCACAGCTCGGTGGATTGAGTGATATCCCGTTTTGGTTGGTATTATTGATTGTCGTAGCCGTCGTTAATTTTTTAACAGAGATTACCCAAAACATTGCAACTTGTACGCTTATGATGCCTATTTTGGCAGCCCTATCGGGTGTCCTTGATGTACATCCTTATGGTCTGATGGTAGCGGCATGTATCGCCTCTTCTTGTGCATTTATGTTGCCAGTGGCTACAGCACCTAATGCCGTGGTATTTGGTTCAGGTTATTTGCAGATGAAGGACATGGTGCGTGCTGGATTTGTACTCAATGTGGTATCCATCATTGTCATTACTGTTTTTGTTTATTTCTTACTTCCAACGATTTGGGGCATTGATCTTCTCAGCTTTCCTATTGATTTGAAGATTAAGTGATGTCACATCTAAATAGAATCATTAATGCTGACCAACAAAACTCCTTCTACTACAGAGGCTAGAAACTACATTTAGAAGAATTGATTTCAAGTGCGATAAATAAGCGTATTCTGTGCAGACAGGATTGGATAGGTTTGAGCTCTTTTGCTCATAAAGTACTGTAGGGATCTAAGAATAGCTCTACGATTGAAAACGGCTTCATCAGGGGATTATTATTAAACGCTCGATACTAAAAAGGGGCCAAGACTGATTGCGTCCTGACCCCTTTTAGGAGAATTTTAACAATTATTGTTCAGAGGCTCTTAAAGTCATGATGTGACTGTTTTTTAAGGTCCTTAATTTATCCATACTTTTCCATTGAGTCAATTGGGCTTTGGTGAAGGAGGCAGTATTATTTCTCATTTTCAATTACTCCTTTCGCGGCGAGATTATTCTGATATGGAACGGATAACTTGGCTGAAAATTGAACCTTATTGGCGTGAAGTGACTGCCTGAATCACTGTCCTTAGGGATCATGTGATCCTATACTTATATCTAAACTGTATTTCTTGAAATAATTATTTTGAAGGCACTTTTGGTTTACGATTGGATTCTGGAGTGTGGTCGTTAGAAAAGAAAGAAAATTAAGCTCAAAACAGTAAAAAAACAATAACCTTCATTTTGAACTAATATTCTGTAGAGGGTCATGATATACTTGTGCGAGTTTAATGTTTCAGTCTCTGTCATAGGTATTTATTTATGTATTAAATGCTGTAGTGTATTCCACAAGGACTCAATAGGTAACCCAACCGTGCTTAAAAAAGAAGTTTCCGCAGTTTGATTATTTAAATAAGAGGGCAGTTAAGGATCTGGGGTATACTAGCGGTGGGATCTTTAGTTCCAAAATACAACCTTTCTATGGGGATCAGATGCCAGAATTCAAAACTATTTTTCTAAATCATAGAATTAATTCCTCATAAATGCATAAAATATTTTTTATTTTGGATTTGAATTTAGATATTGATCTCATGAAATATTTGAATCTTTCGATACTTCTTTTTTGGTCGCTATTATTGGGTCATTCAACTTTTGGACAAAATGCTAAAAACCAGAGGATCGATAAAAACTATAGTATAGGTTTTTGGCCTGAACTTGGGGGTTACGTATTTAAGATATCAGAAGGAGGTGCCCATGGTTGGATAGCAGAAATAAAGGACCAAGGAAAAACCAGTTGGCTTGGTGCCAAGGAAGCCATATCAGATGGTTCAAACCACTCAATTGAAGGAGCAAAATTTATGGATTGGAGATTGCCTACCAAAGAGGAACAGCATCAAATATATTTACAAAAAGACTTAATTGGAGGGTTTGCCAAAGACTATTATTGGAGCACTTCGGAAAATGATAAGAAAGAAGCTTATTGGCAGGATTTCAATAGTGGCTTCCAGGAGAAAGCACCCCCTAGGGCTTCAAGCTATTCGATTCGTTCGGTAAGGGAATTTTAATCCCCTGGTTGAAAAATAGACTGAACACATGCCTTAAAATAGACTCATTCTTTTGATGAGCCTCATCTTCTTTGCCCTCTCATGATGCCTGCTCCACTGTATCATACTTTTTATCATTAGCTCAATGTCATAGACATGGATCATGGACTTGACTTTTGATAAATTTCGGCCTTTCTCATACCCGCATTTTACCCTTGTCTAGATGAAGTATCCTTGCCACCTTAGATGGACTGAATTGCCATAAGTGCTTATCAAATTTTTGTTTACCTTATGATGTTCGATATATTTTTTATTATGGGGTTCGGTGGGGTGAATCTTTTACGATCTTAAAGAGTGGCCTATGAGGGGGGATTTCATTCGACTTCAACTTTGGAGGATAAGACAGCGATTGCCCTCTTTTGATCGCCGTGAATCAAGCTAAATAATATTTTTTTTGAGAAGCATGGACAAATCTATCAAGGATCATAAAGCTCGATTTTTCCGTTGGAGATAAAGAAAAAAAATAGAAGATAAAATAGTTAGCCTGCGTAGGGGACTTTAGGGATGAGCAGAAACCCAAACCGTACCATCTTCAAAAATTTCTTTTTTCCAGATGGGGACGGTTTCTTTTAAGGTATCAATGGCATATTGACAAGCCTCAAAAGCAGCTTGCCTATGAGGGGTCGATACTGCAATGATTACTGGAATTTCTCCAATTTCTAACACACCCACCCGATGATGAATGGATACATGTAGGATACCCCATTTTTGGGATAGAGTATCTGCAATTTTCCCCATCTCCTTGAGGGCCATGGGCACGTAAGATTCAAAGGCCAGTTGTACCACTTTTCGACCTTTTGTTTGATTCCTTACGGCGCCTACAAAAACCACAATACCGCCTGCCGCGGGATCTGCCACTGCATCATGACATGGCTGCGTAGTCAAAGGCGTGTCTAAAATTTGAATATCTCTCATTTAACCTCCGCTTACAGGTGGAATAATAACAACTTCATCCCCCTCATGGATTTGGAAGTGATCTTCTTGATAATCTTCATTGATCGCAAATTTGATACTTTGAAGCTTTTTGAATTCATGGTACTGGGTCATTAATATTCTTTTTAGATCTCCGATATTACAAGGGGTTTTCACCTCCAAATCGGATTCAGCAGGGCCTATTATTTCTTTGGCGATACCAAAAGCAATCAGCTTTATTTTCATAAGTCAGCATTTTCAAAATGATTTTTCACGGCTTCCCAACCCAACTTGATACAATCTACTCGACCATCAAAATGTTTTAATTGTTGGAGCATTTGAATTTTTTTATCAGCATTTTTAGTCGAATGCTCTTGATCCATTGTAAAGATAAATTGATCGCTCAAGGCGGTGATATTTTTTGGGCTCAAATGTTCCATGCTTTTACACATGATAGAGATCGAAGCCTTGGACAATGCACAACCGAAGCCATAAAAATAAACAGAGGTAATTTGGCCTTCGCTTGTGTTAAAATAAAGGGTGTATTTATCTCCACACATGGAATTATAAGCTTCAATTGTAAAGGAGGCTGTTTGAGGTTCCTGAAAATGATAAGGATTTTCATTTTCAGGAAGTATTTCATTTTTAAATAACTTTTGGAGTTCTTGTTTTGTCATGACCAAAATCTCATCAATTCCTTTAAAGAAACAACAAGTTTATTAATTTCTTCTTCATTATTATAAATTGAAAACGAAACTCTTGCAGTAGCCTGTAATCCCATAGCATTGAGAAGGGGTTGGGTACAGTGCATACCTGCCCGCAGGGCGATACCATCTTTATTCAAAAAAGAGGCGATGTCATGAGGATGTATATTTTTCAAATTGAAGGAAATAATACCGATCCTTCTTTTAGGATTACCAATGATTTTAATACCTGGAACTTGGGACAATTGATCCAGGGCATAAAGAGTTAATTTATTTAAATGACTTTGCATATCAGGTTTACCGATGCCCGAAATAAATTCCAAGGCGGCGGCTAAACCTATTACACCGGAGACATTCGGTGTACCCGCATCAAGGTTGTGTGGAAAATTACGAAAACTTGTTTTTTCAATCTTGACGTCTTTAATGATCCCACCGCCATAATTATAAGGCATCATATCGGTGAGGTATTTTTCTGAAACTTGGAGGATGCCAATACCAAACGGGCCAAACATTTTATGTCCTGAAAAGGTCAAAAAATCACAATTTAATGGGTCAACCCCGATTTCAAAATGACAGGCACTTTGCGCTGCATCTACCAAGACTGGGATGTCTTTTCTTTTGGCAAGTCCAATGATTTCATCGAGTGGATGGATCGTGCCCAGAGTATTGGAGATGTGAGAAACCGCTAAAAGTTTAGTTTTTTTATCAAGGAAGTTACTTAATTGAACCAAGTCAAGATCTCCATTTTTATCTATTGGCACAATTCTTAATTCAACCTGATACTTTTGCGCGAGCATTTGCCATGGAATAAAATTGGCATGATGCTCCATAATGGTCGTAACTATATTATCCCCAGCTTGTAATCTTGGGGCTAAAAAAGATTGCGCTACGATATTGATGGATGCCGTGGTACCTTGGGTAAAAGCGACGGTATTTGCATTACCAGACCCCAAAAATCGGGCTATTTCAGTTCGGGCATTTTCAAATTTTTGCGTGGCTTGATTTGATAAATCATAGATGCCTCTATGAATATTAGCATTTTCATACAGATCAAAATGAGATTGTGCGGTGACCACAGATTGAGCACGTTGTGTAGTGGCCGCATTATCCAAATACACTAAATTGGGATGCGCTTCGAAAATAGGGAAATGACTTCGGACCTTTTTGATTGAATTTTTGTTTAACTTTAAAAGTACTAGTTTTTCGGCAATATCAAACGAGTATTTTAACTTAACGATTCCTATCAAAATTAAATCAAGACTATATGCTAATTGATAATCATGGAAGGGAAATAAATTATCTCAGACTGGCCGTTACCGATCGGTGTAATTTGAGGTGCTTTTATTGTATGCCTGAAAATGGGATCAAATACATGAACAGGAAGGATTTGTTGAGTTTTGAGGAGATGACCCGGCTGATCCGTGTATTTGGAGATTTGGGAGTTTCTAAAATCAGAATTACGGGTGGGGAGCCATTTGTGAGAAAAGGAATCATGTCCTTTTTGAAAGGGATATCGGAGTTAGAAACCATCAAAGAAATTAATATTACGACGAACGGTACTTTTACTGTGGAGCAAATTCCAGCATTGGAAAAAATGGGGATTAAAAGTGTAAACCTCAGCTTAGACAGTTTGGACAGTCAGCGATTTTTTGATATTACCCGAAGAGATTTATTTGATCAGGTGATGACGACCTATCGAAAGCTGGTGGACTCTAAAATAAGGGTAAAAACCAATATGGTCGTCATGGATGGCCGAAATATTGAAGATATTTATCCGATGCTAGAGTTGACCAAGTATGATGATGTATCGGTGCGCTTTATTGAAGAAATGCCCTTCAATGGAACCGAAGGTCAGGGCAATGCGACCATTTGGCCAGCAAAAAAAATAATGACTTACATTGAAGAAAAATACACCCATCAAAAAATGGTAGATCCTCCTGCGTCTACTTCTCTAAATTATAAAATACCGGGTTATGTCGGTTCTTTTGGAATCATCCCCGCCTATACCCGAACTTTTTGTGGTTCTTGTAATCGCATTCGCCTCACACCGCAGGGTACGCTAAGGACGTGTCTTTATGGAGAAGGGCAAGTGAATTTCAGAGATTTGATCAGAGGAGGCGTGACGGACGAAGTTTTGGGAGATCATTTAATTAAGGTGGTCGGCAAACGCGCCAAAGATGGCTTTGAAGCTGAAAAAAGCAGGTCTGCTACTGTGCCAGTATCGGAATCAATGTCCACCATAGGAGGTTAATCATGATTACTGTTGAGGAGGCATTAAAAATAGTACATGCCCATTTGGGTCATTGGGGGACTGAAGAGATTTTTTTAGATCAGTCTTTAGGGAGAATTCTGCAAGAAGAAATTGTGGCCGACCGACATTTCCCACCCTTCAATCGAGTGACCATGGACGGCATTGGCTTGAATTTTGATCAGTTTGATAAGGGTCAAAGAGTTTTCGAAATCAAAGGGGTAGCACCAGCAGGAGGCCCACAACAAGAGTTGCCAGACCCCTCGTATTGTTTAGAAGTGATGACGGGGGCCACGGTTCCGATCGGGATAGATGTAGTTGTTCGTTATGAAGATCTTGAAATTCTAGAGGGCAAAGCAACAGTCAGATTATCGAGCCTTAATCGCAACCAAAACATTCATTTTAAAGGCAGTGATCGTCACCAAGGATCGGTCATTCTTTCGCCGGGTAAATGTATTTCTGCAAGTGAAGTAGGCGTCTGTGCTACTGTGGGTAAAAATAAAATATTGGTAAGTCGTTTACCCAAAACTTTGGTAGTTTCTAGTGGAGATGAGTTGGTAAATATTGACCAAACACCGCTATCTCATCAAATACGACGAAGCAATGTCTACAGAATTGCCACGGTTTTGAAAAATTATCAGATTCAGGCCACGACCATGCACTTGACCGATGATTTTGATGAAATCGTCAAAAGATTAGAAAGTGAAATGACTCATTATGATTTGATCTTGCTCAGTGGGGGTGTATCTGCTGGAAAGTTTGATTATTTACCTGAGGCGCTGTCGGCCATAGGTGTGGAAAAACTCTTCCACAAAGTGAAACAGCGTCCGGGAAAACCTTTTTGGTTTGGAAAAAAAGAAGACAAGCTGGTCTTTGCTTTTCCTGGAAATCCAGTATCTAGTTTTATGTGTGCCCAGCAATATTTCAAACCTTGGTTGGATCATTCATTGCAGTCCTCTGAGACGCCATTACCTTGGGCTGAACTGGTTGAAGATGTACATTTCAAACCAGACCTCACTTATTTTTTGGAAGTGAAAATCGTATTTCATTCTTCTGGAAAAATAAAGGCACATCCAGTCAAGGGTAATGGATCGGGCGACTTGGCTAATTTGGCAGATGCGGATGCTTTTATTCAATTGCCTTCAGGGCGGAGTGACTTTCTTAAGGGTGAGATTTTTCCCTTTATTGCCTATAGAAATTTAATTCACGGTTAAGGCAGCCATGAGTAAAAATTGCATGGATTTAGAATATCAATCGGTTTTTTACCTTAGGTCCTAACAACTTTCAATTCTTCGGGAGTATTCACATTGCGCAGGGCATCCACATTACTTATCGGTAATTCCTTGATATCACTATTGATTAATACTTTTCTGGGACATGAATATCCATGGGCCAAAAATTGCAAAAGGATTGGATAGGCCCTTGGTTCCCATAAAGTCAATAAAGGCTCTGGAAAGCCCGTTTCTGGATTATGAAAACAGGTGGCCATTTTGGATTTATCACGGTTTGCTATTAAGGTCTTTAATGTAGTGGCATCCAACAAGGGGAGATCAGTGGCGACGACGAGCCAAGCACTATTGGGATCTTGCTTGAACGCGGAAAGAATACCCCCATAAGGGCCTAAATTTAAAAAAGCATCAGGAATGATCGAATATTGCGTCTGGAAATTTATCGATTCATTTTGAACCGATAAATAAGTTTGCGAACAAAAGCCATTCAAGAGGTCAGCCAGGTACTCGCGATGTGCTTTTCCGTGATAGTTGATAGCACCTTTATCATGCCCCATTCGGGTACTGTTACCTCCAGCCAAAACAAGTCCTTTAATAGGTATCGAATAGGCATCAATGATATTTTTAATCACCTTTCCTATACCGGTTACATCTTTGATGGAAAGCAGGGGAATGTCTTCATGATTTTTGATGTGAGTTTTAAGAAAGGGGAAAAGCTCTTCGACTCCTTCATCTAGGATAAAAAGTTTCACATCAGAAAGGCGGTCTAATTTTTTCTCAAGTGAGGCCTTCTTTTGCTCGTTGATAATTACCATTTGACTTTCACCTAAAAAATGGTTGCCATTAATCAGCACCAAGTCACAATCGTTGAACAATACTCTAAAATGACTAGCCATGTAATCGTGCTCAAAACGCACACCGTGTTGACCTATCAGATCCGTGTAGGTTGTCCTAAAGGCTGAAGCAGCCATTTCGTTTTGGTGAGAGGCATCAGCATACCCTAGGCCATATTCAGTTTTTAAATGGGTGGCTAACTGCTCACTTAAATTTTGAATGACATTACAGGGGGCACCGATGAGGGCCAACTCCTGCTGACCGAATGCACCCCCTTTGGGTTTGGTTAAAAGAGCATGTTTCTTATGCGATTTTGAAGTCATTTTTTCCACCTGTTTTTTCGAGTAATCGTGTTTCTTTGATAAGGATATGATGAGAAAAGCCTTTGCACATATCATAAATGGTAAGGGCAGCGATTGATGCTCCTGTCAATGCTTCCATTTCCACCCCTGTTTTCCCAGAGGTCTTAACCGTGCAAATGATTTCTACTTCTTGGCTATCATTAAGTTCAATAGTCACTGTACAGCTGTCAAGGCCAAGGGGATGACACAAGGGAATCAGCTCAGTGGTTTTTTTAGAAGCCATGATCCCAGCCAATATGGCGGTTTGAAATACAGGCCCCTTCTTCGTGTGAATTTCATCTTTTTGGAATTGTTCCAGAATTTCGGGAGCCAAAATGACCATTGAACGAGCGATGGCTATGCGATGGGACACCCCCTTATCCGAAACATCCACCATGGTAGGTTCTCCATTTTTGGTGAGATGCGAAAATTTTTTTTTCATTTTTTATGTTCTTTGTGACTAAATTATGGGTAATATACAAAACCATTTCAAGTTTTTAATCAGGACTAAAATTACTTTAAGGTGGCATTATCAAATCAAGAGAAACTACGCTACAGTCGGCATTTGAATTTACCAGACTTCGGCATACCTACACAAGAAAAATTAAAAAACGCAAAAGTATTGGTAGTGGGTACGGGAGGATTAGGCGCACCCCTGCTGCAATATTTGACAGCCGTGGGTGTGGGCACCATTGGCGTGGTCGATTTTGACGTCATTGATGAGAGTAATTTGCAGCGGCAAGTACTTTTTGGAATGGAAGATATAGGGAAACCTAAAACGGCGGTAGCCATAACCAAACTACGTGCGCAAAACCCATTTGTACATTTTATTGAGTATAATTTAAAATTAGATGCCTCTAATGCCTTAGACATTATCAGTAATTACGATGTGGTAGCCGATGGTACGGATAATTTCCCAACACGATATCTTGTAAATGACGCCTGCGTTTTGATGGGGAAGCCCAATGTTTATGCCTCTATATATCGGTTTGAAGGACAAGTCAGTGTCTTTAATTGGGTGAATAAGGAAGGTATATTAGGACCTAATTATAGAGATGTATTTTCGAAGCCTCCGCCCCCAGGCATGATACCTAATTGCGCAGAAGGAGGAGTTTTGGGCGTATTGCCTGGGATCATAGGATCCATTCAAGCCTCTGAAGTGATTAAAGTAATTACGGGTATGGGCGTCTCTTTATCTGGCAAACTTTTTCTGATGGATGTCCTTGACTTTTCAAATCGGACCCTGAACATCAAAAGAGACCCAAAAAACCCACTGAATGGCGAAACACCCACAATCAAGGCATTGATTGATTATGAGTCCTTTTGTGGGATCACTAATGATTCGAATGACCTGATTGATCTGTCGCCCATAGAACTCGCCCGATGGCGACGAGAAGGCCAGGATTTTCAATTGATTGATGTCAGAGAAGCTTACGAATTTGAGGCGGGTAATATTGGTGGGCAAGGGATGCCTTTGGGAGAATTAGCCGCATCTGTGAACTTGATCGATAAAAATAGACCGGTTGTTTTCTTATGTAAATCAGGGAAAAGAAGTGCACAAGCGATCGAAATTATAACTTCCCTCGCAGCAGGTTACTCCAAACTGAGACACTTGAAGGGAGGTCTGCTGTCCTGGAAAGAAGAAGTTGATGCTGATTTACTCTTGATATGATTACTGATACTGATTCTTGAATTTGATGATTTCACTCATGATGGCCAAGGCAATTTCTTTAGCTGATTTGGCATGAATAGGGACACCGATAGGTGCTTGAATTTTCGAAATTAAATCTTGAGAAATTCCTTTTTTGGTCAACCGATCTATTCTTTTCTGATGGGTCTTTTTACTTCCTAAAGCACCAATATAGGCTACTTTGGAGGGGAGTAATATTTCTAAAGCATTGTCATCTATTTTGGGATCGTGAGAAAGAATGGCACAAAAGGTATAGGCGTCTAATTTTAACTTATGCAGCACCTCGGAGGGGTAAGCCTCAAAAATTTGAGTGGGCTCGGTATTAAAATACATATTTTTTGCGAAATAACCTCTGGGGTCAATCACAATGGTTTCGAAATCATGCATATATGCCATGCTCACCAAGTCTACGGCAATATGCGCAACCCCAATGATAAGTAAGGTAGGCTTTCGAGGAAACACTTGAATAAAATAACTACGCCCCTCGAAGGTGAGGGTCTTGTGAGATCTTTCCTCCAAAGCCACTTGGGCTTCTTTGATTAATATCGGAGGAAGTGGCGTGCCCGTTACCGATCCATTTTCTTCAATTAACCAATTTTCATTTTTATTTAAATCAGAAATTAAAAGACAGGATTGATTGGATTGCCTATTTTTTAATAAAAAGTGCCAAACCGTATTTGATGAAAAGTCAACCGCTTGCAAATAAACTTCAATACTGCCTCCGCAAGACAACCCAACAGACCAGGCTTCTTCATCACTGACTCCAAAAGAAAGTTTTTCTGCCGCATGCTTATCAAAAAGAGCTTGCGCTTTCTTGACTACCGCACCCTCCACACAACCACCACTCACAGAACCTGACATTTTTTGATTTTCATTAATAACCATCATAGACCCTACGGGTCGAGGAGAGGAGCCCCAAGTTTTCACAACGCGGGCAAGGACCAACACGGCCCCATTTTGACTCCATTCATCAATGATTTGATTAAAATTTTTCATAATTAAATTAATTCCAATTAGGATTTAAGTTTTTTATTGACGTATCTTTAAAATTAGTCATATGTCTAGTAATTGCAACTGTCACCCCTCAAAGAACGTCAATAAAGCAAGTAGTGCTTCCGTACTTAGTACTTTTTTATTGATCATTCTGCCCAAATGTCCATTTTGTATTATGGCATATTCTAGTGCGATTACGATTTGTGGAGGTCCTGATATGTACTTAATGTCCAATAATTGGGTTTCTTTTGTCCCTCTCGCCCTAGCATTATTTATAAATGTAATGCTCTTACTTAATTGGAGAGGTCGGCGTACTTTTAATGCACTTCTGGTTTCCCTTGTGGGATTTAGCTTGATATTGATGACCCATCAACTTATCTTATCATCTGGCTTTTATAACTTGGGTGCAATGTTGTTGTTCATGAGTATTTGGTTAAATGGCAGTTTTATCTATCTACTAAGTAGGATAAGGAGTAAACTGCGTCCTGGTATTTTAAATTGATAAAAGTAAAATTCACATCTGCATTAAAGCAATTTTTTCCTGATCTGAGCGCACAGGAACTAGAGGCGGCCTCTATCAAAGAGATCATATCGTCGATCGAATCTATTTATCCGGGCATGCAAGATTATTTATTAGAAGAGGACGGGAGTCTCAGAAAGCATGTAAATATTTTTATTCGTGACGAAATGATGGTTGATCGCCATAGATTGTCAGATACCTTGACCGATGGAGATGAGGTGTTGATTTTCCAAGCTTTGTCAGGGGGTTGATGCAGGTATTAATAGGAACTTCGAAAGGCCTAATGGTGTATGAAATTCTGCAAGATACGGCACCGAAAGAATTGGATATTCATTTTTTGGGATTTTCAGTAAACATGATTTTTGTAGATAAGCGGAGCCATAGATGGTGGGTGGGCATTGCACACCGTCATTGGGGACAGAAAGTCCATTACTCTGACGATCAAGGGGCTTCTTGGGAAGAAGCCAAACTACCTTCATACCAAGGGTTTAAAATGATCAACGGAGCCCCTGCTAAACTTAAGGAAATTTGGAGCATGCAGCATGGGGGCGCTGATTCAGAAAGACTATGGCTTGGCACAGAGCCAGGGGGCTTATTTTCAAGTACCAATGGTGGGGCCACATTTGAGCTAAACGAACCGCTATGGGACCATACGAGTAGACAAAAAGAAGGTAAATGGTTTGGGGCCGGTAGCGATTTCCCATTTATTCATTCTATAGAAATTAATCCACATAATTCCAGTCATTTATATGTTGCCATTAGCTGTGCGGGTATTTTTGAATCGATGGATAACGGGGCTTCTTGGCAGCCTAGGAATAAAGGATTACTGGCAACTTACTTGCCTAACCCCAATGTGGAGGTTGGTCAAGATCCGCATCAGTTACTGATAAACCCAGAAGCCCCAAATGTCCTTTGGCAGCAAAATCATTGTGGTATTTATTTTACCAAAAATGGAGGAAAATTGTGGACCGAAGTTTTTTTAAAAAAGGGGATATCCAGTTATGGTTTTTCGTTGGCGATAGATGAAAAAAATCCGGCCAGAAGTTGGGTTATTCCAGTGGAAAGTGACCAGCGTCGGGTGGCACCTGATTTGAAATTAGAAGTTTTTGAGACCACTAATTTTGGGCAGTCATGGAAAAGTGTCAGTAAAGGGTTACCAATTACCCATTCATTTGATATTGTGCTTAGAAAAAGTTTTAAGCGCAAGGAAAATCTCATGATTTTTGGAACGACAAATGGAAATCTATTTTACACTTTGGAGGAAACACCCTATTGGCAACTCATCTCATCCCACTTAACCAAGGTTAACACCGTTTGCATCGTTTGAGCGAAATTATTTTCTTTCATTTTTTTGTTTTAGAAAAAAAATCAGCTAACTTTTTATTTCGTTTCGTTATGTAATTCCTAAAAAAAGCGGATAATACTGTCTTTTTATATGAAATAAATAATAAGAAGCGTTTTTACTGTTTTATTTAAATTAACCCCTCGTAAAAAATGATTCCATCACCGTTTGATTATACGGCTCCATCCTCGTTGGATGAAGCACTCAAACTTCTTCATGATTTGGGAGATGACGCCAAAATACTTGCTGGTGGCCATTCACTGATTCCTATGATGAAGCTAAGGTTCGCGGAACCTGAACATTTAATAGATCTTAATAACATACCTGGATTGTCATATCTCAAAATTGAAGGAGGTATGCTCAAAATAGGGGCCATGACCCGTGAGGTAGAAACAGAAGAATCTGCGGAAGTCGCGGTCCATTTCCCCATATTCGCGGATGTGGCCAAGCTCATCGCAGATCCTCAAGTGAGAAATTTTGGTACCTTGGGAGGCAATTTAGCACACGGTGACGCTGCTAATGATCAGCCTGCAGTGATGCTTGCCTTAGATGCTTCTGTTGAAATTGCAGGACTTGACGGAAGAAGAACTGTTGGGATTGACGATTTCTTTTACGGATTCTATTCTACTGCAGTTCAAGAAGGTGAAATACTTACTGAAATTTTGATTCCCATTCCTTCGGGAAGGTCGGGAAATGCTTATCATAAGGTAGAGCGAAAGGTAGGAGATTACGCCACAGGTGGCGTGGCCGTACATCTAGAAATGGATGAACAGGGGATTTGCACCAAAGCAGGCATTGGTTTAACCAATGTGAATCCGACTCCGTTGAGAGCAGTCAGATCAGAAGCCGCGTTGGTTGGTACCTCTCTTGATAATGGTGCCATTTCTTCGGCTGCTCAATTTGCATCTGAGGATTGTAATCCGTCGAGTGATTTGAGAGGAGACATAGATTATAAGCGACACATCATCAGAGCAGTCACTAAAAAAATGATCAATAAGGCAAAGCAGCGCGCATTTAAAAATTAAGATTAGTTATGAAAAAAGAAATTACATTAAAAATAAACGGGGAGGAATTTACGAAAGAAGTAGAACCGAGAACCCTGCTGGTCCACTTTATTAGAGAGGACATTGGAATGACAGGTACGCACATAGGATGTGATACTTCAAGTTGCGGCGCCTGCACCATCTTGATCGATGGTAAATCAGCAAAATCATGTACCATTTTAGCGGTTCAGGCTGCCGGTAAAGAAATCACTACCGTCGAAGGCATTGCCACGACAGAGGGAGTTCATCCTATACAGGAAGGATTCAAAGAAAATCACGGCTTGCATTGTGGATTTTGTACGCCCGGTATGATGCTTCGAGCCATTGAATTATTGGAAAAAAATCCAGATCCAACGGAAGAAGAGATTCGATGGGGTATTTCAGGTAATCTGTGTAGGTGCACAGGATACAACAACATAGTAAAGTCGATTATTTATGCAGGAGCCAAGTTGAGAGGTGATGAGTTGCCCTCTACGGAACCCGTATTTGTCGAATAAATTAACTTAATCAAAATAGTATAATGATACAGTGTAAAACATCGAAAGAAATTAGCGGCATGGGTCATTCCATGAAGCGCAAAGAGGATGATAGATTTATTCATGGGAAAGGCAACTATACGGATGACGTAAAGCTTCCGGGAACCTTATATATGGATATTGTCCGAAGTCCTTACGCCTATGCTAAAATTAAAAATATAGACAGCTCGGAAGCTTTAAAGATCCCAGGCGTATTGGCTGTAATAACAGGAAAAGATCTGGAGCAATACAATCTGCATTGGATGCCTACCTTAATGTCTGATACCCAAATGGTTTTGCCCGTGGATACGGTCATGTACCAAGCACAGGAGGTTGCCGCGATCATTGCAACAGAAAAATACATTGCTCGAGACGCCCGTGAAGCGGTTAGGGTGGAATATGAGGTGATGAAGCCGGTAGTGGATCCCTTCAAAGCATTAGATGCCGACGCCCCTATATTAAGAACGGATAAACCGGATAAAAAAGACAATCATATTTGGCATTGGGAAGTCGGACAAAAAGAAGAGACTGAAAAGATCTTTCAAGAGGCAGAAGTAACCGTAAAGGAACAGATGCATATTCCAAGAATTCACGTCGCTTCTATTGAAACGTGTGGATGTGTGGCGAGTTATGATAAGGTAGACAATCACCTTACGATGTATATGACCACGCAAGCCCCCCATGCGATCAGAACAGTATTTGCTTTGGTGGCGGGTCATGTAGGGCTTACCGAAGAAAAAATCAGAGTCATTTCACCGGATATTGGTGGTGGATTTGGAGGTAAAGTACCTGTTTATCCAGGCTACGTCATTGCCATTGCGGCTTCTTTTTTAATCGGAAAACCAGTAAAATGGATAGAAGACAGAAGTGAAAATCTGCAGGCAGATTCATTTGCAAGGGACTATCATATAACCGCCGAACTCGCGGGAACCAAAGATGGAAAGATCTTGGCGACTCGTATGAAGGTATTGGCAGATCATGGATATACGGATGCATCGGCAAACCCGTCGAAGTTTCCAACAGGTATGTTTTCTATCGGAACAGGATCTTATGATTACCCAAATGCCTTTATGGAGGCAGATGCGGTCTACACGAATAAGCCACCCGGAGGCGTCGCTTACCGATGTTCTTTTAGGGTGACAGAAGCCGTGCATGCGATAGAACGTATTACCGATCGATTTGCCCTTGAAATAGGCAAAGATCCTGCAGCATTGAGATTTCAGAATTTTATCAAGAAAGAGCAATTCCCGTATCATTCTCCGACTGGTTGGGAGTATGACAGTGGAGATTATGAAGCAGGGCTTAAATTGGCGATGAAAGGCATTGATTATGACAATTTAAGGATAGAGCAAGCTGAAAAAAGGAAGAAAGGCGAATTGATGGGTATTGGATTATCCACTTTTACTGAAATCGTTGGCGCTGGACCTTCCAAAGATTTTGATATTTTAGGAATCAAAATGTTTGACAGTGCTGAGATCAGGGTACACCCAACAGGCAAGGCCATTGCAAGGTTTGGAACCAAGTCTCAAGGTCAAGGTCATGAAACCACCTATGCACAAATCATTGCAGAGGAATTAGGAATTCCTGCCAAGGACATTCAGATAGAAGAAGGGGATACAGATACGGCACCTTATGGACTGGGAACCTATGCAAGTAGAAGTACGCCTACTGCTGGGGCTGCGGCTGTCATGGCTGCCAGAAAACTTCGGGACAAAGCGAAAAAAATCGCAGCTTATTTGTTAGAAGTATCTGAAGATGACTTGGAGTGGGAGCCTGGAAAGTTTTCTGTAAAGGGAGCGCCTGAAAAATCAAAAACCATTCAGGAAATAGTTTTCGCTTCTTACACCAATCACCCACAAGGGATGGAAGCTGGATTTGAGGCTACCCATTATTATGATCCTCCAAATCTGACCTTCCCATCGGGAGCGTATATCTGTGTAGTAGATATTGATCCGGATACTTTTGAAATTAAGGTACGAAGATTCGTTGCGATAGATGATGCAGGTCATATAATTAATCCAATGATTGCACAAGGGCAAGTACACGGCGGATTGACGCAAGGTATTGCACCCGCCATGTATGAAGAATTGATTTATGATGATGATGGTAATATATTGAATGGAACGTTGATGGATTATTTGGTACCTACTGCGGTGGAATCCCCGAGTTGGGAAACCGGACATACGGTCACCCCATCACCCCATCATCCCATCGGAGCAAAAGGTATTGGAGAGTCACCTACCGTTGGTGCGCCTCCAGCGATTGCCAATGCGATCGTAGATGCATTGAAACCTTATGGGATTACACATTTAGATATTCCGATTACGCCTTACAAAATTTTCAAAGCGTTGAAGGAGAAAGGTGTATTAGATAAGAATATCGTAGAATCATAATTTAAATAAATAATTTACTTTTAACGAACCGGCTCTCATTTGGGAACCGGTTTGTTATTTAATTCAAATCGTTAATGGAAGCAACAATTACAAAAAAATTTAGTTTAGAGGCGCCTATCGAAGAAGTATGGAAAAGTCTCAGTAATCCTAAAGAAATCTCCGGTTGTGTGCCTGGAGCTACCATCACAGATCAAATAGATGACAATAACTACAAAGGGGAGGTTACCTTGAAATTTGGTCCCATTAAAACAAAATATGACGGAGAAATTACCATTGAAGAAATGGATAATAATGCCCACACCATGTTACTTCGAGGAAAAGGACTTGATTCCAAAGGAAAAGGAAACGCTGAAATGACCATGAATGGGAGCGCGGTTACGACGGACGAAGGGACTGAGGTGGATTTTAAAATGGTAGTCAATATACAAGGTACGCTGGCGCAGTTTGGCTCTAGATTAATCAATGATGTATCGGCTCAATTGATGGATCAATTTGTTGATAATTTCAAAAAACTATTGTCTGGTGATGAGGTAGATAATTCCTTAAAGGCGGGTTCTATGATGGGATCTGTGGTAAAAGGGCTCTTCAAAAAATGACCTAAAACATATGATACCAGAGGTAAAAGAGTTGATTGATAGATTTGATCAACTTGATTATGTTGTGGAAGAAGAGCTGGCAACAGTTCTTTTTTTAATGTTGAAGCTGAAAAAACCTTTACTTTTGGAAGGCCCCCCTGGGGTTGGGAAAACAGAGGCGGCAAATATTATTGCCCATTATCAGGGTCATGAACTGATCAGATTACAATGTTATGAGGGACTGGATGTAAGCACTTCTGTTTATGAGTGGAATTATCAAAAACAATTATTGCACATCAAACTCAGTGAAAAAGAAAAGATCTCAGCGGAGGAGCAAGAGAAATTTATTTTTAGCGATGAATTTTTATTAAAACGTCCCTTACTCAAGGCGATTACCTCTGATAAACCCGCTGTATTACTCATTGATGAAATTGATCGGGCAGATGAAGAGTTTGAGGCTTTTTTGCTAGAGCTTTTGTCAGATTTTCAAATTTCTATCCCTGAACTAGGAACTATTAAGGCCAAACATAAACCTGTGGTTATCCTTACTTCTAATCGCACCAGAGATTTAAGTGATGCTTTAAAAAGAAGATGTTTGTATCATTGGGTTGATTTCCCAACTTTTGACAAAGAGTTAGCGATTGTAGAGAAACACGTTGGAGGAGAGGTAGAGATACTCCAACATTTGGTGAGGTTCGTAGAATACCTTCGGGGCCAACATTTGCAGAAAACCCCTGGCATTGCAGAAACCATCGATTGGGCCCGCGCGTTGATCACCTTAAATGCGACTACTTTATCCCCAGAATTGATCGAATCAACCCTCGGGTGCGTATTGAAGTCCCAAAAAGACATCAATGAAATCAAGCATTCTTTAACCAGTATTTTAGAAGAAACTTCAGCTTAGCTATGGAACTAAGTCATTTTACTAATCATCAATCCATGAGGGCATCGATGGTGGGTTTCAGTGAAATGTGTCGGCAAAATGGTCTTTCCATTGGTTTAAGTCACACACAAGAGGGAGTAAAAACAGCACAGCTAGGATTCATTCGGGATCCGCAATCTTTTTATTACGGCTTAAAATCATTGTTTTGTAAGGATCTCGAAGAAGAGGTTATATTCGATCATTGCTTTAAGGTGTACTGGAAAAAGCGAAAGCATAAGTATGCACATAAAATTCAGCAGCAGGGGAAGTCCAACGTTACTAAGAATACGAAGGCCTCTTTGGTGATGATGGGATTAAAAGATGATAAAAATAAAGAAAAGCCACCACTTGAGGAAGCCAAAAGTGTTTCAGGAGTAAGTCATGTGGATCAACTCAAGCATACGGATTTTTCTAAAATCAAAGCGGTAGATTTAGATCAGCTTGATGATCTTATTGAAAAGTTATTGAAGCAATTGAATACCCGTTTAAAACGCAGATTGACCCATGCCAATAAAGGAAAAATAGATATTCGAAAATCAATAAGGAAAAACATCAGTTCAAGAGACGAAATTATTAATTTGAGTTATCAGAAAAGGAAAATTCAAAAAACAAAATTGGTTATCTTGTTGGACGTAAGTGGTTCGATGGATAAATACTCATTTTTTTTGTTAAAATTTGTGTGGTCATTGAAATCCCATCTCAAGAACATTGAAGCCTTTATTTTCAGTACCCACTTGATTCGAATTACCGATTTATTGAAAGAAGATGAATTGACGGAGTCAATGATGCAAATGAGCGAGCGAGCGACCAATTGGTCAGGAGGGACTAAAATAGGAGATTGCTTAGGCTCTTTTAACGATCAATTTGCCAAACAAGTTTTGAATGGCCGCAGCGTTACCATTATCTTAAGTGATGGTTTAGATGATGGTGATCCTCAGGTGATGTTTGATGAAGTACATAAAATTAAATTAAGAACCAGGAAACTGGTGTGGTTGAATCCTTTAAAAGGAATGAAAGGATATGAGCCTTTGGCCAAAGGAATGAAGGCAGCTCTTCCCGCTGTAGATGACTTCCGATCGGCACATAATTTAGATAGTTTGATGGAATTAGAAAATATCTTATCGCATGCATAATTATTTATCATTGCTTAAAAATCTAGAATCCTATCAAAAAAAGCAAGAAGCTGTTGCGATGGCTTCTATTGTGCGCAGAGAAGCACCGACCTCAGGAAAGCCCGGAGATAAAGCACTCATTACTCAGAACGGTGAGATAAAGGGTTGGATAGGAGGAGGATGTACGCGTGGTATTGTGATCAAAGAGGCTTTGGCCGCTATTGAGGAACGAAGCCCAAGATTGGTGCGTATCCAAACGGCTTTAGATATACCTGAGCAATCAGGAGTTAAGAATTACAAAATGACCTGCATGAGTGGGGGGTCATTAGAAGTTTATATTGAACCAATTATGCCATTACTTGAATTAAAAATTTTTGGACGATCGCACATTGCTAAAGCCTTGTGCGAATTGGGTGCCCTTTCCGGATTTAGAGTCACGGTGATCTCTGATCTGGTCGAAGAAGAGATGTTCTCTGCGGCCAGTGATAGGGTGATGCTGAAAGCATTCGATCCCACCTTACATCGCAATGAATATGTGGTCGTTTGTACGCAAGGAGAAGGAGATGAAGAAAGTTTAGCGAGTGCCCTGCAGACGGATCCGAAGTATTTAGGGTTCGTAGCGAGCAGTAGGAAAGCCAATGCTGTATTGATGGCCTTAAAAAGGAAAGAGGTTCCGCACGCACAATTGGCCAAAGTCAAAACACCTGCGGGCCTGGATATCAATGCCAAAATACCGACTGAGGTGGCGATTTCTATTTTGGCTGAAATCATTCAGCTGAGTAGGTCAAAAGCAGATCCGATGACTCCATCTATACCTTTAGATCCAAATTTATCTAGTGATTTATACATCAATCCAGTATGTAAAATACCGGTTTCAAAAAGTGCAGCAAAGCATGTAGTAGAACATGAAGGTGAGCAGGTATATTTTTGCTGCGATGGGTGTTATGCCTCATTTCAAAAAGAGCCTTCGGCCTATATTTAATGCTTTAGATATGCCATCCCCAACCATGCAATAAGACCAGTCTGAAACCGACGTAAGCAATCAAAATTGCCGTAAATAGTTTGATCGCTTGCGTGTTTATTTTTTTATTGGTGATAAATGATCCTAAGGCTCCACCTAGGGCCACCGCCAAGATCAACGGAAAAGTCAATGACATATTTAATTTAAAAGTGTTTGAGGCGATGAGTCCACTCAAGCCTGCGATAGAATTGCATAAAATAAAAAGGGAAGCCAGTGCGGCAACGGTCCGCGCATCTTTCCACCCGATCAAGTTAAGTGTTGGCGAAAGAAAGATACCTCCTCCGATGCCCGAGACGCCCGACAGTAATCCAATTCCACTTCCGATCATTAATTTTTTATTAGCTTTTAAAGGTTTATTGGAATGGGATCGCTGAAGCAATTGAATAAATATAAAAAAAGACGCTCCTAAAAGTGCGAAGCCGAGTACTAGAAAAAACATTTTTTCAGACAATTGAAGCTGAGCACCTAAAAAAGAGAGGGGCATACTGCTGAGTATAAAAGGCCAAAAAAGTTTCCACTTAAAAACATCGTTTCTAATGAACATAAAGGTCCCTATGCTTACGACAATTAAATTTAAAAGGAGGGCTAAGGTTCTTATTTCTTGAAATTCAGTCAAAAAGAGGCTCAATAATGCCAAGTAACTTGATCCACCGCCAAAACCCACGGAAGCGTAAAAAAAGGCAATCAAAAAGAAAATAAGAGGGAGTCCGTATTCAGGCATAAAGTTGAGGTGCTACCAAAGGGCAATAAGGCCATCTATTTTCACATATCTGAAGATAAATTTTTTAGGGCAACTTTAAGCACTTCTTTGATGATTTCTTTGATAATTAATCAATTGATCAAGACAAATTTTAAGCCATTCAGAATAGTTATCAGCATTTTCCAAAAGCTCTTCTTGGAGCTCATTGAGTCCGATGTATTTATAATTTTGAACTTCCAACGGATTTGCTTGAGGAAGGGCATCGGAATATCCAAAATAGACATGGTCACATTCGTGCTCGCTTAATCCATTTGAAAAGTCAACTTTATAAACAAATTTAAAGGCAAAAGTTAGGGTACAGTCCAGGCCCATTTCTTCTTGAAGTCGTCTTTTTGTAGCCTGGGGCATTGCTTCTCCAAACTGGGGATGACTGCAACAGGTATTGGACCATAAATTTGCTGAATGATATTTATCAGCGGCGCGCTGCTGCAGAAGTACTTGGCCTTTGCTGTTAAATATGAAGATGGAAAAGGCGCGATGGAGTAATCCCAGCTGGTGAACTTTTAGTTTTTCCATTTTACCCCATTGTTGATCATTTTCATCAACTAATATCAAATACTCATCACTCATAATGGTCTACTTAATAAATATCAATGCTAAGCCAAAAACCTCAAAAAAGACAATTTTTTGTAAATAATTTACTGCTTGAAGCTTATTTTTTAGAGGCAAAAGAGTCCTGATTATTTTTCGGAAAATAAAACCGGTTGAATTTCTGTCTCGTCCCTTAAAATGAGATCATAGAAAGTTAAGTTCAGCATTTTTGGACTTTTATTTCTTTTATGAATCAAATCAAGTCACTGTTGTAAAATCCTCCCTTATTTTCAACTCTTTTCATTGATTGTTCTACGATTAAATAAGAAGTAGAAATCATATTTCTCAACTCAAATAACGGAGTCGATAATTTACTTTTTTGATAAAGGTCTTCGGTCTCCTCAAAGAGGACATTCAATCTTTTTGAGGCGCGAAGTAATCTTTCATGTGTCCGTATAATCCCTACATAATCACTCATGAGGGATTGTAACTCCTTTCGATTGTGCGTAATTAAAATGCGCTCTTTGGTTTCAAATGTATTTTTACCATCCCAATCGGGAATGGATATTTTATGCTTGATGGTTTCAATATTTTTTTTAGTTTCTATGAAGCATCGATGGGCAAAAACCAGCGCTTCAAGTAGCGAGTTGGAGGCCAGCCGATTGGCACCATGGAGACCTGTATGTGCGCATTCACCACAGGCATAAAGATGTTGAATAGAAGTGCACCCATTGATATCCACCTCAATACCACCACACAGATAATGAGCGGCAGGAGTTACGGGAATCATTTGTTTACTGATATCAACACCAATCTCGATGCATTGCGCATAGATATTGGGAAAATGTTGTTTAAAATCTTTTTTGGAAATTGCAGTGCAATCTAAATAAACAAAATCGGCCCCACTTATTTTGAGTTCGTTGTCAATGGCGCGTGAAACGATATCTCGAGAAGCCAGTTCTTTTCTTGCATCGTATTTGTGCATGAAAGCTTCTCCTTGTTCATTTTTTAAAATGGCTCCTAAGCCACGAACGGCTTCAGAGATGAGAAAAGATCTTCCGTGGCTAAACTGATGGGCCAATGCAGTGGGATGAAATTGAATAAATTCCATATGTGAAACCTGTGCTTTAGCACGGTAGGCCATGGCGATGCCGTCTCCTGTGGCAATGATTGGATTGGTTGTATTTCGATAGACCTGACCAATGCCACCCGTAGCCAATAAAGTGGTTTTTGCGTTATAAGTAACTATTTCTTGGGTTTTTTGATTAAAAACATAAGCTCCATAACAAGTCAGTTTTTGCTTAGACCTCGGCCTTTTCAATTGATGTTCAGTAATGAGGTCAACGGCAAAATGAGAAGTCAGCAGCGTTATGTTTTGCTGTTGTTTGATTTTGATGATCAGTTTACGCTCTATTTCATAACCCGTGATGTCTTTGAAATGAAGAATACGGTGTTCTGAGTGCCCGCCTTCGAGGCCCAAATCATATTTACCGAGCTTACTTTTATCAAAGTTAATGCCCCAATTGATCAGTTCATAGAGTCTTTTGGGGCCTTCCTCAACTACCATTTGAACCACCTGTGGATCGCAAAGTCCGTCACCGGCTTTCAGCGTATCGGAGATATGTTTTTCGTAGGAGTCATCTTGAGTATCAATGACCGTGGCGATGCCCCCTTGTGCATATTTGGTATTGGACTCACTTTCGTCACCCTTGGTCAGAATCACAATTTTTTGCTCAGGAAAACATTCAGCGATCTTGAGGGCATAGGTGAGTCCAGCGATACCTGATCCGAGAACTAATACATCTGTTTTTGGCATGTATTATTTTGAAATTTCTAGCATCCGCTGAAGGGGTAACAACGCCCGTGTGATGATCTCCTCGGAGACGGTTATTTCTGGAGATTCATCTTTTAAGCATAAATAGAGCTTTTCAAGACTGTTCATTTTCATGAAGGCGCATTCGGCGCACGCACAATGATTGTCTTCATTGGCTGGCGCTGGAATAAGGATTTTATCGGGCACCATTTGTTGCATCTTATGTAAGATACCCGCCTCAGTAGCAACGATAAATTTTTGCGTCGGGTCTGTTACTGCGTAATTGATCATTTCAGTAGTTGAGCCTATGTATGAAGCAACACTCAAAACGTGTTTTTCAGACTCAGGATGAGCAATAAATTTGGCATCGGGATGTTGTTTTTGAAGGCTCAATATTTTTTCTATTGAAAAGGCTTCATGAACCATACAAGCACCATCCCACAACACCATATTTCGCCCGGTCTTTTGATTGATGTAATCACCCAGATTTTTGTCTGGGGCAAAGATGAGCGGCTGATTTTTTGGGAATGAATTTACAATTTTCTCTGCGTTGGCTGAGGTACAAATCACATCGCTCATGGCTTTGATCTCTGCAGAGCAGTTCACATAGGAAATAACCTTATGATTTGGATATAACATCAAAAACCGGGCAAAATCATCTGGAAGACAACCTTCAGCCAATGAGCAGGAAGCTGCTAAATCAGGCAGGACAACTTTTTTCGTTGGGTTGAGTATTTTAGCAGTTTCAGCCATGAAATGAACGCCAGCAAAGACAATGATATCTGCATCAGTTTTTGCAGCCTGCTGAGAGAGGCCCAAGCTATCGCCCACATAATCTGCAATATCTTGGATATCAGGAGTTTGATAATAATGGGCCAAAATAACGGCATGCTTCTTTTTTTTGAGGGCGAGAATCTCCTCAGTTAATGCTGCATCGGTAAAGGGTGTGATCCGAATTGATTTCATACTATAGTAGCCGTTTCGGTAAAATTAACGTCTGAACCCTTCACGTCTCACGAATTATTTAAATAAATCGTAAATTTTATTGAAAATCAATGTTTTCACCCGCTTTGCGCCTCATAAATCAAAGAAATATTTGAGTCAATGCTTTTGAAAGCAGCAGAGTTACGGATCACAGTTCATATATTCAGCATAGTTTATGCCCATTTCTTGGGCCTTTTGATAATCTCGAGTCGCTTGCTCGCGGTTGCCCAGCATACATTGTGCACTGCCTCGGTTAACGTATAATTCAGCTACTTCGGGGGTTAATAAAATGGCTTTATCAAATGCTTCAATGGCCAAAGCCGGTGCTTGACCCACCAAATAGATATAACCCAGCTGTTGAAAAGCTTCTGCGTAATCTATTTTGAGAACAATCGCCTTTTCGAGATCAGCAACGGCAAGTTTAGACAATGCCAAGCCTTGATAGGTCATTGCTCTTAGAAAATGGGCTTCTGCATTTTTAGGATCTATTTCGATCGCCCTATTGAATGATTTGACAGCTTCTGTAAACTCCCCTTTGTCATATTGTTCGTATCCTTTGTCAAGTAAGGGATCAATGGCTTGAAACCATATAAACAGGGAGATTAAAATAATTTTCATTTGATTTAGACTAATTAAATATTGTTTTTGACAAACGTATGAACAGCTCAAATAAACATTTCGAAAAGGCCAAATGAGCACATTATATGTATTTTTACCTCTTATATCCTAAATAAGCCTACGTTTACTTACACTTGTGAGAAAGGATAGGCCAGAAGGGGTTACCTTATCAAAATTAGTTGTATTAAAAAGACTAAGTAAAAATAAGTTGTTTTGTTTTTTAAAAAAAAAAGATGATTTATATTTGCTTTTACCATAAAAAAAGTGCGTTTACTTTATATTGCCTAATTGTCTAATCACATTTTACCATGAAAAATCTCTCAAAAAAGTTAATCATTATCTCCTCTTTTATTTTCGGAGCACTGCATTTAAGTGCCCAAACGATTACATACGATTCAATTGCCGATGACGACTCTCGACAGGATACGTTGACTTTTGTTGAGGATTTCGCAGACGCAAAGTACGCATTGAATGCATTATTTGTATCTGATGACTCGCTGAGCTTCAAACTAAATAAAATTAATGCCAACGGTGCAATAAGTGCCACGGTTGCCGATGATACTTTAACCATCAGTGCACTAGCCAATGGTTATGGTCAAGCTTCAGTGGAAGTGTCCGCCACCAATACCGCTGATTTAACCGTATTCAGTCAGCTGATCAGTGTGATTGTCACAGCAGTAGATGATGCACCTACATTAAATCCTGACAATCGTTTTGTAGATTATTATAGCGACCAGTTATCGGCCAACACCAATGTGTTGATTGATTGCGTTAACGGATTCGAAGATGTGGATGATGATGGCTATGGATTGACCATCACTTTCACAAATTTATCAAACGCTGCTGCTGGATATACAGATTTAGATACCTCTATGGTTACCGATATTGGTAATGGACAGTTCAATATTGCTGTTGCTGCGAGTACCAAATATGCAGGAGACGTCCACATTACTGCAGATGCCAGTGGTAAGAGTTTTACCAAAACAGTCAAATTGGTTATCGATAATGCACCTGCCTTGGCATCGTCTGCAAATACTTCTTTATCTAAGGATGAAGATTTCGCGACTTTTAAACTTGACGCCAATGTACTTTTTGCGGATGCAGACAATGATGATCCTGATTCTATCAAAGTGAGCTTTGCTGACTACCTAGCTGATTCTCTTACAGCCAATACTAATGGAATTATTGAAAATGATACGAATAACATTGTTCGAGTGACCTATGATGTGGCAGAAGATGAGTTCACCTTTACCAGTCAAGCTGATAAAATTGGTACTTATAAGCTCCCAGTGAGCGTGACAAGTGGTTTTAGAACCGTAAACGATACAATGACTGTTGTTGTCAATAATGTGGATGATAAAGCCACTATTGTAAATTCTATACCTGACCAATTACTTCCTCAAGGAACCCGGCTGGCTGTATCCATTGATGAAATTTTTGAAGACATTGATAATGATCTGGATTATACAAAATTCACACTCGAATCATCAAATGCAACGGCACTAAAAATCCAGGAGTTAAATACCGATGGATCATACTCAGATTTAAGTTCGCCTCACACTCTGGTAGCAGGTCAAAGTACTTTATACATACTTGCATCGGGATCAGTGGATGACAAAGGATCTATTAAATTTGAGAGTGATGATGTCGGTACATCAACTGCGAGTGTGAATACTGCGACTACTTCTTCAACAGCCTTGGTTGTCGATAATAATGCCGGAGACATCAAAGTGGGTGATTTAGTAACAGGAACAGGGATAGTTGGAACAGTGAGAGTGGAGAAAGTCACGGATCAAAATAATATTATTCTAACCAGTGCCCAATCTTTGTCCGATAATGCGGCATTAACATTTACCGCATCACTGACAGAATTTTTCACATTGAAGATATCTAGATCTATTGGTGTATTCCACGTTTCGAAGACCGGCGATGATAATAATAACGGTACTTCCGTATCAACTGCTTTTGCCACCATTGGCAAAGCGATTTTAGCTGCTCAAAACAGAGATACAATTAAAATCGGAGAGGGTACCTACACTGAGAATTTAGTAATTAATGAAGGCTTGACCATTCAGTCTACATCCTACAGCGCAGGCATGAGCGATGCAGATATTAAAAAAACTATTATTAAGGGTACTGTAAATGCAGGATCTGTCGTATCCATTCTAGATACCGAGGGAGTCACTATTCGAGGACTGGCCATTCAAGGAAGTGGAGGTATCAATACAGATGAATCTGGTTCAAGTCGAGGCTGGGTGTATGAAGATGGAACGGTTGTACCTGATGCCATTGTAGATATTATTGATTGGGAATCAGACAATGAAAAAGTAGTTTCAGATGATAGAAATGAAAATCCAAGTGGTCTGATTAGAGGAGACAATCAACAGGCACTAGCATGGGGTGAAGGGGGTTGTTGTAGTGATATTTGGATCGAGGCGCCCACAGTAACTGCGTCAGTAAATGGATCGATCAGTGGTGCTACCGCTTTGGTAGTAGATGCTAATGTAGGAACTATTGAGGTAGGAGATATAGTAACAGGAGATGGAATATCAGGAACAGTTACTGTGGCAGCAATCTCGGATCAAAATAACATTACGTTATCAAATAACCAGTCAATTGCTGACAATGCAGCTTTAACTTTTTCATTTCCATATTCTGAAAAGAGCTTAAGATTTACTGATGGCAGCCGTTCATTTTATACAGTTGGTCCTGGATTTACTTATGCAGACGCCGTTCAGAATGTAACTGAGAACATCCCTCAAGCTACGGTTATTAAGGTAGATAGCGAGGCCATTTGGGATAAAATGGTAGCCGCTAATGCTGGTTGGTCATATTTTGGCATGATCAACATCAAGCAAAAAAGTGTTAAAGGTGCGGGAGTTGCTATAAGTGAGTCCTCTGTAGATCTTGACTATGTTCATATTTATGATCATCAAGTAAGTGAATCGGATTGGGTCAATGCTGCTGGAGTTTTTGCTCGAGATGCAAAGAAAATCAACATTTCAAATTCGAGAATTTACAATAATGATGTACAAAATGGAGATGGTGCAGGCATTGGCATATTTTGGTCTCAAGAGCTATCTGTGAGTAATACAACCGTCTACGATAACAATGCTGTGGGGGACAACAATTGTACGGCCGGTGGATTGATGACCCAAGAGTTAGATAAATTAACTGTGCTGAACAGTATGTTTTACGATAATGAAGCGAGATGTGATCATTCGGTGAGAATAGGTAGGGTTCAAGAGTATTCTGTGAATCATACTTTAATCGAAAATGGATTGAATTTTCAAGATGTTGAAAATTATACTGGTGTAGTTCAAAACTCAATAGTCTTGAGCAATTCCATTCAACAATGGGGCGCAACGAAGCCGAGCAAGCTAACCATACAAAACAATTTGATTAATGGTAATATCAATTTGGATTATGAGATTGATAAATACGGTGCTAATAATCTTATCGGGGCCAGTACGGCTTTTGTTGATGCGGCCAATCGTGACTATCAATTGACTTCTTCGAGTGTGTTGATTGGAGCAGGTATAGCTTCAAGTGATGTTTTGGATATCAAAGGCACTACAAGACCTAATCCAGCAGGATCTAAGCCTGATATCGGACCCTATGAAAATGCATTGGAAAAGCCAGATTTGATTTTTGCTCCCTATTTTGCGACTGAAACTAGTCCTCATTGTTGCTATTATACCTCCGTTGACATGTTTGATGCTGACAATGACGGTACTGATGAGGTCCTTTATATCGCAAGAACGGATGACAATGACAGCTACATAGTGAAGCTTTTCGATGCAGCTGACAGTACTTCAACGACACTGCACGAAGATTGGAGTGAATACACTTATGCCAAACCCCTTGACATCAATCAAGATGGATTTTTGGATGTGGTCATTGGAAATTCAAGCAAAACAGCTTATCTAATCAATAATGGCTCGGGCGTATTTGCTGCGCCCACCAAGGAGTATTCCGATAATGGAATTGATTTGGGATATGCTCAAAGAATGGTTTGGGGTGACATCACCGGAGATGGTCGCATTGATGGATTACGTGGAGATTGGTCGGGAATTATTATCTATGAGTTTCTCTCTGACGGGCCGAGAGTGAGCAGTAAACAGTTAAACAACATAAACAACGAATGGTTGGGTGACTTCAACAATGCTTTTGTTGCAGACATCAATGGAGATACTAAGACAGATCTTATACTAGAGCGAAGATGGAATGGTCAAAGCCAAGCGCAAGATCTCTTCGTTTATTTGCAGGAAGATGGGGACCTTATTTACAATGCAGGTCTTTCCCTTATAGATAAGCTTCCCGGAGCAGGTCAAGATGACAATTCTGATCGTGACCTAACCTTAGACTTTGGTGATCTTGATGGAGATGGGGCTGGAGATTTATTGGTGGCTTACACACCTAACAAAGCAAATACCTCAAGTGGTGCTTTAAAAAGATTTGAGTTAACCAATAATGACAGCACATGGACTGAGGTAGCATTGAACTTAAGAATTTCGAGTGATTCGGTTATTGCTATTTCAGATTATTATGGTGCTGTATTTGCTCCAAAAATTGCCGTACTTAAAGATAGCACCGTAAGTATTGTAGCGCTTGTATCAAATGAAAATGAAGGGGAATGGGATCGTTACTTTGTCCCTGGATTATTCAATATCAATGCCAGTGGTGAGCTTGAGCAAAAGAAGGGGTATTACTCATCGGAGACGTTCACCATGAATCCATGGGACAGCCGGATTAATTATGATTTGGGAAGATTGAATAGTGGGGCTGCCTTAGACATGGCTTTTCATGGAAGATTGGCAGGAGATAACAGAAATAAGTTAGTTATGTTCACCAATACCAACACGGTGACGCCTACCGGTGATTTAGCAGCACCGAGCTTGCCGACGATCACCATCGCAGGAAGTAAAGTAAAAATCAACTTCGCTACGAGTTCTGATTATTACAACATCAAGATATGTAGTGGCGCTAATTGTAACACGCTATACACCACAAGCACTGGCGGAGGAGTTGCAGATGTAAGTGGCCTGGTTTACACAGGTGCTGGAGCCAAGGAGCTAGAATATTTCTTAGAAAAAGGTACTTACAGTGTTTCGATCCAAAATATCGATAGCAAGTTTGGGGTCTCTGCTTTTGTAAGTTCGCCTGACTTTGTTGTTGAAGGACTAGATTTTGCGGCAAGTACCGAATTGATGGATGATTTTTTCAATGAAGTACATTTAATCAACATGGACTCAGATGTCAAGCCGGAAGCTTATGGATACAAGAAAAGATTCTGGTCTGGATCGGGTGAGCAACCTGCTTCATTAAAGATTTTTAATTTAGACAACAATAACTCTAAATCATTCACACTTGATAATGAGTCTAGCATAGTCATCAGTGATTTTGATAGTAATGGTCAGCCAGATATTATTGTAGACAACCATAGCCATGATTGGCCATCGACACCATTTTCTACTTTGATGAATATTGATGAGAATTCCTCTGTGAGTGTTTTCAGTGAGTCTTTCAATAAATTATCATTAGGAATTAGAGGAGGGCGACATGGTAGTGGCATTACTGCATCTAACATAGCCATCGATATTGACCAAGATGGTCGGGATGAGCTGGTTACCGGATATGCCAATAATTGGGGTGAATATGATGGGGGTATAGGACTTTTCTCTATTGAATCAAAAAATCTTAATGATACTACCATTCTTTGGTTGCGTGGAGAAGATTCCAACGAAAACGGTGTAGAGTATAAAGGTGCAGGACCATTATTCTGGTCAAAAATGGATGCGAGTGGACGAAGTGAATACCGAGGGATGGCGCATACCTATCTTAATCCAGATGGTGATGGAGATACGGACCATTTGATTGCCATCAATATGAATGGCTCAGGCCTTGCAAGAAGTGCACTATATGGTGTAGAATCTAAAAGTAGTGGTGCGGTACAAGGATATTATCTAAACAGCTTTGCAGATAAGAGTATCCTTGATATGCAGATTTTTGGGGAAGATTCTTCAAAATATTCAGTCTTAGTTTCCTACACGACTGACTCTGATTACTGGTCCGATGCTTTCCGAACTCGAGAGATTAGTTTCCTTAAAATGGAGATATCAAAATCGGGAGATTTCTTCCAAAATCTTAAAAAAGCATCAGAAAACGTGACTATGCTGATTCCAGTAAATTATAAAAGTCAAACCAACAGTGCTATTGCCTATTCAGACTTTGCACTAGAGGGTATGCCTATTACCAACTCATTTGCGATAGCAGATGTGAATAATGATGGGCTC
>ENA-OWPI01000048-OWPI01000048.1-marine-metagenome-genome-assembly--contig:-NODE-48-length-167907-cov-12.397539_pt1 | contig 167907 bp, 114 predicted proteins | sample MGYA00238138_ERZ651775 | MGnify/ENA primary metagenome ERZ651775 (study PRJEB26906, sample SAMN06265043) | marine metagenome | isolation source: Helgoland LTER site | place: Germany:Helgoland, sampling... | reverse complement strand
GAAAATCAACAGAAAAAATATATACAACTACCACATCTCATCATCTCGTCTCACTTTGCTCTACCCGAACGCACAAGCAAAACGCTGCCACTTTGCGCGATGAGGACATCCTCTGCTGCTCGTGATGCCGTCAATACATCCGAAGGAACATCCTCCTCCCCCTCGTTGCCGTCTTTATGTCTCTCTTTGCTCTACCCGAACGCACCGGTACGCGTCGAACTTTCCGTTTTGAACGAGGAGGACTTTGAGAACGACGGGGGAAAAAATACGCGAAGAAGAGGAGAGAAACCGACGACGACGACGACGAAGGTTTCCTCCTCCTCCTCCTTCGACGATCAGTTCGCGCTCGGCTTGTTGACGTTCGCCTCGACCGCGGCGGATGCGTTTCGCGCGATCGTCGATCGTGGTGGCGGGAAGAAGGAAAAGAAGAAGAAGAAGAAGAAGACAAAGAAGAGAGAAGAACAACTTCGGTTGGTGGCGGTGCGTGTATTCGTCCGAGAAGAGGAAGAAGAAGAACATCCTCCGAACACGAGGACGAAAGGCGGCGGCGGCGTTCTTCGCCGAGGCGCGCGAACGTGGCACCATCCCGGGGAAAAGCTTCCTCCGACGTCCTCTTCGTCTTTCTTCTCTTTCGTCGACGACGACGATAAAGATGGCATCCGCCGCGGCGAGAAGATTCGTCGTTCGCTCACCCCTTTACCTCTCTCGCAAAGAAGAACGAGATCTCCTCCTCCTCCTTCTCCTCCTTCACTCGACGCGTCGTTCTCCGTGTGGAGACTCTCCGACGATAAAGATCTCAACGAAATACACGATGAATACGAGGACGAGTTTCGCGAAGAGAAGAGACACGTGAAAAGAAAACAGTCGTTCACGCCGAGTTTCGTCAAAGAGAGGAAGGCGGACGACGACTCCTGAAGTCTTCGACGGAGCGCGCCGCACAAAGAAGAGATCGGAATACAACAGTCAAAAGTCGTGCAACGCCGACGGGAAATCACGATAGTATTCATTCCAACAGTAGCAGCGCGCGAACAGAGACTCGGAAAATCATCCGAACGTGCGAAAGACGCCGTTCAAAGGTGCAAAGAGCGCAGAAAGAGCGTTTTACGAGAGAGAGAAGAAAGACTGCCACGTCTCGCATTAAAGCTTCCTCATTAGTAAACACACACTTCTTCTGAACAATACACACACACAAACACACACATAAACACACACAAACACGCGAGACTAAAATGAACTTAACGCGTCGATTATCCGCGGCGAAAGACGCGTTCAACGAGAACGACGTCGCGGCGTCTCGAGCGGCGCACGAATCCAAAGTGAATGCGTCGACTGTTACACCGCGCGCGAGAAATTCGACTCCCGGGAACAACGACGACAACACGAACGATGGTGAGATCAAATACGACGCGGAGGAAGCGCACGCCGGCGCGGGAGGGAAATACGTGAAAAGTTTAGTCTTTGGGGGTCTGGATGGGATCATCACGACGTTTGCAGTCGTCGCGGCGAGTAAAGGTGGGAGTTTGAGCACGGAGATTGTCTTGCTGATGGGCTTTGCCAATCTCTTCGCGGACGGTTTGTCCATGGGATTCGGGGATTTCTTATCGAGTAAAGCGGAGCACGAATACGCGACGACGGAGAAAAAACGGGAGAAGTGGGAGTTTGATAACTTTCCGGAAGGCGAGAAGCGAGAGATGGTGGAGATTTACATGCAAAGAGGGATGAAAGAGGAAGACGCGACGATAATCATCGAGACGATGTCAAAGTACGAAGACATATTCGTGGACGTGATGATGGTGGAGGAGTTAGGGTTGATGCCTCCGGAGGAAGAGTCGAGTTTTATGAATGGGTTGGTAACTTTTGTAGCGTTTTCTTTGTTTGGTTTCGTGCCTTTGATGCCGTATTTGATCGGAAGGTTGGCAAAGAGCGGGTCAGAAGACGCGTTGTTCGTGAGCGCGTGCGCTCTGACCGCGTTTACGCTATTTTCGTTAGGGGCAGCGAAGGCGAAGTTTACAAATCAAGCGCAAGTAAAGAGTGGTTTCTTTATGTTAATGAACGGTGGCTTAGCAGCGATTTGCGCGTATTTAGTCAGTTGGGGGATTTCTGAGGGGTTAGGCGTTAAAAGCCCATAAAATAAAAGTTGTTATTAATTTGTATCAAAAAGCATTATAAGAAGTTTCTCTCCTTATCTATCTATCTATCTATCTATCTACGCTCGCGAATATTAGTAGTTTGCCGCTACGGTTTGTTGCTGTTGCTGTTGCTGTTTCTTCAAAATAAAGTTGCCTATGTTTTCGTTTGCACCGCAGTTCGATTTCACGAATCGAAAGAATGCCATCTTGGCGCTCGCGTCGCTCGGAGATATGTCGTAACACGCGCAAATATTGGTCAACGCTACTATACCCACATCTTCATTTTTCGTCGATAAATAATGCGACGGGTGATTCGCCAACGCATCCAACATGCCTTTCAGCGCGATTTTCGGTTGCGCTTTGAGAACGAGTAACGCGCATTCGCAAATCTTTTTCGCGCACGCAGCGGCATCGTCGACGCCTTCACCCCCTTGCAACAAACGAAGCGAACTTTCGTATTCACCCGAAGCCGTCGATAACAAAACCCTGTTCATCAACATTGCATCCCTACCTATACTCGCTTCATCGATTGTTTCCAACATAGCGTGCGCCTTCCCGACGTCTCCGGAGGCGACGAGTATCCTCAGCGCCGTCGACCTCGCCGCGTGTTCCGTTCGCGCGTCGCCCTCCACACCGTTCGTCGCGCAAATTCGTCCGCATACGCTCAACGCGGCTCGATATTCGTTTCTTTTCGCGCGCGCGTTAACAATCGCAAACAATACCTCGTTCCGCCTTTGTTTCCATATACTCGTTGAAGCAGAAGCAGAAGCAGAAGAATTTCCCAATTGCACCTCGCACTTCCTCGCCAACCGCGTCAGCTTCTCCACCATCCCGAGCTCCTCCTCCTCCTCCAACAACAAAATCATGTAAAACTCTAACTTAAACGGCATCTCCCGGCCAAACGCGTCCACCGGTCCCAACATTTCCGCGCATCGTCTCGCTTTCTTTTTCCCGTCGTCGAAATCTTCTTTCATCAATCTTTCCAAGTACTCCCCAGCCTTTTCCGCATCTTCGCGCTCTTTCAACGCGGCGAGATTATCATCATCGTCATCAATAAAGTCTCCTCCTTTTACTGCTAACGGTGGGAGTGGACGGGAGGATTCCACGCAGCGTTCGAACGCTCGTTTCAACGCTTCTTCCTCCATGTGATTTTTGCTCTCACATAACGAACTTTTCCCTTCATTCTTTCTTGGTTTTGCTTGGAAAAATAAAAACCCTAAATAATTGTTTTTTTGTTTGATCTCAAGACACAGGAGAAAGGAGGAGGTTCTCTGAGAAATCTGCACTATCATTATACACGCACAAAGAAGTAAAAGAATATGTTTGCCATCCAAGCGTCTTCCAACGCGGTTTCCACCGCGCGCCCGACATTCACGAAATCCGTGAGAACGGCGAAAGCGTCCGTGTCGAACGCTTTACCGTTCGCACCGTTGAGGTATGGGGTAGATTTCGTAGCGTAGATTTCATTTTTTTGGATTACGTCAGAGCGTCCCGTTTTCTCTCTCATATCTCGTCGTGTTGTCTTTGAAAAGATGGAGGAAAAAATGGCAATCGCGCGCGCTAAACGTTTTGTGGTGGGAAAATCCAATCGGGGAAGGCGAATGTTGTCGCGAAAATCGCGCGCGCGCGAATACGTTTTCGTCGTAAATGTTCCGATATTCCTCGAAATCTGTTCGCGAGTGGTGGTATCTCCGTCGTTTTCGGAAACGCGGGGGGATGTGTGATTTTTGATTCTCGGGGAAGAGATGATGATAAAACGTCACCATCGAGAGGCCTCGATCCTCTTTGCCTCGATTGTGATTCGTTTTCTCTTTTTACTCCTCCGAGGATATCCTCCGATCATCGGGAAACTGACTGACCGTCTGAATTTTTCTTCGTTACTCTTACACCAACAACAGCATCAAATCCACCAAGTCGTCTCGCTCCTTGGTCATCTCCAACTCGGTCACCAAAAAGCCGGACTTGTCCGACCCGGTGTTGAGAGCCAAGCTCGCGAAGGGTATGGGCCACAACTACTACGGTGAACCGGCGTGGCCGAACGATTTGTTGTACATTTTCCCGGTTGTTATCTTGGGTACCATCGCGTTGTCCATCTCCTTGGCGGTTATGGAACCGACGGCGTTGGGCGAGCCGGCGGATCCGTTCGCCACGCCGTTGGAAATCTTGCCGGAGTGGTACTTTTTCCCGACTTTCAACGCGTTGAGAGTCATCCCGAACAAATTGTTGGGCGTTTTGTCCATGGCTGCCGTCCCGGTTGGCTTGATCACCGTTCCGTTTTTGGAATCTATCAACAAGTTCCAAAACCCGTTCAGAAGACCGGTCGCGACCACCGTCTTTTTGATCGGTACCTTCTACGCGATTTGGATGGGTATCGGCGCCACCATGCCGATCGACAAGGCCATCTCCCTCGGCGTCTTCTAAATTTGTGAATACTACTGCAAAAGAAATATTTTATAATTAGATTAGAAGAAAGCACAGAAAGAAAGAGAGAAAGAGAGGGAAGAACATCGGAGATGAGGAGAAAGAAGAAAACTGAGAGAAGAAGAAAACTTAGGTTGCTCGAGAGAGAGTCTATGCGAGACTTTTAGCAACCGACCAGCGCACAGAACGAAAAAGAACATACATAGAGTGTACCGCTTCCTCGTCGTCGACGACGACGAGAGAGGCGTTTTTCAAACCGTATAGCTTGTAATAAACCAAAATAACACATCGTAAAGAGTTAATTTATACATACCGATCATCATCTGTAGTAGTAGTATCGTTTCGCTTCGCCTCGAACTCGTCGTACGTAGAAAAGTCAAATTTTGTATCTCTTCTCTCCACACTTTGAAACACAGACGACATACCATGTGCCTCTTCTTTTCCTGCTGCGCGAGCCCCGCGGACGACATCGACGAAACCGATTGCGGCGAGTGTTCCCAACAGTGCGAATTTATCGAAGAAATCGCGCACTTTTGTTCCTCTTCCATATCTTCTTCTTCTTCCTCTTTGCGAGAGACGTCGTACGTTTTTTTCTCTCTAAACTGTCAACTCCTGCGAGGCGTCTGTCGAGGCCAGGGCGGAAGGCCATCGTACCTTCTCTTACGCGCGGCGTGCTTGGCGAATCGATTGGCATCGATCGAGGAATTCGTGGACGCGATCGCCTTGCAAGAGTGTTTCGATGAAGAGAGCACTTCGCTTTTGATCAGAAAGCTCTCCGCGTATTTTCCTCACGTGATTCGAGGAAAAGCGAAGAGCGGGTTGGTGATTTTGAGCAAACTTCCGGTGAGACACAGCGTTTTCCACGAATTTAAAACGTCCTCAGGAGGCGAGAGATTGTTTTTTAACAAAGGCGTGCTCGGAGTCGCGCTGAGCGATCCGGACGAGGACACGACCGTGTGCATGTTTAACGCGCATCTTCAGTCTGACTTCTGGCGCGAGTCGAGGGAAACCCGAGAGGAGCAAGCGAAGGAAATGAAGACGTTCGTTCAGAAATCGATACACTCGCGAGTATTCGTTGGATCATCATCGAGCGATGTTATTGATGCGGCGGTGGTATGTGGTGACTTGAATTGCATCGCAGGGAGCGCAGAGTATGAGAAAATAATGGAAGTGCTCGGCGGCGAAAAACAAACGTTTCGCGATACGCTTCCGATCGGGGACGACGACGACGAGTCTTTACAGACGTTTCCAGAGTGCACGTATTCTCTAAAAAAAGGGAGATACGTCGTCGTGGATGAAACGACGAAGAAGAAAAGATTGGACTATATTTTCGAGATCAGCGAAGAAGGAGAGGTGAAGATGTCGAGGAGAAGAAAAACCAAAGCTCGGGTCGTTCGCGCGCTTCGGGACGATAACAACGTCCCGTTATCGGATCATCGCGGCATCATAGCCGCTATCGAACGCGTGTATAATTAATTGATTGAAATGTATTACAGAGCAAATAATTATCGTTTTATGGTATGTTACATAAAGAATGTTTTGTTTTTTCAACCTCTCTCTTCCTGGACAGTTTCGATTTCTCTCGGGCTCGTCGGCGCGAGATTTGAATCGGGAGATGTTCTCAACTCCTTTTCGCGATTCTCATACCCGATCGAAATCGACCCGTCCATGGTATTGCTAATATTGTTGTTATTTGAATTATTGTCCGTTGCTCCTCCTGATCTGGACGCGCCGCTCGAATTAAGCATCTTATCTCTCGCGCTCGCAGAGTTTGAGAGTCTCGAGCGCGAAGAAGATCGCGACAGAGTATTCAGTTTGTCTGCGCCGATATTGGCGGTAACGTTCGCGATATTCCCAGGACTATTCGGCGACGACTTCTGCATTTCTTGCTTCTTCGGCGTATCGATTGGACTGAAATAGTCCTGATCGTCCACTGCGGCGGGAGCTTTCGGTTTGCTGCTTTCACCTCTAGTATTAGTATTATGATTTGATGATGTGCGTCCTCTATTAATATTAGTGCCACTTCTTGTTGTTGCTGTTGTTGCCGTGTCTGCTGTTGTTGATGCTGCTGCTACTACTACTGCTGCTGCTGGTGTGCGCGATGGTGCGCTATTTCTGTCATCCTTACTTTTCTTTTTCGACGACGACGAAGATTTTCTGCTTTTCCTTTGCTCCGGCGACCGTGGCGCGACTTCGACCCAATCCCCGGGCGCGTCTCTTCTCCCGTTTATGAATCGCGAATCGAGAACCGAGCCTGAAGCCGCGTGCATGTGTATAAAGCGCTCATTTTTCAGGAGCTCGCCGCATAAATCTTGCACCGACGTGTCATTGTTCATGTGCATCGTCGTCGTCGTCGTCGTGTCACTACTGCTTGAGCGCTCGAGAAGATTTCGTTTCTGTTGTTCTTCCTCCGTGGCTGGCGCGACGCCGGAAAAGAGCGCGCCAAACACGTTGCTCAAAGAGTCTTGCAGAGATGATGGATCTGGATCTGTACTGGTCGCTGTTGTTGCCGCGAGCGTCTTCTGTTTCTTATTCTCCTTCCCACTCTTACTCTTCAAGCTCTTCCTCTCCTTCTCCAACGCGCTCGAAATCTTTCCGCTCGTCGCTCTCAAAACGTCCGCCTTCCCTCTCACCACGTCCCGTTCTCTCTCTAAAAGCGTCACCATGATGTACCGATCAATCTCACTGTTCAAATCCACGTCATCTCTCTTCATCGCGGACGACGAGGAATGAGTCGTCGCAAAATTTGCACACTCAAAACTACTCTCGCCTGCGTCTCTCCTCAAAACGCTCAGCGACTTTGGCGGCGGCACGCCTAAATACTGCGGCATACTCCCAGACGGATTCATCGAGCTGTGCTGATGTTGCGCTCGCGCCAACGACGGTGCCGGTGACGTGCTACTTGCCCGCGACGTCGACGCATCTCTTTTCTTTTTTTTCCCTTTCTGTTGTTGTTTCGTGTTTTTGGGCGCGACTGCGTTTCGCGCGTTTACCGAATGTTGTCTCTCGTACTCCTCCTCGCGTATGATCTGATCCGCGCTCGATAACGTAAAAACGTTCGCATTCGTCATCGGTTCGTTCCAACGAGGCATTTTGACGTCGTCCTCTGCATCGTTTTTTCTCGTAGAATTTTTCCTCGCCTCCTCCTCCCGAGCGAAACCACCGATTTTGATGGCTTCTTGTCCTTTCGAGCCACCACTCGTGTTTTTTTTGGTCTCTTCGACACCAAAATTTTCGGATGATGATTTTCGATCGCTCGTACTCGTGGTGGTGTTTGGGACGACGTACATCGCCGGGTGTTTCGACGACGTGCACCCCATGATGCTATCGATTTCTCCGTATCAAACGATGATGGTGATCACGTCGGCCATGACTTGCTTCTGTTTCTTCTTAAGCTTCTTCTTCTTTAACTTCTTCTCTCTGATGATGATGATGAAAACGATGATGATATTGTCTTTGTAACCGCTTTCCCGGAAACGCCACCCCAAAAATTAATAAAATTAATATTCTCTCGCCTCGCCTTTCTTTTACGCTCTTCCGACGACCAAAACGAGAGGAAAGAAGCGCAGATCAGAGACGACGCGAACGCTACTCCACCGCGTTCTTCTGCGTCTTCTTCTTCTTCGTCGTCTGAAGAGAGAGAGAAAGAGAGAGAACTGGGTCTGATGAGATTTTTGTGGTTGCGTGTTTTTGTGATGATGTCGAAGAGTCACAAAACAACAAACGAGAGAGAGAGAGAGAAAAAAAGGCAAACAAAAAAGTGAAAAAAAAGCAGATGGAAACGCTCGCCTCAAAAGCCACACGAACAGACAACTGGTGAAAGAGTTCATCTCAGTTTTTGAGAAGTTTTTGCACTTTTTTCCTTCTCTGCGTTTGATGTGAACGTTGTTTGGGAAAAACAGGCGTCTCTCGGTGTGCGCTTCGTGTTGGCAGGAAACAGTTAAATACACACAACAACAACAACAACAACAACAACAACAACACACGCCGCGTGGTATATATATATACATTCTCACGCGATGGAGACCAACGAAAACGCGAAGAAGACACACAGAGACGACGACGAAGATAGTAAAGAAGACTTTAGAGAAAAAGCGGGAGTATATGCATCATCATCAGCAGCGCAACAACAACAACAACAACAACAGAATCAAGAGCGAACGTTTACTCGCGTGTTCGACTTAGCGGACAAGTACGCGCAGACGCGAATAGCGCACGAAGAAAAGACAAGAGAGGCGATGATGTCGATCGCGCGGGCGAGATATTCGCTCGGCGCAGTAGGATGGGAAGCGGTGGCGAACGACGTGGAAGCAAAGAAAACATCGGCGAAGTGCTGCGTCGCAAAAGTGACTTCTTCTTCGAGTGATGATGACGACGAGCGCGACGCGTTTCGAGCGGTGTTCATCACGGACGACGACGAGGAGGAGGAAGAAAAGGAGGGAGAAGAAGAAGATGAGCAAACGACGAAAAGGAGTAATAATAAAAGTTTTGGAAGAAGAAGAAGAAGACAGAAACCGGTATACCAGGCGAGAGCGGTGATTGAAAAGTTTCGCGAGTTGACGAAAGCGTCCGCGGAGGTGCTCTCGCTGAAAAGCGCTTTGGGAAGGGAAGTGGAGAGGTACGAGAGACAGTATTTAACAGCAGAAGCAGCAGCAGCAACAGCGCGGTAGAAGTAAGAATATAATACGGGTGATGGGCAATAATAGATTTATTTTTTTAAGCAACTAATATTACAAACGCGTCGTGTTTTCTATTTAACGTCGTCGTCAACATCATCACTTCTTTCCAGAGTCGACGACGACTTCCTCCCTTTCCTCGTTACTTACTTTCCTGTCGGTATAATCGCAACCTTCTCCCATGATTTTACTCAAATCTTTAGACGTACCCCCACCTCTGATCATTGAACTCGCGATGCCGATGACGAACAACACCGGCATCAACACGCCCAACGCCCACGCCGGTAAATCGATATCAAACGCGTCCAATATCATATCCAAACCGACGAAAATTAACGTTAAACCGACGGAATATTTCACGTCTGGAAATAAATTCACCGCGTTCCCGACGACTGGATAACACGTTCTCACAAACACCGCCGCCGTGATGTCCCCCATGATCGCCGCTCGCAATCGGTAATGGTCCAACTCGTAAATCGTCGCCACGCCGTCGATGCAAAAGATAATATCGCACAACTCGATGACGAGGAGACAAACCAACGCGGGCGTCACCATACATCTTCTCGCAGACGAAACGACCCCTCCCTTTTCATCCTCCACCAACTCGTCTCCCCCCGTGACCCACAAGGCGCTTCCGTGGTACTTCCTCGTGACCCACCCGAAGGAGTGACACGTTCTTCTCACGTACGCGGTGACTCCTTGCGCTTGCTCGTCTATGCTATCCTCGTCCTCGTCCTCGTCCTCGTCCTCGTCTTCTTCCATCATCGTCTGGTACCCTTGGTACGCTAAATATAAACCAATAACGATAAACGCCGGCCAAAACTTGGACAACATCCCTCTTAACACCAAAAACAACGCCAACCTCACGCCAATCATAATCGGTACACCCAACAGTAAAATACTCGGTCGTCTCGAGTTTGGCACTTTCAAACTCTCGAAGATTTGGTGAAACACGACGATGTTATCTAAACTCAAAACGGTCTCTAATATCACCGCTTCGCCGTAATACGGTAATATCGACCAATCGTCTCTCAACGACTCAAAGACGCCTAAGAGGACAATAAAAACTAAAGAACCCACCATGGCTTGTAACGGTTGTCTGCGAACCCAGTCGTTGTATTTCGCTAAAACACCTGGGTCGATCGGGCCGCCGGGCACGTTCCACTGGTCTCTTCTTGCCTCCTTCTTGCCTAACGATCCTCCTTTTTGTTGAGAAGGATCGTTGTTCGCATTCGCATTCGCGCCGTACCGAGACGTCGCAGACATGTCTAAAATCTAATCTCTCTTTCTCTCTCTCTCTTTCTCTCTGCAAATGATCTTCTGCGCGCGCGTTGTAAAACTTCGTCCTACTTAAATCTGGCAAATTGTTCTCTCTCTCTCTCTCTTTACTATGAATACCGCGCGTTTGTTGTGTCCTAAAGCGCGCAAAGCGAGATGAGATGTGTTTGTATGTCAAAGATATACTAATGGAGGGAGACGCGGCTCTTTTCTTTTTTAGTGAGACAGGAGAGAAAAAAGAATTGAATTACGTTTTTTTTGAAAAAAATGCAGATTCTTCGTTAAGGGAAGAAAAGAAGAACATCGTACCACACTCGTAAAGCGAGAAGAGAGTGAGAGAAAGGAGGAGGAAGAGAGAGAGAGAGAGTTTATGGCGATTTTGAGATGATTTCCTCCAAACGATCGTTCTCCTTTTTAAACTTCTTTCCAAAAGCTTTGTTTTTGTTTTTGTTTTCGCTCGCGCTTTCTGAGTCGTTTTTTACATCGGACGCGCAGCTCGGGATTTCGGTGATGAGTTCCAACTCTGGCGTCACGCCGGTTATAGAAAAAACGTACGAACCGGACGAGAAGAACGTGAACGGTCTCATCCAAGCCGGGTTCCCGAAGGAAAAAGCGGAAAAAGTGTTGCGAGCGATTGGGAACGAAAACTGCTGCGGCCCTCAGATCAAGTGGTTGTTCGCGCACGATTTAGAGAGGAACAAAGCGAGAAACGAGTTGAAGAAACACGAGTCGTGTTTTACGAGCGAACACACCGATTACGACGGCTACGCCAACGTTTGGGGGAACCAAAATAAACAGCCAGACGCCGGCCGGTGTTGTCAATCGTGCAAAGACTACGTTCCGAAAGCGCCGAATTATTATCCGTGCAACGTTTGGGTGTATTGTCCGAAAGAACAGGGCTGTTTCGCGCCGGCGGCTGGGGAGTTTAAATACCAAGACTGTTGGTTGAAATATCAACACGATCCTATTCACGTTCACGTGAACATGAAAGGCGAATATTCCGCTGAATATCGCATCTCGCATCCGACCGCGCCGGAAATGGTCGATTGGACCGCCGGGGTGGTGTTAACCGAGGAAGAGTTTCATCGAAGCGAGGGCGATTTAAATCACACGTGGTCCGCTCGCTCGCACTGGAGAAAGCTGTTAGCCGATAACAACAGATAATAGTCGTTAGATAAATAATTATTAGGAGGTAGTGGATGAGTTAGAACAGACGTTAAAAAGAGAGAGAGAAAACGCGCGCGTATTATCGCATGTCATCTCGAAATTTCGTCACATACTTCGCGCAACATCATAAAGCAATCCTACTAATGCGCGCGGCGTTCCTCGTCGTTCTCTCTTTCCTTTTGCACCCGTTGAAAGTGTTGTTTACGAAAACGACCACCAACAACACCACCAACAATTCTCGTCGGGGTTTTCGACGTCGTCGTTTTCTGCGCGCATCTTTTTCTCGCGAAACTGAAACAACTCCACCGTCGCGTCAATGTCATCGTCTGAGCAGAGACGAAACGATGTGGTTGTTTCCGCACCGAATCGATCCGATGTTTGAAGACGACGACGAAGAGAACACTAAATATAACAACATAAGATCGGGTCGATCGGAGCGAAGCTGTCACGTCTGGTTCGAGAACGGGTACGTTTGATGCAGATGATATTCATGATCACAGAGAGAAATTGTTTTTCGTCTTTTTGTCTCTTTAGGCGTTTTATCCAGTTGTCTTGTCTCTGTCTTGTCATACTCACGCGCATATATGTTTGCTTTTATATCACACTCATTTCTCCTCTCATCACATAAAAACAGGACGAACGAGAACGTTCGAATGCTGTGGATTGATTACGATGGCAACCACCAACCGTATAAGCTGTTAAAACCTGGGCAAAGACATCGACAGCAGACGTATTTGACGCACCCTTGGACGTTTAAAACGGCGTCTTCGAGAGAAGAAGAACATTCGGACGACGGGGAGGACGAGGAGGTAGGAGGAAGAGGAAGAGGAGAAGAAGAAGAAGAAGGAGAAAGAAGAGAGCTGCCAGAAAGGTTGGTGATTCGGGATAGTCCGGTGTTTTATCCACCACCGGAAACGATGGATTCGGAAGAAGATTCTGGCGACGACGAAGGGGACATGGCGCCTTCGTCTGGAGGAAGATCGAGCGCGGAGGTGTTTTCAATCACGTACCCGAAGACTGTGACGAATTGGAGTCCGAGAACGAACAAAACTTTGAAATGTTACCAGAGCAACGCGTTCCAGTCGGCTGTTAGGGAAACTCTGCGCGTGTGGACTTTCGCGCACGCGAAACGAGAAGAAGAGGAAGAAAAAGAGGAAGAAGAAGACAAAAAAGCAACGAACGAACAACAAACGGAGGCATCGATGTATTCGTCGCCGCCAGCTTCCGCGAGTGTTACTGCTCGTATCACAACCTTGAGCGATATTCCAAAAGACGTGTTGGTGAACGAAATCATTCGTCGTTTCGCGCCAGAACCGCCGTATTATAACTTAATGCTGTGCACGTGAGGAAATATTTGTACCACCACCAATGTTAAAGCAAGAGAGAGAGAGAGACACACACACACATAAAAACACACAAACACTGAGAAAGAAAGACACAGCGAGTATCTATATTTTAAATAATAAGACATATATCATTAACAAACTATTAAGCTTCTAATCGTTCTAATTTTACATTCTACCCGTGTCCACTCCTGCTAATCGTTTCAATAACTCGTACGTCGCGTACGTGATCGAAACGCCCGGTACTACTTTCGCAAACTCCGGGTAGATGCCGCGATACAAACCGACAAAACCTTCTTTCCGGATGACTCTTTTGAAGACGGCTAAGAAAGTATCTCCTCTCGTCGCATCGCGCATTTGCATGCGTCTACGCACTAAATCTAAAGGGAACGTTGCCGACGCCGAAACGACCGCCGAGGCTGACCCGCACGCTAAACTGATAAACATCGGATTCTCTTTTCCAAACTCGCCGGTGTTGTTGCCGAAATAGTTCCGCAAAGTTTCGTACGCGGCAAAGTTTATCGCCAAGTTCGGCCCGACGCCGACTAATGTCGGCGGTAAGCCGCGATACAAACCTCTTGCGCCTTCTTCGCTGACAATCGTTCTCATGCTCCTTAAAATCCCTTTATAGTGTGGATGTTGTTGCCCACCGTTTATTGTTGTCGTCGACGCGACACCTCCTCCGCTCGCGCTCGTCTCCGCCATCGTCGGCGTCACTTGCGCGGCTAACCTCGTCCTCACCAAATCTAAAGGATACGTCATCGTGCACGAAAAACACCCGGCAAACGCCCCGGCCGCCAACCTTTTCGTCACCTCCCACGCCTGATACTCTTTCACGTTCCACCTCCCCTCGACTTCGTTTTCGATAAAGTCGAGCGTGTTTTCGTACGTGTAAAAATTAATCGCGGAATACGGTAATCTGTGCGCAATCGTCACTCCGTTCCCTTTCCACAACGCCCGAACGCCTTCCGTGTTCACGATGTGCCTGAGACTCTTCACGATTCCTAAATCTTGCTTGGCGACGACGCTGTTCGACCACCCCGGCACCGCGTTCGTGCCTTGCAACTGTCTTAAAATGGTTAACCGAGCGAGAGGTGCCGTGCACGATTTACTAAACGCGCCGGCGACGCCGCCGGAAACGAGCATTTTCGTCGTATCCGACGTCGTCCTCGTCTTCATCGTTTCGTCTATTTCTTCGTCTTCTTTCGTCTTTATCTCTTTCAACATCAAATCGTCGTCCTCTTTATTGATGATTTTTGAATCACGTTTCCCCGGGGAACCATCATCGTTTCCATTCCACCAAGTGTATCTCCGACTCCTTTTCCCCGTCGCTTTACGTTGTTCTCGTCCTCCTCGATGATGTCTCTTCTCTTTCTTCGCGCTTTCGTCCAACTCCTCCACGAACCTCGGCGGCGAGGACGCGTCTTGACCCATACCTTGCGGCATCTTTTCTTCTTCTTCGCGTTCTTCTACCCGTTTTTGTGCAGGACATTGGATTCGTAACTTCACTCTTTCGAGCGCAAGAAGAATAACAACAACAACAACAAAGAGCGCGACTCTTCGTACTACTTTAGCAGAGAGAGAGAGAGAGAGAAAGAGAGTTTAAGAGGAAGAGTAGGTAGATACAAAAAAGTACCACGAATAATGGGCGTGATAACGGACCAACCCGAGTACCCGGTGACGGACAAACATCCATCCATCTCGAAATGCATCGCAAACTTCAACACGCAAGATTGGGCGACCGCGATCGCGTTTCCAATAGCGTCGTACCCGTTCGGCATGTGGGCAGGGGCGAAAACAATCAACACCAGTTCATATTGCCTGAAAAAACCAACCGCGATCACGGCGATGATTTGTGGAGGGATGTGCGGGATGTTCTTAGCGGTGGAGAATAGCGCGGGGAGGTTGATGGGGTTCCGGAAATAATAAGAGAGAGACTCTTGTTATCACCACTGTACTAAGATTTGGAATTAGAGCGAATAACGTCATCAAACCGATGATTCGACAACGAAGATCGAAGACGTTCAATTATTCGCTCCGATTATTAGGAAACGTTTTGGGAGAGAGAGAAGAGAGAGAGCAGCCGACCGATTTAGAAGACCTTTAAGAGAGAGAGAGAATTAATTGTTCGATTACGATTTTGCTATATTTACGCATACGAAACGATGCACGGCTACTGTCTGTGTGTGCCATCATCACACAACAACAACAACAACACAAAAAGTGAGAAGACAGAGACAAGAAAAAGAATAAGAGAGTATTCAAAGTTTGTTTTGCCTCTTTTTGTCTCGAGTGTTCTATGTATATCGCTTAACCAACATCTCACATTTTTCTATATCGAGAGATAACATCACAAATTGACACACAAACACATCATCATGAGAGACGATTGTCCTCCTCCGGTAGTCCCCGCGCGAGCGTCCACGTTCGCCCTCGCGCGAATGACTGTTGCACTTTTGGGACGAGGGAGTTTAAGTCAAACGCAAAATGATCTTTTGGCCATGGTTTTTGTGCACTCGTTCCTTTTAGCCAACGGATGGGTTCTCGTTAGGGAAACGAATCAGATTGTGGACGACGACGTGGACGTTTTGTTGCCGCCGTGGGCGAGCAGCAAAAGCGGTGATATTAGCAGTGAGAGTAGCGCTACGTACCGATTCGATTTTTCCGATGATGGAGAATTGAGCACTCTCGTCGACGTGCGCTCGACGAGAGTGGGTAAACACACTTTGAGTGTTACGTTTGCGTTTGAAACAGAAAGAGATATAGAAGAAGAAGAAGAAGACGAGATAAAGACGCTGTTGGTGACCATCAAAGAAGAATCCGTTCGAAAGCTCGGGGAGGATATCGTGAATCAAATGGTAAAGGAGAAGATATTAAACCACCGCGGGATGGTCGAGCCTGCGAAAGAGAAGGAGTGTTTGAAGTGCAAGGAGTGGGAACGCTTGGACCTCGAACGACGACGACTTCAAGAACAACAACGACAAAACGAAATACTCGGAGGAGGGTATCCGGACAGAAACGATCCGTTTAGCAGCAGAGGGCCGCCGTCGTTTCCGAGGCAGCCGTTACATCCGGGGATGGGACCGAGGATCGATTACATCGGGCCGCCAGATATTCCGGATTTCGGAAGAAACTTTTGAGCAGCGCGAATAGATTTGAGAGAAAGAGAGAGAAAGACTTTAAAGCGCGAAAGAAAACGCTTTCGCAATGTATATCAAAAAAGCTGTTGTAATTTGTACCTGTAATTAAACGCTGACATATTCCTAAAAACCACTACATATACTATCTCTAAAACGCGGCGTAAAACTCTTTCTTCATCACGACATGTGCTGCCAATGTCGCAACGGAATCGCGGCGAACAAAATCAACAACAATACAATCGATATCGATACCACGTTTTTCCTCGTTTTCCTCGACTCTCCGAAACACCACGGAATATCTAACGCTTTCGAACACGCTCGAACAATCGCGTTGCTACTACTACTGCTACCGTCTTCTCTCCGTCGTCCGCCGCCGTCCGAGAATTCGTTGAATCGCGAATCGTTCGTCCTCTCGCCGACTCCTCCGTTCCCGCTTTCCTCGTCTAACCGGGAAATTAACCCATCCATACTCGTCGCGCTTATCGACCGGTTGTGCACGTGGTACACGTCGCTCTCGTTATTGTCTTTTTCGTTTCTGTTTTGATGATGATTATACAGCTGCTGGTGATTATTGTTGTACAAGAAATTAGTATTGTTCTTCTTCGTCGGAGACGACGCATTGATGTTGTTTCTCAACTCTGAAATCGTATCTCTCGATTCGTTCGCAATTAAAGTCGTCGGCGACGAGTCGTTGCTGCCAAAACCACCATTACCACCATTACCACCACTCGCGACGTTTGTTTTTGCCGAAACTCCTCCTCGTTCTTCCGAAGTTAAGCCGTTTACGTCGTTTGCAGCAGTCGCATCATCAGATCCCGTTTTTATTTTAAACGTCGTCATTGGCGTCGCGAATGTTTCTTCTTCTTCTTTTTCGTTCACGTCGTCGTTCCTTTTGGTTCCAGGAGGAGGAGGAAAAGGAGACGCTTCTTCTTCTAAATCCTCCTCCTCTTCGAAAGAGTCGTTCAAGGACACCGCTTTAAAACCTACTCCTCCTTTTTTCTTCATCATCTGTTCTCTCAATTTGTGTTGCCTCTCTCTGCTGTGTTTCAACGTCGTTGAAACTCGTAAAACAATGAGGTAAAAATGGAGCAAATCGTGAGTAAGACGTGCAGACGTACGAGTAAGAAATAAGCACTTACAGAGTCAAATTTGAGTAAGAGTTACGGACTTATCAGTACGTAATTCTTACTCAAATTCTAAACCCTAAATATTGGTTTTGATTTTCCTCCTTGGATAAAAAATCCCAGACAAAACAACAACTCTTGAGAGACTTTGTTTGCCTCTCTCTCGTTTAAGAAGAAGAAGAAGAAGAAAAAGCGGAGACATAGAATCTCTCGCTGCTCTCTGATATACGATAAGCTCTTTCTTTTTTTGTGCGCGAAAAGATGGCGACGAAAACGACGACAAAGAAGAAGTTAAAGAAGAAGATTTCCGCCGATGAAAATGAAAGCTTTTCCCTACAAGCGCTCGCTTTGGTTGTTGTCGGCGCGGCGTGGTGGGTGCTCAAAAAGAAGAAAGATGGAACAGGGAAGGAAAAGAAGAAAACGACGAAGAAGAAAGGTGGACCCGCGTTCAACGTAGAGAACATTACTAAGAGATCCGTGAATTCATCAACGAAGAATTCGACGAACGTGTTACCTCGAAACAAGCAACAATCGAACAAAAAATCGAAAGCGAGACGCGACGCGTCCAAGGCGAAGAAAGAACAGAAAGCAGAACAGTTGAAACGAGACATAGAGCAGGCGAAGAAAAGTTCTTCCAAAGGAGGAGGAAACCAGGTACCGAAAAGTAACGACATGATGGGCGGGGAAGCCGGGAAGACGTTCACGACGACGAGTCACGTGAAAGTTCCTGTTTGGTACGCCGAACATCGCGACAGGACCGGTAAGAAGGACATGTGATACATGAGATAAAGAAGAAGAGCAAATCCGCGTCGTCGAAAGAGGAGGGGGAGGATCGACACATCGCTGGTAAGAAAAGCCGCCTTTTGACGAAATAACAACGCTCATCGGGGACTTTAACATAGTCTATATAATAGTTTAGGAGTAGAGGAGTTTTTGATGATAAAGTTGTTTTTGGATAAAACCGCCGCACAAAAAATCAAAATGACGCTCTCACTAAACAACTTCTGTCGCGCGTTTCCTTCGCTTCAAAACAATTCGACGAGCACGTCTTTCAGCAGCAGTGCTTCTTCTTTTTCTGACTCGAGAGGAGGGTTCATCGTCAGAGCGAGTCTTGGGACGAAGAAGAAGAAGAAGAATCATCTCGTTGCACATTTCCACCGGGGAAAAACCCATCGTCAACAAAGTCATCACCATCGTCGTCGTCGTCGCGGAGTCGGTGTCGCCGCTGAGCAACAAGAGAATAACAATGAAAAGAATTTCCAAACTGGCGAAAGATTGGACGAAAAAGTGTCCTTGTTCGGCATCACGCACACGCAAAAGGAGTACGAAGCGGCGGAATATATCATGAAATCGAAACCGAAGTTCGTGGTGTGCGAAACCGCCGTCTCGGCGGGCCACGGCGAGCAACACGGGAACATGGTCACGTTCGAGCAAGGCGTGCAACAGATGATGATAGATCCGACGTTGGACGAAGCGTTAACGTTTGTGACTCGATTGGCCGGGGAGATGAAATCAGAAGTGGATAAGGACGCGTTGGTGGGAGATTTTTGGATGTCCATGCGAGAACAGTTGCCGGCGGAACCGCTGGTATACGCCGCGGCGATGTACGTGGACGCGAAGATTGTCTTTGCGGATAGACCGAAAAGAAGCACGTACGGGAGGTTAGTCACTGAACCAACGTTAGAGGAGTTGGACGAGGCGTTTAGCAAACAGTCGGAGAGAAATTATAGGTTGTTGTTGCCGGAAAGTGATAAGCTGAGACAGGAGTGCGATTCGATTATAACCGAGAACGACGCGTTCCAAAAGTACATCATCGACGAACGCGATCAAATCATGACCTCGTGCATTCGTAAGTGCGTGTCTAGTGAGGACGGACAGAGCGCGAATTCTGTGGTTGTCGTGGTCGGTGCGGATCATTTCGAAGGGATTAAAAAGTGTTATAAAGACGTGTTTGGTGCGAGCGAGGTGGAAGCGAAAGTGCCGGAACTGTTGGAATGTAAAGACGTGTCCTCTGTAGATAGTCCAGGTTTAAGATTAGCCATCGCGTTACGAATGCTCGGTTTGCGATGCTCGCCAGATTTAATAGACGATATCATGCGTTCTTTAGAGAAAGACGTCGCGGGATTAGACAACGCGGAAAAGGAAAAGTTTGAATTGAATTCGGAGGCGTTTGGGTCGACTCGCATGTTGTTGGCGTTGGTGGACGACCGCGAAGTGTTCGACGCCACGGTCGCCGGCCTGGGTAAGAGCGACTTTTGGGAAAAGTTGGCAAAATTCCGAAACATGCGACCGAAATACGGCGGAAGTGGTATGGATGAAGCGAACATTAACGAGCTGCGTTTAGCGAGCATGGTTGGTTTCTAATTTTTATTCTTACACGAGCACTCGCACAAAAACGAGAAATGATGCAACTACTTAAGTTCTACGCGACTACTACTCATCCGTTTCATTCCGCCGCCGCTTTGCGTCTCTCGACGACTAAAACAACCTCGTAGTCACCGGCTTTACTGTTACTCTGTATAGCTTTCAAACACGTCTCGAATTCCACATCTATCAACCGTAACAGCCTTTCTTCGTCTTCCTCTTCTTCTTCTTCTTCGCGAATCTCCAACGCCGAGCGCACGGTACACATGACTCTTTTAAACCCAGGTCTGCCATTACCGCCTAATAGTAAGTTCCCTTGCCCATACTTCATCGTCGGTATCATCCCTGAAACTGCTCTGATTATGTCGTTCGCTCGAAACGGCGACGACGCGTCCGTCACTTCGGTTATTTTCACCCCGTCTCGAGTCGGTTCTACAATCACTCCGAGCGGAGGATATTGAGAGTAATGCACGACTCGAGAGGATGCCGAGTCCACTCGGACGGACACGTTTATCGCCGTCTCTTCGTCCAAATTGACCGTAATATCCCTAACCACCACCACCGGTTTCGTCGTCATCGGTTTCTTCTTCTCTGCGCTTTGCTCGTCCTCGTTCTCGTCAGACGAAGAAGTAGACATAGTCGCTTCCTCTCCTCGTCCTCGCAAAAGCATATCCAGCGCGTTCAACTCATCATCACCACCTCGACTCTTCGCTCTTCGTCCTCGTTCTCCATTCGTTTTCCCCGTTAAAGTTCGACCAAAGAAGATATTACTTCTCGACGACGACGACGGGAAAGAACGACGACAAGAACAACACGACGACGACGACAAAAAACGAACCTGTGTCGGAGGAGACAGAGGAGGAGGAGAAGGAGCCTTCAAAGAAGCCGCCATTAAAGGCATTTATTTGATCGACCGAGAGAGAAAGAGGAAGAGAGAAAGTGAAGTCACATTCGCCCCTAAAACCTCATTTGAACACACGCAATTCCAATTCATTTACCTACGAACAATATGGATAAACTGATGAAAAACATCGCCATCTTCTCCTCCGCGTTTATCGTCGTACCCGCCGGGAGAGATATTGTCGCACCTTTATACGGTTTACCTCTTTTAGACGACGGAAAGATGTTACAACTGATGAACCCGCAAGGGAAGGATGCGCAAACTATGATGTGGGGATTGTGGGGGATCAACCACGTGTTCGTGTCGATTTTGAAAGTCATCGCGGTTCGTGAAAACAATCAGAGACTGATGAAAATGCTCCTGTGTACGGTCGTGCCGACGCTGTATTTCCTGGTCGCGGGTAATGCTGGGATGAAAAAAGCCGGGGGCGATATGACTGGGTTCGTGATTATCATCGCTTTGCAATTGGTCAGTTTAACGTACTTGGCGTTTAAAAGCGACGGAAGAAGAAGAAGCTCGAGGAAAACGAGATAGATTTTGAGTATCTAAAAGTCTACTCATCACGACATTCCTTGTCGGCATATATATATTATTACACGAAGCGCCGCCGCGCGGTTGATGCGGAACACGATATACCGAAAATGCTCCTCGCGCGAAAGACGAATATTACGTTTTGAGTGAGAAACCAGTTAAGCGCTTTTACATTCATTTGTTGTACATAAAATACATTCATCTCTCTCTCTCTCTCTTCTTTTTCTATCCCTCTGGGGAGAAGATACAGAGAAGAGAAACTACTATGTATATAAACTAATAATAAGGCTTCTCCTTGAATACTTTACTTCTTCGAAGCACCCTTCTTGGCGCCGTTGGTCTTCTTCTTCTCCTTTTCTACTCGTTCGTTACTTTCGGCAAGCTTCGCGGCGTCGAGTAGGTTTTGATAACTCGACGTCGGTCGAAAAGGCACGAAACCGCGAGGACTGGCGCCGTCTTTGCTCGCTCCGTTTTGCGGCACGCCGCCGCCAGCCATGAGACCGGCGGCGTTGGAAGCCATCTGCGCGGCGATGGCAGCTTGTTGTTGCTCGAAATTCGCCAACGCCTCGGAAGATATCGTTCGTTTGACTAAGTCGCCGACAGATGAAACTCTCGGCATGGACGGAACGCGAAGCATACCATCGCCTACGTCGGCTAAGTTCACGTTACTCGGCCCAGCGGACATGAGGAAGTTGCTAATACTACCGGAACTTTGTTTTGGCATGAACGTGTTCGCCCCGGCGGCTACGGCAGCAGCAATAGCGGCGGCGTTTCCAGCCGAATTGTTTGCTAAGTTCTCTGCGCTTGCACTTTCACGCATGCATGTCACGAGCATCGCGTTGACGTCCACACCTTTCTTCGTCAGCTCTTTCTTCAGGACAGAGTTTTCGCGAAACACTGTTTCTCTGGCTTCTTCGCTTTGGCGATATCTTTCGAGTAACAGCGCTTGTTCTCGTTGTAAACTCGCGATTTGACCTTCTAATTGCGCCACGTGATCTAACTTACGTCTTCTCGAACGTCTCGCGGACTCTCTGTTCGACAACATACGTCTTTGTCGGCGGATTTCCGCCATCTCCGGGTCGTCGTCCTCTTCGTTTTCACCCAGTTGCACGTGGCTGTTTTTCTTCACGAGCTCCGCGGTGTTATCTTCCTCAGACCCGGTATCTTTATCTTTGCTAGTTTTACTCTTCTTGTTGCTGCTATCGTCCTCTTTCTTTGGACTCGTTTCATTTTTTCCTGAAGTTGTCGCGCCCGGCGCCGCTCTTTTGTTGTTTGTAGCATCTGCTCCTTTTTTACTATTCTTCGCATCCGAGGCCGCGGTTGCCATCGCCAACGCTTCTAAACCGTCGTTCGTTTTCATCGAACCTCTCTTAGAGTTTTGCTTTTGTACAGCTCCTTTTGCCGCCGATTTTAATGCAGCTGTCGTCGACGCGTTGCCGTTCTTAGTCGACCCTCTCGGTCTCCCCGGCTTGCCGGTCCTGGTCGTCGGCGCACCCCCGTTCGCCGCTCCACCCACGCCCGGTGGCGTAAACCCTGTCGTCGTGTTGGCCATATTTTGCATAAACTGCTGCCCCAAATTCGCTAAATTCGGGTTACTCCCCCCGTATGGATTTTGCATCAACCCGAGCATGTTCCCTGGCGTCATCCCGGGAACGCCCGTGGTTCCGCCATTCGCCATACCGGATTGGAAAAACATCGTCCTCAACATATCCAACGACGCGACTTTCGGGATCCCTTTCGGCGGTTGTTCCGCGGACCCCCCAACGTTCGTATTATTCGTATTCATCATCATCTCCGTCGGGCTCAAGTTTGTAAAATCTTGCCCGGATCCACTTTGTGTCATCCCGCCCCCGCCACCAGAGGGTGTTTTGTTCCCTTGCGCCATCATCGCTTGCGCTTGCGCCTGAGCGTGCGCTTGAAAAAACTGCTCAAACTCCGCTTGACTCGGCGTCTTTGCGATCGAGTTATTGCTGTTACTGTTGAACATGACCGATGGGGACTGTCGAACGAGCTGCGCGACGAGATCTTCGTGAGACGCTGTCGGTGTTATTTTGTTATTATTTGTAGTATTTGTAGTATTCGTCGCCGGGGTAGTTCCTCCTCCTCCTCCTCCTCCTCCTCGATGATGTTTCTGATGCGAGGACGACGACGGGTCGTTCATGGCCACGTATTTCCCGTCGTTTAGAATAAGATAATTTTAATAAACAATAATCGGATTGCTCACTCCTGTGCGACTTTTTGATCCTCGATGTGCGCGTCGTTTTACGTGAACGAGATAAAACTAAACGCGATTAGTATTAAGTAGGACGAGTTGGAGGAGAGCGTCGCAAGCAAGGCCAACAACACTCGCGCGCGCGTCGACACAAAATGTGCGGTGGTTGTCTTTTGTACAGAAAAAAGTGCAGAAAATGATGACGAATTTCCTTTATTTTGAGTCACAGAAAAAACAAGAGATGAGAGGAGAGAGATGAAGGAAAGAGACTGAATGGATTAATTGTGTATTACCAAGGGATCTCATCGCCTTTATAATCGTACCAGCGCCCATTCAAAGATCCGTATTTACCTTCCATGGCTTTAATCAGACCTTTAGCACACTCTGGAGTTTCAATCAGACCTCTCTTTTCGGTCATGTCCGTTTGCACCCACCCGGGATGCAATAACATACACGTCACGTCGAATTCTTCTTTCAAGTCGATGGACATGCTCTTGTTGATTATGTTCAGCGCCGCCTTGGACGCTCGGTAGGCGTACCCTTTCCCGGACCCGTTATCGTCGACGCTGCCTACTTTTGAAGTCACGTTTGCAATCAACGCTGGGCGGTTCAAAATTTTATGTTTCAACAGTTGTTGCGACACCAGGAGAGGGCCAACAGAGTTCACCTTGAAGACTTCCATCATCTCGTTCTGATCGACGAGGTCCCACGTCCATTTTTTATACCCGGGTTCGGTACCGATAATCCCGGCGTTGTTTATCACCACGTCCAATTTGATCTTCTCCAAGGCTAACTGACTCGCCCACGCCTTAATACTGTTTTCATTCCCGACATCAAGCTCGGTTATTTTTACTTTTCCTTCGCCGTATTTCTTTTGCAACTCCAACAAATCCTTCGCTTTCGATACATCTCGCGCGGTGGTTATAACCGTGTTGTCATTTTCGAGCAACTCTTTCGCCAATTGTAACCCGATCCCGCGGTTGGAACCGGTCACGCACACGGTCACGTTCGTCAGCGCGTCCCCTGGCGCGTATTTATTATTGTTACTACTACTACTCATCGCGGCAGCAGCAGCTGCTTTTGTTGTTCTTATTCTTGTTGTTGTTGTTCTTCTTCTCGTTGTCTTTGCACCGACGATGTCTCCGATGACGATGCGTTGCGTCCCGAATCCCTTCCTCCTCGTCGTCGTCGCAGTATTGAAATTGAGAGAACTTCTTTTCCCAAAACCACCAAAACCAAAACTCCTCTTAATGAAGGCGCTGCTTTTCAAAGAAGAAAAGGAAGACAAAGAAGCCGCTTTCGTCGTCAAAGTCGTCGCCTGGCGCATATCTTTTTGTGCGTCTTCTCAGCCTTTTACGCAATCCGAAGGACAAAAAAACGTTTAGGGTGTCCAAACCTAACAAAATAGAGACGTTTGTGGTCCGATTTTTATCTCTTTCGTCGGTACTTTCTTGACGCTTGGGAGGAAAAGAGCAGCGAAGAGAGGAGATTGAGATCTCTTTGATCTCTCTCTCTCTTTCTCTCTTTCTTTCTCTCGCGGAGGATGGAAAGGCACAACAACAACGAATCAGCTGCACCCAGAGTATTATTACTACTGCTACTGCTTTCCTCTTCGTCCACTTCTTCGCCGTGTTTTCCACTTGTTTCACGCATCAAAACACGTAACGCTCGTGATCTCTACGATCTCCGCTAGGGTAAGATCTCGACGATTATTCTATTCCATTTCGAAGACTGACGAACAACTCTCTCATAATATCACGCAGGGTAGAACACCAGATATATTATCACGCGCATGTACGCTCGCTTCATTCTTATACGAGAGAGATCTATTCGTACCCAAAAAGAGAAGAAGTTAAAGGAAGGAAGAATTGCCCGCGTTTTCTATCGATTTCGTGAAAAACGACTGTACCCGCAGAAGTACGCGCTCGAATGAAAACGAATGAAAATGAATCCAGAAGAAATCCGAAAAAGATGTTTACGCGCGCGCAAGAAGACAAATATACGACGATTATTATTACGTACACGACGAGACGATACGCGCTGTATTCGCCACGCGCGGCTTCGATACGCGACATCCCCCCGATGAGATTTTCCAGATGAACCATTCCCTGCCTGCATCGACAACAACAACAGTACGCTTGTACGCTTTGACGCATTTACACACGCACACGCCCTATTACGCTATTAGAAATAGAAGTGAGATGTTTGATTTATCACGTTCGTTCTTAGCACAGATTGCAGCGGAGCAGAAAAAGGTTTGGTTTCTGTACGGATTTTCAGTTATGTTTATAGGAGGAATATATCGTATTAAAAGGAATTGGAAGGACACAACGACCAAAAACGGAAGCTTTATTATCTATTGATTACATGGAGGAAAAGTGAGAATTACACATTCAAACTGTATTTGTTTTCTACAGCAGCAGGAAGGATAAAAAGCTCTCTTACGGAGGATTCAAAATATACATACAGGAACGCAAGGACAGGCGCCAAAAGCTGGACACAGGAATTTTTTTACCCCAGAGTAACGTCGTAACTCGATCGTCAACTGACACAACACAAATCTTTACAGGTGGAGCAGCAATCTCATCATCAGAAAACGAGAAGATTCCGGATAAAGATACGTTCTATGCGCTTTACATTGTCTTTTATATCCGTTTGCCCACTCAACGAATTATTATGTTCGATCGTCGTCGACAATCGCTCTGCAGATTTTCCGTTCTCAAAAATTGGATGCTATTATATAGAATATTTTACACACTTGGTTTGCATTATTGGTTTTTTCTTTGTTTGATTTCGTTCAATGCCCATGGGATTAGAAAAGTACACGACAACAACAACACACATAGATACGCCTCACAGGAAACAACAACACACGTTATTATTACGCTTTATGCGCTTGATTTATAGTATTAGTACTATCGGGTATTGCTTTAGAATTTTATCTTGGATGAAGTGGTGTTTAGTAAAGGTTTCAAAACAACAAATGATGGTTGGAATAAAGAGAGAAAGAAATAATGTTGTGGGGTGAATTAACAACAGACCGTGAGGATGGGTATCCACGGAAGTATTATGAATTGACAATCGGTAAAAGCTTGACGTTTTACGTCTCATTTTATGGTTTTTTAGGAACAATACACAACGCAAGACAAAAAGAAGCGAGAAAAAGAGGGAGGAAAAAAGAAAAGAGGAGACTCTGGAAAGGAGAAAAGAGAAGATTATCGAAATTATCGTATGCGACAACGCTGCGCTCGTAAGTTCTGTTTTTGACAAAAAGATCCCGCTTGACAACGCCCGATGACAATCACTCGCGATTCGAGGGCAAACATTTCATCACCGTTCTCGTAGATTTACGCTCGTAGTAGTTGTCCCAGTGACAATCACTCGCGATTCGAGGGAGTTCCTGACAAAAAACTTTACAAAATGTCCCCGATGACGACTTGCGAAATGCAGTCAGAGGGGCTTTCTACATCTGAAATGGTTGCGACGGGAAAAATTTCCTTCGTCGCTGAGTTTCGAGTACTCATCGGATGCCAAAATACAAACACTACGTACAACGTATAAAATAACACGACATTTATTTCTACTAGGTGCTAGACTATTTTATCACTACTACTTCTACGCCTGTATCATCTTCTGTCCTTCTTCTCCGTCACCGCCGCCGTCGTCGCCTTCTTCTTCTTCTTCTTCTTGTTCGACTTCGTTTAAGAATCCAATCGCCGCGAGCGGCAACAGCGTGGTGAAATTACATATGGCGACCAACTCGAACAAGTTGTCGAAATTATCAGCGGTAACGCCTAGCTTTTCAGTCAAACCAGCGCCGAGAAATTGCGAGGTTACGCCACCAAAGTTGAACAACGACATCAACGATGCAAATAAAGTCGCTTCGACGCCTTTCGGACAGATTTTCGCGGCTAAAACCAAAACCGGCAAAAACGAAATCTCGCCGAGCACGGTCAAGACGGCGCTGTCCGTTAACGCAAAGAGCTCGTCGCTAATCCCAAGCTCGCGGTTATACCCCGAGACCAGCAAAAGTTGCGTCGATCCCAGCGCCGTCGCTAAAATCGCAGAGTACGTAAACATCTTCTTTAATGGCACGTATTTGAAGTAGGCGTTGTACAACCCGACGCCGCCTAAAGCCGCTAACGAACGCGCGAAGGAGACTCGGCCTAAAAACTCCGGGCTGAAGTGTAACTCGTTCGTCGAAAAGTAAAACATGGCCGATCCAGGGGACGGCGTCGCTTGCCATAAATACATGAACAACGCCGGTCCCCATATTTGTTTCTGTTTCACCACAGACCATAACGTTGAAAGCGTTTCCTTCCCAGCTTCAACCACGCTTCCGTTCTTCTCTTCCTCTCTCTCACCACCCGAGACGACGACGTTCGCAACCATCTCACTACTCGTCGAAAAATCCTTTCTCTCTTCCTTGACCAAAAATGCCGCACCGGCAATCAGCAGTGGAAATACCGCCGTGCACGCAAACACGAACGCGCTTCCTTTCTCCTCCACCAACTCGCCGCTAAAATAGCTACTCGCTATGCCGCCAAACGCAACCATTCCCCAACACAAACTTTGCAACGACCCAGTCGTTGAATTATCCTCTGACTCTCTCGCTCTCTCCACGACGATCGAATCAATCAATACGTCCGAAAAAGCAATGCTCAAAGACCCGACTGCGAATAGAAAACTAGCCGTCCATCGATTATCTACCACCGAAACGCCTTGACTCAACGTCGACCACGCGACGCATCCGACGACGCCCATCAAACACAAATACGATTTCCGTTTATACCCAAACAAAGGCACGGTATCCGAAATAAACCCCCACAAAGGTTTCACCAGCCACGGTAAAGACGATATGCTCATCACCACCGCCGCTTCCGCCGGCGACAAGTGTAACTCGTCCTTCAAGAAAAAACTCTTCGCCAACGAGGCGAGACCGATGACGCCTTGGACGAAATACACGAGAGCGATGGCGGAGGTTTCCGGAGTCATCGGAACCCCGAACAGAGTTTTTACGGTGACTTCTTTGTCGTCGTCGTCGTCTGAATCATCGTCATCGCGAGAAGAAGAAGAAGAAGAAGAAGAAGAAGAAGAAGAAGAGAGCAGTTCTTCCTTCACCGCTTTTAAAAGTTGTTTTGCTCGTCGTCTTCGCGTTTCGTTGACGAAGAGTGAAACATCATCATCCGATCTTTTCGACGACGCCTTCGCGCGAAGAAGGACAAAACAAAACAAAGCTTTCCTCCTCCTCCTCCGTAGGGTGGTGGTGGTCGTCGTCCTCCTCCTCGAAAAAGTTCTCCTCCTCGTCGTCGAACTCGAAATCGAATGGAAGCACCCTCTCACACCTCCTCCTCTTAGTATTTCAGTCGTCGTCGTCATCATCATCGCTCGACCACCCCGAATGGCACAAAGAAAACTTTTCAGAGAGTTAAGTGTTTTGTTCAAAACTAGGAGTATCAACAGAACTTAACGTTCCAACACATCCTTCTTTAAATCGGACTAATAAAACGATGCTCTCGCGTTTTCAAAGCGGAAGAGCGTTTGTTTCCTGTGTACTAAAAGATATATACCTTGTGAGAAATTTGGAGCATTTGAGGGGCGTACGTTTGATGTTTGAGAAAAAAAACTCAAAAAGGGCTCGTGTGAAAAAAAAAGAGAGGAAAAAGACGAGTGTGTTTTTTTGCTTGTTTTCTCCCTCGCAAAAAAAAAATTTGTTTCACTCACACAAAACACACAGACATCAAATATCAAATTCCTCATCATCATTCATTCGTCGCACGCGAAAGAAAACACACACATATATATATTTATTATTATCATATTTAAATGAGTTTCGTGGTGCACAAATCGGTGTTACCACCCACCGGCGCGGACGCGTGCGTGTCGTGCTTTTTCACCCCCCATTCGAATTCTAATAATAACAACGACTTTAAGGAGGCGTTTGAAAATGATGAAAATGATGAAAACGATGATGAAAATGTCATCGTCGCCAGTGGCAACCGTTTGACGATCTACTCGGTGAAGAGACGACGACGAAAAGAAAGAGGGGAAGAATGCGACGACGAGGAAGAAAAAGAGGATTTAAACGAGGACGAGGAAATTGTCCAAATTCGATTAGAAGTGATTTCCGAATTCGACGTCAACGGGACGATATCGGATTTGTGCGTGTTGAAACATCCGAAGCGATTTTTGATGGAGACCAATACTACTACGAATAATAACAATACTAACGTTTCGTCGAAAAAAGGAACAAAGACGCGGTATTTAGATGGCCTTTTAATAACTATTCGCGAGTCGAAAGCGGTGTGCGTGTGTTGGGACCCGGAGACGAGGAAATGCGTCTCGACCAGCTTACATTTTTGGGAGGACTTCGCCGGCAACGAAGGGAGCAGCGCGGCGACGACGAGCATAGACGGAACGAGTTCCGGGTTGAGGATTGGAAACGTGCCTATTATTGGGAGAGCAGATCCAGAGGGTAGATGCGCGGCGGTGTTGCTACGGAACGAGGAGAAGGCGAAAGTGAAGATTATGCCGGCGAGCGAAACTTCGACGAGTAGTAATTATATCAAAGAGAGTAGTAACGGTAGTAAGAAAATGACGACGAAGAAAGAGGGAGAAGGTACGGTATACGTACCGGCAACGATGGGAAGCTCGTTCGACTTAGACGTGAGGAAAATATTAGGCCCATCGGCGGCGTTTGTTCGCGATTGCTGTTTCTTACACGGATACGGCGAACCGGTGTTGATGATTTTATACGAATCGAATCCTCCGACGTGGAGCGGTAGATTGTCGTTAAGAATGGACACGTGCAAGTTAGTCGCGGTATCAATCGATTGCACGAAGAAGAAATACACAATCGTGTGGACGAGAGAGAAGTTGCCGTCGGCGGCGTATTCGTTATTCCCGGTGCCGAACCCGCTCGGCGGCGTCCTCGTGCTCTCCTCCGGTCACATTTTATACGAGTCGCAATCCTCCTCGGCGACGTATATTAGCGATTTCTTAGGCAAAGGAGGACCGCAAGAAGGAAACTTCGCGGAGGAAATTGCGCGGAACAACGGCGTTGAAGGTCAAGCCGCGCATGCGAATCCAGTACCTCACGTGAACTCAAACAAAAACGTGTCGAGTTACGAGACGACGCAGAACGAATTCCAAGTGCAACTCGACGCGGCGAAGATTGAAATGATCAGGGAGAACGTGGCGATTATCAGTTCAAAGACCGGTCAATTGATAACGGTTATTTTAGAAACCGTGGGTGGTGCTGCCTCGGTAGGAAGTAAAGTTGGTCGCAGGTGTAGACGCATACGCGTGCTAAAATCCGGGAACGCCGTTTTAAGTTCCGGCTTGGCGGCGGTTGGTAAAGATCTACTCTTCATCGGCTCGCGCGTCGGCGATTCGCTTTTAATCGGGTACGAACGAAAAGAGAAAGGAAAGATTGGAGATTTGAAAATGTTGCCGGCGAAGGAGAAACAGGGAACCGAAGAAGAAGAAGAAGAAGAAGAAGAAGAAGAAGAAGAAGAAGATCCGTACGCGGACCCGGAAGAAAACGCGAGGAAGCGCAAAGCGTCGAAAGGTAAAGGCGGTGTTACGAAAATTGCTAAGAAGATGTCACCTCCACCCGCACCAGAACCAGCGACAGAGGAAGAGAAGGAAAAGAACGAAGACGAAGAGTTAGAAGCACTGCTGTACGGTACATCCGTAGAGGCTGCCGGCGGTGTCGGTTTGAACGAGTACGAAAGAGCAAATAAATCGACGACGACGACAGCCGGAGGCGAGTCGAAAACGTTCGCGTCTTACGTCGACCGCGACGACACGTTTGAATACAAGTTTTCCGTGAAAGATTCTTTGCTTTGCATCTCACCTGTTGTTGATTTAACTGTTGGTGCGAGCGCTCCAGTCGGAACGGACCTCGACCCGCGGACGGAACTCGTCGCGGCTTGCGGCCACGGTAAGAACGGCGCGTTAGCGATTTTAACCAGAGGCATCACCCCGGAGCTCGTCACCGAGGTCGAGTCTGGCGCTTTGCCTGGATTGCGAGCATGTTGGGCGACTCGGACCGAGGATGATAACGATGGCACCGTTCGACCGAAACGCAAAGACGAACTGTTTGACGAACACTTAATCTTGTCCTTATCTTCGACGAAAACGACGATGGTTTTAGAAACCGGAGAGGAGTTGAGAGAAGTTTCCAAGGAGGTTGATTTCATCGTCGACGAAGAGACGCTGGCGTGTGAGAGAATATTCAACGGAAGAGCGATCGCCCAAGTGACAAAAACGAAGATCAGGTTCACGAGGAAAGGGAAGAAGTTCGCGGTGGACGATATCGATTTAGCGTTTTTAAAAGGCGGCGAGGGGGCGCAGATAACTTTAGCGATTATTCAAAACGACGCGATTGCGTTGAGACTTTCGGATGGGTCGATCAGAATTATTCTTGGAGACTCGAAGACGAATACGTTTACACTACTAGAGAAGGTTGGGGAGTTGTTCGCATCCGACAATCACTCGAACACGGGGAGCGACGTGACGGCGTTTACATTGTACGACGATTCAGTAGCTTGCACGGACTCTTTCGGTGGTGGTGGTGGTGGTTTGAACAGAGCACCCGGTTGGCTCGAGCGAACCGCTTGTGGTGATCGCGAGGAAAAAGATGAGAGCAAGGAAAATAACAACGTCGTCTTTGCGACCATCTCTAGAGACGGTACTCTCGCTTTATACAGTCTTCCGTCTTTGAAGAAGCTTTGGTCCTCAGGCGGCGTCTCGGATGGTCGCGAAATACTCGCACCGAATTCTACCGGCATCGACAGCATTGATTTCAACGACGAGTGCGAAGTTGAAAAGTACACCGTCTCGGACATTCGACTCGACGCTTTCGCCAACGCGGCGTACGAACGACCACTTTTGACGTGTTTCCGCGCCGACGGCTCAGTCTTGGCGTACCAAGCGTTCAAGTCGCCTTCATCGAACGAACTCCGCTTCGCTCGCGTACCGATTGAAATCGAAACTGCAGGGAGTGAACTCACGAATAACGACGTTTCCGTCCAAGGTGGCTCGCGTTTGACAAGAATTGAAAACATCGGCGACGGAAGAGGTATCGCCGGCGTCTTCGTTTCCGGTTTGAATCCGATCTGGTTAATCGTGCGCAGAGGACGAGTTCTCGCGTTACCAACCCGAGGTGAAGGCGGCGCGCGAATCGCGTTTGCACCCTTCCACAACGTTAACTGTCCCAAAGGTTTCATCTTAGCCACGAACGAAGGTGGGATCCGCGTTTGTCGTCTTCCAGGTAAAATGCACATCGAAGCTCAGTGGCCGGTGCGTAAACTCGCGCTTCGATGTACGCCGCGGGCGATTACATACATGAACGATTTCAAGTTGTACGCCTTGGTGACTTCCGCGTCAGTCCCGTGGAAAGATTTCGAGATCGACGAAACAGACTCGCACGCGAGAGCGTTGTATCGATTTCGCAAGGAAAAAGCAAAGTCGGAAGGCAACGTTGTGCAACAATTCGCCATCCGTTTGTTAGTCCCGGGCACGCTCGAGACGGCGTGGCAGAAAGCAGTCGAACCTGGTGAACATATTTTGTGCGTGAAGAACGTACAAATTCGCGATCAATCTACGGGCGCGCTACTCTCTATGCTTGCTATTGGTACCGCCATGCCTGGTGGCGAAGATACTCCCTGTCGAGGACGAATCTTACTCTTTGCAATCATGTGGGAACGCGCTCGCGACGGCGGCGTTCGGTGGAGAGGCGAACTAAAATGCGAAAAACCATCAAAAATGGCCTGCTCGGCGATTGAATCCGTCGATGGAACGTTCATGGTTGCAATAGGAACAAAATTAACCGCGCACTCGTGGGATGGGAAACACTTAAATCCGATCGCGTTTTACGATACGCCGTTATATACGACCACCTTGTGTTGCGTCAAGAACTTCCTCTTGTGCGGCGACTTGCACAAATCTATCCGCTTCGTTCGATGGAAAGATTCTCAGGGCGAGAAGACCTTATCGCAGCTCGGGAAAGATTACGAAGTTCTCGACTGCATAGCCTCTGAGTTCATGATTGACGGTGGAACCTTATCCTTATTAGCCGCGGACGCCAACGGCAACGCGCACGTTTTTCAATACGCGCCGAAACTCGCCGAATCGTGGAAAGGCGACAAGCTTTTACCGAAATCGGCCTACCACGCGGGTAGTTTAATCCGCAAAATGGTTCGCTTTCAAATCGGTGTCGGGGAACAAAAACAAAACAGACACGCGGTTTTCTTCGGGAGCTCCGACGGTGGCTTAGGCATCTTCTCCCCCGTAGACGAACACACCTTCTTGAACTTGGAAAAGCTCCAAGACGCCATGCGTTCCAACATCGTCGCCTCTTCCAACTCCATCAACCCGCTCGGGTTGAACTCGAAGACCTACCGAGCGTTGAAATCTTCCGAAGGTTCCGTCGCGAGACAAACTCCGCCGAGAACGATCGTCGACGGTGGTTTGCTCTCCAAGTTTGAGCACTCGTTGTCGATAACGGCGCAAACGAGAGTGGCGGCTAAAGCCGGCTTAACTCGAGATCAAGCCTTATCCTTAGCGCGAACGATCATAGCCGAACAATCGTTCATGTAATATAGAATATATATAACTCTCTCTGGTTATTTGTTTTACTACTACTAGGTGGTAACAAACAATAGTATCTGTGTTTTGTATGCGCTCTCTTTTTATTCTGCGGGATTGTTTCGTGGTGGTTTCTGCGAACAGATAATTCTCACGTACTATTTTTGGGGCTGTCAATTCCAGTCACACACAGCAAAGATATTTCCGAAGCGTTTCCTCATTAAAAATACACTTTGTAACACACGTCCAGTCGTCGTTTTGCGAAGTATCATTGCATCTGTTTACCGAATCGATCGAGTAAACGAACATCTATTCACAGCTTTCACTTTAAAGCTTTCACTTTTACACGCGTTCAAGCCACAAGCGCTTTATTGAGAGAATCATCAACCTCTCTGTTGTTTTTTGCCATACGCCGCAAAAACAAAAATCTCATCCACGGGAACATCAATCGCGAGAAGTACTACTCGTCGCGAACATACACACGGGAAATAAACTCAGTTATTGATTGAAGTGATACTTGTTTTACGCTTTAATCGCGCGTTTTGATTCATTACCTTGATTCATTGCATTTTATACTTGGTGATACATTTATAGAGACCACATTTACGGAAAAGAACCTCCGACAGACAAAACTCATTTTCAGTTTTATATTAAGAAGAAGAAGATTTATTAAGATGGAACTCGACGGTGGAAGCGATAGCGACAATAGCGATAATATATACGGTAAAACTAATTTCGTGGAAGAAAACTGCTCGTTTAACTTTGTCTCGGACATCCGATTTTGGGGAAGTTCAAGCCGAGCGGAAGGATTGAAACAATTTTTCGACGTGTTGACTGTGCGACGAAAGTGCGCCTGACATTCTTTACCTTTTTTGAATAAAAGAAGGAGTGAGCACATCGTCATCCTTCGTTAGAGAGCAGCAGCAGAAGCGTAAGAAACGCTAAGAGCCGCCGCTTACTGATTACGCCCGCGCGTCTGTGTGTGCGTATCATATTTTGTTGAGAAATACAAAGAAAACTTTTCAAGAATGCAGAGCGAACTTTACCCGTCGCCGCACTTTGAAGGGGTCGAGAAGCGCATCGAAATCAATTTTCGCGTTGCCGCTGACGACAACAAAAGTACTGGTGGAATTATTCCAGTCGCAGGTGGTCTTCGCTGCTTATCGCGCGCCGCGCTCGACGTGTGCATGACCGCCGCCGAATGCGAGATTGTTTCCGTACGATCGAACGAAAAGTTTGACGCGTACGTCTTGAGCGAATCGTCTTTGTTCGTCTTTGCGGACAAGATTGTGCTGAAGACGTGTGGGACGACCAAATTGCTCTCGGCTGTGGATCCTATTTTGGAACGCGCGGCTTCGATCGAACGTTTGAAATTGGTTCCGTCCTCGGTGAGATTTACGCGCTCCACGTATTTGTTTCCGGAAGAGCAGCGCGAGCACCACGTTTCTTTTACGGACGAGTGCGAATTTCTCGAGGGCAGGTTTGGCCACTTGGGGTCAAACTCGAGCTACGTCATGGGTTCAAACTTTGACGACGCGCAGTGGCACGTCTACGTCGCCGGAGATTTCGTCGAAGAAACGAAATCTGAGGCTTCGTTATCGGTGGAATGTTGCATGACCTCTTTGCACCGAGAGCACTCGCAACACTTCTTCCGCGAGAATTCACAAGAGGAAGGTCTAACGGCCGTTCCTTTCGTGAGTTCCGAGAAGACAACGCACGACTCTGGTATTCAAAGTATCTTTGAATCGTTTTCGATCGACGATTACGTCTTTGAACCGTGCGGGTACTCCATGAACGGCTTGAACGAAGAATATTCCGGCGAATACTCTACTATTCACATCACCCCGGAAGACGGATTCAGTTACGCCTCCGTGGAGCATTCTAACGTCGATTTGAACGCGAACAGTGCCTTCTCCGTGTCAAACTTTGTCGAGAAGTGCGCGAACGTGTTCCAACCGGGCAAGATGACTTTCGCGGTGACTTGCCACGGCGGCCGGGAAACGACCAACGCGTTCTTTTCTTCCTTGACGAGTACGAACAAGGATTTGTTTTGCGTGGGAGAAACGTACTCGAGACCGTCCATGTGCTTTCAGCAGTTGCCGAAGGACCAAGGCTTTGTCGCGTATTTGACGTTTGTCAAGACTTGCGACGAGGAAGTTCCTGGCCGTGATAAAGGACTCAACATCGGCAGCGTCGTCGTTTCGGAATCCGTTAACGTTGGTAAAAAAGTTGCCTACGATCCTCGCAGCGAAACGCCAATGTGCATTTTAGACGCCGCCATGAGTTCAGGCGACTCCTCTGAAACCGACGATTCTTTGAGAGACTCGTCCACGGATGAGTTTGTGTCGTACGACCAACACGACGAACTCGCCGGACAACTTTTACAACGACAACAAAGATCGTCGTTCGTTTAAACAACGCGATGATGATGATGCATCATACGTCTTCGCGAATGTGAAAGAGAGAGAGAAAGAGAGAGAGAGAGAGACTAAAATCAATCCTACAAGCGATTGTATTAAATCCAACGAAAGTAATTACTGTCTCCTAGTTTTTTATCAAAAGTGTGTGTTTTTATTATTAATTGAATTATAACCGAAAACTTCTCGAAATTTGAACACCCTAAACACTTCTCAAGAAAAGAAAGGGCGCGTCTCAGGGGAAAATTTCTCTTCAGAATTGGAATTTACACCAGACTCTCCGACTCTCTCTTCGCGCGCGCGCAAATCATTATTCCACACGTATTGTTGAATACCTCTCTCGTACAGACGAAAACAGAGCAGCGAAAGAAAGGAGCTTTTTTTGAGTACTACTACTCATAATAATGGTGCTTGTAGTAAAAAACGACATGGAATCCCAGTCGCTGTTGAACGACCAAAATCACCACGCGGCAAATGACATTACGGAAGGAAACAAAAAGAAATCCACGCGAGGCTTCGTGAACTCGTTCCTCCACCAATCTCGCATCGCGACGAGCGGGTTCGTCATGTTTGCCATCTTATCCTCCTTGATTCTCGTCAGTTTCAACCAAGGGTACGGGTCTGTCAAAACGGACGGAGAAAGCATTTTGGCCGCCTTGGGGAAGAAGAAATCTTCATCTGGTTTAGGCCACAAATCGCACTCGCATACCAACGCGCACGTCATCGACGTCCCGTTCGCGGACGACAGCGACAAGCACAACAACAAAGCATCGCACAACAAGAAAAACGGTGCATCATCGAAAAAGAAAAAACAAGAGGAAAACTGCGACCCAGCCGAGGCGGATATGGCGAAAGGTATCTTCGCGTACCCGGATCCGGCGTGTATGAACGGCGAAACCGCCGGGTGTTCGGGAGATCCAACCAGCGGGAACCCGAGCACGTGCCGCTTTTGCAACACGTTGATGGCGCAAGTGAAAACGCCGACCTGGGCGACGTGTCCGCAATCTGTCTGTAAGAAGCACGGGGTCATGGGGTGCGAAGGAGACTCGGTCGAGGACTTGGAGTGGAAGTCGTACGTGGACGATATTCGCAAACACAACGCGCGCGTGGAACAAATTGGCATCACGAGCGCGTGCGAAGGGACGCCAGCCGATCGAGAGTTGGGGAGGTTCATGTTCCACGACGGTAAGTGTGGAGAGAAGTTGTTACCGGCGTGCGACGGAAACCAAGTGACGCAATGCCGATTTTGCTCGGCGGCGAAGAAAGCGAGCGCGGCGAGCATGACGTGGCCGACGTGCCCGGACGTGGTCTGCGCCAGATGGGGTATCAAAATGGATCACTGCGAAATGCCGCTGGCGATGTACCAGTTGCCGACGAAAAGAACGGAAAAGAATAGAAAGACGAACGAGTTCCCGGAACCGAGGGTGGACAACGTGAAAACGGAAAAGCTGCACAAAAAGACTTGGAAAGACGCCGAGGATTTGATCAGCAGCGAAGACGCGAACTCGTCGAACCGAGATCACATGCCGAGACCGTGGCGCATGGGAGACGATTACGCCGACATGCAACGCGTGGCGAAGAACTTCATCACGAAGAATTAATAATGAATAAAAAAAAACAAATCACTCGTCAAAACTTTGTATTTAAAGCTAAACTAAGTAGTACCTGTGTTGTACTTCTCCTTCTTTAATTTCTTCTTTGATCAAGCAAAGAGCGGGTTGTTGATGACCAAGTTAGCCACGATTTCCGGTTTCTTTTCGCCAAATTTACCAGTTAAAACGACCAAAACTTGGTCCGCGGGCCTGATGCGCATAGGGAGCGCGCCGACGGCATCCTTCGAGATTATTTTTTCCGTCGAATCACTACTTAGCGCCATCAAAACGCGTTCTTCTTCCAATCTCGTGAGATTTAAAAACGCACCACTCAGTCCTCTCGCTTTTTTGAGCAACTTTGTTCGCTCAATCCACGAGACGCTGTTTTGTTTACCTTCTTCTTCGTTTTCCGTTTCGTCTTCGTCGGCGTGCTTGTCTTTCTCGCTACCATTTTCTCCAAGTTCGATCAACTTTTGCGCCGCTTCGTTTGCGGATTCAGACGACGCTTCAAACTCGATCGATACCATAGTCGGATTAGGCGTCCCTGCGGATTGTTTTGTCGTCAAGTGACGCTTATTTCCGATTTCAACCTTCACTTCAAAACCAAACTCTGGTAAAAAACACGCTAAATGTTTCCTTCCGACGATGCGCGCGATAGCCAGCGTAACCGTTGGGTTCCTCGCGAGATGGTAACAAAAATACACGAACGAGTGTTCGTCTTGCGCGACCTTTGCAGATGCCTTCTTTATATTGCACTGAGTCGCAATTTGAATGCACGAAGATGTCGATGTGGGAAGTAAATAGTCCACCAACTTGTTGCTCTTCTTGACGACGACATCATCCGAAGACTTCTTCTTCGAAAAGAAAGACATCATCTTATTTTTCTGCTTCTTCTTATTCTTCTCTTGTTCTTCCACGACTAAACTCGCACGGAGTAAACGGTGAACGAGAATATCCGGATACCTTCGAATCGGTGACGTGAAGTGCGTGTACCTGTCGAACGCTAACGCGTAGTGGCGCCAACTTTCTTCCTCCGGGAGTTGTCCCGTGCAAAAATATTGCGCCAACTGCATCGGCTTCGTCGCTAATAAGTTGATGATTTCGTAAATGGCGTTGACACCACCATTATTCATCGTTTCATCTGTTCTTCTCACGGTCTCGCGTAAGCGCTCTAAGCTTCGATGTAAAGCTCCACTCGTGCTGCAATCGAAATCGTTCAATCCGTTCGCTTGCGCAAACTCGCGCAGCTCGAACATTTTCTTTTCGTTCGGCGGCGGATGTAAACGCAACAAAGCGACGTTCGGGAAATAGTCCGCGATTCGTTTCGCCACGCGTCTATTCGCGAGCAACATTAAATCTTCAATCACTCGATTCGATTCGCGAAGTTCGTATTGAAACGCGCGTTTCGGTAACTTGGTCTCTTGATCGATTTCAAAACCAATTTTCGCTTGATCTAAACGGACCGAGCCGTTCTCGACTCGGTTTTCGCGCAACGTTTTCGCCACAGATCGAAGTAAACGCACGGACTTTACAACTTCAAGGAGAACGTTGTCTTTTGAGGATTGTTCTATTTTTCCTTCTCCGCTGACCTTCTCCTTTTCGACGTTCACAATCGCTTCGTCTGTCATGGATGCATCAAACGCGTCCAACATTCTTTGCGCGTCGCCGTAGGACAATTTCGCTCTGCTTCGCATGACGCTTCGTCCGAACCATTCCTCCAAGATTTTGCCATCAGATTCTCGAATGATCCACTCGCAGGACATCGCGTACCTATCCACGCCTGGATTTAAAGAACACGCGATTTCGCTCAACAGTCTCGGTAACATAGGCACGACTCTATCGCACAAATAATTCGACGTCGCTCGAATCAAAGCTTCTTCGTCCAACGCCGTGTTTGGTTGCACGAAATGCGAGACATCCGCGATGTGTACGCAGACACGAACGGTATTTTTATCGATTCTCGTGGCGAATAAAGAATCGTCCAAATCGCGCGCAGTTTCTGGATCTATCGTGCAAGTGCCTATGTCGCTCCTGAAATCTTTCCTCGCGGGTTCTTTTTCGTCTTCATTTTCTAACTCGATGCCGTTGTCGTCGTTCCACTCTTTCGGCAAACACGCGAGTACCTCGTCCGTAAACGGTTCGTCTTTGATGTCGTTCTCTAAGATTATTTTCGCGGTGTGCGTTTCGATGCTATCACTTGGACCGATGATGCGCTCAACCGAGCACGCGCGCGACAAAGCGCCTTTTGCGGTTCCATCCGTGTCTATCATGGACGCAAACACGATGACATTTTCAGGCACGTTTTCTAAATCTTTTAATTCGGAAAGCGAGGCGTCTATATCGCACGTCGGCATTCGCGAATCCGTCGGTTTTAATCGAAAGCTTTTCTTCGATTTATTTTTACTATTAGTATTACTATTCGTATTATTCCTTTTTTCATCTACGATGTAGCCAACTAACCTCGTCCGTTTTGGCGACGGCTCGATGATTTTCACCACCGTACCGATTGGTCGCAAGAGCTCGATTTCCTCAATCCCGTCGCCGTTGTTTTTGTTACTACCACTGCCGTTACTATTACTACTATTACTACTAAAAAACCGACACGCTCCCTCGTATGCTTTTTGCACCTCTTCCTCGGTTCCACGTACGCAACTTTTGTACAAGTTCTCGAACCGTTTCACGCTTTCTTCGCTCCCGCGAATCGAGCATTTTTCCATCATCTCGACTAACGAAGTCGTACCGCTCGTCGTACCGCGCCGCTGCTGTCTCCCACTCGTACTCCCAGGACGTCTCTCTCGTCTGTTCTTCGCTTCGCTCTTCTCTCGTAACTCCTGTCTTAACCACTCGATCGGTGATTCCAAGGTAAACAGAATCTTGTCCTGGTCCACCGCGAAAATTTTCTTCTTCTTTTTAACGTCTTCGTCTTGGTGGTCGTTGTTGTTGTCATGAAAGAGTCGAAATTTCACATCCACCGGTAAGAACGACACGGAGACGTACGCCTCGGATGGATCGTGAGGGTTCACTCGAAGCACACCTTCGAATAATGATCTCAACGATGATTTCATCGACGCGTCGTCGTCGTTATTCTTGGCGGTAAGAAGAGCATCGTCATCGTCATCTTCTTTTCCCATCACATTCATCATTTCACAGAAGAATATCCAAATCAGAAGAAGAAGAAAAAGAAGCGCATTTCTTTTCTCCCAGTCGGTTTCTCTCGAGCCTTCGTTTTTTCGAAAGAGAATTTTAAAGAGTAAAGAGATATATATGTAGCGTTGTTGTTCTTTTTGACTTTTTCTCTTTCGTCTTCTTCTTCTTCTTCTGAAGAGAGAGAGAGAGATGAAGAAGCGCTTTTCTTATTAATATTATTATTCCTCTTTTAACGAGAAAGAAAGAAAGAACGAAAGAAAGAAAAGAGAAGAATTTTTTTTACGTGTTGCCCTTTTCCTTTTTTTTCCCGCCAAAATTGTTTTTTCAGTCAGTGCAAACTCTTTTCTCTCTTCTTTTTCACACAACAACGAGACAAAGAAGCACTGAAAAGAAACACAACAAAAACGACAGAGAACAACAAACAACGAAAAGAACAACCACACTCTGAACATTAACTTAACAAAAACTACTTCTCACGCACTACTCTACTCACACGCATCATCAAACGGCAAAAGCGGTGTAAATAGAGAGAGAAATGAGGCGCGCTGCTGCTAAAGCAGCGGCAAAAACAGCGGCTTTATCAGCTGTATCGGTGTATCGTTTGGCGGCAGATGTCTCGACATCATCCTCCTCTGTCGTCGTCGGGAGGAGGATCTTCTGTCGTCAAAGAACAGCATCATCGACGGCGCGACAAAGCAGACGACATCATCTTTTTGCTGCTTCGGCGATGGTCGGGGATGATGATCGTGATACTAGTAACAGCAACAGAGGAGGATTTGCGAGCAGTTCTTCTTCTTCGAAGGATGCCTCCTCGGCGCTCGTTCGTCGGTTTATGCGCGAAAGTTGTTCATTTTCATCATCATCATCTTCCAGGAACGACACGCTGTTTGATGAGAGACGAAAGAGGTACTACAGTTCTTCTTCTTCATCATCATCATCAACCGCATCATCATCGTCGTTATCATCATCAACAGCAACAGCAACAGCAATCAAAACTATCATCGACGACGAGAACAACGCGGTAATAACGAAGAAGACAAAGAAAAAAGAAGGACAACAAAAAACAGATTCTGAAATCGATTTGAAAATCCTGAAAACGTTAGGCAGTCACTTATGGCCGGCGGATTCCGTGGAGAACAAGGCGAGAGTGGTCACCGCGGTGTCCTTTTTAGTCCTTTCAAAGTTAGCCAACGTTTCGGTACCGTTTATGTTTAAACACGCGATCGATGGGTTAGCGGCTTCGACGAGCGCGGACGGCGCGATTACCGGAGCGACTGCGCTTTCGACGATAGATTTAGCCGCTATTGGTCTCGGGACGCCGGCGACGATGTTGGTTGGGTATGGCGTCGCTCGAGCGACGGCGAGCTTAGCGAGCGAACTTCGGAACGCGACGTTTGCAAAAGTATCGCAAGGCGCGATTCGATCTTTAGCTAGAGACGTGTTCAAACACTTGCACGATTTAGATTTGACGTTTCACTTGAATCGACAAACGGGGGCGTTGAATCGAGCAATCGATCGAGGCCAACGCGGAATTTCGTTTTTATGCAACTCGATGGTCTTCAACGTGTTCCCGACGGCGTTGGAAATTGGTTTAGTTTCCGCGATTTTATATTCCAAATGCGGGCCCGAGTTTGCGTTGTTGTCGACGGGCACGATTGGTGCGTACACGGCGTTCACGTTTGGCGTGACGAAATGGAGAACAAAGTTCCGCAAAAAAATGAACGCGTTGGAAAACGAAGGCAACAACAAAGCAGTCGATTCTTTGTTAAACTACGAAACCGTGAAATATTTCAACAAGGAGAAACACGAGGTGAATAGATTCGACGAAAGTTTAAAAGGCGTGGAACAAGCCAACTTGAAGATTGCCACGAGTTTAGCCGGATTGAACTTTGGACAAAACGCTATTTTCTCAGCCGCGTTGTCCACGGCGATGTTATTAGCGGCGAGTAAAGTCACGACTGGAGAATTAACCGTCGGTGATTTAGTCATGGTAAACGGCTTACTCTTTCAACTCTCCGTCCCTTTGAACTTTTTAGGTACCGTATATCGTGAAGCGAAACAATCGATGGTGGATATGACGACGATGTTTAAATTATTAGAAGAGCAATCGCAAGTGCGAGAGGCGGTGAATGGTTTAGAGTTGCCGACGAGTAAAGAGGCGTTGGAGAAAGGATTTAGCGTAGAATTCAGAAACGTGTCGTTCGGATACGATCAAACTGGCGAAGAAAACGAGTTTGATACTATTAGTAGTGAGGGAGGTGCGGCGGAGGAGTCGTCGAGTTCGGCCCCGGGTAACAACAACGCGTTGATTGTGGACGATTTGAGTTTTAAAATTGAAGCCGGAAAATCCTTAGCCATCGTTGGCGCTTCCGGGAGTGGTAAATCGACCATTTTGCGCCTGTTGTATCGCTTATACGACGTGAACTATAACTGCGAACACAACAATCACGACAGCACGCAGTGCGGCGTATACATCGACGGTAAAAACGTGAAGGATTTGAAGCTCGATTCGCTTCGAGAAAACATCGCCATTGTCCCGCAAGATGTCGTGTTATTCAACGACACGTTGCGATACAACATCGCGTACGGTAAATCGCAAAGATTTGTTGATAGTGAGCACCAATCGCTTGGGGAAGAACTCGCGACGGATGCGGAAATTCGCGAAGTTGTTCGTCGCGCTCGACTCACGGAAACCGTCGCGAGTTTGCCGAAAGGTTTCAGCACTCAAGTCGGCGAACGAGGGTTGAAACTCTCCGGAGGCGAAAAGCAACGCGTCGCGATCGCGCGCGCGCTTCTTAAAAACAGTCCAATTGTACTTCTCGACGAAGCCACGTCCGCGTTAGACGCGTACACCGAACGCGAAATCGTCCGCGAGATTGACTTTCTAACCAAAGGCAAAACCACCGTCGTCGTCGCGCACAGATTATCCACCGCGCGACGATGCGATAACATCGCCGTCATTCACAACGGTAAAATTGTCGAATACGGTTCGCACGACGAGTTACTCTCCATCGAAAACGGTCGATACGCGAAATCTTGGGCACAGCAAACGCAAAAAAGGAGCGACGTTTTCGATTCAGACGACGATACTTCTTCAGGAGGGAACGAAGAACGACCACTCGCTCCAACTGCATCGGACGTAAACGACGAAAACGCAGTCAGAGAAGCAAAGCTGACGATGAACGACGACGACGACAAAGACAATAATAAAATCCACGACCCGAACACGCCTTTAGACGAGCTGTTGCGTCGGCACGCGCCAAAGAAGAGAGGTGGTGAAGTCAGCATCAGAGAAAGGCAGCAGAGAAAGTCCTCCGTTGTCATGGATAAGAAGAGATGTTGTTAATAGGAGCGCAGATAGAGTGTTGTTAGAGTTGTTCTTTCTTGATGCGTGTAAGAGAAAATGCATCACAAAATATATCCACATTTGCTGTTTGTGCTTATTTATTAGTAGTAGTATAAAAGATATATAATAATGTCACCCACCGCTTTTGCTGCGATATCATCCTCCCAAAAGCTATCTTCATCTTCATCGTCTGTTTTTTGTTCTCGTCATCTTCTCCGCCGACGGGGAAAGACTTCGTTGGAATCATCTTCATCCTCAAAATCATCTTCGTCGGTGAAGAAGAAGAAGCAGACGATGGACGTTTCTGCCGCGTCCTCGACTTCAACATTATTCGCGCTCGACTTTGACGGCGTCGTCTGCGACTCGGTCGGGGAATCCTCGCTATCCGCGTGGAAACACGGCGTTGAATTGTGGCCGGAGTTGTTCGAGTGCGAACGAGCGAATGAGAAAAAGGATGAAGTTTTAGATAAACTGCGAGCGGTACGACCAGTCGTGGAAACGGGATACGAGAACACGATTTTAGCGAGAGCGCTTCTGGAAAATCTCGACGGGTACGACGTGGAATCTATCTTGAAAGACTGGCCTATATTGAGCGAAACGCTGATGCAAAAATGGCAGTTAGATCGGAAAACGATGGTGTTGGAGTTTGGTAAAATACGAGACGATTGGATCCGAACGGATTTTAAATCTTGGTTGCAACCGAACGCGCTGTACGAAGACGTACCGGAAGCGTTGAGATTTTGCACGGAGAGAAGAGACGCAAAAGTAACGATTGTGACGACGAAACAAGCTCGGTTCGCGGACGCTATTTTGGTCGATATGGGTGGAGTGAAGATTCCCGAGGAGGATTTGATTAGCACGACGGTGAGCGGAGAACCGAAAGCGGACGTGTTGGTGCGGTTGGAGGAAACGTTTAACAAGGACGGCGCGTCGAGGATGATTTTCGTGGAAGATAAGTTATCGACTCTCATTAAAGTCGCAAACGATAAACGATTAAGCAAATGGGACTTGTTTTTCGTGGATTGGGGGTATAACACCGAAGACGAGCGACAAGTGGCGAAACACGATTACAGGATGAAGCTGATTGGTAAAGAGGAGTTTTGCGGCTTGCTGCGAGAAGGATAGAAAGAAAAAGAAAAAGAAGAGAAAGAGTTTTATGTATACACGTGTAACAAGAAAGATTATGACCATTATTGCGAATGAGATTTAAATTTATGGACAACCAACTCTGAAGATTTTACGCCGACGATCGTCCGGAGTCGTAAGAAGACCCTTCATCTCGCTTTCCTTCTTCGCGTTGTTTTAAAAGTTCTTCGCCTCGAAAATTTTCTTCAACCCGAGAGCGAACGCGCCGTATCTCCAGATCGCCGCGGGCACATAGAACGGAAACCCAGCAAACGCAGACGCGGCCGTATACGCGAGAGATGAATACAACATCATCCCCGGCGCTTGCCCCGGGTCCGCGTTCACGGCGTGCATCAACCCAAGCATAGCAACGAATACTGGAGTGTATTCACTTTCATTCAGTTGCGTTCCGTGTTCGCGAGCGTACGCCTCGTTGGTGTTGTTCACGAGTTCTGGAACGAGTTTCCAATCCGCCACGCTGTGTTTTGTGTGTGTGTGAGAGAGAGAGTGTGTGTGTGAGTGAGATGATGAACATGAAAATGAATTGGAATACAAATGTGTCCACCTCCAATTCAATGAATCAAAGGCGGCAGTAACGAAGAAGAGTTTAATAAGAAGAGACGCACGCGGAGACAGGTTTACCCAATTTTTTGTTCGTGTGAAGCACTCTCCATTTAATAGTCATCCACATTTTAGACGCCAAGTTTAAGGAGAGTAAGCCGACGCACGCGTCTTTGATCGAGAGGATTGGAAGCATTTTGTGTACTCGCTTATACGTAATATGAGAGAAGGCACCTCTTAATTATTGTGGAGAATTTTCGTTCAGCAGAAATATAAAATATTAGAACTATAGTACAACGCGGAGGAAACTTCTTCTTCTTCCATCATCACCTCGCGAAAAGGAGAGAGCGTGGTGGCATTTTTCACGACCACTTTTCATCCACTCGTCGTTCGCAAAATGTAGAGCAGCGATTATTATTATTATTATTATTATTATTTGCCTATTCGCCGCCGGCAGCCGAAGCCGAGTTTTTGCCGGATTGGCTCAGCGCTAACTTCTTGATCGAGCTGTTTTTCTTCATGTCGTAATAGAGTTCGTAATACGCGTCTCGGTTCCCACTCAATCGATTGAAGTTAACCATGTATATTCCGGGGACGATTTCGTATTTTTCGACGACGATTTGGACTGCGGAGGCGTTGTGTCGTAATCGAATAGGTTTCCCGGGCGTGGCTTTGACTTCGCATCCGGCTTTTTTAGCGGTAGAAACGACAGCTTTTTCGATTTCTGTGACGCTCGAGGACGAGATGAATCGAGTCGTGGAGTTGGAAACGTTGGAGTAGTCGTCGAACATGTGCGTGCAGTCGAACGTGGTTAAATTCATGAGTTCGAACGCGTTGATTTTCCGGATAACTTCTTGGCTCGAGCCTCGGTCGAAGTTGGACATCGTCGACTGTTGGCGTTGTAAAGAAGAGAATATGCCTCTCTTTCCTCCTCCTCCTCCTTTGGGAGACCCGGCGGTGGGATTTTGCGAATTCTCTCTCGAGAGCGTGTGATCGGTATCGTTGTCTTCGTCCCAGACGTCGTCGCCTTCGTTGCTAAAATCAGAAAAGTCCGACCCGTCGCTTTGGTTGTTCAATTCTCGTTCCACGACGGAATCGGAGACGCCTTTTTCCAAGGAAATATCCACCACCGACCGCGAACTGGTTTGTAACTTTTTAATCTTCACCGGTTTGAACCCGTTTTGTCGAAACCAGGATTTCTTGAAAATTTGCGGCCAAGTCGCTCGTTTCTTCGGGTCTTTGACCAAGATAATCTCGAGCACCTTGATGGCTTTTCTCGCGATAACTTCCGCGTTATAATACGGCTCAACTTTTTGCACTTGCGTTTGTAACTCGACAAAGTTCGCGCCGTAAAACGGACAATCTCCAGTTAACATGAAATACAAAATGCACCCGCACGACCAAATATCCGCGATTTTCCCATCGTATCCTTCCGCTTTCGCTTTCGTGTATTCATCCTCGAACGCTTTCACCTTTTTCAACCGTCTCGACCCCGCCATGACTTCCGGCGCCGCGTAATTCGGCGTCCCGCAAATAGTTCGTAAAGACCCATCCGTGTTTACTTTTTGCGCCGCTAAGCCGAAATCTCCGACTTTACACGTCTTCTTCTCGTGATCTAAGAATATATTCTCCGGTTTCAAGTCTCTGTGGAACACCCCTCTGGAGTGGCAAAACCTTACTCCTTGACAAATCTGTTGAAAATAGACTCGCGCGCAATCTTCCTCCAACTTGCCTCTTTGCTTCACCAAATCGTACAGTTCTCCGCCGCTTAAAAACTCCAAAACTAAATACACCTCCTCTTGTCCCGATAAGACTTCGAATAAGTTCACGACGTACGGGTGGAAAACTTCCGCCATGGTTTTTATTTCTTGTAAGAGCATTTCTTTCTCGTCCACTCTTTGCAACATCTGCCGGTTTAAGATTTTAATCGCGTACGGGTCTTTCGCTTGTTTCATGGTCGCGAATTTCACTTTCCCGTACGCGCCTTCACCCAACGTGCGAGAGACGGAATATTGGCCGATCTTTTGCTTCATTTTGTTGTGTTTATTAATTCTTCTGTGTTGTGTGTTCAAAGCTTTTCTTTAAGAGGTTGTAAAAGTCAATTTTTGAAGCAAATTCCCCAGAGAAAAAGATGACTTCTCATCGATATCACGTTTCCGAAAGCCTTTTTACCAGCAATATCAGAAAAGACTTTAGAAGACAGAGCGTGGCTTTTTCTGCGAGCGGAAAGACGTGTCGGAGGAGGAGGAAAAGGAGCTTTTTAACACGTTCGACGAGGAGTAGTAGTAACAGTAGTTTTACCACACCGGAACCCCCAATTGGAAAATGCGAGAACGAAGTGAACGACTTGGAGAACGAACGAGTGCGAGAACAAATATCCGAGTTACCGATTAAAGACGTCATCGAAGACTGCTTGCGAGTTCTTTTTGAAAACGACAACGATTTGATTTTACAAGCCCCACCGGGTGCTGGGAAGACGACTGCACTCCCTTTAGCGATGATGTGTTCTCGACGCGGGAAACGTTGGTTTTCGTCTGCTTCAGAAGGAGGGAAAATTTTAGTTTTAGAACCGAGACGGGTTGCGGCGCGCGCGGCTGCCACACGCATGGCGTCGATTTTAAACGAAAAAGTTGGGGAGACGGTTGGGTATCAAGTACGATTTGAAAGACTGGTATCGTCAAAGACACAAATCGAGGTGGTCACGGAAGGCGTGTTGAAGAATAGATTGGCGAAAGATCCGAGTCTGAAGGGCGTTTCGTGCGTCGTGTTCGACGAGTTTCACGAGAGGAATTTAGATGCGGATTTGAGTTTAGCGTTAGTTTTGAGAGCGAAGAGTAAGTTTGGGAGAGGGAAGGACTTGAAGGTGTGCGTGATGTCGGCGACGTTAGGGGACGTGGCGGTCAGGTGCCAAGAGTTGATGAGGAAGACGTTACGAAGAAAAGAAGACGAAGAAGAGTATTTTTATTACGACGCGCCAATCGTGCAATCGGAAGGCAAATCGTTCTCGGTGGAAACGATATACGTGGGAGGCGGAGGGATAAATGGTGCGTATAACGACACAGAAGAAGTCGCCGTAAAAACCGTTCAAAAAGCTCTCAGCGATACGCCAAACGGTGGGAATATTTTAGTCTTCCTCCCCGGCGCGGCTGAGATTCGAAGGGTCGTGAAGTCTCTGAAAGATCGATTAGGGGATTCACATTATGAGATTTTGCCTTTGTACGGAGCGTTGCCGACGAACGAGCAGAATTACGCGTTGACACCTTCAAATACGCCCGCGAAACGAAGAGTCGTCGTCTCGACGCCGATAGCGGAGTCTTCTCTGACGGTTCCCGGAGTGACCATCGTCGTCGACTCGGGATTACGAAGAGCGCCCAAGTACGACCACAGTAAAGGCATGACTCGATTAACGACTGAACGAGTTTCGATTTCGAGCGCGGACCAGAGACGAGGTCGAGCCGGTCGCATAGCGGAAGGAATGTGTTACCGAATGTGGAACGAAAACAGTATGGCGACATCTTTCCAGAAAGAAACGACGCCGGAGATTTTGACCGCCGATTTGACGAGTTGCATGTTGACCATCGCCAACGCGCTCGGAGGAGAATTGTCGACCAAGGATATTTTTTCATCGCCATCTTCATCTTCTTCCGAGAAAGAAGTAAGAGAGGGTTCGACTTCATCGTCCTCGTCACCAGCGTTGGCTTTTTTAGATCCACCGCCGGCTGGACCGGGCAAAAACGCGCTCAAACTTCTCGAAAAACTCCGCGCGATTGAAGTCGTCGAAGAAGACCGGGAGTCCTCGAACGTCACGTACTTTGTTTCCGAGAAAGGTAAAGCGATGAACGGTTTACCGTGTCATCCTCGCATAGGTGCGATGTTATTATTCGCGAGTCAAAGAGGTGCGGCGAGTACGCGTTTAGCGTGTCAGCTCGCGGCGGGTGTCGATAGTGATAAGAGTCTTTTGCGAGGTAGAGACGCGCCGCTGGACGCGAGAAGTTACGCCAGAGCGATTCAAGGACGAGATGTCATCATAGCTGATATTGGTAGTAGTAGTAGCTCGATGAATAGTGACGATGACAACAGCGATGATGAGTACCGTAAAAAGCTGGGCAAGAAAGTCGGTGAACGTGGGATTGATGTTATACGCGTTCCGGTAGACGCGAAACTGCCGAGCTCGAGCAAACGCTCGAAGAATATGAAAAAGGCACCAAAAGGCAAAAAAACGAGCGCAAAATCTGCAATCATCGACGCGCTTTCGAAATCGTACAACAGTGAGAGCAGTGGTGGTGCAGGTACCGGTAGCAATTCTTCGTATTTGGACTTTGATGTCGATCCGTTTGCGGTTTCCGAGGCGCGAAAATCGTCGCAACAGTTGGCGAGGAACATTCGGAGTCTCGCCAACGACGCGCCGGCCGCGGATATTCTTAGAATTGCAAAGTCGGTTTCAACGGATATCGATTCGGATGGATTAAACGCGAACGAACCAGTATACGAAGAAATCTTTTGCGGTGCGAAGCAGTTCGAAGCGTCCGTTTTGCTCGCGGCTGCTTTCCCAGATCGAATCGCTATGAAATCCAGCGGTAAAGGTTCGAACACGTTCAAACTGAGCGGCGGAGGCGCAGCTTCTATTTCCGCCGACAACAGGGACGACCCGATTGCAAAAGCCGAAGCGTTAGTTATTTGTGAAATGTTTGGAGGAAACGACGGGAACGGCGGTAAGAACGATATCATCAAACTCGCGTCGCCTTTAACGAAAGGTATTCTCGCGACTGCCGCGGCGACGGATGAAAACCTGAAATTTTGTTTGAACGTATCCACAAAGCGCGAAATTACGTGGGCGGAAAGCTCGAACAAAGTTGTCTCGAGAGAAGTTACGAGAATTGGTGACGTTGTTTTGGACGAGAAAGTAATCGAAGCGACAGAAAGCGAAATGGCGGATGCTATCGTCGAAAGAGCGAAAAAGGTTGGCGTGTTTACATTCTTCAACGTGAGCGGGGATAAAAATCTCAACGCGTGGATAAAGCGATGCGTGTTCGCGCACAGTTGCAATCCTGAATCGTTCCCGGACTTTCACGATACATCTTTAACTAAAACTGTCGCCGAGTGGCTTCCGCAATGGGTCGTCGGATGCGCCTCGAAACAAGACATCTTGAAAAAAACAAACTTGAGACAGATTCTGGAAACTACCATGCTCTCGCACGAGGACAAACGAGTACTGGACAAAAGTGTTCCCGAATCAATTCGTTTACCTTCAGGGACCCAAAAGAAAATTAATTACGAAAACGTAAGCGACAACAACGCCCCAGTCATCGAGTGTCGATTGCAAGAGCTGTTCGGGTTACCCGACACGCCTACCATAGCCGGTAAAAAAGCCGAGTTGCACTTACTCTCGCCGGCGAGTCGACCGGTACAAGTGACCACTGATTTGAAGTCCTTCTGGGAAGGTGAATACGAAAACGTAAGGAAAGAGTTGAAAGGCCGCTACCCAAGACACTATTGGCCAGAGAACCCTTTGGAGGCTGAACCGACTGCTCGCGCGAAGCCTCGCAACAAATAAATAGATAGAAAACGTTGTATACCAGAAATAAATAGAAATTAGTTAGTACTATATTACAAACGGTGGTGATTACATTACAGACTTCCTTTGCACGGGCGCGATGTGCTCCAACGCTTCCATCGATAAAACGCTCGCGCCTCTCACGACGACCATCCCGAGCGGCGTTTTCTCCGCCGTCGAGTCGTTCACGCACTCGTCCAAGACTAAATTTAAAAACTGATCGAACCCGCGTAAAATACCAATCACGCCTCTGTTCCCGTTCAGTTTCAGTTTCAGTTTTTTGTCCATGTATCTGTTATTTAAAAGATGATGATGATGATGATGATGATGATGATGATGATGAGAAGAGCGTTTTGCTTCGTCAGATGGTGTTTCGTTGGGAGCGAGGAAAAGTAGAGAGAAACGAGGGAGAGAGATCGTCATCGCGAAGCCGAATCGCATCTTCGACGGCGCCAACGAAAGAAGAATTTCCCTAAATAAAAGCAGGACGAGTAAAGAAGACAAAGAAGAAGAAGAGAGAACGATGAAATGAAACGACTGCAGTACGCACTGTTTCAATTCCGGCACTTGCACGCCCATGACGGATGATGATTACTATGTGGGATGATTGTATTGAATAGAACACGCAGCAGTTATGAGGAATTTGAAACAAAAATTGAAAGACGAGAGGAGGAACGTTTTGGGTCTGTCCTACTGCTATTATTACTACTCTCTGAATCAACGCACTGATGACTAGTATCTAACACGCGACGACGACTCGTTGATGCCACCCTCTTAAAACTCTCCTCGCTATCGTGCGGTAGCCCATTTCGGTGGCTAACCGCTCTCTCCACGAGTTGAACACTCGAACGCGCCACGCCGAGAGGACTTTTTGCGAGAGAGAGACTCGGCGAAAAGTATCGGCTATTTGCTCGTTGATTTCACGTTCGCGAGCGTTTTCGAGCTCGTCTCGCTTGGATGAAGAGGTTTTCAATTTCCAGGCGAGGAATGCGTTGAGTTTGAGAGACACGTCGCGGAACTGCGTGGCTTGGACGTACTCGTCGCGCATTTTTTTTGCCTCTTTGGCGTTTTTCAGCCAAACGCGTAAAACGTCTCGTTTCGTTTGGATGTTTTCCGCGTCGTACGGTTCGTTTCGTTTCTCGTCCCAGGCGCGTTCGCAGTTGGTGAACACGCGGAATAATAGTTTTTTGTTGTATACTTTGATTTTCCACCGTTTCAATGCAAAGTACAAAGAGTCTCTCGCGATGGGTTTCACGGAGATTTCGAGAACTTTCTTTCGATCTTGTCTCCACTTCCTGTGCCAGTACAAAGCCGAGAAGACTTTCGCTTTCATCGTTACCGTTCTCTTTTCAATGAAATTTTCGATTTGAATCTCGCGATCGGCGCGTGTTATCAACCCTTTTCGAGTTTGTTCTCGCCAGGAGGTGAAGAATAAATCGAGTCTATCGCGCTGGAGAATCTCAATCGCGCTTTGCCATTTCTCTAAAAAGCGTTTGGCGACGTTCCTGTTGGCGAAAACCACCGCGATTTCCCGCGAAGTCGTCTTCGTTCGAGGCTGGTTTTTTTCTAGCTCACCACCATCGGTCGGCGGGATATAACCATCGGTGCTACGTATCAAACGAACGCGCTCGTACTTCTCCGCCATTTTTTCCGCCTCTTTAGCTTTTCTCACTTTTCTCACCGCTTCTGCCGAAGCCTTCTCGCACTCGACCGATAAGAGCGTAAATTTTCCGTACATCTTCTCCGCGTGTATCAAAGCGTTCGATAAGTGAGTCTGACTGACATTTTTACCTTGTTGAAACATCACGAGAAGAAAATCAGACGCGTTTTCCGCGTCTTCGGCGACATTTCGGGCAAACTCGCACTCTTCTCTCAGTTCGTCGGCTCTTTGAATCGATTCTTTCGCTTCTCGAAGTAACGCCTCAACCTTGGACTCTTCGACGACTTTTTTTACGTTCTTTGATATCGTCCTTTCGTCGTCGTCGGCGGCGGCCTCGTCGATATTGGTCGGCGATGCTGCAAACGTATCCCAGGGCGAGTGTAACGTAGCCAACGGTAATAAAGTTGTTACGTAATTCGTCGCTGCGTAGTATTGACCTTTCAATCGCTCCAACTTTTTCCTCGCCGCGGATCCTTCGCTGCGAAAATACAGAGACATTCGTTCACTTTCAGCTTTACTTTTTCGAGCGTCCACGAAAGCGACGAGTTCACTTTCGTCATCGCCACGCAACTTCCGTCTCGCAACTTCGACTTTGAACGCGGACTCATCTCTCGCCATTCGCCACGCGACGAATGCCTTTTTCAAAACAAACGCCCGAACGAGTTTCTTCTCCGCTTTACTCTTTGCGCTTTTCGCCAGCGCCAACTCCCAACGCGCGAACGCGATTGATAGCGTTTTCTTATCCGCATCTATCGTTTTCATCGTCGCCACGTGCATCGCTCGGTTTGAAAGTTTAGCGAATTTACGCCAACGATTGAAAATGTCGCGCACGTGTCGTTGCTTCGCGTTCAATTCCAAAGCTTCCAAAGCTACTCTTCTCGGTTGTAAAGACGCGGAAACATCGCGCCAGTGATCAAAACTTCGCCGCAAAGCGACGGCACGTATCGCGTCGAGTTTTGTCGTCACTACTTCCCTCTTTTCTTTTTCTTTCTCTGTCCGTATTTTCCACGCGTTGAACATAATCGCTTTCGTTTCGACTTCAAATTCCGTCTCGACGAGTTTTGAGATGATCTTCTTTCGAAACTGCGTCGTCGTCTGAATCGTCGTTTTGTTACCAAAACCTTCGCCGCCACCGTACGCGTATTTCTGTTCCAACTTGGACTTTACTTTCCGCAAATTCACGAACGCGTCGTTCATTTTCTTCCTTCGAAGCGCAATCTCCTCGGATTTCTCGATGTTCGCTTGTATTTTCAACCGTAAGTTTTTTAACATCTGCGCCTGTCGTTGCGAAACCGACGCTACCGGTTGTTGTTCAAACATTTGCGTTCGATCTCTGAACGTGGGCGATCGAGGCGACCTTTGCGGCGACCGAGGAATATTGGACAAAAATTCGGGCGTCGTCGTCGTCACCGATTGCGGTGCAGACCGTTGTCGAATCAACGCCGATGCCGTTTGAAACTCTTCCTTCTTCTCTTCTTCTTCTTCTCGTTCTTTGCGATACGGCGTGTACTTCGGCAACGGCGTCGCGACCACTTTTTTCACCTTTGTCTTCTTTGTCTTCGCATCATCCTCCTCCGCAGATTCAAAGCTCGGCGTTAACTGCCTCGGCGTCGTTTCCATCGCGCCTACTTTCGACGTCAGCGACGTCTGTTGTTGTTGTTGTTGTTGTTGCACCATTCCGCTCGTCATCAACGGTGGCGACGGTTTCTTCGCATCGGTCATTCGTTGCATAATTTGAATTCGTTCCTTCACGGAAAGGTTTACCACGGGAGAGGTCTTGGACGAATCATACGTATCATCATCATTGTCTTCGTTGGGTTCCATCACCGGCGGCGACGGAGGTGGCAGTCTTCTTCGCGAAGAAGAATCAGAATCAGAATCAGAATCAGACGACGCCATGATGTCTTTCGAATTTTTTCAAATCTCTCTCTTCATTTTTGCTCCTCGTTATTCTCTCGCGATGATGATAGTCTCATCGCGAGGAGCGTTTACGAACGTCTCTCTTCATCTCTCTTCATCTCTCTCGCTGATGATGATGATGTTGTATTTATTATTATTGCGAGGAAAATGAGAGAGTTTGTGTGTATTCTTCTGCAAAGTGTATCAAACGAGGTTTTCGCTTTATTAGGTATTCTTTTGACTAATATGGGAATTTTTTGTTTGAACTGCTCTAAATTATGGCATAAAATTAAATCATCATTTCACAACAACAACAACAACAACAACAGAAAAAAGAAAAAGAAAGAAGAGAATTATTATTGAGAGAATTGTTAAGGTTGTTTCTTTTATATACACACAAAACTTGCGCCAACAGACGACTGACGCACAAATAGTACATGATCTTTAAAACTTTGTATTCGAGGACTTTACATTCGCCTTTTGCGGGTTTGGCGACATCATCTCGACGACGACAACAACAACAACAACAACAACGCACTTCCTTTACTGCGAGAAGAATGATGATGATGACGAGGAAACGAACGTTTGGGAAGAATTTGACGATTTTAGAAGACGCCGCGAAATGGAGGAGTTTTTGTTGCAGTAGTTACGGTCGCGCGAACAGTAGTAACGATGCGTCGTGGTGTCGTCAGTGCTGCTCTTCTTTATTAAGCGGCGGAGGAAGTGGCGGATTGCAAAATCATCATCGTTATCGAGAAAGGAGGAGCGCGTTGAATACGAATACTAATTATTGTTCGCAAAATTGGAGGAGCAAAAGTAATAAAAACGAACAACGACGGAGGAATCAGTATTCTTCGGGGTACCACCAAACGAGACGAACGACCCACGACGCGAGTTCTTCACCGTTCGCATTGCACGCTTTGTCATACGACGACGACACGTCGTCGTCGCCCTCAGGAAAAGAAGGTGAAGAAGAAGAAGAAGACGATTCTGACGACGACGACGAAAAGGGCGGGTATTACAAAACGAAACATTGGAATCCTACGAAGCACGCGAGCAATGGTTTGAGCAACGATGATAGCAGTAGCAGTGATGATAGTGAACACGCAGAGCTTAAGATGGAAAAAGAGGGTGGCGTCGCGCAGCGACGAACACCGGGAGCGTTAGAATCGATTGAAGGGAACGTCTTTCGCGACCGCGAGCGTTTAAAATCGGACAAAGATTTCGACCGCGTGAAGAAAACGGGAAGAACGTTGAATTATTCTTGCATACGAATAAAAGCGGCGCCGAACGATGGCGTACCCGGCGCAACTGGATGTCACCGAATTGGCATCGTCGTCCCGAAGAAACAGTTAAAACGCGCCGTCGATAGGAACCTGTGCAAACGACGCGTTCGAGCCATCTTTCGAACGAACAAAGACAAATGGCCGAAAACCGAGAGCGGTTCACATTTAGATTTCGTCGTTTTCGTGAAACAAGAAGCGTTAGAGGGCGGTTTCAAGCAGTTGGAGAAAGAAATGTTCTTATTCGCGAGCGATTACACCGAGAGGGAGATGAAATCAAAGACGAGCAAATCCAGGAACGCGGCGAAAGTTGTCCGGAATACTAACGCGAACGTTACTCGAACCGCACAAGCGAGTAACGAGAACGAGAACGTAAGGGCGAAGAAAGAAAACGGCCCGACAAACAACATTGCTCGATGATCCGTTCGCGTGTGCAACAGAATTTAGAATAGAATGTAAATAGAATCATCATTAGTCGCGTGTTAGTAAGACATCAGCCGATGAAAAAATGTGCATCTTCGCGATACAAAACGCCAACAACATCTCTTTCCGAAGGCGAGAGAGAGAAGGGTTTCACCTCAACGCTTTTCTTCATTCTCGAGACGCGAATACGAATACAAATAATGTTGCGTAAAGTCGTTTTGTCAAACCTCGCGCGCGTTGCTTTATTGCACCGCACGCGCACGAACGCAATCGCCTCCACCTCTTCTTCTTCTTCTTCTTCTATTCAGTTGTTTCGATCGTCCTCCTCGTTCATGAATACGAATAAGAACAACAACAAACAGATTTCAACCTCGTCGTCGAACGCGTTCGCGGAAGAACAACAACAACAACAACAACAAGAAAACGATAAAATGGGAGAAGACAAAACGCGATACAACAAATCATCTGGCCCAGTCGCGAAACTGCTCCACTTGATTTTCAAGAACCAACCGATCGATTCTCAGAAACTGTATACGTTAGCCGTGGAAAACGCGGTTGAAATCCACAGTCGCAGACACATGAAAATTTTGCTCCAATCGATAAAAAGTCGAAAACAGTTCACTGCGAGCGAAAACAACAACAACAACACGAACAAAAATAAAAAGAAGAAGAAACGATTCGATGGTTTTATAAAAGCGGCGAGACCGTTGGACGCGTCCGGGAAAACGACGAAAGTGACGTACACGTTTAGCGTAGAAGAGAGAGGGAGGAAACACTTAGAAAAGTTGGGATTGATTGAGGCGCGAGCGGAAGAAGAGGGGAATAATAATAACAGCGAGTAGTTTTAAAGTAGTATAAAGTCAAAGAGAGTTTTAATTTTTAAGTGTACACGCTACTTTCTACGCTTGGACAAACCGCTCTGGCTCCTTTTCATTCGCGACCGGGTTCGGAAGAGTGTTAGCATCTTTCTCGTCGCTGGTATAGTTTTTCATCGTCTCCGCTTCGGCGCATAAGCTCTCGACCAACGCCGCCGCCTGTCTCGCCTCCGCTTCGGCGTCTGCGGCTTCTCTTTCCGCCAGTTCCGCTTCATTTGCAGCTAACTCGGCTTGTTCGAACGCCTCTCGAGCTTCGCTCGCGGCTTGCTCCGCGGTTAAGTACCGTCCGTCGTAATAAAATACCGGCGGCAACTTTTCCAACTCTTCTTCGATTTTCTTGCGTTGCGTAGCTTTGGACATTTGCTTTGACTGACCGTTCTTAGCGCGCCGTTTTCGCCGTCGTTTCTTCGTGGATCCGCTATCTATCCCGTTCTCGTTGCTATTCGTACCTCCTTCTTGTTTTGTATTCTCTCCATCTTCTTGCGAGACCACGTCTTCCTCCTCCCCTTCTTCTTCTTCTTCTTCTTCTTCGTCTTCCGAGGACTCTTCTTCCGATTCGCTCTCGTCCTCGTCCACGTACTCATCTTCCTCGGTATCTTCCCTGTTCCTATTCGTGATATTTTTAATCGCTTTCCCGTTTACATCCACCAAAGCCACGTACTTCATGTGTAACCTTCCACTCGTATCTCCGGGAACAGTCACTCGATCTCTCCTCACCTTACCTTCCTTCCCGAGTTCCGTCAACCTTTGCGGCACTCTTTGCTCCCTCGCGCCTTTACACACCTCGAACAAACCGCCGAACCGATACTTTCCAATCAACCCGTCCTCCTCCTCCTCTCGAAACTTCTCGATGCAATAATTGGCCACTTGATCGATGGTCTTTCCGTCCCTCTCTTCCAACGCGTCTTCGTGCGCGTCGTACTCTAAATTCAAACACTCCAATATATACCGGTCCAGCGCTTGCGACAACGCGTTCGTAAACGGTTTCAACTGGTACTCTTTTTCTCGCATCTCGTTTTCTTTCTTGTTCGAATCGTACGAGTGTCGAAACCGAGGCGCGCGAAACTGTTCGTTCTTCTTCACGATTTCATTTTTGATCTTCTTCGAATCCTTCTCGCGAGATAATTTCTCCCAGTGGTTCTTCAACTTTGCTTTGACCGTTTTCATCTTTTCACTCGTTGTCACTATCTTTTTACCACCATTAGTATTACCACCACCACCGCTCTTCCTCGACGACACTAACGAAGGAAGTTTTTCCCGTCCTCCCTTCCGTTGCTGTTGCTCTTTCTCCCGCTCTCGAACGTCTCGCGAAAGTCGATGATGCCAGGAATATCGCGAATCGTTGCTCATTTTCTTCCACTTTCCAACGCCGTATTTCCGTATCGCCGCGAAGAATTCTCTCTCCGTTTCCGGGTTTTCTAAAGAGAAGAAGTCTAAGGAGGACTTTTCGTCCTCCTCTGCATCGGAGGACAACGAATCGTCGTCGTCGTCGTCGTCGTCATCAATCATCATCATCATCTTCACCCGTCAAACAAAAATCCTCCTTTTCCTCCTCCTTTGAGTTCTTTGTTTTTTTGTCTTCTTGTCAAAATTTTGTGAAGAAGCAAAAAAAAAGAAAAGAAAATTTTCATCAAAAATACGCGCGCGCAAAAGAAGAAGAGACATATGTCTGCGCACGGGTACCCTCGCTTTTTTCTCGAGCGGCATTTCATCTCGATGATGGATTCGAATGCGACGACGAAACGGAAACGAGAGGAGGAAGAAGAGGAGGAGGAAAAGGAAGAACTCACGAACGCGCCGTTGTATGCTTTTATCAAACGATACGCAGATATCGTGGAGAGGTTTGTGTTTCCTCTTTTGACGAGCACGGAGTTACGGTTACTCTCTCGAGTGAATAAAGAGATGGAAAGTGTGGTGAAGAATGGGCGAGTTTGGACGTCGAAGAACCGGTTGTCGGATCGCAAGTTTAGCACGCAGTTGAGAGCGAGAGATATACAGACGAGAGAGATGTTGAAATACGCGTGCGAGAGGAACGAGTTACAACCCTGTCATCGACTGGTTGGCTTTTTCAGTGGCCGTGGGCAGTTGGAGTGCGTGAAATATCTCTTGGAGGAGGTTTTTCGATGCACGTGGGGGGCTGTGGATCGAAGAAACGCGTATGGGACAATCGCGGCGGCGCAGAATGGCCACTTTAAGTGTTTGAGATATTTAGTGGAAGAAGGCGGGTGTTACTTGAACGAGAGAGTGTGTTCGGAGGCGTGCGGGATTGGTTCGTTGAAAATGTTGAGGTACTGTCGAAACCATTTCGCGCCGTGGAATCACAGGTGTTTGGAACGCGCCGCGTTAGGTGGGCACAAAGATATAGTCATGTTTCTTTTGAAACACGATATCGATCGAAGGTTAATTCAATCCGCAAATCCTGCTATTTTCGCCGCCGAAGGAGGTCACTTGGACCTCGTTCAGATTTTCTTCGACCGCGGCGTCGTTTTTGACGAGCGCGTCGCGGAACAAGCTTCGGAGATGGGGTACCTCGAAATTTTGCGGTTCGTCGTCGAAAAGGATTTGCCGTGGCACCCGGTTAGCTGCATGCAAGCGTGCTCACGACCGTCCGAATACGTACGAGACGAGTATTACGACCAAATCGAGGAGATTAAAGAACGACACGCGGGATGTCGAGAATTTATTCTCAGTATCTTTCCGATGATGCCGATCATGGAAGACGGCATCAACGATATCGACGACGACGAGGAGGAAGACATAATGGACGAAGAGGACGACGGAGAAGATGTCGATGATCCTATCCTTTGAAAGATAGAAAGAAAGAGAGAGAGAAAGAGAGAGAAAACAAAAACAAGCCATATCAGTATCTCACAAATATAAATACATATACATCGCACATTCGTCATAAAAATCACTTTTTATTTCTTTTACCACCACCACTATTACCCTTCTTATTACTATCGTTCATGTCCCTCTCCGCTTTCTCCATCTGTAAGAATAATTCGTCGTCTGGACCCGATGCCAACTCTTCGTACACTCTCTCAATCGCAGCCTCGACGATTTCGTCCGGCTCTTCCATCACAGCCTCCTGTCTCAAACCGTTACTTTCAATTTCTTTTGTTACAATCAACACGGGATTTAACGGCGCATAGACTAAATACCGACACCCAGTCGCGTCGCTGTCGAAAGTTACCAACTCCGTCGCTTCTTGTGGCGCCTCGTCTCGCCCTTGATCCAACTCTAAACAATCGTCGTAATCCGCGCGAATCGGTCCTCTCACCGTAAAGCACAACGCCGACCGCTGCAACAACAACCCTTTCTTCGCCAACGCTAATTGCATATCCGGTAAAATCTCGTTCAACTCCTTATCGTCGATGTCCGATAAGTCCTCGTCCTCGCTGTTCGCTTCGCCTCGCAAGACATCGATCGGAGCGTCCAACGGTAACACTACGCAACGAATATTCCCACTTTTATCCGTCACCCGAGCTCTCAACATGCATTGCAAAATTCGCGTGCCGCTGTTGGACTCTTCAACGACGTCGATTAAAGGCATCGCGGGCGTTTTCAATCGCTCGTCGCCGTACGCGTTCTCAGAATCCACCACTCGAGCGCGCATTTTGAGTGTCTCTTCTCCTCTTTTCTTATTATTATCAGCGCGATGATGATGTTGAAAACTTCTGACGGCGCGACAACTGAATTCTGTTCGTCTCGTTCCCCGCTTGGAGGAGGAGGATTTTGAGAAGGTAGTACATCCCGCGAATGAGGACGATGATAATACTAATACTAACGACGACGAAGGCATGATATTGATGGCTTTTTTCTTCTGTGCGCGTACTACAAAGCGGGAGTGTTTGAGGACGAATGGAGTGAAGAGAAGGGGAAAAAAGAGGAGAACTTTTTCTCTGCTTGATGGGGGACCGTTTGGTTTTCAGAGAAACGCTTTAAACGCTTATTTTTGGCACGCACATGTCGTCAAAAATAGTTTTGCGTCGCATGAGAAGACACCAATAATAATAATACGAGGTTATCATCATCGCCAGATAAAAGAACTGTTATGACGGCAACGGGCGGAAACATCACGGCGCCGTGTCACTTTCAAGAGCAAGATCAACTTTTGGCGTCTTTGCAACACACGTGCGACAATTGTGGCGGACGAGATCATCTGATGAAATGCAGCCGGTGTCACACGGCGTTTTTCTGTTCGGTGAAGTGTCAAAAGACGTACTGGCCGTTTCACAAGGCGTTTTGTCGGAAGAACGACTTCGCGGATGCGACGGAAGGGACGGAACCGAAGTTCGCGAGGTGGATGCGAAGTCACGGGAAGCAAGCGGTTTTGAAAGATGGTGAGTAAGCATTTTGAACTTTTCGTTTTAGAAATTTACCGCAGGAGCAGCTCTTTCGCAATAATAATAATACTAAACATTTTTCTTCTCTCCTTCCCAACAACACGCATGAAACAGACGAGGTGGACCGTTTAGAGCGTAAGGTCGTCAACATGGAAGACATGTATGGTCGCGCGAACCCGAAACCAGAACCGCCGAAATTCGATGCGGAAGACATGAAGAACATGCGAGAGGCGGAGGAAACGAGATTATTAAAGGCGAGGGAATCGAGCAAGAACGAGTTGTATTGGCAAGAGATTGAAGTTGAGAAGTGTTTAGGTTTGGAGACGGAAACGATTAAATGGAAACAAAATCAAACGTACGTGGAAATCTTCGTACGGTTGGACGGTTATGCGGGTGGAATGAGCGCGCACGAATCCGCGAAAAGTGAGGACGTTCAAGTGGACATGTCTCGATCGAGATTGAGCGTTCGCTATAAAGACGACGTTATCATCGACGATAAGAAGTTGTACAAGGACATTAAAGTTGAATTGTCCACCTGGGTGATTGTCGACAACGTTTTGGAAATTTGTCTGTTGAAATTCTGCAGACGAGGTGCGGGATACGCGGGAGGGAAATCCAACGCGGATACCTTTTGGCGCTCGCTCTTTTCGGACGAGTATTTGAACGCTTTGCGAGTGGAAGATTCTAAAGTCCATTTGGATTCAACGTCGTCCCTAACCGAAGACGACGTGAAGAAATCGATACCAGAACGATACTACGAAACCGAATTTGACGAGAACTACGGCGTTCGCGTCGGGAACAAAGCGAGACACTCCTCGAATCGACCGATGGTAGCCCAGAACAAAAACAGACGATGATTATTTTATCGCGGGTGTGAATGCAATATTGAGCGCGGCATTCTCGGTTTCTAAAATACTACTGTTACATGCTAAAATTACTAAAGTTCGCCAGCATCTGATATCTGTATCTGTTCTTTGCAATGTTCTAATCTCACTCTGTTCCTTCCTCCAATCCTTCTCATCGTCGCCTCTCGCTCGCCTTCGGTTAACGTATGCCAATTTTCAATGCGTTTCAACGTGCAATCCGATTGCACTATTACCGGTCCTAACTCGTCCAGTTTAACGGTTTCTCCAAATTTAATTTTCCTTGCTGGAATGTTTTCATTATCGATGTTGTTGCTTTCGGTTGAAAGCGACGGAATACTGTTGTCCTTGTTGATGTTCTCGTTGTTCTCGTTGGTCGCCGCGTCGTTCTCGTCTTCACACATCACCCCTAACAACATCAACAACATTCCGAGAAGAGAGAACGCGAAAAGAAGATGAAAACGTTTGTACTTCGTGCAACGAGAATATAAAACGCTACAGCGAGTCATGACCATTCTCTTCGTATCACTCTTTTTCTAGAAAATTCCTCAAGCACGTCTCGATTGAACCGCTCGCCTCTTTTAACAAACGAGTCGCAACCTTCTTCTCGACTTCTAAAACGCGTTGGATTTCCGAAACCGAATTCGATTCAACTTTAATCAAAGAGAGCTTTTGCGCGCATGCGGCTTCGGCTTCCAGCTCTCGGTTTCTTCTGGCGATGAAGAGGAGTTCTTTCCTTTGCTGCGAAAAGGACGGATGGCTTTTGCTTTGAACAGAAGGCGGTGTTTGGGTGGAGGACATGTAGAGCGCACCAGCGAATTTATTAGGGGTGTGTGCTATTTATGACGAAAGATACAGGTACATACAACTTTATTATAAAACGACCGATTGCACGGACGGATCGAACAAGTCTCCCAAGAAACATCGCATCCCCGCCAAGCACTGTTCACAATCCCCATTCTCTGTGGGTTCAAACATTTGGCGTTCGCCGCAAGCGCACGCGGCGTCTTTGCCTCTCGAGACGGTGATATCGTCAAACCACGCTTCGCCTTCTTTACCTCTCAACATGCCGTACACTTGGATAGATTTGATGGGCTTGTCTTTGGTGATGAATGCGGCGGCGCGTTCCCAACCGTGCGTTCCAGGGTTAAAAGGAACGTTGAACCCCCAATCGTTGGAACCGTCAGAGTACCAGATGTCGACATATAAGGAGTACCCGGCATCTTTGGTAGTACCGGAAACGTCTTTGGACTTTGACCACATTTTTACCAACAGCGGTTCTGATTTAATTTGGTTGATTTCGATGAGTTGCGTGAAGCCCGAGGAGGCGTCGTCGTTGTCGTTTTCGACGTGCGCGCACGGTTGCGGTCCAGAACCGGAGCGGGATAACGACTGTGCTAAGTTATACCCAGATCCAAACGGGTTCCAATAATCTTTTTGAGCGTTAAAGTTGCCATTTTTAGCTAAATTGAATTCACCTTTATTCGGTAACGGCTCGGACGGATCGCCGCACGGGTTGGTAGTGGCTATTTGCAACAGCGCGTTCATGCGTTGCATTTGCTCGGCAACTAACGAAGAGAGTTCGTGAGATTGCTCGGATTTTAGAAGTTTCCCAGCCAACGTTCCTTCGTTGATATCGTGCATTTCTTTTTCAGATTTCCAATACGTGGGTGTCGCTTCGACCAAATGCGCGGACACAACTTTTGGATCGCCCAAGACTTTTTGCTCCAATCTGTGCTTTACCAATAAAATCTCGTTGAAATACGCGTCCCGGAAGGCGCCGTTGATGGCTTTCACCGCCTCTGGATACTCCTCCAACGCTTCGTGTAAAAGCGCCAATCGATAATACATTTGCCATTTGTATCGTTTTTCCGAGGTTGTTAAATTCAACGCGATTTTCAAATCATCGATGGCTTCTTCGTATTCCATTTTCTTCGTCCTTCGCAACGCTCTCCAAAAGTACGGCATTGGCTGTAATGGAAACTGTTGCATTTTCTTCTCCAACGCTTTTAACGTGTCTTCGTGCATGTTTTCAATCGTTTCGTGGTCGTGAAGTAGTTGCACCGGTTCGTATAATTCAACGTGGTTCGTTCGAACCATCGCTTTCGTTTGCTCTAAATACGCCGCAAACATCTTTTTGCGCATGGACGTGCCTTTATGATGGCGATAGTAAAACGTAATTTCCGGTACAAACCGGACGATTGGGTTAAATTTCGCCGCGTTCAACCAAAAGTTCCAATCTTCCAAACCCCACGGGATACCTGGATCGTACCCGCCAACTTTTCTCATCAAATCAGCTTTCATTAAAACCGAGGCGTGAAATTTGTTCCAGTGCGAAACGCCGACGATGGAGAAGCCTTCAGGAAAACACCAATCAGACGAGACCGCGTCAAAGTTGCGCATGCACCCGGGGATAATGTCCACACCTCCAGTTCCAATGTGTCCTCCCGAAATAGTTGTTGCGATATCACCTCCGTTTCCGTGCTCTTCCTCCACGAGCTCTGCCGCTCGACTCAAATAATCTCTCGCTAACAAATCGTCCGAATCCAACATGCACAACCAATCGCCTCTCGCGTATCGCATCCCGACGTTTCTAGCATCCGCCAACCCCCCGTTGCGTTTGTTAATCAATCGGATTCTTCTCTTTCCATACTTATCCATCAAATTTGAGGCTTTTGCCCACGAATCATCCGAGCTACCGTCGTTAACGATGATCAATTCCCACCGCTCGTACGATTGCGCAGCGACTGATTTCACCGTCTCGTCGATGTACGCGCCTTGATTATACGCCGCCATGACAATGGAAAAGAACGGTCTCGAATCTAAAGCGACGTCTCTGTTCGCCGACGGCGTTGATTTAATCTCAATCGGTTGCCCAGTCGTCTCGTAATTCCACACCAACAACCCGCCTCCTATTCCTCCATTATTATTACTACTACCACCGTAATGCGTCTCGACGTTTCCGGATTGTTGCAAGTTATTCTTTTTGTTACTACTACTGCTACTACTACCACCACTCATACCTTTCGCCTGAAAATCCCTCAGCTGCATTTGCATCACTTGGCTCTCTTCTTTCATCGTCAACATCTGCCTTTTCGCTTCATCGAGCTCCAATCGCAACTTCGTCGTCAATAAACTCCTATCCTGTTCATCCTCATCCTCCTCGGAGGAAAGTAAATCGTACCGCGACGGCGTTTGTTGGTTGGTCTCGCTCTTCCCGTCGTTCCCATCCAACGCATCGACGTTATCACTTCCTCCACTTTTCATCTTGTTGTAATAATACGCGCTCGAACACACGTGCACGAAAACAAACAGAGTGGCACTCATCGCTTTCCATCCATTCGTAGTACGTTTCGCTTTCGAATTCTTTCTCTTCAATTCCTTCTGGTACTTCTCCCCGGACGTGGCGTGTAACGGTAAACCACTCCCAACACCTCCTCCTCCTCCACCGAGAGGATGCGTTTCCACGTGGTGTAAACTTTTTAAATGCGCGCTTCGCGAGCGCGGTAAGCTTCCGTTGTTGTTCGCATTGCCAGAAGCGCTTTCGCGAAGCATTTTTTTACTTACTACTTTTGAAGCATTTTGAAGCGAAAATTGAGTCCATTTTAACAAGAAGCTTTTACCTAATTAAAAGAGATATACACTCAATATGATTGATGACGATGCTCTCGGGACGGTGTCGTCAGAGCCAGCGAAATCAGCCGTGAAGAAGAACAGTAAGAGGAAACGAAGCGAGGACGATGAGGAGGAGGCGCCTAAACTCGATCGTACCGTTGAGTCTTTGGAGAGGAAGAGCGAGGAGGAGAATGATGATGATGATGACAACAACAGTTGTGGAGACAAACGCGGCGTGTTGTCGGTGAATGCAGAGAACGAGGAGAAGAAGGAGAAGAAGACAAAGAAGATAAAGAAATCAGTAAACTTCTCTTTGAATCATTTAGAAGACGTAGCCGGAGTCGCGGACGATATAGACAGAGAAGCGTGGGAGTTACCGAGAACGTGCGATGGATGCGGTTTGTACATATTAGGCGAACGATGGTCGTGCGGGAAGTGTGTAGAGGAAACGGAGGAGGAGTTTGATTTTTGTAAAGCGTGCTTCGTGGCATTTATGGAGGTAGAAAGTAAAGGTGGTGGTGATACTAGTGTTGGTAGTAAGAGTCATAATACCAATAATAATGATCCGTGGAGTACTATCGATGGCGGCGGTGCCGTTCAATTGACGAGCGCGGATTTACATAAACACGATTCGAACTCTTTTCTCAAGTTCGACGAGGAAAACGAAGAAAGCATCGCCAACGTAGAGATGAAGAAAGCAGTGGAGCAGTAGATTATATTTAGTTCTTTATATACCAAGTACTTTTCAACACTTCTCATCAAAGCTCTTCGTTTCGTATGTCTATGCTCGCTAAGGCGTCTACGATTCGGGACCACAATTTTTCATCCACGTCTCGAGGTCTCGAGCTCGTGTCGATGACGCCAGTTTCTCGGGTAACTTCCGCCGCGTTGTATAACTTCATCAACGTTTTTGTCTCGGCTAAGACGACAAAGTGTAACGCCTGTCTCGAGTGCTCTAGTTTATTTCTCAAGTCGCGCTCTTTGATTTTCATCTTGTTCTCTTTCGCTTGCACGTCCACTTCGAGGCGAGCTCTCGTTTCGACTTCTTCGTTGACTTTGACTAACGCGTTGGCAGCATCCAACTCAGCCGCTTTCACGCGGTCTTCGCACCGCTCCAACTGTCTCTCTAAACTTTGCACTTGCATTTTCATCGCTCGGTTTTCTGAGATTGCCGCCGACTCTTTCCGCTTCAACGCCATCTCCGCGTCTGTTTTCGCGTTGCGAACGGCTCTCTCGGCTTGAAATTTCTCCTCTTCGGCTGATTTCAACGCCTCTCTCGCCGCTCTGTGCGTTTTTTCCAACATTTCCAAGTGTAAATCTGCCGCTTGTAACTTTTCTTCCGTGAATTCGTGCTCTCTTTTGAGTTTATCGAACGCATAAGATATGTTTTTGTTCTCATCGCGAAGCGCGTTGGCGTCTCGAATCTCCTTTTCGAGTTCTTTTTGGAGGGTCCATCGAGTAGCGTCTAATCGTTTCAATTCCTCCGAACGCTCGTACTCTTCTTGTTTCCGCTCGGCTTGTTCGTACCGTGTTTGCATTTCTGTCTTCACGCCACCTTGATGGTGATGTGTGTTCTCTTCGTCATGGTTGTAGTATCCATCGTCTTCTTCGTCTTCCTCGTCCAGCGGGTCGTTCAATAAAACCGATTGTTGTTTTCGCTGTTGTTGCTTCTTCGCAGCGACGTTCATAGACGAAGGGGAGGAAGAAGTAGAAGCATTCTTCGATCTCGCATTGGCCAACTCCAATCGCAAACTCGCAATCTTTTCCGTCTTACTCTTCAACTCATCCTCGAACGAACAAATCAACTCCGTCACGTCTTTTCGTTCGGCTTCCAGCTTTCTCTCCGCCTCGTCCGCTTTTCGTTCGGCTTCGTGCGTCGCCTTTGCCAACGCTTCTTTGAAATCAACTCTTTGTTTCATCGATGAATTCGACGCGATCGATCGTGCCTCGTCTAAAACGACCAGCTTCTTGTCCTCTAAAGCGCTGTACAACAAATCGTTCTCCTTCCTCTTGTTTTCTATTTGTTCGGTTAAATCTTCCACCTCGCTCGATAACTTTACGTTTTCCTCCTTTGTCCGTTCATTTTCCACTTTCAGTTTCGAACAACTCACGACGGCTTCCTCGTGCGCTTTCGACAACGCCACGCACCTCGCCTGCGTCGCTGCCAACTCCTTTGCCCCTCTTTCCGCTTCAATCAACGCCACGTCTCTCTCGCGCGACATCAACATTTCTCGGCCTTGACTCCTAGACAGCGACTGCTCCAAATCTTCCACGTGTAACGTTTTATTCTTCACCTCTTCCTCTAAATCCTCGAGTTCTCGCGTTTCTTTATTCCTCAACCGGTCGTTCTCAATCGTCAAACGTTGAATATCCTCTTTTGTTTCGTTCCGTATCGACGCCAATTTTTCATCCAAATTCGCAACCTCCTCGTCCGCCAACCTTCGCTCTCGCTCGATAACTCTCAGCTGTTTATACACTTTCTGCGCTTCCACTAAATCTTTCTGCAATCGATTGCTGTACGCGTCTTGTTCCTTGATGTGCTCGTTCGCGTCGATAAGCTTTGCCTGTTTGAAAGTGTGATTGAAAAGGAAAATCATCGTTTTAAAATGTCAATTTAAAGCGCTCATCACGTTTACGTCGTCGCGCGCGAAAGAAAGATTGAAAACAGTGACGAGTTCGAGAAGAAGAGGAAGACATTTGAGACGAAGAATTGTACGCACCTCGAGCGTGTCCACTCTCCTGTTTAATATCAGCACCTTATCCATCGCCGTCGCTTTAAAACGAGCACTGCTCGGAGAATTTCCTCCTCCGCACACTACTCCGTGTTCTTTGTTCCATTTCCTTCGCACCGTCATCGGTGAGTCTTTCTCTCGAACTCTTTGTTCGTCCTCTTCGTCGTCGTCGTTGATTTCCCCGAGCGGCGTTCGATGGTGATATCTTTTTTGAGAAAATGACGACGATATTTTTTTCTTCGCGAGGACAGTTGTGACTCCCCCTCGCGATGATTTCTTCATCTCTCTCTCTCTCTCTCTTTCGGTACCACGCGTCGCGGTGAATAATACTCTGTATTCTTTCTTGTAACGTGTCGTAATAGCCAGCAGTGTTCTTTTGTATCTAAAAATGAAGAGAGAGTTGAGAATTTTTCTTTCGTTTGTCTTCCCCCTTTTTTCAACACATTTTGATGCATTTTCCCTGCTTCCTTCCCTTGAAACAACAGACGAAAAACAACAACAACTTTGAAAAGTTTTTTTTTACCGCACAAACAGAAGAGATATGCGCAAGAAATAAAGACACCTAAAACCTCTTCGAAACGAGAGAGACTTTTGAGAGGGAAAAGAGAGAGAGAGAGAGAGAACACGCACGCGCGCGCGGCGACGGGCCATTTTTATTAAAACGAAAAGAAGAAAAGAAAAACGAATTTATATGATGAGGAGTAAAACGAATTTATAGCTGCAAAATGGATTCGACGAATTTCGATAAAATGTTTAACCGGAAAGCTGCGGAGTATTTGAACGCGAACGGAAAGAAGGACGATGATTTAATGGAACGAGAGGTGAGGATACCGGAACACATGTTACCCAAGAAAATCGTTTTGGATGATGATGATGCGAAGAAAGAAAAGAAGATGGTGGAGGAAAACGAGGAGGAGTTGGGAAAGACGATCCCGGAACAGATTCTGGAGGCGTACAAGAACCAAAATTACTTCAAAGCTTTAGCGGTTGCGGAACCGACGGCGGACGATATCGGCGACCCGATTTGGCCAGTCACCGTCGCGGAATTATCCAAAGCGTTTCGTAAGAGAAGTTTACTCACGCACCCGGATAAGAATCCGGGCGATAAGAAAGCTCGAGAGGCGTTCGATGTGTTGTCCGAGTGTCATCAAAAGTTGAAGAACGAAGAGACGAAACGAGAGGCGTTGAACGCGTTCGCGAAGAAGGCGTTCGAGAGGATGTGTGCGGACGATCCCGAGTTACGCGCGAGAGCGACGAAAATGAGGGAGAGAAAAGAGGCTGGAGATTTTCAGACGGAGATTAAGCGGCAAAGAGAGGAAGGGATGGAGAAGAGGAAAAGAAAGGAGGAGATGAAGATGAAGAGTAAAAACAGACGAGGGAAGGAAGAGGACGAAGACGAAGAGGCGAGGAAGAGGCGAGCGCTGTTAGAGGACGAAGAAGAAGAAGAAGAAAAGAAGAACGACGACGACGAGGACAAGAACGCGGTAGAGCGAGTCCAAGCTGCTTTGCTCAAGAAGAAGAAGAAGAAGAAGTCTTTCCTGTTTTGATTCGTTAGAGCGATAGAAAATAAAGCATAGCATAGTTTCTCGGTTTTTAAGAATAAAATCATAGTAGTAGTACACTTATTGAATAAAACTTAGCATCTTCTCCCGCCGCCCTCCAACACTAGACGAATCCAATCATTACTTCTCGTGCATCCCTTTCACTTTCGAATGCCCTCCAACACTAGACGAACATAATTATTACTTCTCGTGCATCCCTTTCACTTTCGAATACACGCTCTTATACATCTCCTCAAACTCCTTTTCGTCATCCTTCCCCATTTTCGTCGACCCTTTCACCGCTTTCGGTAACACTAACATCACACTCGTCGGTCGTTTCGTCATCCCAGCTGCGCCCAACTGCTCCTTCGAGTGCACGTACACGTATTGCACGCCCGCTTCTTCGCACAACATCGGCACGTGCGTGATGACATCGATTGGCGATATGTCCCCCGCGATGACGCACAATCCTTCTTTCGTCGTTTTGAGTTGCTTGACGACCTCTTTGACCCCTCGCCGGACTTGTTTGAATTTAGACGCTGTTTTTCAGTTATTGTTAAAAGAGGAGGAGTTTAATAAGAAGAGAAAGAAGTGTGTGAGTTATTGTTATTGTTGTTGTTATTGAGAGAGAGAGAGAGACAATTTTAGGAGGGAGAATTCAACAACGAATACTACCACCACCGAACAACGAGAAGAGAACACGAAGAAGAAGAAGAAGAAGAAGAAGAACGAGAGAAACAAAACGACGGGGATGTCGTTCTTCTTCTTCTTCTGATATCACCACGCCGCTCTTATTCATTTGCTTACCTTTCTTGACAACTTTCAATAATTTCTTGGTCAATTTCCCATCGGCCAACGGCGAAGCAATCGCGCACACCGGATTCTGTTTTTCATCATCGTCCCCTTCTCCTCCTTTACTCGCGGACGACGGCACAGGCAACCCATCCCGATCGCGTTTCTTCGAAGACTTTGGGGTGTCTTTCTTCTCTTTCTTGGCTTTCTTCGCGCTCTTTTCGCCGCTTGAACCCATTTTTAATTTTGCTTGTGTTTGATGTGAGAGCCGCCAAATGAAGAAGAAAAAAAGAAGAAAAAAAAGTTGGTTGTGTGACTGACTGATGAGAAAAAAACGAGACTTGACTACTTTAACTGCTCTAATTATATATACTAGCAGTTATGCATTATTACATTCGACCAACCATGTTCCCTCTCCGATGTACCATGCGGACGACGCGTCTGGGAGGGATAAAGTCGCTTCGATTCAGATGGTGGTTTCCTCCTCGAGCGCTTCCGCCGTGGTGGTATGAAAGACCGCCGCCGTCCCAATCGTCGAACTCGTTGTTTGGAAATCTTAGCATGAGCTCCTCTCTGCTCGGCATCACTCCGAGCGCTTTTCGCGCGCTGATTTCTCTTTGCATGCGGGAGACCACGCACGGGGCGCAACATAACGCCGTCGCTAAGTCGGTTTTATCGAATATCCCGAGTCGATGCTCCGCCACAGCGTTGGAGCTGTGGATGCACGAACCGGTGGCGAAGCATCCCATCGGGAAACATAAGTTATTCAGCAACAAATTTCCCATGGTTATGCTCAACGCGGTCGGAAAACACTCGCCTTGCGCGGTATCTCTGGCGTATTCGCCGACGCCCCAAGGAACGCACAAGAAGTTCTTGAGAAAGTTCAGCGGGTCCAAAGCGCAATCGAACAAACCGGTCGAATAACTTTGCAACTCCACAAAGTTTCGAGAAGAAGATTGAGGCGATGCACTCGAGCTTGGATCTTCCAACAGAACCGAAACGTCTTGGTTTCCTTCGCTCTCCGCCAACGCTCTCGCGTAATCTCTCGTCGTCCTCTCGTGCCCTCCTCCTCCTCCTCCTCCTCGTTCGTACGCGTTGAAATCAATCGATCCGTCCGCTAAAACCGGCACACCGACCGCACAATTCTCGTTCTCTCCATCGCCGTCTTCCAAAACGTTCGGATAAATATGCCGCGTCGCGCTGATTGATGATGATGCGGTTTGGTTTTGGTGGTGGTCGCGACGAAGATTATGATGATCGTCTTCCTTCTTTTCTTCGTCGTCGTCTTCTTCTTCTCTTCGATGGGAAGTGCTCAACAAACCCGTACTTTCATCGTCACCATCACCATCTTCTTCTTCTTCTTCTTCTTCTTCGTCTCGTTTTATCGAATTATACGCTTTCTCCTCCTCCTTTGTATCCTCTGACTTCGTCTTCTTCTCGGCCTCGGCCTTGTCTTCTTCTTCTCGCATGAGCAATTTTTTATGAAGAAATGTAAGGGAAAAAGGTGCCTTCCTCGAAGGCGTGTGAGAAAAATTTTAAGTGAATACGAGAGGATACACAACAACACCGCGCGCGTCAATTTTACTCGCATAATATATATATTCTAAATATTCTATTCTAAAGACGACGAGGAATTTATCCCACCGGTGATTGTGGTGGTGGTTTCACGAGTGAGCCGTTGACTGGTTTCCCGTTTAACCACTCGCCTTCGAAGTATCCTCCTCGCGAGAACGAGAGCTTGCCTTTTCCGTCGGGTTTGCCTTGCGCGAACCTTCCTTCGTACCAATCGCCAGAGGCGAAGCGCATGATGCCAGAGCCTTCGGCTTTGGTTGTTTTTTCGAGGACTTCGCCTTCGTAGACGCACATGTTGGCGTATTCGACGCGAAGGATGGGTCGCGTGCGCGCTTCGCGGTCGGATTCGAGCACACCAAAGGCTCTCGAGCGTACTTTGGAGGAGGAGGAGGAAGAGGAGGAGGCGTCGTTTTTGCTCGAAAACGGACGCCAGCCGAGCAAGGAGAATTTGCTATTGCTATTGCTCTTTTCGTTTTGAGTATCGATGTCGTTGTCGTCGACGTCGGCTTTGTCGTAATCGTTGACGGAGTCTACCGCGCGATATCCGACGACGTTACCGCTCGCGTCTTCTTTCGGGCGCAACACTCGAACCGGCGTCAAGACGACGCTTCCCGTAAGTTCTCCAGGTACCGTAATGCGCGCCGCGTCGTTGTTGGCGGTGGTTACCGCGCTAGATTCTGTCGTCTTCTGCTTCTCTTCTGTATCGCTAGAGGGAGGAGGAGGAGGAGGAGGAACTTCTAAGTCCTCGTCTTCCAAGACGACAAAGTTCTCGCTTTCCAAATCAAACTCTTCGTCCGTGGTTACGAACGGGTTGATTTCCGGCGCATCTTCCATCGTTCCGTCCTCGCTAATGTTTGCTAGCATGTCACCCGCTCGAAGCAACGACTCGTTGGATTCGTCGACAGACATTAATGCCTCGTCGAAGATGGAATCGACGGATTTTCCGTCCGAAGCGGTTTGAGGAGAAGAACGCTTTGGTGGCGGAGACGTGACTTTGTTTTCGTTGCTCTCGTCGACGAGATCATCCACCGAAGACCAATCCAAACGTTTCTTCCTCGGTTCTAAATTATTTATCATCTGCTCGGGTAAGTTTCTATCTTTGAGCTTTCTCAACGCAATCTGCGATTGACGCAACGTAAATCTTTCCGCGATGGTTTCAAAATTCGCCACGGCGTATAAGGAAATCTCGATGCATCCGACGGTATTTTCAGCCGGCGCTTTACATATAGTCACGCCGCATTTCAGCGGGTCCACGTACGCAGCTAAGCTGGAGGTTATAGATTTCCTCGCTAACGGTCCAAGCGTACCTCGAGGCGTGGAGATTTGGCACACGAGATGTACGCATTTCTCGCCGAGGGCTTGCGTCGGGTCGAGAAACGGCGAATCTTCCGCCGCTTCCTTCACCGCGGAAACAATCGCCGCAGAAATCTGTTCGTCTTCCGTGCCGTACGTTTTCAATTCCTCCACCGCACACCCGACGACGGCGATGCCACAACCCCCACTTGCACTTTTCGATAAGTTTTGGCTATTAATCTCTCGTAAAGTTTTCGAGGAAATGGCATCTTTAAACGCGTTTTGTTCGTCTAATATCCCACACCGTTCGTTTTCTCCGTTCACGCGCGCGTCCCAAAACGTCGAGTTTCGCCTCAAGTCTTTCGCGACGTTCAAGACGCTCCAACGACAAAAATCGTTCGCCAACGCCGATGCGGCTTCTAAAGTCATCGGTTCTCCTTCCAGCGCCTGCGCGTCTCTTTGCGAAACGACAACCACAGAATCCGCACCTTTCTTCCTCGAACACATATCCAAAAACGCCAACCCTTCGTCTCGTTTCCGTCGTCCTTCGAAATCGAAGGGTGCGACCGCGTGAATAGATACGGTACTCCCGCTCGGAGTTTCGACGCCGCCCCATATGCCCGGGAATCGAGTTTTTTTCTCGCTCGCGATGTTTTTCGATTTGAACAGCTCTTTCGCGAATAACATCCCCGCTTCTCCGCCAGCTTCTCCCGAAGAGCAGACGACGCATATGTGCACTTTCTCGTCCAACTCTTTTTGTTTCTCTTGTTTACTTTTCTTTTTATCGTCGTCGTCGTCTCCTCCCGAAGAGAAGGCTTCCAAACTCATGCTCTCCGCGGCGAACAACACCGACTGCGCGGCGCTCGTCGCGTTATCAATCACCGCCGATTGCGGAATATCGCTCGTCGCCGGCGGTAATCGCCATCTGTTCGTCGATTTTGTCCTCGTTAATATCCCAACATCCGACGATATCGACCAGAATTGTGCTTTCGGTAAGCAGGCGCCTTCTTGCAACTCGTCTATGATGGTCACGCCTCTCGTTCCTAATCCAACGACGATGATATTTTCGCCTTTGTTGTTTTTAGAAGACGACGACGAGGACGGTGATACTTTCTTAAGAGAAGAAGAGGAAGACGACGAGGAAGCGTTCGCGCGCAGCACTCCTCGACATCTCGCGCTTAAGCTCGTTGTCTTTTTCCTCGCGTTTTTGCTCGCGCTTGTCTTCGCGCGTTGACGATGAAAAACTCCTCGGCCTTCTCTGCAACTTCCCAAAGAAGGGCGATGGCTGTTCCTCATCTCTCGCGTACTACGACAAACGCGATTAATACTAAAAATCCCAACAACAACGTTTAAGGTCGTTTCAGCGCGTCGTTCGTTCCTTCTCGCTCTCTGTCTCTCTGTCTTTGTCTTTGTGTGTTTTGAGAGTGAGAGTGATGCAGAGTGCGGGAGAGTAGTAGAAAAAGTTGAAATATGCTTTCGTTCGTGTAAAAATAATAATGAGAAGAGAGTTGTGTGTCTGATGAACAACCAAAATCTCTCTCTAGAAATTTCCCTCCTTTTGCCGCCAAATCTGACCACAAAAAAAAAATTATCCTCGCTCGCTCAATTCATAAGTCAATTCATATTTTGCCTCATTCACTCCATTATCTTGTGCAAATTAGTAGTAAACAAAAGAAGAAGCAGAACTGATGACGACGACGACGACGACGAGCAGCGTCAGCGTTTTGAGCAACAACCTCCTTCTCGCCAGACAACAACAACGACGGCGGCGAAATGGTGTCATCATCACGAGGAGAAGGAAATGTAATTCCGGAGTGAGGATTCAATCTGCACTCTTCAGTGGTGGAGGACAAGGATTGAAGAAAACGCCCGAGCAAAAGAACAAACTGAAACGATTGGAAAAGTTAAACCCTGGTAATAACGAGCAAGAGGAGGAGTTCTGGCCGGAGGATTTGAAGCAGTTAAGAACGCCCATCATGGCGGGAAACTGGAAATGTAATCCGAAGACTTTGGAGGAGGCGAGGACGCTGGCCTCGTTAGTCGCCGCGAACACGGCGGAGGATAGGAGAGACGCAGATTTTTTCAACAACAACAACGAGAGAGGAGGAGGAGGAAGGAGTGGATTTAATCTCTTCAATAAGAGGAACTCTAATAATAACAGAGGAGGAGGAAGAGGAGATAATAAAAACGTGGAGGTTTTGATATGCCCGCCGGCGGCGTTTTTATCGGAAGTCTCTCAGTTGGTACGTTTCCTAATATATCGATTTTTTTCTTGCTCGGCTCGACGCAAAAGGTAACAGAGAAAAGGGCGAGAGTGAAGATACTAGTTCCATTGTTGAGAATTGAAGCCGGGAGTAATTACCTGCTGCTTTTGAAACGATACTTTTCATGTCATAGTTACTCTGACTCGCTTCTGCTGTAAATGTTCGGGAGAGAGAGAGAGAGAGAGAAAACAAACAGATACTGACCATATGACCTCTTCTTCTTCTTCTTCTTCTTCTTCTTCTTCTTTTATACTATTACAGATTGAAGGCTCGGGTGTCTACCTCGGCGCGCAAAACGTGACGTTTGAGAACGGCGGCGCGTTTACCGGTGAAATGTCGTGCACGATGGCAGATTCTTTGGGCGTCACGCACGTTATTATCGGTCACAGCGAACGCCGTTCGCTCTATTACGAAACGGACGAGGACATTAACAAGAAAATTAAGAAAGTCATCGAGAATGACATGACGCCGGTGTTCTGCGTCGGCGAGACGAAAGAAGAGTACGAGAGAGGCGACGTGTACGACGTTTTATCGTGGCAATTAGCGGGTGGTTTAGACGGCGTATCGGCGAAAGATGTGGAAAATATGATCATCGCGTACGAGCCAGTTTGGGCGATCGGTACCGGGTTGACTGCCACGCCGGCCATCGCGCAAAGCGTACACAAACTAATTCGAAACTGGATTGCAGAAAAGTATTCCAAATCTGTCGCCGACAGGGTGCGCATTCAATACGGAGGGTCGGTCAAACCAGACTCGGTGGACGAGCTCATGCAATGCCCGGATATCGACGGGTGCCTTGTTGGGGGTGCGTCGTTATCCTCGGACGATTTCGCGCGCATCTGTTCGTTTCATCAAGGCACGAAGCCGGGAACGCCGCGCGTGTTGTACGCGGAAGAGTGCTTGGAAACGCAAATGGAACTTGGCGAATCTCCAGTTTGGTCGCAAAAAGACCAAAAGTTATACTGGGTGGATGCACCGAGAGGCACTTTGTACAGTTGGGACTTGCTCGAGGAGTTTCCGGACATGAAAGAATCCTTTGGGGAAACCTTAGGGTGCTGCGCTTTGATGTCTAACGGCGATTTGATTTTAGGCTTGGCCTCGGGATTGTACCAGTTTGACCCGAGAAGTAAAACGGTGAAAACGAGATTGACTGACTTCGAACCCGGTTTAAATACCAGACCAAACGACGGCCGCGTCGATCGCTCGGGTAATTTTATCATTGGTAGTTACAACAACGACCACCGCGTTGATGCGAGCGCCATCGGAGGTTTGTGGCGCTTAGACGCGAACAACAATCGACAGTTGGAAGAAGTCTTGGATTATAAACACAGATGTTCCAACTGCATTTGCTTCTCCCCGGACGGGCGCAAGATGTATTTTACGGATACTCCTCGACGCGAAGTCTTTGAGTTTGATTACGATCCAAACAGAGGGCCTTTGAATAGACGGTTGTTTTATTCGTTACCGTCAGATATGGCTGGTGGCCCTGACGGCGCGCAAGTTGACGCGGTTGGTAACTTGTGGATTGCCATTTCCGGCGCTGGAAAGTGCATTCGCGTCGATAAGAACACAAACATGGTCGATTTAGAGGTTCGTTTACCGGTCTCTTCGCCCACTTCGTTGACGTTCTGCGGGAACGATTGCAAAACCTTAGTCATCACGACGAGAAAGAAAGAGAACAGAAAAGACGCGGGGTCGTTATTTTCGGTGCGAATACCCGATATCGGAGGGTTACCAGAACCAGAGTATGGCAGCTCTCCAATTATCGATCGACTCGGGTTCCAACGAGGCGGAAGGAACGAATATAGCAACTACTCGAATAACAACAACAACAACGAAGACGCGTTTATGAGCAACGTCAATGGCTACGCCGCCAACGGCATCAACAACGTCGGCAGTAAGCTCAACGGCGTCAACGTTGAGCGACGATTCAATGCGAATAATACCGCCAACCAACACGAGTTGCACGAACCCGAATTTGTCCCGCGCATCAACACCGCCACCGCCGCTCGATCTTCAGTAGGCGTCGCCAAGTTTTGTGAACGGTGCGGCTGTCAATTTTCCAGCGCAGCTTCCAACTTTTGCAGCCAGTGTGGCACTCCGCGCGCTTCTTAGTTATTATTGTTATCAATATTATTTGAATATATCATTATTATCATCCTTGGTGGTTATGGGAACAAAGCGAAAACGATATCTTTACATTCTTCAGTAGTTTGAAAAACACAAAAAACTGATGATTGAAATCTCTTCTATTTTTGTCCTCCTTTTTGCTCTTCTTCTTCAAAACTTTTTATTTAAAGCAGAGACCCCCACTTTTGCAAGACTCTGTCCTCGCGCTCTTTACTCTCGGAATACTCCCGCTGCCCTTTCTCTCTCGGGCGGGCGGTGAGAAAAAGAGGAGAAGGAAGGTATTGGTTCATTACTTTCAGACGAGCGAGTTTCGAGACGCGCGCAAAGCGGGGAACAGGAGGAGACAAAAAACACGATTTGAATTGTGCCGTTGAATTACGCATTGCTGCGCGCTCCTTCTGTGCTGTGTTATCGCCCACCTGAGAGTGTGGTGAATCGTTATTAATTTGTGCGTTGAGGACAGTGAGAGTGAGAGAGGTGCTCGATAAAAGTACAATCATCGCGCGGGGAGAATGAGCTCTTACCCGCGCGGCCAAGCGCCGGCGATGAATGATGACGACGAGGGCGACGATGATTGGTCCTCCTCCGCGGAGGGAAGACGAGAATCAGGGACGAGCGCGACCGCCGCAGAGGCGGCGAACGAAGATATCGAGCTCGCCGCCGACGGACAATCTCAACAACAACAACAACAACAACAACAACAAATACGGAAACGACTCCATACGAATGATGCCAGAGGGGCTTTTCATCGCACTGGATCGAGTTTAAATCCGGTACCGGAGGCCGGCATCGGTTCCTTCTTTACGAACATCGCCGAGCTGACGAAAGACGTGTTAGATATGCGCGATGCGTCGAATAAAACCGACGCGGAAACCACGAACACGGAGAGTTTTATAGTGTCCTTGTTTAAAAGTAAATCGCTGAAGGGAATGAAGGGCAGAGGGTCGACGGAGATGAGATATGCAGAGACGAAGAGGATCGGGGCGAGGCAGGAGGAGAAAAAACGAATGGAAAGGACGTGGGGTGAGCGAGTGATGGAAGGAGTGGAGGAAGAAGACCCGAAAGCCGGTATGCATAACAGTAATAGTAAGAATGATAGCTCAACATTGATGGGGGCGAGTTCCGGAAGAACCTTGAGTTCACGAATACGCGCAGAGTGCGATGAAAACAACGACACGAACTCGTTTTACGCGAGGAAGCAAGGCGTCTTCGTGCTTTCGCCGTTAGGGTCGTTCATGCGCAAATGGGATTTTCTCATCATATGCGCGTTGTTGTGGACAGCAGTGGTCACTCCAGCTGAAGTTGCATTTTCTAGACCGAATTTGAACGCGTTGTTCGTGTTGAATAGAATCGTCGATTTGTTCTTCATTACCGATCTTTTCATCAACTTTTTCTTGGCCGTTCCGGAACCTAAAACTGGACACATTATATACGATCGGAGATATATTGCAATTTCCTATCTCAGAAGCTGGTTCATTATCGATTTTCTATCCGTCATACCGACGGATTTGATTACGATAATGGTAGAGGATGCGTACCCGAACGCAAACATTGAAAATTTGACCGTCTTGAGGGCGTTGAGATTATTTCGATTAGCGAAACTTTTGCGCATTCTGCGAACGATGCGATTATTTAAGAGATTGGAAATGAGGTATACCATCGATTATTCCATGCTCGCATTGAGTAAGTTTGCGATTGTTACGGTCATTTTCGCGCATTGGATGGCGTGCGCGTTTGGATTCGTCCACGACCTCGGGGCAAGCGCTGGACACGACACGTGGATGATGAATACATATTTCGGTGATTTCACCGTAAACAACTCGTGTTACGACCCCACAGATCCTTTGGCATGCGTGCCTGGGTTTGATAAGTACATCGCTGCGCTGTATTGGAGTTCGATGACCATCACAACCATCGGTTACGGGGACATTTCGCCGAAAACAAACGAGGAGCGTATTTTTGTCATCATAGCGATGTTAGCTGGCGCATTTCAATACGGTTACGTCGTCGGTGCCGTTGGTAACGTCATTTCGACGAAGAATTCTCGAACGAGCGGGTTAAAGAACTCGTTGACGGATTTGAACGAGTTATTTGCGGATTTGCCGTTGACGCCGCAAGAGATGCGAGTGAAACTGAGAGAGTTCTTCAAGTACAAACACGGTGATGCGAAGTTAGACTTAGAAAGAACGACGGCGTTGATGTCAGAAATGTCACCGCGACTACGAGCAGAGCTCGTGGTTTTGCGAAACAATTGGATGAGAGACGTGAAATTCTTCCACGACTTTCCAGAGTCTTTGGTGTTGGCGTTGTCCTTGAAGATGAAACAGCAAACGTATCCGCCGAAAGAGTTGATTTTAGAAAAAGGAGATTACATGGACAACTTTTTGATGATTCGTAAAGGTGTGCTCGTCGCAAATGGTAGAATAATCACCGCTGGACAAGTTTTTGGTCAGGACTATGTGTTGGAACCTGGGCGATCGCCTCAGTTTCTGCAAACGATTACGTTTTCAGACGTCTACTCGCTTTCGTACCAAGACTTGGAAGAGGAAGTGAAGCACTATCCAGACGTACAAGTTATGCTGAAGAAGAAACGAATGCAAGCATTATTCAGAAGAGAAATGGTGGCGTATTCTAAAGCGTACAACGCTTTGATGTTATACGGCATAAAATCAGACGTGTATAAATGGTACGACGAACGTCCTCAATTTTACTTGAACAAGTTGAAAACAATAAATGGCGCCGACGGCGCGTTTTTGATTAATCCCGATTCTGAAGATGCGCAAAAACGCATGCGCGCGGTTTTACTCATCCAAAGTTGCTACCGTTCGAAGCAAACGAGGGAGAAGTTCAAAAACATTTCTGCGCGAGCGAGTGTGACTCCGGTGCTTTCCTCGACGTTGCGATTAACCAACCCTGATTTATACAGCTCGCACGCCATAGACATTTTGCACCACAGAACGCTGGCGTCGTTACGGATGTTGCATCATAAAATAGATTCTATCATGCCGTCACCCCCACCTACGAAAATGATGTCGAACGACCAAGTGAAAGTGAAATTGACGCAAGATTTTGAGAAGCAAAAAGGAGAGTTCTGGACGACACCAATGCCGAAAGAAACTTAGTATAACACGAATCATCGTCTAGAAGAACACGTACGAAAACAAACAGCAAAAAAGGAAGCACGCGTGGGCGAGCTTGCAGCGTTGATTCCTTTGTAATATTTAATAACAAACCATAACACAACCACATAAATAAATCTACTAATACAATCTAAAGCATACTAATGCAGGAGTCGTCGTCGTCGTCGTTCTCAAACCCGCTCCAGAGATTCAATCATCCGTTGCGCGCGTTCGTTTGTCAAACCGATTTCAGATTTCGTTTTTACGAACCTGTTCGCCCACGCGTGTCCTTCACTCACCACTTCCTTATCGTCCACGATGACAAACTTGGGATACTTCTCCTCCCCGACAAATCTCGCGTCTAAATAACTCTTAATTTCCTGAATTCTATTCGTAGACACGTGTAAATCGTGATGCACGGAATCCGCCAAGTGAGGCTTTCCCTCCGTCCTTCCAACCACCTCTATTTCCAAACAATCGTGTCGCATAAAAATATATCCAATGTACTCTTCAAAGTGTCTCCAGTACGTCGTCAACACGACTTCCGCCCCCGTTGACGCGCATATCTCGTTCAAAATCTCGACTTTATCTCTCTCCACGATGAGTTGAGGTGCCGTTGCCGTTCGGTTTAAAACGCCATCCACGTCTAAAAAAATTATCGGTCGCTTTTCCATCTTCGTTAAACTCTCGCTGAATGAAGACGCGTTGAAATTTCTCGTTTTTATTGTTTCTGTTCTTCTTCTTGTTGTTGTCGTTCTCGTTGTTGCGCGTCTTCTTTTGTTGTTTCCGAGTGATACTACTAATGTCGGTGATGATGGTTGGTCAGACAGACACCGATGAGAGGAACTCATTCGTTTACGTTTACGTTTACGTCTGTGTGTGTGTGTTTTTATGAGGAATTTGCGCACAAACATTTCCCCTAAATCGCTAGAAGAGAAAACGGCAAACACGCGCGCGTGATGTTGTTCTCGTCGTCGTTAAAAGAGTGGTGGCGAAGGTGGTGGCAGTCAAAGAAAAAGAAAGGAACAGAGCGCGGCGAAAAAAGAAGGAATCCACTGAGCGCGATTGCGTATTATCTCGTCGTTTTGATAGGGTACCTGTTGGCTTTGGATTTCTTCAGCGACTTCTTAGGTGATGACATTAGTAAGAACAACAACATAAACATCAACAACAACAATCAAAAGAAGAAGAAGGAAGTAATAAAGCTTTTCTGGTTCACGCTGCACGCGATAGTTGGCATTATCTCGCACTTGCTCGTGCTAAAGTCCGATCCAGGAATAGTCACGGAGAAGAATCACAAGGTGTGCTATAAAATGTTCCCGTTCGATGATTTACTCTACGAGGAAGGCAAATCCTGTCGAACGCTGAATATCGACATCCCGGCGAGGAGCAAGTGGGACGCGGTGACCAATCGAAGAGTGTGTAAGTTTGATCATTACTGCGCGGTGGTGAACCAAGCGATTGGTTTGAGAAATTTGCGTTGGTTTTTGTTGTTCTTGATCGTGAACGGCGCGTTGTGCGCGCACGGAGGTCTCGTCTGTTGGAACAGGGTGATGACGCGGATACCGAAGCATTGGCACTCGGTGAAAGAAAAAGATTTTTTCGGTCTGTTCTTGCCGGCGTTGATGTATCATCACACGCGAAGTATGTTCTCGATGTTTGTTTTATTTTCGGTTGGGTTTGGCGTTTTGGTTTTTGCCTTGTACCACATCTACTTAGTTTCGATGAACGTGACGACGAACGAGACGTATAAATACGCGCACATGCGACGAGTGAATAAAAGGTTGCCCAAGAGCGAACGAGTGGACGTGGTGAACATTTGGAACCGCGGAATAGTTTTGAACGTGAAGGAAGTTTTATTCCCAATGCGCGTGTATTAGTTTTGATAGTTTTTAGACAGATTAGATTTATTATAGGCGCGATAGATAGTTTTTATAAATTGCTGCGAAATTAGTAAAATAACTTACAAACGCGCGTTGCTATTCTTTTCCATCAACCGTTCGTCGAAGAATTTCTTCACTTTCTCGCCTAACTCGTTCGATGGAAACACTTTCGGTATCACGTGCCCTTTTTCGTGTTCGACTAACACCGCCTTCCCGCCAAACTCTTTATGCAGTAACTTTGTCAGCGCCGGGGGTATCGCCCGGTCTTGTTGGCCGACTACGTGCAAAGTCGGGATAGACGCACCTATTGTTTTCTCGATATTGTTACTATTACTATTATTACTACGCATTTGTTCCCTCAATTTCTCGTCCGCTCTGCTCGGCATGCCTGATATCAACACCGCGAATCGTAAACTCTTCATCCGCATCGCTTCCTCTTCTCCTTCCGGGGCGTTTGCGGTATCGGACGAAGACCTTTTCAACATCTCCCCGATTAACGTCGCGCCTTGACTAAACCCTAACAACCCATCGATTCCTTCTCGCTGCACAATCTCGTCCACGAATTTCGCGGACTCTTCGATCCCTCTGTATTCCATCTTCCCCGTGTCCGCGTTTCGTTCCGCGTCGTACCACTGAAAACTGCCCATGTTTGGAAACGCTGATTTCACATCTTCCGGAGGTTCTCCCGTTGCTTTAAATATCCCGTTTATTGCGATAAACTCCGCGGAATCCTGTAAATGTTTATCCCACCCGCCCATGGCGAGTTGTAACTTCACGATATCCGCGGACGTTCGGAACGAGTGAAGACACAAAACTTTCAATTTCTTATTATTAGTGTTGTTGTTGTTGTTGTTGTAAGAAGTCCCCGTCGTCGACTGAATCGTCGGACTCGTAGTATTACTCGTAGTATTCTCACACGACGCGACGACGTCCGGTAAGCTCGACCAGGACGTTCTCGGTAACGAACGCATTACTCTCTGACTCTCTCTCTCTCTGTGTGTATATAGTGTATATAAATAGAGTATAAAGTGAATAAAAAGAGTGTCTAATCCGTCTTCGTTCTGATGTGATTTTTATGCGTTTTTTTCACCTAAAAGGTCTGTCGCAGTCCTCTTCACTTTATATTCGCATACATGCTAAACTCGACGAACGCGACGAATACGAAGACTATCGGGAGTAAAAACAACGCATTTTTAGCTAAAGGAAGATCCAGAGGACTTTTCGCACTTTTCTTGACCGTTTCCTTGGTCTCGTCCGGGATATACTACGTCCACTGGGAGCAAAAAGACGAGAAAGAAAAGTTACGCGAAGGCGTTCGAAGGGACAAGATTCGATTGGAAAAGAAACTGTTAGAACAACAACAACAACAACAACAACAAGAACAAGAGAAGAAGAAGTAGTAAACGAAGATGTCGTCGGTGAGACAACGAACAAGCAGTCCAAACGCTGCTGAGAGAAGGAATAACGACGACGAAAACGCGTCTGTCATCCCTCGAGAAATACTCGAAGTTATTGAAAAAAAACGCACCAGAGATGTTCTTAAAATGACTGCGTTTTGTTTACTCCCAACCTCAATAATTATTTTCGCGAAAGGATTCGTGAACGAAGATATGAGTGGAGTGAGTGTATATAATATGGATCAAGGCGCGATGAAAATCTTACTTTTAGCTGCGTTCACGTCCGTGTTGGCGTACGCGACAACAGCGCGCTTAATACCAATCGTCGCTCGACGCACGCTCGGGAAGCGAAACATGTTTGGTTTAGATATTAACAAAAAAGGAACGAAAATGGGCGAGATTGCTATTCCAGAGGCGTTGGGTTTAGCGAGTGGGTGTGCGGTGCTCGTGTCCTTGGTTATCGGGAGGACTTTACACACGGCGTTCATTTTGGACAACAGCGGAGAGAGCGAACACAACGCGGCGTTGGCGACGATTGGGTTCATGTTGTTTCTTGGATTCGTAGACGACGTGTTAGATTTGCCGTGGAGAGCGAAGATGATTTTACCCGGGTTTGCCGCGACGATGTTGGCGCAAAGTTACCAAGGATCGACGTCTATCGTCGTCCCTCGCATGTTTCGCGAAAATATGCGTTCGGTTTTAGGCGCGCTCGATTCGGTCCCTATTGTGCGGGATATCGTAACGATGAAAGTGGACATGAAGAGTGGATTGATGGACGTTGGGTACATTTATATCGCGTTTATCTGGTTGCTCGCAGTTTTTTTATCGAACGCGATTAACATCCACGCCGGTTTAAATGGATTAGAGTGCGGCCAATCGTTAGTCATCGCCGGCGGGATCATCGTTCTGAACGTTTGGAGTCTTTTGACAGATCCAACGTCGAATGTAGTCGTTGGACCGCACGTATTTTCGTTGTTGTTAATCGCGCCTTTCTTTGCCGCCACGGTGAGTTTGTTGGAGCAAAACTGGTACCCGAGCGCGGTGTTTGTGGGCGATTCGTACACGTACTTCGCCGGGATGACTTTAGCCGTGGCTGGCATTTTAGGCCACTTCTCCGAAACGTTGCTGTTGTTTTGTTTACCGCAAGTGGTGAACTTTTTGTACTCTATTCCGCAATTGTTCAAAATTGTGCCGTGTCCTCGACACCGATTACCGAGGTTTGAGACGCAAACCGGTTTATTGAGTCCGTCCAAGGCGACGGAGACGCGATACAACATGAATCTGGTGACGTTGTTTTTACGCGTTTTCGGGAAAACGACGGAAAGGAAATTGTGTTTGCGATTGTTAGCATTTCAAGTCGCGTGTGTAGTATTTACGTTCGCGGCGAGATACGTGTTCATCGCTTTCGTTCATTGGAAATAATTCTAATAACTACAATAACTACCATAATACTACTAGTAATATTTTTGCGACATCATCGTTGTTGCTACGCCAACGCAGTCGGTTCTTCGCGCAAATGAAAGAGCTAAAAATAATACGCCGCTTCCTTACCTCTCTTTCTCTATTTTTTACTCGGTAACTTTGCGGCTCTGATGTCGTGCAGCTCCTTCGCCAAAGATTCCGCGCGCAATTTTTCTTCCACGCAGTTGTTGTTGTCTCCATCGCCACCACTTGTGACGTAAGTGCTCATAATCTCAATCCGCTCCTTTGGCATGACGAAGATCCCGCTTTTCGTCGTCTCCAGCTTTTGTAACTCGTCCAACACTTCAAATCCACTAATCAACTCCCCAAATTGGCAATACTGCCCGTCTAAATGCGGCGCGTCGCCTAATAAAATCGAAAACGACGTCGTCCCGCTGTCTGGATCGTTGAACCGTGCCATCGAAAGCGTTCCTTTCCTGTGTTTGATGGTTTGCCCGACGTGCTCGCCTCGTATTTTCTTCCTCGCGTGTTCGTTCTGCTCGAAAGTCAAACCAACTCTTCGACTCGTCATGCAATCCGCGATTTGCGCGACAAAGTTTTTATCCACTCGAAACACGTGATTGGTGTCGTACAAGCCGAGTTTAAACGCTTTCAAGATGTGGTCCGCCGTGTTTGAAGCTTCGTCTTTATAAAATCCGAGCTCTACGTTCCCGTAGGACAGTTGCATCGTGACGGTTTCTTTTCTGAGTTCTCTTTGAGGCGTTTGCACGTCGCCGTCGACAAAAACAAAAGACGAAAAGAAGAACAATAACGAAAAGAAGAACAAGCGCGTCGTCATCGTCGCAAACAAAGAGCAGCTTAAAGTAGTGTGCTTCTTAAAAATATACACGACATAACATCATCATCATTTCATCATTTTGTGCAGCAGAGAGTCCCGAGAAAAATGAGGCGAGAAGCAGATGTTTCGTTTTTTTCGAAAGAAACGCCAAACACGAAAAAATATAATCGAAGAAAACAGAAGTTTCGCGAGAGGAATGCTTCATTCGTAAAGAAAAATTACACACACACAACACACTTGCTGCGTTTAATACACTACTATATAAGTAAACGCGCACAACTTACGACTGCTTTTCTGCCGCTATTTTTGCGCGATACGTTACGGTGTTCGCACGAATCTGCGTTTTTGAGGCGTTTTATTCGTTCGCGATATATACTACTCTCTGTACTGATTCTTCTTCTCGAAGAAGGCGCGCAATTTTGGCAAAAATCAAGCGGTGTCGTGTGACGGACAATTATTAAGAGAGAAGAAAAAAAGAACGATGAGTTTTCGAGGCGATGGAGACGTCATGGTGGACGCGTTAATCAAAGCGTCCGAAGATCAAAAGTGCGCATCCGCGGCACCTTTACCCGGGGCGGGGAGAGATTTAGTGCCTTTTGACTTCGAGGCGCATAATCAAAACACGACGAGTAATTATAACAGTTCGACGCCTTTGTTAGTAGGAGTAGATCCGAGGCTGCGAGCGCACCAGGTGTGCGCGCCGCAAGTGCCGACGGGAGGGCACGCGGCGGCGGCGGCGAAACTCTCCAACTCGGCGCCGTTAGAAACGACCACGAATAACGGACACCACACGAAAGGAAACAACAACAACAACAAAGGAAAGAGCAACAAGAACAACAACAACAATAGCACCAGAAACGATTATAACGAGCCGAAATACGCAGGCGCGAGTTTCACAAACTCGCCCGATCCAGATGTCGTGCCGTTGCCGAGCTTTTTGAAAACGATACCGGGAGCCCAAGCGGCGATGGCGAGAAGAAATTCTTCGCAGAACTCGTTGTCGTCCTCGGCGGGGAGTTCTCCGCCGACGACGACGGCGAGCGCGAACAGCTTGATGCAGAATTTACTCTCCCGCTCGCCGCCTCCACAACAACATCAGCGGCCGCCGATGAGTGGCCAAGCTTTACTTGGAAGTTTGCTCGGTGGCGGCATGCCCACGCCGCCGCAACACCATCAACATCAAGCACCGACACCGACAAAAAGCGTATTGAACGATCTGTTCGGCGGCGATAGAAATGGAGGAGGGAACGGGGGAATACAACTCCAACCGTACAGAGGTCCAGACGGATCGCAACAATACCCCAACATTCCGGAACCTGCGAATCACGATTTTCAAATGATGATGGCAAAACTTTCCGGTTCGCATCGGTAATGGATAATTGAAGAAGAAACCACGCGAAGCGTAAAGTCAAAACGAGTTTTTTTAACCCGGCTCGATTTGAAGTCTTCGGTGGATGCTGCTGTACCAACATAGAGATTATTTTTAGGCAAACAGAAAGAGCTATACATTTGCGGTGTTGTTCTTTTTCTCTCTCTCTCTCTTCGAACGCCGCGCCGCCGCGAGATATATTATGTATAACGTATACAACAACGGAGAGAGAAAGAGATGAGGAAGAAACAACCCATAGATAGCCAAACATTGGTTCGCGACGCGATTGACTCTGCGGCGTTTTTTTACAGTCGTATGCAGTCATTAGCATCCGTTTACGACCGCGACATCAATTCAAAAAAACACGTTTAATGACTTCTTCTTTCTTCGAGAAGAACGAAGACGAAGTAAACTACAACACAAAAAAACATACTACGCGCGCGGGAAGAGCGCGCGTAGGAAGAAAGTGAGATGAAAGCGCTTCTTACGGCGCTCTCATCACTCTCTCCTGAAACACATCAAGAACGCAGGTCGATTCCGTCGAATCTACGTATACTACGCAACACACACACACACACACACACACGCACGCATCAGAAAGACAAAAGTTATATACCTAAAAAGTTGTAATATTTTAACTAATAACACTCTTCTTTTGTGTAATTCTAAACTCTCTCTGAGTCTTCTTTCCTTCACTTTTTACCTGTACCTCAACAACAACAATAAAATGGCAACGACTCCTAAAGACTTCACGCACCTTTCCGCTGCATCGATCCAAACGATCGCGGAGGCGTTCGGGTTCGTTATTTCCGACGACGTCGCCAAAGCGTTCGCGCCAGACGTCGAGTATCGCTTGAGAGATATCATTCAAGAGGCGTTGAAATGTACGAAACGATCGAGACGAAATGTTTTAACGACAGAGGTATGCTTCTTTATGTTTCTCTCTCTCTCTTTCTCACAAAAACGCGTGTTTTTGTCGAATATAGTCGAATATATTTTGTGTTCAACTCTCGATGACGACGATGGTTATAACGCTTCCGTCGTTCGTCCAAAAAGAAATACTCACACACATTCCTTTCTCTCTTTCCAATTCAAATCTCTTCTTACTCTCTTTTGTGTAAACAGGACATAAACGCAGCGTTACGCATACGAATGTGCGAACCATTATACGGCTTCCCATCGAACATGCCATCGCAAGAGTTCGTCAAAGTGAAAGGCACGAACGATGTTTTTTACACCTACGACGAAGAGTTGGACGTGAATAAACTCTTGTCCGAACCGTTACCACCGCCTTCGATCGCCATCAACGTCGTTCCGCACTGGTTAGCCATCGACGGGGTGCAACCGTTGATTCCGGAAAATCCGAGCTTGGATTCGCAAATATATTATCAAGAGCGAGCGAAAGAAAGAGAGGAGACGTTGGCAAAAGCGAAAGCGAAGAAACCGACGGTAACTGGACCACCGCCGCTGCCGAGTGCCACGGAAGGAGGAGAGAAAGGAGGCGATGAAGCAGGAGAGAAGAAGGAGGGCGACGCGCAGCAACATTTGCAACAGCAACAACAAAAAGAGCAAGGGAAATTCGCGCCGGTCGTGCAACACGTCTTATCGAGAGAATTGCAAGTGTACTTCGATAGAATTACGGCTTTGTTGAGAGGCGGTGGAGGGGCGAACGACGAAGAGCGAGGCTTGTTGAACGCGGCGATTGGAACTTTACAAACCGACGCCGGGTTGGCGAATTTGATTCCGTACTTTGCCAAGTTTATAAGCACGGAAGTTCAAACGAATTTAAGAAACTTGCGCAAACTTCTGGCGATGATGCGCGCGATCGAGGCGTTGGTGCAAAACCCAACCGCGAATTTAGAGTTGTACTTACACCAACTGATGCCTTCCGTGCTGACGTGCATCGTAGCGAAGCGATTATCAGAAAATCCGGAGAAGGATAATCACTGGCAGTTGCGAGTGTTGGCGTCGAAAACGGTCGCGGAAATTTGCGAGTGTTACGGTGAGGAGTACGCGACGTTACAACCTCGAGTGACGGCAACTTTACAGAAGGGTTTGAAGGCGACGCAATCGCCGTTACCGACTATTTTCGGCGCTTTAGTCGGTTTGAGTTCGTTAGGCCCGCGAGTGATTGAAACGGTCGTTTGCCCTGAACTCGATCGCATCGTCCAACGCGCGGAGGATATCCTTAGCAATACGGAAAAAAGTATCTTAGCCCTAGGAAATAAAAACGAGCAAAACTTAACCGAGGAGGAGAGAACGAGTCGAGAAGAGAAGATGTACGAACGCTTGTGCGCGGAGAAAGTATTGGAAGCCGTGGAGTTAGCGACGGACGTGTTGCACGAGAGAGAATTGGCCGACCAAAGAGAAGAGGCGAAACGAAGCGCGTTGCAGAACAGAGTCGAGAGAATGTTGGCACGAGTGCGAGAGACGAAACGTGCCGAGGCGGAACAGGCGACGCGGAGACCATCTGCGGGTGCGTTGCCGCCGATCATCAAAGAGGCGTTGAAAGACGAGGCGAAAGAGACGACGAAAAGAATGTTGGAGGCTGCGGTGAAAAAGGAAGAAGAAGAAGAAAAAGAAGAAGACATACAAGAAGGAGAACCAGTGTTAGAGAAGGCGACGAAAGCGCGCGGTGCGAAATCTTCAACCGCGGCGGAGAAAAAGAAAAAAGAAGCGGAAGAAGATAAAAAGAAAGCCGAAGCCGAAGCCGCGGCGGCGGCTTCGAAGAAACGTAAAGCAAAGTCGAAATCGCCGACGCCGCCGCCGCCTAAAGCGGGTGGTCGATCGTCCAGAAGAGCCGTCTCGAAACCTCCGGAAGAGGAAGTGAAACCGCCGCCGGCGAAAAGATCTCGCAGAGGAGGTCGATGATAGTTTAGTTGTTCTCTTTTGTATTTGAAAATAGTCATATTCCACACAATAAAAGAACCAACGCTTTTGACAAAATCATATAAATCATCTCTCAAGCACCTTTAGAAGAAAGAGAGAGAGAGAGAGATTTTATCATAAAAGAAGATGAAGGTTTCGACATCGCTCGGTAACGATCGTCTTTTCTTTACTTCGGGGTTTGTGATGAGAAGCAATAATACTAGCATTCATTTTGACCGAAGAAGCGAGACTCATGGAAAAGGATTTTGGGGAACGAGGACACCCCTAAGAGCAAAAAAAACGGTATCGAACGAAGAAGAAGACGACAGCATCTACGGCGTGGACGTGGAAGATTTGGTCGTCAAATACGCAAATAATACTTCCTCGTTTGAGGATGCAGAGAATAATGCCGCGTTGCGAGGGGTCACGCTTAAAATCCCTCGCGGTGCGTTGTTCATGATTCTTGGACCGAACGGGTCTGGCAAGAGCACTTTATTGAGAACGTTGGCCGGATTGACGAATACGGAAGAAATTAAGAGCGGGTATGCGCGAGTGAACGAACCGAGAGCGTTTGTGTTTCAAAATCCAGATCATCAAGTTATTATGCCCACGGTCGCGCACGATGTCGCGTTTGGTTTAAGACGGAAACAAAATAAGAGAGGAGGAACGTCGTCGTCGCCTCGGTTATCGAACGAAGAGATCGAAAAGAAAGTGAGAGAGACGTTGAAGATGGTGAACATGTTGAAGGTTGATTTAGACAACGAAGAGGACGATGAAAATGAAGACGTCGATGATAGCAATGAAAGGTACGAGAACGCGTTGAATAGACAAGTTTCCACCTTATCCGGAGGACAAAAACAAAGAGTCGCCATCGCCGGCGCGTTGGTCGAGGACCCAAAGACGTTGTTGTTAGATGAGTTGACGACTTTTTTGGACGAAGCCGATCAACGAAGCGTATTGAAAGCAGTCAAGAACGTTTTGAAAACGAGCAATGAAAAAGGAAAGGATGCAAAGGATAAAGTGACCGCGGTGTGGGTGACGCACAGATTGGAGGAGTTGAAAGAGGCGGATTTGGCGGCGTACATCGAGAACGGGCAGGTTGTCGCGTTCGGAGGGCCGGATGTTATTCAAAAGTGCATCGCGGAGAAGCAAGCGAACCGAAGACGAGAAGAGGCTAGAATACGGCGTGGTAATATTAGCAGTTAGAGATGTAGTTCTTAGTTTTATAGAGTAGTAGCTTTATCATAGAGAAGTATTTATTCTGTCCAAAGAGTATCGTATCGTATCGTATCGTTTCGAAGAAATGAAAGTCTTCTTCATCTCAGTCGTCGTTGTCCTCCTCATCAATTTCCACCCGTCGTCGTTTCTCGAAAGATCCGTCGCTTCTTTCTCCCTCTTCCTCTCTCTTCGCACGTCTCTCGTCGATGCACCGAAACACCTCCACGCGAAAATTGCACTCCGTGAGATCCTTGAAAAAACCGTTACCCGTATCGCGGCCGAATCCAACGGCTTTTAACTTCCGTTTGCCTTTTCTCGGCACGGCACTCATCCACGCCTCCAGTAATGAAGATGAAGACCTTTTCTCCTCACAAGCGACAACGGGAGGAAGTTTCGCGACGATTTCCCACCTTTGATCTCGCTGCTCGAGTTCTTCGTCTTCGCACTGCAAAGACGACTCTGAGTCGTCTGAAGTCAAAAACTCGTCCTCTTTTTCTTCTTCTTCTTCTTTGTCTTCTTCTTCTTCTTCACATTCATCCTCGAAAGTTGGCGTTATCACGCTCTCTTCTCCCTCTTCTGCTCTTTCTTTAGCTTCGTACTCAATATTCTCGACGAGTACCGCGCACCAGCGCGTCTTCTTCTTCTTCTGTGTCCTCTGTGTATTTTTTCTCGTTCTCGAACTCAAAACGAACAACGAAACGACGAAGAGAAAAAACAAACTCTCTGCGAGGAGTTTGTTCTTCTCGTTATGCGAAACAAAATCGAGGGAGGAACTTCGTCTTTTAACACGTGGTCTCGCGATTACCACGCCGCCTTTTCCGCCTTCAAAGCCGAAAGGATGAAGGGTTGAGAAGAGCGCCTGGGATAAGAGTTTTGAGAGGAGGACAAAACCAGTACTCGTAGAGATGATGTTCATTTTTTTTGACGAAAAATGACAAGTTGTTTTGTTGTTGTTTAAAAAATGTGTTTCTCTTCATTTTTATCACACGCATCTAATGCCACTAATACAGGCGGTTTGACTCAACAAGTTCGCGTTGACCAACTCAGAACTCATGAGCGGGTTGTGCCACTTCAACTCACCCAACGGTTTCATCAAAGCGTTCCTCCAGACTTTCGAGGCGAGGACGCGCAAAAGCGTACGCTCGGCTTCGGCGTTGTGTCGAGCGTCCCAACCTCGAAAATGGTCGTCTTTGAAATACTCTAAATCTTTCATGTCTTCTTTGTTCATGGTGCCGACGCCGATGCCGTAGACGTCGACGGATTCGCATTCGGTTAACGCTAAGACTAAACAGTATAAACCAGTCGTCGGGACGCCGTTTTCTTCGCCGACGCCTTCTTGTAAGGTGTAGAGTAACTCCTCGGCGAGTTTTTGGACGGAAGGTTTCATGTTTCTGATTTTCTTGTCTTTGGTGCGTTCGATGCACAAACCGCCTTGGGAGCGTTCAATGCACGGTTTCTCCGAGTCGCCGGTTTTCGCGTCTTTTCCCGGGACGTCGCCGACGACTAACACTCGTTCCGGTATGTTGCCGTTATCGGTGACCCATCGCCCGTGACTCGTACCGCCGCCGCCGCTAAAACTACTACTACTGCTGCTGCTTCTATACCCTCCGATCCCATCCATCTTCTTCTCCATATCCGATAACTCTTTCCTTAAACCTCTCCTCATCTTCTCTGGATTGACGCACATGGTGTGCGTGTTCGCCCCGACGTCCACTTCAAACATCTTCAAAGGCGCAAAATTCATGCGATAAATAGCTTGCGCGCGTTCAATCTCAACACCTAACTTGGCGTTGCGCATGGACGAGTCGTTCCCGATCACCGAACATTTTTTAAACTTACGATACTCCCTCGCTTCCACGTCGTGAATTAAAGTGTCCCGTAAAGTCTTCGGTATAATTCTCGGTCGCGCGAGCGTTCCCACGTCTTCGCCGTTGTTGTTGTTCATAAAATTATTCTCCCCAGCGTTGTCGTTCGTCAACTCGCTCAGACTTTGTCCAGAGCTGTGCATCAGATTCTTATTCTGTTCTCGTTCCATTTTATATTTCAACGTCCCAGACGCTCTCTCTTTCTCCATTTGCAATCGCAAGAACTCATCGTTGTTGTTGTTGTTGTTGTTTGAAGAAGCTCTTCCTCTTCCTCTTCCACCGAAGACGTGATTAAACGACGACAAACTCGCAAGAATCGCGTCCGCATTCAAAACGTTTTTCCCGTGCGAGTGTAACTGTGATTCGTTTCTGATTGAACTTTGTTTCGGTACGAACGCGTTTATGAACAGAACTGTCGCGAAAAACCAGCACAAAACGAGCGCGCGTTGACGACGCAAACGTCTAGAAGAGTTCTTTTGTGTTTGCAGAGAGAGAGAAGAGGACAAAGGGCTTCGAAGCCCCACCATTAGTATCAGTGAGATGTTGTGTTAATATTCTTGTGTGGTTGGTTTTACTATTATTCAAAAGAGAGAAAAATGGCGAAGACACTTAAATATCCGTACAAAATAAAAAAGGGAGAGAGAGATTATGTAGGGGAGATGTGAAATTACCTAACACAACATAAAGATGCAAAAACTGTTTCAACGATACCGGGAACAACAACAGAGTTTGGAATCACACGCTTCGACGAGGATCAAAGACGCATTAAAAGAGATTCAAAAGGAAGAAGAATTTGGAGACGAGGAGGAGGAGGATGTTTTGGAGGCGATTTTACTCGACCACGTGGCGTTTCGAACGTTTAAAGGGTTACATCACGACGGGGACGAGAAACATCATCAATTTGTGAACGTGAAACAAATGCTGATGGAAAAACTTCGCTATCGCGAAAGCGGAGAGACTTTGGTATTTCCAAAGAAGAAACTGAAAGCGACGTGGTTGAAACCACCGACGCCGCTGATGCCGCGAGTGTTTTTGAGCGAAATTGATATCGAGGCTTTCGAGGACGAGCGGATGTCGGCTATCGTTCGGAAAGCGATATCGTCGAGAGAAGGAGGAAAAGGAAAAGGCGCGGTCTTGGAGGATGATTTTTGGGAGCAAAAACGGGACAGGTTTTCTTTGTGTGAGAACGTATCGAAGGACGAGTACGAGTACATCGCCGAGAAGAGCGAATATGCAGCTTGGTTGCTAATAAACGGGCCGGAATTTGTGAACCATTTCGCGTTGGCGATGCATCGATGTCGCTCGGAGGCGTTTCGCGTTTCATCCGGAGAGGAGATGTCGAGAAAAATAGTCGAGAGGATTGCAAAGATTGCGAAACTGAACGGAGAAGAGGAGAATAGAGTGATGAATGTATCCGAGGATAGGAAACTGTGGCAGTTTTCGACGGTATCAGATGAATTAATAGCGGTAAATGGAACGGGTGAAAAACTGAAAGGCTGCGGCGCGTACATCGAATTCGCCTATCGAGAGTACATTTCGACGGGTGAAGGCATTGAAATAGAGAGTAGGAAAAACTTAGAAGAGGACGAATCAAAAAGACGAGATGGATTTGAAGTCGCCAACGCGGATGCCATCTTCGAAAGCACAAAGGTGTAATGCTGAAAATAAGAACAACAGCTGTAAATGAAGCGCTTTATTTTTATTACAAAATTAACCATCTTCCCCCGCTCTCTCTCTCACTTCTTCATTTTGCTGGCCAAGTTGCCTAACAAAGTGAAAAATCGATACCGCTTACTCTTCTTCCACGGTTGCGCCTCAGGAAACGGCAAGCCGGCACCAACCGCGTAAAATAACCCAAACACCCCGCCGAGACCGCCGGTATTACCTAACGTTCTGTCCATCACGACGCCAACTGTAATCTTCGTCACCTCGCCTTTCTCGTTGAACGTCAGCGACAACGCTTGCGGCGGACACTCGACTTTCTTCCCTGTCGGTTGAATGTTCCCCGCCAAAACCCCTGTGTGCGTCCCAACCGTTCTATTCTGAAACCACACCCGGTTCGTTTCAAACGGATCGACTCTGAAATGATGAAACTGCGACTTCATGTCTGGGAAACCTTCCGCGAGCTCAAAACCAGCCACGGCGTTCACAAAAGTGTCTTTGGATAACGGACCGACAACAGGGCCGATGAATTCGAAATCTTCGCTTAAATCGATATTGGCGAACCCTTTTCGCAAGTTCTCTTTCGTGAGTTCAATGAGCTCGTTCGGTTTAATCGGGAACGTCGATTCGCTCAACATCTTTTCCTCGTCCACGACGTCGTACAACGATGGATTCGGGTGCGCAGCTGCTCGAACGATGCGATGATTAGTCGAAGCAACAGAAGAAGAAGATGATGAAGAAGCAAACGAGCTCGGTAAAACGGATTGCAACGCGGAACGGATCATCATCTTGCTGCGTTTCAGTGAATGCGTATATGTGCGTGTGTGTGTGCGTGTATATGAGTGTATCAAGTATCAACTCCTTTTGGATTAGTTGTGACGTCGATTCGACTTTTTTGCAGGCGGTAAAAAGTGCTCAGATTTTCAAAACTATCACCGCTCGTCAGATTTTCAAAACTATCATCGCTCGTTACGGGTGTCCTTTTCGCTCCTACGATTGGTCCGTCTCGTGACTTTCCTCTGCCAAAACCACGCTCTCAGTTTGAAATACACACCTGGCTCACTTCGCCTGTGACTGTCTTTTCTCAAGTAATTCTCGACGACGCCGGGGAAAGGGACGTTCTCTCCCAACGCTCGAAAGATGCCCATTACACCGCTGTATCCGTGCGTATTCCCGCACGATCTATCCGCCACGAACTGCGTGTATTTCGAAACCTTTCCTTCCTCGGTGAACGTTAATGAAACGATTTGTGGTGGTAAGTCTAATTGCTTATACGTGGGCTTAATTTTGTTCATCAACATCCCCGTGTGCGTGCCTTGCCATCTCGCGTTGAACCACACGCGGTTAAATTCCATCGGATCGACTCGATACCCAAACGTATTCATTTTCCGATCCGGAAACGCATCGGTCAAATTCATTTTCAAATACTCAATAAAGCTCTTCTTATTGATTGGGCCGACGGCGAACGACCAGTATTGAAAATCTTCCGACAGTGCAGGCCCGCATTTTAAGTGCGCTTCAGGGCACAACAGGTTGTCGTTGAGTACGTGTTTCGTTAAGGCGATTAAATCATCCGGTTTGATTGGAAACGGCGACTGTTTCAGCAGCGTTTCTTCGTCCAGTTCGTCTAACGATCCTTGTCCGTGGAAATAAGTTATTCTCCCACTGTCGTGCGGTTGGGTTTCTGCCGTCGCCGTCGCCGTCGTCGTCATGTTTTCCGACATTCTTCTACGAATCGTATACTGTTACACTTTCAAAAACGTGACTGAACAAATGTTTTTATTTCTCTCTCAATGCGATGGTATTTTCTTTCAACAACAAACAACAAGAACAGCAAGAATAGCAGATGATGATGATGATGATGATGATGTCCAAAAGAAAGCGTGTCGTGTGCTTGCTGAAAGAGCAAAAGGAGAGAAATTTCTGGGGACGTTTGTACGAGTCCACAGGAACAAGATTTTCATGCAGCAGGTTGTTTGAAAAACAGAAAAAATGTTGTAAACGCGAAGAGCTCTTTTTCTTTCTCTCAATAACAAGTCTATATTATGCGCTACCGCTAGTACCAGGAATACTCCTCTCACCATCTTTCCTTCGTATTTTCAACCTACCCATGGCAGCCTGTATCCGTTGTCCTCTTCGTTTCAGCTCCGCTTTGTTCAATCGACCTTTAGTTTGTTTCGTGAACCAGCCAAAGTAGCCTTTAAAAACGAAGTAAAACACCATGCTGGCGCAGCTGAAGGCGACAAAAATGGCCGGGAAGACGTCCTTGCGAAACATAACTCCGATGTTTTGTAAGTGGTCGGCGTTGACCGAGAGCATTTTAATCGCGGAGGTATCTTTGGCGTAACTCGCAAACGCTCGCGAACAGAATTGGGCCACCGCCATAGAACAGAGCATGATTAAGCCGGTATTGAAGAGCAAACCCGTCATTGTTGTCGCGCCGAGTTTCATTCTGTACGCATTAAAAACGAATAAGAACTTTAAACCGAGCTTCTCGTTGCCTTTCACCACGCAGGAGATTAAGTAGAAGCAATATATGGCAAACATCGCCGTGCCGAACAAGTTGAAGACGCTATCCAGAGCCTCAAACATCGAGTTCAAAAACGGATGCACCGGGTTTTTTGCTAAGATGTATAACCCGACGTGCAATATCCACGTTATGGAGAGAATAAAGGCTAAGATACCGTAGAATAAGGACCACCAGTACCCCCAGACGGTGAAGGTCCACGACGTCGCCCTATTTTCGCCTCTCGGGTAGAGCTTTTGCAACTCTCTCTCCTCGTCTTCTATATCTTCCAACTCCATGCTTAAATTCTTCAACTCGCTTCGAATCTTGCGACTTCTACCGTTACTTCTTTCTTCGTTTCGTACTGCTTTGACCTTTTCGTGAATTTCTAACGTCTTTATTGCGATTTGTTGAGCGCTTCGATCGTATTCGGATTTGCCGATGGTTTTCCTCGGTCGTTGGATGAATCGCGTCACCGCATCGATTGGGTTTGCAGCCATGCCTATTCCCGCATACGGAGCGAATAAGAACCATCCGACGAAAGACGTCAACGCAGCAACGTACGCTGGAAACGAAACGTCTAAAGTCCACGATTTCGTGATGGCTTCGGAACTTCCCGAGTCGCACGCGTCCCCGCTTAAATAGGGGGAACTCGTCCCGCCCGAAAAGTCCGTCGGTGAATACGTGTTACTCCCATCCGGGTATGGATTAGCCCGAATACACGAGTGCACTCCTTGCAATGTATCGAATTGAGAGAGCAACATCATCCCACTCTTTACAGACGTGATTGAGAAATCCGCGTATCCCGTGTAATACCAACACAAAAACAACACCAACGAGACGAATATGGCGGACATGACGACCCAAAATAAACTGTTATGCAGCTTTTGCGAAAGCGTGGCATCAAAATCTGACTCGTACCAAAACGTAGTGAACGGAATTAAAATCGCCACGTACACTAACGTGATGATATATATCGAATACCAAATCTCGTCCATCGGTAACGTCGTTTCGCACGCCGACAAAGATACGCTCGCGTCGCACGACGCCCTATTCGCTACATCTAACGGGAGCAATAATATCGCCCCCGAGGCTATCGTTAATCCACTGATGACGATTATTTTCGGAAACCACGCTTGGTTTCTGTCTTCCGGGTGTTGAAAATTAATCAGCACGTATAAGTTTGCGATGGCGACTAATATCGTCACGACTATAACCACCACGATGAGGAACCTGTTTTGTTTTTTTCCAGAAAGAAGAAGAAGATACAAAAGAAGAAGCGAGTGTGAGTTCCCAAGCGATACAAAGGAGCACCCGAGTGAAAAGAACACACCGAGTGAGAGAGAGAGAATCAACGCGACGTAAACGACGACGACGAAGAAGAAGAAGAAGACAAAGAAGAGGAAGAAGAAGAGCTGTGCATTTTTTTTTGAATCGCGCGCGTGTGCCGTTCGGTTTTTGGAAAAACGAGAAGAGAGAAAGAAAAACGATTCAGACGACGCACCAGTTCATCTTATTATTAGTATTCGTGTCGCGTGCGTGTGATGATACTACGACGACGACGGAAGCGCGCTGGTCTTTTTCTCTCTCTCGCTTTAGTCTCTAAAGAGAGAAAGAGAGAGAGAGAGAGAGAGAGAGAGAGTTTATTATACTCTCAAGTAGAGGAGTTTTTTTTTGCCGATTCAGAAACAAAGGCACGCAACGAACGGTCTTCAAAAGTAATTCCCATCGTGTGTTCAAAAATCACACCTCTCTTCGTTTCAAATACTCCTTCTTCTTCTTCTGGTCATCAAAAAATTGTTTAATTTCACAAATTCTTCTACCATTCAATTCTTCAAAACCCCTTCAAAGTCTTCTTCGTCTGAATCGTCAAGTCTCGCGTGGTGCGCGAAGAAGCTCTTCTTCTGCCTCCTCATTCGCAGAGAGAGAGAGAGAACGAGAGAGAGAGAACGTTGTTGGAAAATTTGTTGAAGAAAAGAGATTCACACTGAACGCCGCCGCCGCCAAAACTACTAAATTGGAATTAGGGAATCTCTCTTTTTGTCTGTTGACCCATCATCATTTCATCAACATCATCTCTCTCAAACCCAAAAACGTAGGGGGAGAAGATGACGAAAGAGGATCCTCCTCCTCCACCTCCTCAGCGCGAACCGTCTCCCGCGTTAGCGCGAATGCATTCTATGGGAGTGAGCACGACGAGTGAAGGCGTCGATAATTTTGCTCGAGTGAGCGGGTCGTTCATGAGGTCTACGACGAAAAACCCGTTGTTGAACAACGACAATACCAATACCTATTTTGAAGAGAGAAAACAACAACAACCGAGTAAGGACTACCACCAAGACGAGGAACAAGAACCGTCGAGATTTTACCAACGAGAACAGAGTTTGGCGAGGAAATTGAAACATCGTGAACAGGACAACGCTTTAGGAAAATCGCTCGGTCGATTCCTCACTTTTTCATCGGCGAAGAAAAAGAACCAGGAAGAGCGTTCGCTAGAGGAGAAAAAAGCGGTAAGGAGACAATCGAAAGTCGCTTCGGCTATTCAGCGCGTTCGAACGGTCAGGGAAGCTGCCAGTGCGGCGAAGAGGACGCGTCCAAAGAATGGCTTTGCGAAGGGGTTTCGTCAAGTTGTCGATTTTAAAGCGCTCGGGAGCGACTTGATTACGAATTTCAACGTTAAGTTTCGACGGGTGTTTGAAATTTTGAGATGCGTGGACCCGGACGAAGATAACGAGGCTTTGAGCAGGTACACGTTGTTGCATCCGAAATCGCCTCTTTATATTCTCTGGAAACGAATGATCAACTGTTTGGTGATGATGGTGTGCTTCGTTTTACCGGCGTTGATTGCGTTTAATTATTCTGACATGCCGGCGTTGCGATTCGAGCAAGATTTGAGAGTGGTAAAGAACATAGATTTACAAAAAAAAGAGCAATTGGGAACGGCTTTGGACGGATTACTCCTTTTTGTGGATATATGTTTCTGCTTTGACGTGCTTGGAAACTTTTTCGCGCCGTTTTTTGAGGAGGAGGAGTTGGAATCGAAATTAGTGGACGATCCGTGGGTGGTTTCGTACACATATTTGACCGGATGGTTTCTCGTAGATTTTTTAGGATCGTTTCCGTTTGACACGGCGCTCTCGCCTTTAGTAGACGCGGATGGTGTGAGATTTTTAGAGTTGCTTGGATTGTTTCGGCTGTTGAGATTGTACCACGTGCGAAAGGCGTGGGGGTTTGTGGAGAGAGATCCGCACGTATCCGTCACGAGGATTTCCTTCATCAAGTACTCAGCCATTCTTCTCTTAGCCGGTCACTGGTCCGGATGCTTGCTCTGGTACTTAGCAAAAGCGGAAGAATTTGATGAGACGACGTGGGTTTATGCAGTTGATCCGGAGTTACGATTGCAAAGCATTTTTAGACAGTACAATACCGCCTTGTACTGGGCTCTGGTCACGTTGACGACGGTAGGTTACGGTGATATATCGCCGCGGAATCCGACGGAAAGATCGTTTACCATGGTAATAATGTTGATGAACATGTGCATATCCGCATACGTCATTGGCACCATGACGACGCTAATTACGAAAGGCGACCAAAAGCTCTCTCGATTTAGAGACAACATGGCCAATCTCATTCGGTTCATGAGAAGGCACGAAGTTCCATTGCACATTCAACAACACGCCATGGCTCACGTTCATTTAAGTTTTCGAAAAGCGAAAGAAGACGACTCCGACGCTCTGGAACACTGTCCAGAACATCTGATCTCTCACGTTCGATCGGCGATGTATTTAGACCGATTGAAAAATTCGAGATTGTTCATGGGATGCTCTCGCGATTTCATGCTTGGCTTGATGAAACTCTGTCAGTGGGAGTATTTCAATCCCGCGTCTTTGATTATGACGCGTAAATACAAGTCGACGCGATTGTTTTGCATCGTTGAAGGCGAAGCGATTGTTTTGAGCGACCGATTTACGGTAATGGACTATTTGAAAGAAGGCGATTGGATTGGCGTCGAATCGTTTCTGATTCAAAAAGAAGCGCAGTGGAGCGTCTCAAGCGCGAGCTTAATCAAATGCATCGCCATCGATTGCGCGAAGTTACACACCTTACTAAGCGAAAACATGACAGATTGGTCGACGGTGTTATTCAATCTGAGCAACATAATTTCTCAGAGAATCGAGGAATCTCTGCCCTCGGCGGAAGGAAACGCGAAAGAAGGAGAAGTTTACCCATTCCAGGGGAGTGATACCTCTTCCGAACACGACGGGTCTTCGGATGCTGGAAGCCATTTATCCGTGCGCGATAGAATCGGCCACTATGAACAGACTACGTACTTGAGAATAATACGCTCGGTAAATGCGGGCTTGACCATTGCGATGACCAAACTCGTTTCTGAAATCAACACGAAAATATTCTCGGCGGCGAGAGACGGAGACATCCGATCGATTAAAGTTATGATTGCAACGAAAGAGTTTGACATCAACTATCAAAATCCATCGGACGGTCGGTCGATTTTACACGTCGGTGCGTACTACGGACACCGAACGTTGTGCGAATTCCTCCTCAATGCTGGAGCAAATCACGCGCTTTTAGATAATCTTGGTTTCTCGGCGCTTGGTCTCGCTGTGATTTCCGGTCACGTGGACACTATCAAAGTGCTCGCTAGAACGTCTTCACTGATTGCAATCGGTCAACCATTAGGAGCAAAATTGTGCGAATTGGTTCAAAATTTGAATTATAGCGTGTTGCAGAACTTCTTAAGTGCCGGAACAAATCCGAACGAACGAAATACGAGCTTTGATACGCCGCTTCACGTCGCGTGTCGCATAGGTAATATTGAAGCTGTCCAATTACTCTTGAAGTTTGGTGCGAACGCATCACTCACAAATAGACTCGATAGAACAGCTATAGATGAAGCGACAGCAAATAAGTACCCCGATATAGTAAGGAATATTGAAGACGCGCAACGATCGCGGTTGGGTTCTTCGAGCAAACGCGTCAGCGAATCCTTGGGTCAGACTGTGTTTGAACGCGAGGAGACGATTCGCGCCCATTCTCAGATTATCATCGCGAAATGGTGGAGAGGGTATCACTGTCGAGCCGCGCTTCGCGATCGTTTGCAACACGTCTTTATAGCAGGTTCGGGTGGATACGAACGCAACTAAGTTGTTTGTTGAAATACATTAATAACACACTTTGCGCAAGCTGAGTGGGAATTGTACTTATAAAATAATAATAATATCAATAATATCAATAAATCACAAAACTAAATAGCCATTAATAATGCACTTCCTGCAATTCCCATTCCTATGAACCACGCTACTCCGAAATACGCGTGTAAACTCAACAATCTATTGTTTGCATTTGGAACGCACGCTACTTTTAAATCGTTTGTGAGCATAAAAATTCTCTGCGAAATGCCCACGTAAATCGCCGTGCAAAGCATGAAGTTTAACACCGGATACTCTTCTGGCAACAATCCTAACAACATCCCGGGTTGCCCATTCGGTACCGACGACGATAACCAAATGTGAAACTGAGAAATGTACGTTTCTAAGGTGATTTTCCCACATTCACAAAAAATGTGAATAAAATAACTTCGCATCGTCAGGCTGAAGTTTCTAAAAATGATGAATATCGTAATCGGTATCCACGACGTGTACGGATGCACGACGTTGTATTCCAACTTTGGTAAAACATAATACGTTGTGTACCACCAGTATGCCGCTATTGTGTTGACGGTTAAAATTAACCCTTGGATGACTGTTTTCTCCTTTGTTGGTTTCTCGTCTACCCATCTCACAAACGCTTCGTACTTTGGGTGTACGAATGCGCACACCATGCCATAAATCCAAACGTACCTGTCTAGACCAGAGCGAAAGAACCATTCGTGCATTGGATTGACGTCTGGTTTTTTCGGGTCGGTATAAGATAGCAACCACTCGAACGGTTTGAACAAGACGGTGAATACGCCCGGCACTTCCCAAATGACGTACACCAGTACGATCAAAATTACCATTTTAGCCACTATCATGTTCGTCGATGTGTTGTGTTCCTTGAAAACCAACAGCGAAAAGTACACGAAGAGCGTGAACAGCGTGTGCATGGGACAAATATAGTATAAAACGTAATCGTTCCTCAATGCGATACACACGAACAAGACGAAGAAGTTCAAACGCCACATCATTTGCGAAAATCTCCCCACCGAAAAATCTTTGCGAACGTGATAGTAGGAGAAATTCCCAAATCCAGTCATCCAGACGTACGCAGCGATAAAGATACGAATCGCGTTATAAATCTCTGAAGCTTTGAAGTAGTGATAGAGCAAAAATAAGACTTGCATCCATCCCTTCCACTCCTCGGTTTGCTCTCTGTTTAGCGGTGCACTCGTCTTGCTTTGTCGCAACGTCTGATAACAGCCGTACGCCGCCAACGTAACAAAGATGGCGATGAAAAAGTCTCTAGAATACGACTTTGTCCTCTCGGGAAACGTATTCGTTCGATCGCACACGTAAAACACGAACAGGATAAAGAATAGTTCCGCCCAAGAGCGCAAAATCAATCTCGCCCTCTCGATGGCATCCGCGTCGCCTTGGAGTATCCGCATTGCGCCAATGTTCGTGAACTTTACGTTGCCGTTGTCCCCGGTAGATGGAGAAGCACCGACGGCATCGCTCATGTTCCCGCTCTGTGAATTTTGTCGTCCAAAGCTGTCCGTGAAATTCGCAAACGAGCGTTTCTTATCCTCGTCGCTCATATCTTGCATGGAGTTAGAAATCATCGATCCGTCTGGAGTATTTCCTCCTCCTCCTCCTCCTCCTCCTCCACCTCCTTCCAATAAAACATCAAACTTCTTCGTTCCAGCCATTCGCATCTCGATCGAGTCTTCCGCTAATCCTTTATTATACCCACCGTTGTGCATTCGTTTCATTCTCACGTGGTGTAAAAACTCCGCGTATACGTATAAGGCGACGATGAATACGCCGGAGAGGAATAAACCGAGTTGAAATCGTCCGTATTCGAGAACGGATGATGGTTCAACCTCTTCATCTCCTTCAAAAGAGGAAGAAGTTAAAGAAGAAGAGAAGTCCAACAGCGTTCTTCGCTTGGCGACGTCCTGCCAACTCAAGTAACGATGATCCATCCTTCTCTCGTCGTCGTGAATGGATTTTGTAAAAAGACTATGTAGAGTGAGAAGTCTCGGACGACGAGGAAGAGTAAATGAAGTAAAAATTCTATCTGCTTTTTGTGTCATTTTCTTGTTCTCATTCGCGAGGAAAAAGGTCACTTAAAAACTTTAACTGCTATTCCTACTCATAACACATCATCATCATCAATCGAACGGGATTTGATTTCCATCGTAAATGGCCGTCAGTCCCTCTTTGTACGAGGGAAAGAGGAGCGATGAAGAGGAGGATGAAGAGGATGCGAACGCGCGTTTGAGCTTTACGTTCTTGACTCGCTTTTCGCTCTTGTCGGGGAGGAGGATGTCTTTTTCACCACTCTTCTCATTGCCTTCGTTATTTATTTCGGAACTCAGAAGAGTTGCCGCGAAATCGACGGCTTCGTCTCGAGATGAAGGATAATCGTCGACGACGTTGTATATGGCGACGCGATTATCGTCGTCGATACAAACGGTATCCTCTTCTTCGTCGCTTACTTCTTTTTCGATGCACCGAACGAGCGCGTTGGCGACATCCGCCACGTGGATCCGAGACGTGTACATCTTCTTCCTCCGAGATATTTGCGTCGGCGTTAACGATCTCGTATTAGCGTTATCGCTATTTCTAATGCTATAAGTATTGCTATTATCCTCACTCTGTGCCTCTACTTCTTTCCTCCGAGTCTTCTCTTGGAATTGTCGCTCTCTTTCGCGTTTCGAGGCGATATCGAGAGCGCTTCTTCCAGGGCCGTAAATGCCACCCAATCGAAATATTCGCAACGAAGACTTTACATTATTTCTTTTGTTACCATTGACTATCCACTCTGTCCACGCCTTTTCGGCGTTTAACCTTCTTTGAGCGACTATCGAATCTGGATTCGGTTCCGTCGTTTCGTCCACCCACTCGCCGAGATGGCCTCCGTACACGCCCGTCGAACTCAAATAGATAAACATCTGTCGCTTCTTCGCGTTCTCCAAGATTTCTCTGACTGCTTTCGTTGATAATATCGGGTCTAAATCTAAATCACCATTCGGTGGCGTCGAAATTAAAATAACGTCCGCTTTCTTCAACCACCGCGCGCACTCCTCTTGTAACGGTTCCCCGTCGTCTGATTTCCACGTGAACACTTCTTCGCACCACGTGCCGTTCGAGCGAAGATTCAAAGCCTCCGCTTTCTCTCGCGATCGAGTCGTGCCCACTACAATCCACTCAAAATCTTCCTCTTTTTCTCCTAAAATCTCGTTATTATTATTACTCTTCTTCTTTGTCTTCTTGAGCAGTTGGTTGGCGACGCCGATGGCGCAATACCCGAAACCAAACGCAAAGAAAATTTTTTTTCCTTGTTCTTCTTCTTCTTCTCGTTGTTCTTTACGTGAAGAAGAAGAAGAAGAAGAACAAGAAGGAAAAGATTTTTTGCAAAGACGGCGACGACGAGAACGGGAGGAAAAGGAGGAAAAGGAGGAGGAAGAAACGGTGGGAAGAGTGGTGGAGGTGCGCATCTTTTCGTTTAATTTAATGATGTGTTTTTTGTTGTTTTTCAATTTTCAAAATTTATTAATAAAATTGGTGTTTTGTTCGTTCTTTTTTCATACACAGAGTCTCTTCTCTCTCTTCTCTCTCTCTTTTTCCTTGATTTCCTAAAAACCTTCCTCCTCACTTTTTAATTCTTCTTAGTAGCACACAAAAAATTACTCAAAGTCACTGTCGAAATCATCCTCCTCGTCCTCGTCGTCGTCAAAATCGCTCTCCTCTTCGTCGTCGCTGGAATCGTCGACTTTGTAGGATTTACGTTGGACGTTTCTCCCCGCGCGCGCCGCCGGTTTCGCAGCGACTTCCGCGACGACATCCTCCGCGTCGTCGTCGTCGTCGTCACCAAACGAAACGTCCGAGTCCGAATCCTCGGCTTTCTTCTTCTTCTTTGCCGGAGCGGGTTTCTTCGCAGCAGCGGCTGATTTCTTTGCCGGAGCGGCTTTTTTCGTCGCAGCTGGCTTATCTGCCGACGCAGTCGCTGGTTTCTCGTTGGCGACTTCGTTGACCATCTTTGAAACGGCGTCAAAGTTAAACGAGTCTTGACGCTTGGCTTGTACGGAACCGGAGGAGGCCTTTTGTAACAATCGCTCCGCCAATGATAACTGAGGAACGTCGTCGTCGTCGGAATCCGCAGCAGGAGCAACCACCGGCGCAGGGGCGGCAGCGCGAACTGGAACTGCTTTCGGTGCGGCGGCAACGGGAGCCGCTTTCGGTTTCGCCGGCGCTCGTTTCTTCGGCTTGGTGACTTCAAAGTCGTCGTCCGAGAAATCCTCGTCGATCTCAGAATCCGAAGCGTCCGAGTCAAAGTCCATGGCTTTCTTCTTGATCGCTTTCTTTTTCTTCGCGAGCGCTTTTTGTCCAGCCTTGGTGTTGTTTCTTGCCGCCGCGCGCACTTGCTTTTGCATCTCTTCCTCAGCCGCGACGTCGTCGTCTTCGAGTTGATCCAAATTCTCCTCCAACGCGTCCAAATCCGTAAACCACAAGTCCTTATCCGTCGTTCCTCTCAAAAGCGCGACTTCGGCTTCTTTCTCTTCCTTTTCCGTGACCAAATCTTCAACCTTCTCCAAAGTTAAGTTCCACAAAGGCATGGAAAGCAAGTAATCGTAGGACGCGTTGGCGTCGTCGGATTCATCCGCCGCGATGTCGTTCTCGTCCGTTTGAACGATAGCCGCCGCCGCAGACGCAGACGTCTTCGTCTTTGGTAACTTATCGTACATCATCATCTCGAGCTCTTCGACCAACTCAGCCTTCTTCTTTCTGTTGACCACCAAGGAGCCTTCGACAACCGCCAAGATGAAACGCGTCTTGTTCGCCAAACGCTTGAGTTCCGACTCGGCAACTTTGATGAGCATTTGACGTCTCTCTTCGTACGCCTTCAATCGCAAAGGAACGAACGATTTCATGATATCCTCTGCGGACTCGTATTTGGTGATGATCGAGTGCTCGTTGAACGCGTGCATGTTGGAGCACGAAATTTTCGACGCCAACTTGAACTTCTTCACGATGCCTTCTTCTTCAGCCTTGGCCAAGTTCGCCGGAGGCATGGTGATGACAAAATGCACCGATGTATCCGTGTGATACTCCTTGTAATCGGTAATGAACGGAGCTTTCTTGTCCTTTGGCGCAATGAGTTCTTCCAAGAACTCCTTGTAGTCTTGCGTCCACGTGCGCAACGGTAACTCGGTGATTTCCAACGTGCACTCGTCTCGGATGTGATACGAGCCAGTGGCGATGAATCTTCGCTCGCCCTTGAAGATTTCCTCGGTGATTTCACCCTTGAAGTGTCTGTACCACGGCATCATTTGCGTTGGCTCTTCTTCGTTCAAAATCGCGCGAACGTTGCTGATGACGTCTCTCGCGTTGTAGTTTGGAATCGAAGTAGACCATCCCGTTCCGATACCTTCGGCGCCGTTAATCAAAACAGTTGGAATAACCGGCATGTAATACGTCGGTTCAATCTTTTGACCGTCTTCGTCGTTGTAGTTCAACAACGCGTCGTCGCATTCCGGGAATACAACTCTGGCCAACTGCGCCAAACGCGTAAAAATGTAACGCGGCGACGCGTGGTCCTTCCCGCCTTGCAAACGCGTACCAAACTGACCGCTCGGGACTAACAAGTTGATGTTGTTCGTCCCAACGAAATCTTGCGCGAGATTAACGATTGTCGACGCAAGAGACGCTTCGCCGTGGTGATAGGCGGAGTGTTCCGAGACGTAACCGCTCAATTGCGCGACTTTGATGTCCGACTTCAACTTTCTCTTGAAGCACGAAAACATAACTTTTCGTTGCGAAGGCTTGAAACCATCAATGGCGGATGGAATAGAACGCATTAAATCCGCCAAGGAGAAGAGAATCAACTCTTTGTTGATAAACTCATCGTACCGAACGGTCTCGCCGCTTTGGTCCAAGAACGTTCCTTCTTCGTACGCGGACAACCACCTTTTACGATCTTCGACTCTCTTCTTGGAGAAGGACATGTCGATCAAATCTCCGTCGCCGTCGGATTCCCAGCAAAAAGTCTTGCGGTGCAACTCAATCGCAGCGAAATACTCCTTCGCTTCTTTTGCCGTGGACGTACCGAGACCTTTGTAGTACTTGATGGCCCAGCCTTTACCGTCGTTGTTGACGAGCTTCCAGTTTTCGTATTCCGGCAACGTGTAAAATACGCGCGTTTGTTGGCCCTTCGTCGCCTTGATGATGGGCGTGATGAACTCCAACAAGAAACCCGGAATTTTCAACAAAGACGGGAAGTGCGCGTGCAGAAAGTTGATTAACAAACCTTTGATGTGCGAACCATCGTGATCTTGATCCGTCATGATCATCAACTTCCCGTATCGCAACGTCTTGATGGAATCTTCGTCGTACGTTTTGCCGTGTTGCAAGCCCAAAATCTGTTTGATGTGGGTGATTTCCACATTGTTCTTTACTTGATCAAACGAAGCGTCGCGAACGTTCAATAACTTCCCTCTCAACGGAAACACCCCGTAGTTGTCTCTTCCGACGATGGACAAACCGGAAACCGCCAACGCTTTGGCAGAATCCCCCTCGGTTAAAATCAGCGTGCAGTCTTTCGAGTTGCGTCCGCCGGCGTTGTTCGCATCGTCCAACTTCGGAATACCAGTCAATCGCAATCGCTTGACACCATCGGTCTTCTTCAAGTCCTTGGATTGTTTGAACTGAGCCCACGACATGATGTTCTCAACCAACGGCGTGGCCATCAACTGCTTGATGAGTTTGTCGGAAACGGAGAACTTGGAGCCAAAGTTCGAAGCTTTCGTGATGAGCGTCTCTTTCGTTTGCGAATCAAACGCCGGGTTCTCGATTTGCGCGTTCACGAACACCCACAAGTGGTTCTTCACTTGAAACGACTTCAAGTTCTTGCACGACTTTTCCTTCTTTTGAATCTTCTTCAACAACTCGCCCGCGATGCCGTCGGCGATGTTGGCGACGTGCGTCCCACCCTTCATGGTGCAAATACCATTTACGAACGAGCACTGCTGGAACTGCTGCGTGTTCGACACCGTCACGCACACTTGCCAACGATCGCCTTGCGCTTCGTAAACTTTCGGCGCGTTCTCAGTGTCTTGCAAATACATATCGACGTATTCCGAGAAGCTCTTGACTTTGATCTGTTCGCCGTTCAAAAAGATCTTCGTGTTCTTCCCGATGATACCTGCGGAATCGTACACTCTCTTCGACATCAACGCGATGGAATCGTCTTCCAATTCAGTCATCCCGAACTTCTCAAAGTCTGGTTTAAACGTAATTCGGGTCCAGTTGTCGGATTTCTTACACTTGGTAATTATCGGTTCCCCTTTCTCGCTCATGTTGTTCTTAAACACTTGCTTGTATTGTCTCTCGCGACTACCATCGCACGTTTCCACGATGAACTCGTGCGAGAAAATGTTCGCCAACTTTGCGCCGTAACCGTTACGACCGCCGGTGACTTTCTTTTCGTTGTCGTTATAGTTGGACGACGTCAAAAGATGTCCAAAAATAAGCTCCGGGACGTACACGCCTTCCTCTTTGTGCATCTCCACCGGGATCCCTTTCCCGCCATTCATGACCGAAATCGTCCCTTTCTCCTTGTCGATATCCACTCGCAACTCTTTCATCGTCGGATCTCTGACTTTATTATCTGTCGCGTTGACCAAAATCTCGTCGAAGATTTTATACAAACCCGGCGTAAACGCGACGGTTTTCTGCACCAACTTGTTCTCAGCGGCGTCGTACACCCACGCCGTCTCTTCCGCTTTTTCGCACGACCCGACGTACGTGTCCGGTCTCAACAAGATGTGTTCCAATTGTGTTTTCTTTTGGTAAATGTCCTCGATGGCAACTTTTTTAGTCGTCTTACCACCACCACCGGCGGTAACGTTGCCGTCCGCCAACGGCGCTTTCTTCGCCACAGCAGCTTTCTTCCCCTATTTTTTGTTTGTTTGAAGGGAGAGAAATTATTTATATATGTGAGTAAAAAGTACACGTGCGCGCTGACTCGTCGTCAAATGATGCATCGAAAAAGAACCGCTAAACATTGAAAGAGTGAAAAATCAAGAAGACATCACGAACGGAGAAGAGTACAACACAATGTTTCGATGATAGGAAAGGAAGTGCGCGCGTGGTGTTCAAAATCTTTCTGTTGTTGTATTTGGGGGGAAAGAAAGAAAGTTTCCAAAATTTCATATCTCATCAGCTTCGTCGTTAGACACACACGACGACGAAAACGTACCACCCACCAACTTTTTGGTGGTGGTGTTCAACGTTCAATACGAATAGACTCGCGTACCTTTGCCACTGGCATTGGACTGTTTTCGTTCTCGGAATACTCCGAGTAGTCCATCGAAGTATCCGCCATCTTTTTCTTTTTCTGATGATGTGAAAGTTTTTTGTGGGGGGTGAAATCAAAAAGGTTTCGAGACAGAACAAAAAGACGAAAAATTGTCTGTTGTTGTTGTTTTGGTCACCCACCCTTTCTTCACAAAGAAAACTTCTTTCTCGCACCAACACACGACAACAACAACAACAACAACAACAACAACAACAACGTTAAACTTGAGTAAGTACTTACAAAAAAGACGATGAGCAACTCAAACACAAAAGTTGGATTTATTGGATCGGGAATGATGGCAGAAGCTCTCGGTGGAGGCTTCTCCAACTCTGGAATCGTCCCGTGGGAAAATATGTATTGCACGGACCCGTGGCAACCGAGATTGGATTTATTCACCTCGTTCGGCTGCAACGCGTGTAAAGATAACCGCGAACTGACGAGAAACTCGGACGTGATATTCATCGCGGTGAAACCGTACGCAGCGGCGACAGTTATGAAAGAAATCTCAAAGGAGCTGACGGAAGATAAAATTGTCATTTCCATCTGCGCAGGAGTAACCTTAGAAACGCTGGAAAACGCAATAAGTGATGGGAAAAGTGTGCCCGTGGTGAGAGTGATGCCGAATACGCCGTGTTTAGTCGGCGCGTGCGCGGCGGCTCTGGCGAGAGGCAAGTTCGTGACGGATGAACAAGCAGATTTGGCGCTAAAGCTCATGCAATCTGTTGGAGTGTGCGTTGTGGTGCAAGAGAAGTTGTTAGATGCGGTGACTGGAGTGAGTGGGTCGGGACCGGCGTATATCTACCAAGTCATCGAAGCTATGAGCGACGGCGGCGTGTTGTGCGGGTTGCCCAGAGACGTTTCCACGAAATTAGCCGCGCAAACCGTCATGGGTGCGGCGAAGATGGTTTTGGAGAAAGGGACGCATCCAGGCCAGTTGAAGGATAACGTGACGTCGCCAGGCGGGACGACGATTGCGGCGGTGCACGAATTAGAGAAAGGGGGCGTGCGAAATTCATTCATCAACGCCGTGAAAGCCGCCGCGGAAAGAAGCAAAGAGTTGAGCAAAGAATAATAATAATAATAATAATAATATTAAAGTGCTTTAATAGATTTTTAGCGAATGAGAGAAAAGTTGCAACGAATACTAATAATGTCCATCTACTACCTATCATAGTTTTATTAAAACTTCGATTCCTTGAATACTTTCACCACGGCTTTAGCCCAACTGGCGTTATCGCGCGTTTTGATTTTTGCGAATTCGCCTTGGACTTTCCTACCAACCACGCCAGCTAAATTTTCACAGAAAGAACACGTTTCAGCGTTGGATTTCGCGAGAAGTGCGGTGACCGCTTTCTCTTTCGCCGATGTAACGCTCGATTCGTCCACTAAATCGAAAGTCGCCTTTATAATTTCCTCTTTTTCCTTCTTTTTCGAATTTGAAGGCGCTTCTTTTTCTTCCTCTTCCTCTTGTTTCATTTCCACGTCTTCCTCGGCGACCGCCGGGAGCGGAGACGAAGATCTCTGCCGCTTCCGGCCCGTCGTCTTTTGGTCCTCCTCGGACCTTTCTACTTCGCCCAAACGACGCTTCGCAATCGCAACGCACCGTTCAATCACTCGATTATCCAATTGTTGACACATTTCCGTGATGGTATCTTCCAACGCGTACGCTCGACTGACAAACTGGCGTCCTTTGGAATCTTCACAATCCTCTCCCCAATACTGTACGGCTGCGACGACAATCAAGTGCACATCTTTCAGAAACGACTCTATGGTTAAATAAGCGCTCGAATCAATTCTCCAAAGCAAAGTGGATAAATCCATCGGAGATTGCACAGTCTTGGAGTACCCGTCGAGCTCGGCGTCGGTAATAGGCGCCGCTAATTTGGACCACTGCTTCTTAAAGAGTAAACGCGTCACAATGTCCCGCAAGAACATGCGCTGCTTTCTTAACATCTGCTCTTCAGCTTGAATGACTTCTGGACTCACTTCCACGGCCTCGTCTTTGTTTGCGGCAGTGGTGGCGTTCGCCCCGGCGTTGACATCTTTCGCTTTTTCCAAGACTTCCAGCTTTTCTTCCACCGCGGCGGCGGCGACGTTCTTCAATCCAGTTTTTGCGGAAGCCACGGTTTTGCCGTCGTTCTTCTTCATTTGCTCGTCTCGTTTCCGCGCCGCATTCAGTGCCGCCGAAACGATAGCTTCAAAATATTCCTTTCTTTCTGCATCCTTTGGCTTCGTCAACGCGTACGAGCGCTGCTCGCCCGCAAAAGCTTCGGCCAACTCTTCATCCAACTCATTTCTCTCGCAATCCGCTGTCGCTAAGAGCATGACGGGTAAATTTGGAGGGATATCGTCTAATAAAGTCAATAACGTCGCGCGCAACGTCGCGTTGGCACTTTCCCACCATAAGCGAATGTGTGGAAGGTACAAAATTGAAGGCGCCGCTCTTCGCGCCTCGGTCACCGCGGCGACTAAAGCTTCTTCCGGTAATCTACCGCCATCCGATAAGAGCGCGGGCAAGGATATTGCGTGCACCGCAAACTGCTCGAGCGCGTGTAAGAGCGCTGGAGCAATGTGCGCCTGTCCAGAACCAGGCTCACCGCAGACGAGCAATCGTGGATTTTGTGAAGGCGGCGAGCGAATAAATTCAGAAGCTGCGATTTTCAACGTATTTTTCTTCGTTTTACCTCTGATCTCGTCGTCGTCGTAGTCGTCCTTATCACCCGCGGTAGATGCTTCGGCGAGAAGGAGGTTGTTGCCCTCATCGTCGGAGTCGTCGTAGTACGCGATTTCTAACTGGTCAGTCGTCGATTTCATGATATCGTTGTTCGCCTCTTCATCGTTCAAAGACGCATCACTAGCAATATACGCCGCTGGTGGGTACACGTCTCCAACGATTTCTAGAATTTCCTTCAGCGTGTTACCCAGAAGCGGACGGATTAGTGCAGACAGCGGAGCAGAATACGTCTTTGCGCTTCGATGCGCGGCAGGAACAATTTGCTTCAACGCTGTTTCAAAATCTACTCTTCCCGGAACGACTTGCGAAGGATCGAGATTTAATCGATCGTCCGTGGCGTAAATTTGCGGGTATCGTCTTCGCAAAGCTGCAATAGCGGACTCCGTACAGAGCGCTTTCAAATCGGCGCCGCAGTAACCGACGCATTTTTGTGCCAAATGATTGATTAAAGTCGTCGACGGAGGCTTTTTCCAACCTCGAGTATGAATTTTCAAAATTTCAGCGCGCGCCGATAAGCCTGGTAACGGAAACGCGAGCTCTCTGTCAAATCTCCCCGGTCTTCTGAGCGCACCATCGATGGAGTCTACTCTATTTGTCGCTCCTAAAACAACAACGCGACCGCGATTATCCAAACCGTCCATGAGCGCTAAAAGCGTCGCGACGAGCGAATTGTGAATCTGGTCTGACTTAGAACTTCTCACTGGAGCTAAACCGTCGATTTCGTCGAAGAAAATAATCGACGGTTGGCGTTTGGAAGCTTCTTCGAACAACAATCGCAACTGTCTCTCGGATTCACCGACCCATTTTGAAAGCACATCGGCTCCTTTTCTCATGAAGAACGAAACTTCGCTCCCAGCGCGAGAACACGATGCGGCTAAAGCTCTCGCGATTAACGTCTTACCAGTTCCTGGAGCGCCGTATAAGAGCACTCCGCGCGGCGGCGTCATTTTAAACCGTTCGAAGATTTCCGGATAGAGCAACGGGAGGAACACCATCTCTTTCAGAGCGTCAACGTATTTATCCAGGCCTCCTACGGCGTTGAACGTCAACGAAGGATCCACCGTCAGTGGAGTAATTTCTGCATCCTTGGCTTCGCCAATCTTCTTCGGTCCGCCCCCGTCGGCGGTATATCCTGGAGCGCCTAACAAAGCGTCGAATCGAGAGATGTCGATGTTATTCGTATTCCCAATACCTCTTTGAGGAGCGGCACTCGGGTGCAACGCGTCGAAACCGTCCGCGTCAGAATCGTCGGTATCATCGAGCCATCGACCTGACTGTCTTCTGCCATTCTTCGGCGCCGACGGTGGCGTTCCCGCGCTAAAGAACGCGCCTTTCTTCTTCCCATTGTCACCGCCGTCGCCGTCTTTTCGCGGACGACCCCTGTTGTCCTTCTTTTTCTTCTTTTCCTCGTCGTCGACGATGAAATCATCGAAATCATCGTCGTTAGCGTCTTCGTTGTAGTTTATTCCGTTATTACCACCATTCGCGCCATTCGCATCTTCCCCGCGTCGTCTTCGTTTCATCGCTTCGACTCTCCCTGGACTCAACCGTTGTACTTTTTGTCTGTCTCTGGTGCTCCTTCGAATATTCGCGAACTCGCCGTCGTCTGACTCCAACTCTTCTTCTTCGGAGGAGATGAAATCGTCGTCGTCGTCTTCCTCCTCTTCGTCTTCGTTGACGACGAATTCGTCGTCGTCTTTATTTTCTTCTTTGTACGAGACTTTTTTCTTCTCCCTACTTGTTGTTCGTCGTTTTCCTCCCTTCTTTTCTTCATCCATCATGTCGTCGTCGTCTGAGTCTGAATCTTCTTCGCCTAATCGAATTCTTCTCCCTCTCGTGCTTCGTTGCGGACGAGTGGGTCCTCCTCCTCGCGTGAGCTCTTCCTCCTCGTCTTCTTCTTCTTCTCTAAGGTCGTCGGGGTCGTTTGATGATCGTCGTTTTGATCGACCAAAACCCATTTTTATTCTCTCTCGCGTTTACGACGAGCAAAAGATGTTTTTCAAAAGCAACAACAAATGAAGAGAAGAAGACGAACGAGAAGAGTTTTTGAATTTTTAGACTCGTCGTCGTAAATTTGACATCATCCTTTTTGTTGTTTAGGGTATTTTTTCTAAACCCTAATACGTAAAAAAAGAGAGAGAGAGAAGAGAAAAATTTTCCACATGCAGGACTTTTTAAAAAGTGATTTCGAAACGTTTTTTGTTTTTGGTGGTGTTTGTTGGTCTTCCTTTCGTTCTTTTTGGTTAGGTGGAGCAACGGGAACCACAGAAGACAGGAAGAAGGTCGTTATTATATTTCGAGCTCTGTCTCTTTCTTGCGCGCGCGAGAAAAAACGCCAACTCTATCGACGACGCGAGGATTAATTCACCTCGAAACGACAGTCACGTGTTGAAATATATATTCATTCGGACGAAAGCATGGAGGAAGAGAAGAACGTCAAGTCAGCGTGGACCATCGAGGTGCGTTTAAGAGCTCATTCTTTTTGTTGTTAGCTCTCTCTACAACCGTCGGTCTTTCTGTGTGTGGAAGGATTGGACGAATTTTTGCAACATCATTCGCGCGCTCGTTAGGCGTCGCGCGAAGTGAGTTTCGCCGAACGAGTTTCATTTTCGCGCGGATGAAAGATTCAGGCGGGATATTTTCGAGCGCGATGTAGATTTTGTCGCTCGCAAAAGACCTGTATCGCGCGCGTGAAATTCGCACGCGGGGGAGCGTAACTGTTTCAAAATTTTCCTTCTCTTCGGCCTTATCGTTTTTGTTATCTTCTCTCGAGTTTCTTTCTTCGAGAAAAAAGAGAGAAAAAAAATTATGACTAACACAAAAAATGAATTGTTTTACTATCCTCTTTATCAACAACACAGGAGGACACGTTACTGCGCGAACAAATCCAACGATTAGGAGGACCTGGAAACTGGACGGCAATTGCCGAACGATTACCAGGAAGAAGCTCGAAATCGTGTCGTTTGCGATGGTGTAACCAGTTGAATCCAACCGTGAAGCGAGGACCGTTCACTCCCGAGGAAGACGCGCAGATATTGGCAGCGCACGCCGTTCATGGAAATAAATGGGCGGTGATTTCGCGCTCGATGCCTGGAAGAACCGATAATCAAGTGAAAAATCGATTTAACTCAACGTTACGAAGAACCTTAGCTCAAAATGGGAAAGCGCCGCCGGCATCCTCACCACCAAAGAAAGCGTCGAGTCCAGTCGCCGCGGCGCAACACTTATCTTCGCCCATGGGATCGAGAAAGCAGTCGTCGAATCAGTTGGCAAAGCAAGCAAATTTGAAAAGGGTGGCGAGCCAAATTTTAGAAACTATGAGCTGCGACGAATCCATGGAGTCTTCGCAAGATAACAAGGACAAGAGAAATAATAATAATAACAACAACATGACTAACAACACCGGAAAAGAAACGACGAGCAAAAATGCGATGAAACGACCGAGAAAGTCTCCAACGAAAACGAAACTTGGCAAAAGCGTGCGCGGACCGAGTCGTGGCCCAAGTCAAGATCGAGAAGATTCGGGAGGTTCCGAATCAGTTGGTTTGGAAACGCTCATTCAAGCGAGTTTAATGGAATTACAAAGAATCAAGAGCGGTAAGAGCGCGAGCGGTTTCGAGAAGGAATACTACACGATGAACAACGACCAAACGAGCGCGCATGGCGGATTCGGCACTAGCACTAACAACAACAACAACAATAACAACAATAATAATAATATCAATAATAATAATCCGACGCAGAACAACGCCACCATGAGCAACATGAGTGACCGCACTATGAACGACTCCAGAGGAATGGTGTCGTCCATGAGCATGGAAAATTTGAACAGAGCAGCGAGAGGTGGATTTTCCATGCCCGGGATCCCAAACGATTCTTACGATTGGCGTGCGAACTCTCCCGTAATTGGCCTTCCTGCGTTCCATAGTTTGAATAATCAACTCGTTCGTCGTCCGTCGATGCTGAATATTGCGAGCCAAAGCGTTATGGTGAACAACGCGAATCCTGGTGGAGGAGGAGAACAACAACAGAATGCAAACGAGTTGAACGACCCCCGCGCGGGTACGAGCGCGCTCTCGACTCCAGTCACCATCACGCCGAACCTCGCTTCTTCCTGGTACGGGAGAATGCTTGAGAATTTGGGATGGCGAAACCACTTTCCGCTGGACGTTCTTCCCATGCAAGAGCAAGAAGACATACACCAAAAAGACGCCAAAGAAGCACACGAAAAATTTCAACCGATTGAAAACGGCGAAGACGAAGAATGCGCTCCGAAAGAAGCTGCCACCGCCGCCACCACGAAAACCACCGCTGCTACCGACGCCGCTTTGATTGTAAAAACAGAAGAAGACAATGTCAAAACGCAAGACGAATTGCCGTCGCCGCTTTCTGACAACACGATGAAGAACGATATGAACGGGACGACTGGTACCGCTGTCAACGAAGCGGTGGCGTGTTGATCTCTCTGTACATTAATATTAATCAATCAATACTATTATCGAATTGCAATTATTCTCGTTATACCAACGTTAGTTATACCCTTCTCTACTTCTCGTTGCATCATCATCGTATATATGATGATCTGTTCCTACTTCTCTTACTTCTCTTTCTTTATGTGGCAGTGTTAGATTTGTCTCATCAGCAAAATCGTCAGAAATGAAGGGAACAGACGACGCTCTCGACGACGACGACGACGACGAAAAGATTATGTCCTCTTCACGAGGAAGACGACATACGCGAAAATGTCTCCAACTCCTTCTCGTCTGTGCGTTCGCTCTCGCATATTTGATGAAAACATCGTCGTCATCATCGAACAATCATTTTGATGACAGAGGAGAGAAGAGCGCTCCTTTGTTGGCGGCATCGGCGTCGTCGTCGTTTTCAACCGCATCATCATCAGCATCATCATCAGCATCAGCATCATCATCATCTTCAAAAGACTACTCGAACCGAGTTTGGATATTCACCTCCGTGGCTGCCGATTACGACGGCGCCGTCTTGTTGAAACAATTCGTCCACCATTACACCGATTTAGGAATTAAACCGGAGAACTTCTTAGTCGTGATTAACTCTAAATCTGGATTTCGAACCGCAGAGTTTGACGAGTGCGCGAAGATTTTAGACAATCTGGGTATCCCATACCACGAGTGGTTGACGCAATACTCGAGCGAAGTGATGTATAAGCATCGGATGCAGTTGTTAGAAAAAGTCCCACCGACAGATTGGATTGTCCACGCGGATAACGACGAGTTTCACTCGTACGGCGGGAAATCAGTCATCGACTTCTTGAAAGAGATGGACAAGAAAGGGTACAACGAAGTGAGAGGGACGTACGTCGATCGAGTCTCCAAGAGCGGCGAGTTGAGCAAGTTGAAAGAAGAACCCGGAATGTTTCAGCAATTTCCTTTGCGGTGTTCGGTGATTAAAACTGTCGCTGGTGGTAGAGATTTTAAGACTATGGCGTATAAAGGGTACTGGAGAACGGACAGAGGGAACCATCAGGTGTTGCGCGCGGCGAGAGCGAAGGCGTATTTAAGCGGGCCGGGGAGAGGCGACGGCGATTTAGAAGACGTCTATCATTTGACGCCGTACGCAAAGTATCCGGGAAAATACAAGTACCAGTGCGCTGCGCACGATAACTTATCTTTTCTCCCAGCCGGGTCGCAGTGTTCCACACCGAACGATAGTCACGAAAGTACCACCAAGTTATGGTCTCAATCGCGCTTTAGCGATGCGAAGGTTGCCGTGCACCACTTCAAGTGGCACGCGGGCGTGATTAACAACATTAAAGACCGATTGGCGTTTTACAAGGGCGACGTTGGCGCGGATGGGAAACCCAGGTTTGCATGGTATACAGATAGCGAAAAATTGATGAACGGGATAGTCACGACTGGGAAAATAGACACGAAGAAGACCAAGTGTAAAGTAGCCTAAAATTGTTTAGTAGCGTGTTGTGTATGTAGTAGTACTCGTTTAGTATCTCTGAAAAAAAATCGTACGCGCATTTAAACTTTTGGGTATTGTGGTTGTGGTTGCTGCTGTTGCTGTGGTTGCTGAGGCGGCGCCGCACCATACATTCCCGGTTGTGTTTCGTATGCCGCCATTCGTTGGACTTGCGGAGCTTGGAACACTTGTTGCTGCGGCGTCATGCTCTCGTTCCTAAAGTCAATTTGCGCCTCTTGTTGCGTTTGCATGCACGCGCACACAGAGCAATACGTCATATCGGAGATGCAATCCAATATGTCCGCAGCTTGCTCGATGGAATCGTCGTTGGACACCATTGCTGCCACTCTGAAGATGCACGCGAGTTGGTTCATCAATAACATGAATCCGATGATGCCGTTATCGCACTGCGTGTTCATCACTCGCTGTTCGTCCTGGATTAAGAATCTGGTCGTCGCAACGCTACTCGGAAAACACCAGAACACTTCGCACGCTAAACACAACTCCGGATTGTTCTGCTCGCCACACCGACCGGAAATGCAGCTTCCTCCGTTACAGCACGTGTACCCTTGCAACGACCCGTACATCTGTTTCTTCCTCTGTTGCCAGGCAACGCACGGCGAACACAGCGAAGCGTAGAGACAAAATCCAGGTCTCGCACACGGTGCTTTCATCAACTCTACCGCCCAGGAATTCGCGTAGAGCTTGCGCATTTCCGCCTCGCGAATGCGCTTCTTGTCCTGAGGGTTTTGCCCGCCGCCTCCTCCATAGCCTTGATTCATTTTAAAAGCGTCGTGGTCTTTCTTTGTCGTTTTGAATTGGTTTTGTTGACTTTTTGTTTTTATGATGTTTTGGTGTTCGTTTGCTCGAAAAGAAAACTCTCGATGAAGGAAGAAGCACTCAAGCACCACACTTCAACTCTCCTCAGAAAAAAAAATAGAAAAAGTAGTTCTCCAATACTCACACAATCATCATGTTAGGCTTAACCATGCGAACGGCATCCTTAGTTGGAACCTCGGTTTCTTCCACGTCTACGAACAACAGAGGTAATTAATATCGTCGCGTCGCGTTTTTATCATATTTGGCGGGGAGAGTGCGCGTGAATTTACGCGAATTTTTTTGGTCGTCGTCGTCTCCTCAAAAGAGGGAGGCAGAAAGAGATTTTGCCTCTCTCGCGTTCACTGTGTGGAGCGGAGTGAGAGCAGGAAGCGGTTTTTGAGTGCAAGAGTCCTCAGAAATGGTATTTTCGCATCCGGGAATGACTGTATATCGACGATTCCGTGGTCGCGTGTGAGGTTGCACGCGCAAAACGTGGGAATTTGGGAGGCGTAAAAACCTCAACATTCTATCCTCGTCGTCGTCCTCCTCCTCCTCTCGTCCTTTTCGTTTCAAGATGAAAGAAGAGCAAAAGCTCTCTTTTTTAACCTTTCGGCGGAACGAGACACTCACCTCTCTTTCTCTCTCTCTCTCTAAACTTTACAGTTGCGCAACAACCGAAACAAAAATCGGCTCCAGGCGTTGCTTTTGCGTTCAAAGGCGCGTTCCAAACAGAAATCAACGTCGGCGAAGGTGAAAACGGAGAGGCTGCGTTGAGACGTTTTCGCAAACAAGTCATGAACTCTGGTCACATCAACGAGGTCAGAAGACGACGATACTTTGAGAACAAACAAGACATTTTGAAGCGAAAACAATCCACGCCGAGAAAGTTGAAAGGGCCAAAGCCGAGAACCGCGGCGCAGGCGATAGCGGATAAAGAGGCGGGGCGAGAGGAAGGACAAAGACCGCAGAGACGATTCAACCGCCCGGGCGACGATAAACAACAACAGTAAGTTTGAGTTTTATGCGTCGAGTACTCTGTTGATTTGAAGAGACAGTTTCGTCTTCTTCTTCTGAATCATTCATCTGTTTAAAATTGAGTTGTAATAAACATACCTTTTAGTTCTTATATATATTTTTACACACACGCGTTCACGCGAGACCTCCAACCTCCCCCAACAAGGAGCAATTTACACGCACTGCTTCTTCATTTTTTCAACTTTCATTATTATTATTGATAGTATTATGAATACTATGCTCTCGTTCGTCCCAACAAGAGGAGAGAGTATCATGCGAACAGGTGAAGGTGGGGGTGGTCGTGGTAGTCGTCGTCGCCACTTTTGCTTCTCTTCCTCCTCCTCTTCTTCTTCGAGGAAGTCAACAACGAGAACATTATTTAAAATCAAAGAGAAAAGGACGACGACGACGACGGCTATGAAAGGAGGCGGCATATTTCTAGACGATAGTGGGAGAGGAAAATGCATCGCGAATAATAAAAGTGGTAATAGCAGCAACAGCAGCGGCAGAGACGCGCTTCTCGGCGAGTTTGATGGAGGAGGAGGAAATGTTTTTGGTGGAAGCTCAGGCGGAAGCGGTTGGAACAACAACAACAACAACAACGAGAACGAGAACGAGAACGAAGACGAACGGCATAGCTCGTCGATGGCGACGCGGTTTCTGCTTTATGCGATGGCCACGTCTGCACTCACCGTCGTGCCTCTCGCGAACGCGAAGGGCTCGACGAACGCCGCCGCGAATAGAATGAAAGCACAAACTGAAAAGGCGTTTCAGTCGTTACCGTCGAAAGCGAAAGACTTCTTCGTGTCCATGTTGTACGGTTTCGTCATTTTCTTTGGCGTTAAAATGGCGTTAAAAAGTTTCTTCGCTCCAGTCGCGTTGTTTTCTTTCACCATGTTCGTTTTGCACAAGATGAAAGTCCTGTCGTTTGGACCGATGGACATGTATGAGAGTTGGGTGCGACCGTACTTACCGAGAGAGTTTCAAAAAGACAGTTTCGCTTTCCTCCGCGGCGCGGATACGATGTCCGAAAAATACACCAAGGCGTTCTGGTCTGCCGCGCACAGAATCTTGCCGGCGTGTAATTCTTCTCACGGCGAGAAGGCTTTGATTCTGGGCATGCTTGTGGCCGGTTTAGTTTAAGCAGTAGTAGATGTAGTAGTAAAAACAGGATTTCTTTCTTTCAACAAGTGTCTGTTTCTGTTGTTCACTTTTTACCTCAAATTTTTCTCCTCCATTCCTCAGTGTCAGTGCAGAGGCCTGCACACGCATCAACTAGATGTCAAAGAAGAAGTCAAAGAAGAATAAAAGTTCCCAAACACGACAACAAACAGATAACACAAACAACCAGCGACAAAATCAGCCTCTCTCAGCATCGTTATTGGGTAAACCTGCGAGTGGGAACGTGGAGAAGAACAAGAAGAATAAAGGGAAAATGAATTACAACAACAACAATAATAATTACTACGGAGGAGGTGGTGGCGGTGGTGGAAACTACGGAGGAGGATACGGAGGAGGATACGGAGGAGGATACGGAGGAGGATACGGAGGAGGGTACGGAGGAGGGTACGGGGGAGGATACGGAGGAGGATACGGAGGAAGAGGAGGATACGGGAGAGGTGGATATGGCGGCAGAGGATTTGGAGGTGGTGGCGGCCGTGGTGGAGGAGGTGGCTTTTTCGGCCAAAAGCAGAAAAAAGTAAAAGTGATACCGGAGAAGAAAATAGCGTACGGGAAGCAAATACGACGAGAGATGGACACGGGGCAGATTTCCCAAGCGTTCGTGTGGTTTGCAAAGTACACCACGGAGAAAATTAAACCGAAAATGGGGAACATTTTGCAAACCGCCAAATCTGGAACGGTGGACGAGGAGACGCACACAAAGTTGATTTTGAGATTGTTACAGGCGAATCACGCGAAACACGCGGCGTTTGTCGCCGAGAGCATGTCAAACGATAACTTCAAAATGTCGTTGAAGAAATTCTGCGAGATTTTAATGTCTGTGCCGTGTAGGTGCGATGTGGAAGACGCGAAGAAGCTCGTCAACGCCTTGTGTCCTTTGACGAAAGTCGTCGAGCACTCGGACGCCGCGACGGCGGGGTATTTCACGAAAAACGCGCGCTTGTTGTTGACAGAATTTTGTGAGGAGTCTACGCAAATTTTAGAGAGGATAGCGAAAAGGCCGCCGGCTGCGACTGATCTCGTCGCCACGGCGTCGACGTGGAAAGGTGGAAGGTTGTGTCTGTCGACGAAGCCGCAGGTTGGGCCGGACGGTGTCACGAAGATTCCAACGCCAATGTCGTGTTTACAAGGCCAAATAAATTTGGACGGGAAGCGCATTTTATCCGGCGGGGATTCCGTGCTGGTTCGCAAATACGTGTCACCGCCGAAAGCTATACCCCAAGTGCGGTCGTTCGAATCCTTGCCGGATTTATCCCCGGAAGCGGCGGATATGTATAAAGAGACGAAAACGATGGGTGATGGTATTACTTTAGCTGAGAAGCAGCCACCACCACCGCCGCCTGCGCCGGACTCGTCACTCAAAGCGTCTGCGACGGCGTTTGTTCCGAAGGCACCACCATTACCAGTCGCGCCGAGACCGCTCGATGCGCCTGAGGTTGAATTCGAAGAGTTTGAAGGCATCATTGAATTTGTAAATTACGAACAAACGGAAATTCACATCAACTTGGACCACGGCGAGGTGAAAGATATCATCGGTGAAGGATGGAGCGTCGACAAGTTAGCGAACAGAGTTTCGTTTTCAAGACAGGTTGGAGCGATGCGAGATTTGCTCGAAATCGTCGATCCGACGAAGAAAGCAAAGTGCACGACGAACCCGGCGTTTCGAAAAATTTTAACCGCTGGATTCCAATACTCTGAACACGCGGAACCGGACGAAATCGATGCAAACAAAGGAGGCGTGACGCATTTAAACGAAATGAAACGCAGTTCATCTTTTGCGGAAGGTTTAGAGTCCATCGAAGAAGAGGAAGTGGCAAACCTTTGCGCGGAGGTAAACGGCGGAAGATACGAACACGTCGTACGAAACGTCACCAGACAATTCAACTTGAACGAGTCGCAACAACGGGCGGTATCGGCGACTTTAGAGCGCCGATTAAGTTTAATACAAGGACCTCCGGGTACTGGGAAAACGCACACGTCTGTTGCCATCGTTCGCGGACTGATAGATATAGGCAGAGGACCAGTACTGTGTACTTCTGATAGTAACACCGCGGTGGACAACTTAGTGGAAGGCTTGGCGCGCGCGGGCGTACGCGTCGTTCGAATCGGTCGTACCGAAGCCGTTCGTCAAGATCTTGCGATGTATCAAATTGAGAATATGGTTCCACCTGGATGTACAAAGCACGAAGCGTACGAAGCACAAATCAGAGCCGTAAGATACGCGCAAGCCGTGTGTTGCACGTGCGCTGGTTCCGGTAGCGACTTCTTGGATCGGATTAGTTTCTCCGCGGTGATGTTAGACGAAGCCTCTCAAGTCACGGAGCCGATGAGTTTAGTGCCAATCTCGAGAGGATGTCAACAGCTTGTTTTAGTTGGAGACCATAAGCAGTTACCGCCGACTATTTTATCTCGAGAAGCCGAGCTTGGTGGATTAACGCTTTCCATGTTCGATCGACTCGTGTCCTTAGGGGTTGTGCCGTACATGCTCGACACGCAGTTTCGCATGCACCCGGCTTTGGGTAAATTTCCATCGGACGCGTTCTACGATAAACAATTGAAAAACGGAACGCCTCGAGCGATGCGACCAACACCAATTGGTTTCAATTGGCCACAGCCAAATGTTCCTATTTGTTACATCCCAACGCACCCGACAAACGCGATGGAAAACAACGACTCGAATTCGTATTCCAACAGAGCGGAAGCAGAGTTAGTATTGGCGTATTTGCGTGGTTTCTTATCCGCGCAAGAATTACGACCGAAAGATATTGGGATTGTTACCCCGTACGCTGCACAAGTTCGTTTGCTTCGGCAAATGATTCGCCGCGCCGGGATTCAAACCGGTGTCGATAGGAATACCGGCGAGTGCGGTATCGAAGTCTCCTCCGTCGATGGGTTTCAAGGACGCGAGAAAGAACTCATGATAGTTTCCACGGTTCGAGCAAATACGAACAGAAGTTTAGGTTTCGTTTCCGACCCGAGACGATGTAACGTGACGCTCACGCGAGCGAGAAGAGGGTTGGTTGTCATCGGGCATGAGAACACGTTGCGTTGCGACCGAAAGGTTTGGGGACCGTACGTCCAATGGATGATTGAAAGCGGTCTAGCTTTGGGCATACGAGGACGACAAGAAAAAATTGCGGAAGTGAACGCCATCGAATGTGATTTAGACGCCGTTTCGCGACCTTTCGCGTTGTGATATAGAATCCATTATTAATTACTATACGTTTGTGAAACAGAAACGTTTCTTCTTTTACTAATGTACACTTCTTTCTATCGTTGCATCTCTCTAATCTAAACACTGCTAAAGCTAAAAGTAAGCTCTCTTTTCACTATCTCGAGCATCTACTTCTGGTCGTCGTTTTGAGCTTCTTCTTCTTCTTCTTCTTCTTATTCGTCGTCGTCTCCTTCGTCTTCCTGTTGTGTTTGTTCTTTTTTCTTGGCTTTCTTTTGTTCCTCCCATTTCTTTCTCGCCCTTACCTCGTCTTCCTTCAACGCGGCGAACCAGTCGGCTTCGGCATCCCCGGACCAGTTATCGATCAAGTCGTTCTTATACTCTCTCTGCGTGTTCATGTGCGTCTTCAACTCTTGCAACAGTAACCCCTCGTAGAATTTCTTCCTCACGTCCACCGTGGTCTCCGTCGAAGGAAGATCCTTCGCCGGATTCATCTTCTTCAAAACTCTTCTTTTTGTTTGTTTGTTTGTTTGTTTGTGGGGAGAAACAAAAAAAAAAACACCAATTTGATAAAAACAAAAAACTTTTGCTGTGTATTCATCAGAGTCATCTAAAATCTGTTCACGACATATACACAGTGAGTAAAAAGAAAGTGGTTTGCGAGATGATGACTGCTTTTGGGAGCATCGTCATCGCGACGACGACGACGACGACGACATCAAAACCATTTTACCCACTCCAACACCACGGGAGAAGAGGAGGAGGAGGAGGATCATCATCGACGAATTCATCAAGAAAATTTATCCACTTGGTGTCTGTTAGAAAAGAACAACAACAACAACAACAACGACGACGACGACATCGAGAACGTGCGCTAGAAACGAGATCGTCATCAGACAACCAGAATACAGTCACAAATACGAAAGGGAAAATGTTGAAATGGTCGGACATAGACGAGAAAACGAAGGAGTTACCGGACGCGTCCGTGGCGAAGAAGATGCAAATAACTGGTGTGCACCACGTGGCGATTATCGTCAAAGATATGCAACGAACGATGGATTTCTACCAAGGCATATTAGGATTAGCGATTAATCCTGCGAGGCCGAAAGATAAGTTACCGTACGATGGGGCCTGGTTATGGATTGGAGACGAGATGATTCACATAATGGAACTACCAAACCCAGATCCGGACGACATCGAGTCTCGACCGACGCACGGCGGCAGAGATCGACACTTTTGCATCGGATGCATGGACATACAGCCGCTGATGGATGCTTTAGATGCGAATAAGATTGAATACACGAAAAGTAAATCGGGCAGACCGGCGATATTCTTCCGAGATCCCGATTCAAACACGTTAGAAGTTGTCGAGGGGTTGGAATGGCGCGTTTAATAAAATCAATCGCACGACGATAATACGTAAATGATAAAGCAAGTCATATTTTTCACAATCTATACAAACGCGTTTGTACTTTACCGCACGCTTTCCCGCTCCGATCGATAGTACATGATTCTAAACTTATATCGTAACCTCTCACGTGTTCAGTACTCTTTGCCATGCTAATGCGCCCTTTAATGCCCAACGCAGTGATGTTATCTAAGACGACCGGCTCGGGAAAATGTAACGCCGTTTGAACCCAGTGCGTTTTCGGTTCTTTCGGAGACGTGGAAAGGACGACGGGATTTTCTCGACAGAACCGGCTCGAAAATTCTGTATCGAACCACAAGGCGATGCCATAAATCGTTTGAGGTTCGTCTTTCGTCGCGTTCTCGAGCGCGTCGAGTTTGAATTCCGCGCTAAACTCGGTATCTTTTGCCGAACACTTACACAAATCCAGTCGTAAAATTTCCGTCTCGGTCGTTCCGATGTGTTTGCCTTCGATGTGTTTTACGACCGCCGTTGCCAACGCGTGATCTAATTGCTGAACGGCAACTTCTTTCATAGAAAATCCATACACGTCGTTCCAGAAATCGAAATCCACTGTCGCCTGTTTCGTAAATCCGGCGATTTTAATGCAACACACGTCCGGTAACAACGCGCCGTCCGGTTTTAAATACTTATCTCTGGCGTATAACACGGTATCCAACATGGACTCGAAGAATAAACCGTAACCCATCCATTCCGAGACAATAACGTCGAACGGTGCACCGCGTATAGAATCCATATCCTCGAGTTTCCCTTCGATGATTTCGACTTTTTCTCGTAAGTCGTTCGCCCCTACGTTCATTCGTGCAACGTCCGCAATCCTGTACGAACCGTCTACGCCGACGACATTTCTCGCGCCACCGTCTCGTGCGGCAAACATTGATAAGATACCCGTGCCGCATCCGACGTCGAGAACGTTTGCGTCGTTCATCAGAGTTGGATTCTTGGTGAGCGCATCTCTGTACGCATCCGTCCGCGTTTTATCGCTCAACATGTCTTTATGGATTTCAAAGTACGAGTACGAGTTGAAGTAAGAATCGTCTGAATCCCTCACTCTAGCGTCTGCCTCGTCTTCGTCTTTCTCTTGTTGAGTTCTTTTATCGAATCGATCGCTATCATCATTTGCATACCTTCTACTCGCGCAGTCGTCGTTCATGTTACGTGTCGGCGCCGACGATACGACGATTTTTTCGCCGACGTTCGCCACCGGCGCGAGCTTTTGCTTCTCTTCTTCTTCGCTAATCATCCCTAATTTTTCCATCATCTCGAATACTTTCAACTTGAGCGCCTCGTTCTCGCTTCGCAACGAAGATATCATCAACGACGATGCCGAATGTTCGTTTTGAGACGTAGAATCTCGTTCATCTTTGTTTGCTTTTTCCTCCTTCGTCGCCGCCGGCGCTCTTTCTTCGTCGTCGTCGATGCCGTAGACGTAGGATTCCCACTCGTACGTCAACGGGTCCGACCCACTCGCATCGACGGGCATCAGATACACGTCGTCTTTCCACGCTCCATCGTTGACTCTTGCAATCACTCGTTTTGCCAATTCCTTCTCGTCGTATTCTTTTTCATCTGATTCTTTGTTCTTGTTGTTGTTGTTCTTGCTGTTGTTTTTCGTTTCTTCCAAAACCATTTTACGCACAAAGTTAATCACTTTAATGACGTCGTAAAACTCCAATTCATTTTCATCGTCTTCTTCTTCTTCTTCGCGGCCACTCCTCGATGGTTTCTCTCCTTCTTCTTCCTCTTCTTTACTTTTTATGAAAGTATTCTTCTTATTCAACGAAACGACTCGTCGTAAATCAAATCCAAAGTCAGTGGCGGCTCTCGTTAACGCCTCGTGTGCGTTCGAATACACTCTCTGAGAGAATAAACATTTTGTTTTCCGTTGCTCGGAGATTTCCACGAGAGACTCTTCGTCTTCTATCCACTCTCCAAAGTCTCCCTCTTCTCCTTCTTCTTCGTCTAAATCGTCGTCGTCGTTTTGCATGGTGGTGGTGGTGGTGGTGGTGGTTTGGTGGTTCTTCGCTTTTGTTGTTAAAAAAAGTGTCGATTTTTGACTCTAGAGTCCTTTCTCTTCAGTTGTGACGGCGCCTCTCAAAAGTTCTATCAACACGCAGGAAAACACAACACACACACACACACAGAAAGAGAGAGAAAGAGAGCACGCAATAATATAGCAAAATAATAGTAGTAATTTCCAATACACATCATGTCTTCTTCCGGGGGGCGTTCTTCGGTTTTACCGACGACGACGACGTCGACCAAGCGCGCGAAAACAACCAACAACAACAACGAAAACGAAAACGAAAATCGTCACCTCCCTCGACAAAGAATAAATGTCATCGCGCAACTCGTGGATACGGATGGGAACACCGCCGGTCCTCAGCTGGATTTGCCGCACGATTGTACCTCGAAACAGTTGGAAGAGTTGCTGAACACGTTATTGAATAACACGGAAGAGAAAGGGGAGAAACTCCCGTACGAGTTTTACATTAAAGACGAAACGTTGACGACGGATTTAGGGGACCACTTGGAGAAAGTGAACGCGAGCATGGAACAGGTGTTGAAAATCGTGTACGCCCCACAGGCGTTGTTTCGAGTGAGACCGGTGACTCGATGTTCGTCCGCGATACCAGGTCACGCGGAAGCTATATTATCGGTATCGTTTTCTCCGGACGGGAAACATTTAGCGAGCGGGTCCGGCGATACCACGGTGCGTTTATGGAACCACGAAAGCGAGGCGCCAAAGACGACGTGTAAAGGTCACACAAATTGGGTCTTATGCGTGGCGTGGTCGCCAGATGCGCAGTTAGTAGCGAGTGGAGGGATGGATAACATGGTTCGGTTGTGGGACCCAGTCACGGGTGAATCGAAAGGGATTCTGAAAGGACATAAGAAACACATCGTAGGATTGAGCTGGGAGCCGACGCACGCGTTGAAATCACCAAACGACGTTCGATTCGTTTCCGCCTCTGCAGATGGGACGGCAAAAGTATGGAACGTGAATAAGAAAATACCTCTATTTTCGCTTTCTGCGCATTCTAGGGCGCTCTCTTCCGTGAAATGGGGCGGAGAAGGCTTGATTTATACCGCGTCGAGAGACACCACGGTGTACGCCTGGGACGCTAAAGACGGGAAAATTGTTCGACAGTTAAAAGGGCACGCGCATTGGGTAAATACGCTCGCGTTATCATCCGAATTCGCGTTAAGAACGGGTGCATTTGATGAAACCGGGAAACGAGAAGAGTCATTCGAGAAATCAAAAGAACGCGCGCTCGAACGATACAAAAAATTAACGAGAAACAAACCGGAACGTTTAATCAGCGGTTCTGACGATTTTACCATGTTTCTTTGGGAACCGTCGCAATCAAAAACGGCTTTGAAGCGATTGACTGGACACGTGCAACTGATTAATCACGTCATGTTCTCGCCGGATGGTAAGTACTTTGCCTCGGCGTCATTTGATAAAGCGGTAAAATTATGGAACGGCGATACCGGTGATTTCGTGTGTACGTTTAGAGGACACGTCGGCGCGGTGTACCAAATAGCTTGGAGCGCGGATTCGCGATTCGTGTTATCCGCATCCAAAGACTCGACGTTAAAAGTATGGAGCGTGCGTTTAAAGAAACTCGAACTCGACTTACCCGGTCACTCCGATGAGATTTACGCGTGCGATTGGTCGCCGCTAGGAACGAAAGGCGCGAGCGGCGGGAAAGATAAAATGTTGCGACTTTGGAAACATTAATATTTTGTTGCGCGTTTCACGTCGTCAGCGGCTAATAATTATATTAAAAAGAATTATAGAACTAGTAGTTAGTAGTAGGGAGGGAGCTAATTTATCAAATGATCTTTCAATACGTCTTGCAAATGTGCTCTGGCACGCTCCGCGGCTTCTTCTTGCAAGACTTTATCTAAATCAGACGAGTCCTTTGCGCTGGTTATGAACGCTTCCGCTCGAGCGTGCTGAGCAATAGTCGCTTCCGCGCGCAGTTCTTCGATGTGCTTTTGCTTCGCTTTTCTCCAAATATTTTGATGCACTTCGTCCCATCGATTAAAGCCTTTCGGTAAGTCCACGTCGTATACTTGCTTCTCCTCTTCTCCTGGAGCCAACGGCGGTGGCGGAGACGTTTTCAATGCCAACAAATTGTTCTTATTCAGCTCGAGCAAAGGACGTTGTTTCAAAACGTGTCCTTCGGTATCTACTCCTAACCCCGCTAACTCTGTGGGGTGCATGTACGATTTCAACTCGTCAAAGTGCCTGAAATCGGACGATGGCATGATTCTGATCGGTGTGCCTCGCGTTTTTGGGACTCCGTTCTCTCCGAACCGAAATCTTCTCGGGAGCAAGTCCGACGGTCTCATTCTCAGCGCTCCTCCGTTCGAGATGTTCCCGTCTTCTCCAGCAGCAGCTGCGAAGAAGAAAGAGTTCAACCCCGAGGCGAGTAACCAAAAAAGGGCGGTCAAAATGGCTAAAGTTGTCAACGGGTACTCCGATGCGCCCGACTGTCTATAAATGTATTGCACTCGCGTGTATACGGCGTTGGCGGAACAGTTCCCACCTTCGGAAAACGCCGCGAAGGTTGACGATGATGATGATGATGATGAAGCTTCTTCTCCTCCGCTCTTTTCTTTTGCATTCGTTTCTTTTTGCGTCGTTGTATCGTTTTTGTCCTTATCGTCGTCGTCGTCGTCGTCGTCTATGCCTAATTCCATCATCCGGAACTTTTGTTCCTCTCGATGACTCGGCATTGTTCTCCGATGATGATGATAATGATGATTAAACGACGAGCGCTGTTCTCTTCGAAGTTGTGTGAAATGGTGTAATTTGTGGATTACTTTTGTTGATTTATTTTGTTTGTGAGAGGAGAGAGAAGTCAGAAGTGAGAAGAAAACAACAAGAAATAGTAAGCACTCTGAAGAATGAAGAAGATATCAACATTGGCGGCGTCTCTCTTTCTTTCTCTCTCTTTCGCGTGTGTGTATGTGTGTGGTATTACAATTACATGCTTGATTCTAATTTATCTTTGGCATGTATCCCGGAGGTGCGTCGCTGTCGACAGATTGACTCACCGCCGCCGACGACGGCGCCTTTCCTGGCATTGGAATAAATCCTTCGCCTTCGTCGGTGGTGCCATTAATCTCGTTCGTTCGTAATGCCATCGGTATGAAAACGGAGCGTGCCGTCGCGAGATCCATTCCAGCAAACTTTTCGTACCCCAACGAAGATTGCACGGCGATGTTCACGCCGTTTCTGCACTTTCCTCCGATGCACCTTCCAGCGGATGTTTCGCAGGGCCAATTTGAAGGCAGGTCATTCTTCAGGCTCTCGGCGATGGCGTATGCGCCGTTCCTACGGCAGTATTTCCCCGTGCACACTTCCAAAGTAGCGACCGGGATGATGCCTTCACCTAGGACAAGCGGTGAAAGTAAAGGACAGGCCCCTAACGACGCCAATCCAGCTGGTTCTTCAACTTCGTTGTCCGGAATGTTCGCACCCTCGGCGATTGCAGCTTGCGAAATCGTCGTTTTACCTCTCTTGTTCTTTTTCTTCTTTCCCATTCCGAGAGAAAGCATGGTGTTTTTCAATTTCTTCATGCCCTTTTTCTTCTTTCCGCCGCCGCCGCCGCCGCCTTTTCGGCGTCCTGCTCGCTCGCACTCTGAATCCGAGGAGTCGCTACTACTGCTACTGCTACTGCTACTGCTACTACTGCTGCTGCTGCTGCTGCTACTACTACTACTACTACTACTCGAAGATGAAGACGATGAACTCCCTCCTTTTTTCTTCTTTTTCATCTTATACTTCTTCCTCGCCTTCATTCCATCGCTCCCCGAGGCGTTCAAGATTAAATTTTCCAGACCTCGCATAGCTTTCTCTCTCGCTTTATCCTGCTTCTTTGCCTTCTTCCCGCTACTTTTACTTTCAACTTTTCGAGCAAGCGAGGCTAGTGGATCTCGTCGTTTCCTTCTCGATGTTCCTTTTCCTTCATCGTCGTCGTCGTCGTCTGAGTCGCACACTTCTCCGTAGTGCACCACGTGGGAGTTGTCTTTGAAAATATTTTCACCTCCGACGAGAATGCCAGCTTCGTAAGAAGATCTCGTTTTCGTCGCCTGCGTCTTGGCGTCTCTTCTCGTCGTTCGCTTAGCGGTGAATGCTGCGTTTCTTTCATCCTCTCCTCTCGGTTCTCTTTGTTCGAGCGTCCCATCTCGAGCACGTATAAATCTTCTTCTCGTACTCGTCAATTTTATGCCAGCTGGATCGGTCTTCGTTCTTCTTCCTCTTCTTGGAATGGTCGCGGTGGTGGTGGTTGCACTGGCAGTGCGTGAGACCATCGCCGTCGTCGTCGTCATCACTATTTCCCCTGCGCTTCTTTATTGTGTGTGTGTGTGTGTGTGTGTGTGTGTGTGTGTGTGTGTTTGCGTCTTTCGCACGCGCTCGTCGTCGCGCAAAGAAGTTATGAAGAGAAGATAAAACAAAGAAGGCACACGCCCTCCCCTCAAAATCCACTTTTTTTGATTTTTTTTTCGAAAACTTTTCCAAAAAAAATGAATCTTCTTTTCCTTTCTCGGTGTGATTTCACTCAGATTTAGCTTCTGTTTTTCTTTATATACATCATCATCCGTCCTAAACGCGGTTATTAAAGGTGAGAAAAATGAAAAAGTCGCAGCGAGATGAGACGGAGAGGAAGAAATTTAGACCTCTGTGTTCGAAAGAGCACGCCTTGCGAGTATGGATGACGCAGTATTCTTATTTTTTCGACAGAAGCAACAGCAATCCCAACGAGGCGGAAGAGATTGAAAAAATTACAATGTTGGATTCGTACGACGACGCGAACTTTCTCTTTCACGTCTTCAACGACATTTTCAAGAGCAAAGACAAAAACGAAAACGAGAGTAAGAACAGACCAATAACAAAGTTCATCGTGAAGTTTCACAACGGCGTAGATTCGGTGGAACCAAACGCACGTTTATTGGACTGTCACGAGTTTGCCATGGATTGGCTTTCTGAAAAGAATATATGCACCTCTGCAGTCATGCTCACAACGTCGGGAGCGACGCGTTTCGATTGGACCGATGGTGATAGCACGAACAGCGATAGAAATAACGATAACATAAACAATAGCGCAGAAAAGAACCAAATGAAACACGCCGTGAAAGTGTTGCGGTACGTTGAGGGTACTTTACTTATAGACGTAGTCAACGCCTTGGCGGAGAAACCGGAGGAACAGAAGGCGTTTTGGCGCAGAGTCGGCGAGTTTGTGGGTGAAATATCCGCGAGTTTCCTGCAATGGAATCCTGAAACGCCTTCGATTAAAGAAGATGGGAAAAGGCTTTATCGCACACTAGCAACGCGCGAGTCTTTGTGGGACGTGCGAAACTTTGAAGACGTCCGAATGTTTGTGGACGCGTTAAAAAGTAAAGGAGAAGGACTCATCAAGGACGAAAACGCCATCGAGCAAGTTTTCGAGTGGTACGAAGAACGCGTCAATAGCATTCGAGACGATGCGAACAAACTGCGAATGAGCGTCATACACAACGACTTGAATGAATCAAACATTCTTGTTACTGCGAGTGATTGGAAAGAGAGAGTAAAGAACGATAACATAGACGTCCTGAACGATTTCGCGTGCATCGATTTTGGCGATATTTGTGTATCGTGGACGGTTATTGAAATTGCGACGGCAATGGCGTATTGTGCTTTGGCTACGCCGAATGCACCCATAGAAAGTTGCGAAAAAATGCTCGCGGGGTATGCCAAGACGTTTAGTTTGAACGAACACGAAATCGAAGTTCTTCCAGTATTATTGATGAGCCGAGTTGCTACTTCTCTCGTGATGGGACTTTACAGTCACCATTTCAAGTCGACGGATGATGCTGGTTGTGGCGAGAATCAAGTAAAAAAGGAAGAAAAAGAAGGAGAGTTTCAAGACAACACGGCATACCTGTTGAAATCGCAAGAAACTGGTTGGAATATTCTCGAAGCGTTCATACGAGAGACTCCGGAAAAGTTGGCAAACGCGTATGCGGGAATATTTGCTCATCATTTATAGATGTGATAATGTTATTGTTTTTAATTAAAAGAATCGTTTTCTCATCCCTCTCGCTCGCTCTTTGCTCAAGCTCGCGCGTCTACGCGCCGAGCAGCTTGAGTAACTCTGCATCTTCGTTGATTGGATTCTTCGCTTCTAATTTGACCAGATCTAATGGCGTTTTACCAGTTCCATTTTTAGCCGTAACGTCGCTATTCATCTCGAGTAATTTTTTCACCGCGAAAATCTTACCGTAACCGCACGCGTAATGAAGCGGCGTGTTTTGCTTTTCGTCTCTAGCGCTTAAATCAATAGAGTCCGCATCGATGAGCAAGTCGAAAATCTCTTCGCCAGCGCTACCTTTCCCGAACGCAATCGCGTAGTGAATAGGCGTTCTTTGGGAAGAGTCTCTCGCGTTCACGTCTTTGCCGATGGCCAGAAAATCTTCAACAGCCTCGATGTCACCGTATCGCGCGGCATCGTGTAACGTCTCGACTTCAGGTGGTGGTGCCGGTGCTGCTGGTGGAGGTGCCGCACCTCCCGGCGGCACAGCTTCCGCTGGAATCGCCCCTCCCGCGGCTGCTCGAATGGCTTCTTCGCCGCCGAGTTTATCGTTGAGCTTTTTCAAAAACGCTTGATCGGTTGAATACTTCATCATAGCTCCGGGGCCGTTCGCTCGTAAGTCGTCGAAGAAGTCTTTAAATTCCGGGTCGTCTTTTAACCCCGCGATTTTTCTCTGCATGTCTTCGTTTTGCACCATATTTTGCATCGCTTGCATTTGTTGCTGCACCATCGGGTTGCTCATCATCCCTTGCATTTGCTTCATCTGCTCTTGAAGTTTCTTTGCAGTTTCTGGATTCTTCATCGCCTCTTGATACGCCGCTTGCATCTCTTTCATCTTCTCCGGATCCATACCCGGCATGTTCGGCATCCCGCCCGGTGGAAGCATGTTTACTCTCGTTCTTTCTCCTCTTCTGTTGTTGTTGTTGATATTGTTGCTGCGCAGCGACGACGACCGATTCGGACGAGGACTGCGACAGGAGGATGATGATTTCGCGACGCCGACGACGGACGACGAGGAAGCGGAGAATGCGAGCGCTTGCATTTTACAAATATATATTTATATTTATAATGTGTGTGTGTGTGTAATAAAACTGTTGCGCTCGTTAAAAACGTGCGGGTGTTTATCTATTATGTGTTCGCGTTCTTTTTATATAGAGAATTTTATCCATTCTGATGAAAGCTGCTTGGCTGTGCATTGGCTGTCCGAGGCAATAACCGACGAGGGAAGGGAATTCTCTTTCAAAAAAACGAGAACGAAAAACAATCTTCTCGGCATTTTTTATTAGAGAGCACGCACCACGACGTCGCCGCTTTCTCTCATCCGCGCTCTGCGAATCAAGAAGAAAGAAAAACTGCTGAAAAGAGCGTTAACGTTTACGTTTCCGCATTCTTCTTCTTTAACTTCTTCTTCTTGTTACTCCAGGAGTTTGCTCGATCATCGCGCTGTCGTTTTTTCAACAAAAACAGCCATCGAAAACGTCATCACCCCGCCACTCCCTTCTCGTAGTCTTCCTCAACAACAAAGGAGAAGTTTATCATCAATCAAACCGATCATCATGTCTTCCGCGTCATCCGTATCGATGAGATCCGGTTTACACGTTGCCGCGTTGAAGAGACGAAACGCTGTCAGCGCGCGCTCCGTAAACTACGCCAAAGCGCGTGCTTCCGTATCGTCGTCGTCATCGTCGAACAACAACAACAACAACAAGCCGATGCAAACGACAATGAGAAAGAGCCAAACTTCGGCTGCCATCGCTGCGGACAACGCTTCTGTGGAATCTATGGCGACAATGAGTGCGCCAAGCAACTTGCACGGCTTCGATCTCGTCAAAGAAGAGTTCGTTCCGGAATACAACGCGAAAGGATTCTTATTCAAGCACAAAAAGACGGGCGCTGAGGTGATGTCGCTCTCGAACGACGACGAGAATAAGTCTTTCGGTGTTACGTTTCGCACGCCGCCTGCAAACTCGACCGGTATTCCGCACATCCTCGAGCACTCTGTGCTTTGTGGTAGCAGAAAGTATCCAATCAAAGAGCCTTTTGTTGAGTTGATCAAAGGAAGTTTGAACACGTTCTTAAACGCTATGACGTACCCGGATCGAACGTGCTATCCAGTCGCTTCGTGTAACCTCGCCGATTTCTACAACCTCGTTGACGTGTATTTAGACGCAGTATTCCACCCAAAGTGCATCGAGAACGAGAGAACGTTCGAGCAAGAAGGTTGGCACTACGAGTTGAACGACAAGGACGAAGACTTGACGTACAAAGGTGTCGTTTTCAACGAAATGAAAGGCGTGTACTCTTCTCCAGATTCCGTACTCGCGCGCGAATGTCAGCAAGCGTTATTCCCGGAAAATACGTACGGAGTCGATTCTGGCGGCTCGCCGGAAGTCATCCCTGAGTTGACTTTTGCCGAGTTCAAAGACTTTCACGGGAAATTCTATCACCCATCCAACGCGCGCCTTTGGTTCTACGGCGACGACGACGTTGAGAACCGTTTGAAGCTTTTGAGCGGATTTTTGGACGAGTTCGATGCCAAGGATGTCGACTCTTCCATTGCTTCGCAAGCTTTTTTCAAGGAACCAAAGCGAGTCGTGAAAACGTATGCCTCTGGTGAGGACGAGGAAGCGCAAAAATGTTTCGTCCAAATTAATTGGTTGCTGAACGACAAACCGTTCGATCAAGAGACTGCCTTAGCCGTGGGATTCTTAGACAATCTGTTGTTAGGCTCGTCCGCTTCTCCGTTGAGACTCGCTCTGGAGGAGTCTGGTTTAGGAGAAGCCATTGTTGGATTCGGTTTGGAAGATGAGTTGAGGCAACCGTCGTTTGCGATTGGGATGAAAGGGGTGGAGGAAGCTGATATCCCGAAAGTTGAAAAATTGATCTACGACACGATGGAAAAAATCGCCACGGAAGGATTCACCGACGATGCAATCGAAGCATCTATCAACTCCATCGAGTTTTCGCTCCGTGAGAACAACACCGGCCGATTCCCGAGAGGATTATCGATGATGCTACGATCCTTATCGGCGTGGTTGTACGAGGGCGATCCTTTCGAACCGTTACGTTACGAGGAACCGCTCAAACATTTGAAGTCACGCATTTCATCCTCTGAAGATGTTTTTAGACCGCTCATGCGAAGAATGTTCTTGGAAAACACGCACCGCGTTACGGTTGAATTGAAACCAGACCAAAAACTCGGCGAAATAGAAGCCAACGAGGAAAAGATGAAATTATCTGCCAAGAAAGCTTCGTTGTCCTCGGAAGAAATTGAACACGTCGTCGCGGAGACGGCTGCTTTGAAGCTGTTGCAAGAAACGCCAGATTCGCCAGAGGCGCTCAAGTGCATACCGGCTTTGGCTTTATCGGATATCCCTAAAACTGCCAAGGAAATTCCGAGTGATGTTGGGTCGATTGGATCCACGGAACTTTTGACCCACGATTTGTTCACGAACGACATCATTTATGCCGAGCACCTCCTCGATATGAAGACAATCCCGGAGGACTTGTTGCCGCTTGTACCTTTATGGACGCGCGCGCTAGGCAGAATGGGCACTTCGAAGAGAAACTTTATCGAATTCGACCAAATCATCAACGCGCAAACCGGCGGTATTTCTGTTTCGCCGTTTGTTTCGCCGATTCGAGGGGATCCAAACGCAATCTCCGCGTATATGGTTTTCAGAGGTAAAGCGACTTCGGATAAAGCAGGTATCATGCACGATTTGATGACAGAAATGTTGTTTGACTCCAAGCTCGACGATCAAAAAATATTCAAGCAACTAGTTCTCGAAACGCGGTCTGGAATGGAAAGTAGAGTCCAGGGGGCGGGACATTCCATCGCGGCTTCGCGACTGGAAGCGCAGGACTCCGTCGCTGGGTGGGTCAACGAACAAATGGGTGGTTTGGACCAATTAGAATACTTACGAAAGTTGGCGAAACGCGTGGATGAAGACTGGGATTCCGTGGTTGCGGATTTGGAGACGATCAGAAAGTGCGTGTCTTCGCGGAACAACAGCATAACCAACTTGACGGGAGACTCGAAAACGTTAGATTTGTCGCTCAGTAGTGCGGAGAAATTTTTAGGCTCGCTGAATCAAAGCGCTCCTGCTTCTTCGGCAAACGCGTGGAAGACTATAAACCCGGCTATAAACGAACTTCTGACTGTTCCAACCACGGTGAACTACGTCGGTAAAGCGGCCAATTTGTACAAAAGCGGATACGAATTGAACGGGTCTTCTTACGTAATCAACAAATTGCTCGGGACGACGTGGCTTTGGGACCGCGTTCGCGTTTCCGGTGGAGCTTATGGTGGTTTTTCCGACTTTGACTCGCACTCCGGGATGTTCACGTACTTATCGTACAGAGATCCAAACTTATTGAAGACTTTGGATAACTACGACGGTACGGTGGAGTTTTTGCGCAACTTACACGTGGACGAGGATGAATTAACGAAGTCCATCATCGGTACGATTGGTGAAATCGATTCGTATCAGTTACCGGACGCGAAAGGATACACTTCTCTCATGCGTCATCTGCTGAAAATTACCCCGGAGGAGCGTCAAGAGCGTCGCGAACAAATCTTAGGGACTACGAACAAGAGCTTCAACGACTTTGCGGGGGCGCTGGAAGCGGTGCGCGCACCGTCGGCCAAAGTGTCCGCGGTATGCTCCGCCGAAGCTGCTGAAAAAGCTAAAAGTGAACGCCCGGATTTAGACTTTCAAATTAAGCGCGTTATTTAATGTTACATGTAATGAAGATACCAAATAGTACATATCAAATCTAAAAGAAAAGCTAAGGTAACGGATGCCTTAAAACTACCTCTAGCCGAGTCGAGCAGCTTCTCTACTTCCACAACCTCTTTGAAGTCGCCTTCACACTCATGCGATGCGTAGCTAGAGCCGTGACGCCTACGACCAACAAACTAATAATCAATAAACCGTATGAGAATTCCTCATCGAGCGCATCGAAAGATTGCGATGGGTGCAAACGGGTGTAAAATACATCCACGCCTCGGGCAAAACAAAGCACGGTACTCTCTAGCGCAGTGGGCGCCGTTACCACATCTTTCAAACGAGCTACGATATTCTTGTTTGTCACCCAAGACGAGGGTGATAGTGGTAAAACTTCCATATACGGGATTAACCCCTCATCGCGATCGAATGCAGATGGTTTCGTCGGTCTACGGGGATCGAGCCAGCGTCTATCCAGCGCAACCACTTGATCCGTATCTGTTCCAAGTAGAACTTGGTGTCCAGTAATGCCACGAGCCGATGCCGTGACTCGCATGAACTTTGTTCCCGGTCGAATAAAGTACGATTGACCCAGCACGCGAAGCGGTGGAGGCGTGAAGGATGACAAAACCGTTTCATCGTCATCCGTCACTTGGCGCACACCAGCCGCCGAAGATGACATATTCTTCTTTGTACCAGAGCTTGTACTCCTCCCAAACAAAGATTTCAACACTAACTGGGACACTGCTTTGTTTTTGCGAGTTTCAGAATCATCGTAGACTTCTAGAACGCTGAGTGCGTGTCTTTGCGCGTCTGTGTCATAGTAAGAGTACGTGATCCAGTTTTCGCACAATGTGGCGTAAACCGGACCTTTCGCTTTCGCGTGATATACCCTGTAAATAATTCTTCCTGAAACACCCTCGACCAAATGCGCGTGAATACCGCGTCCATCATCCGTCGCGATGAAGAAAACGTTCGGATTGACGTATTTGAACATAGTAGAACGATCGCCTGGAACTTTCACCCACGCATGAACGGGTTCCGTTTGCGCAGCTTTCCGAGAAAACCCTACAATATTCCCAGACTCCGGCGGGAATTTAATAGTCCACGTATGTACTCCACTCGCACTTGTCCATTTATCTGTCAAGGCGAAGGTGTATCCACGCACTTCGTTCCGCTCTTGATCGACAACATAGTACGAATTTCGCGATATCGCGCTTCTCACTGCGTTCAGCGTAGTGCTTTCTCGACTATCTGTTTCCGGTGGGTACACCGACGCTTCCCCCACGTCATCCACAAACAGAATCCGAGAAGCTTTTCCAGAAACTTCTAGTGGAACTAAACGCACGGCAGCAAAATCATAATACGTTGCGTCTGCTGCTTTAGTGCCATCTTCTTGATACACACACTGCACAATAGTCGTCGTTGCGTTCTTTGCTACGGTGAGCACGGCCTCCTTCCCGTCAACCACCCACGGAACCAACGCCGTATACTTCCATTCATTCTTTGCGCATCCCAAGTGCGTGCGCCATACCACTCTACCATCGCCATTGTGCAGCGCGATGAGTGATCCAGTAGGTGTGAGAAAAAGTAATGAACGTCGAAATCCAATATCATCGCGAGTGGGGAGCAGCTTCGTACCTCTAGATCTGCGGAGTTTCGCCAATTCTGCGCGCATTTCAGCGTCGGCACGGTTCAAGCGCGCGGCAAGTGCTAAGTACTGCACTCGAGCGGACTCTTTCAGGGAACTTTTAACAACAACTGCGTTGGCTTGTTCGCGAGCGTCCGTGTAGACCGCGATGGTTTCGGGTAAATACCCGAACATGGATTCGCTCGCCGTGGCTATCGATTCTTCCCGGGTCCAGATTGGATTAGTTTTCGATTTCTTATCCACGAAAGTTAGAAAGGCGTCTCTGTGTACAACGACTGCGTTCGTAGTCTTGGGATCTACGAATACGCTCTTGACGTGCGCGTATTTTTTCAAAAGATTGCTATCGTCACCAATGTGCCACTCCGCGACTTGCAGAGCGTCGTTACCGTTACCGATTAAAGCTTGCGCCGTCACTTTAAGAACCGGGGAGGACGAAGAAAGCTTAGAACTTTCCACGACAAATATCTCATCGTTGTGGAACGATACCGCTACTTTGTTCTTATCTGGAAACGAACGCACGGACGTTAATTGCTTCGATGTATCAAGAAAGCGAAGCAGGGTCATTTCTCCGGCGTCACTCGATAGTATCATGGCTCCAGCCAAGCGGGAGCTGCGATATGATTTCTCATCTCCAGCTGAAGCGACAGTGTTTAACTTGATGAAATTACGAGTATCCGCACTTCCATTGCCTTCTTTGTTGTTAGTATTGCTCGCATCATCGCTAACGCCGAGTTTCATTACCGGAACATCAGCGAATATGGAAGCGTCACCCCCTTTCTTCTCAAAAAAGGCCGATGCGTCAATCGTAACGACCGAGAAATTTTGCTTCTTCGACTTGGAAGTCCTTTTCAACGCGACGAAGATTTTATCACTGTTCGCTCCCGCGCAAAAGACGGAGTACTTACCGTCTTCGCCTACGATTCCGGAAAGTTTTGTCCCGCCCACAGCGGTATGAGTCACGTGCCCGTCAGAAACCCGAAGCGACGCTCCACAAATGCTCGAATCAATGGTCGAGACTCCCACCGCGTAGACGGCTTTCGAGCCCTCTTCCAAGCATACTCTCTGTAAATGGCATTTTTCGTTTGTTTCCGTCGCGATAGCTTCGGCCACGTTCGCCTTCCACTGCGTCACGCCGTCGGCGAGAGATCGTAACGTCACCGTACCTTTTGCGAGCACTAAGAAATCGTGGACTGTATCACCATCGACATCTTTGCCCAGAGGTAAGATGTCGATACCCAAGTCTTTTGCTGACTCCAAGTATAACTCCTCAGAAGCTGCGGCTTCGGTGTATGCGATGGTCTCCCATATCATAGAGCCGTCCTCGATATCGAGCGCTCTGATGAACTTCCCACTCGATGACTGCACGAGCAAGAATTTTTGTTCGTCCCTCGTATGTGTTGTCGCGGAGACGAGCGAAGCGTAATCGACCGCATCGGACTCATCCAACGTAGCTCGCCACTCTATGGTACCATCTTTCTGATCGAGAGCGGCGATTATGTTCGAATCTTGCGTCGTGACCAAAACCTTATTCCGATCGTTTTCCCCGGTGAGAAACGAAACGAAACGAACGTCGCCGACGAATTTCAAGTGCCAGTCGTACGTGCCGAGTTGGTCTTCGCGCAAAGCGTTCGATGTGTTCACTAAGACTCCGCATAGGAATAAGACGACCGATGCGATGCTCATCGAAAAGTTGAGGCTTTTTTTGCGCTTGGCCGCCGATGCTTTTGCTCTCATATCAACGACGGAAAGTTATTGTGATGATGTGTCTTTCGCCTCCAGTGAGTGAGGAGTGAAATATTCTTGAGAAAGAAGACGAAAAAGAAAGAAAATCGACACGTGGTGTTGGTGTTGGTGTTTTGAATTATTAGGGGATTTGCTGCTTCAAAGAAAAAAGCGTTGAAAAACATCATCATCACGCGACGTAATCACAATCAGCAAGGAAAGATCTTTCCTCTCTCTCTCTCTCTCACTTCTCTCTCGTTTCTCTCTTTACGTGTGTGTGCGTGCGTGTCGATAAAAAAAGAAGGCAATGGGAGGCACGTATTCCGAGGGGTTCTCTCAAACCGACGGGTGGAAATTGGGAGTGCTCTTTCTTCTCTTTGTCGTCATCTCGTACGCGTTCATCGAATTCAACGCGAGGCTAGAGAATTATTTAAAAGAGAAGAAGCTGAGAGCGTTGCGGCACGTTTTGCATAAACTGCAGCACGAGATTATGCTTTTAGGATTCATATCTCTCTCGCTCATCGCGCTGCAGGAACCTCTACTGAAAATTTGCGTCAGTGGGGGAAGTTCGTCGGCGGAGCAATACACGCACGATTGCGGCGAAGGCAAGAAGCCGTTCTGGTCGGCGACTACGATTCATCAGACGCACATTTTCATCTTCATTCTAGCGGTAACGCACGTGGTGTACATCTCACTATCTATGCTCGTCTGCATTCTTAAATTGAACTCATGGAAGAAGTGGGAAACCGGCGACCACGATATCGTGCCGTTGAATCCCCACATCAATCCGAGACTGGTCATTGATGCGAATTTATTAGTGCTTATATGGAGAGCATTTTGGGCGCAATTTCGATTCTCGGTCAACCGAGAGGTGTATCTTTCGTTGCGAAGACTTTTTGTCGAACGCCTAGGCACGCCGGACGACTTTCATTTCCACGATTTTTTGGTAGAGGCAATGGAGGAAGATTTCGCGAGCATCATTGATACTAAAGTTTTCATGTGGGTTTTAGCCGCTTTATGGGTCACTGTACCAAGATATGTCTTCTTACCTGGAGGGATCGCCGCGTTAGCGATCATGCTTTTCGTGGGAACGATGTTAGAAGCCGTAAATATTAGATTAGCTCAAGCAGCCTACGAAAGATTCGTAGGCGAAGCTGCTCAAACGTCCAAAACTCTGCGCGAAAACGGAGAAGACGAAGGCGAGACCGAGTACACCGACGATAATAATTATACTCCAGCAGAGTTGAAGAATAAAAAGAAGAATGTAACAGATGCTGCAGAAAATGGGACGCAACTTTCGGGAGGCATGCGAACGATAGCGGAGGAAGAGGAGAAAACAGCAAAGCCTCAAACGTTGCCAAGCAAAAGTGCTTTCAGCAGTCTCCGCGACAGAGCCGGTGATTTTTTCAAAGGTGTTAAAGATAAAGTCTCGATGCACGCAACTAAAGAGTTAACGAGTGAAGAACGCTCGAAGAAACGGCGAGCGTTGCGGGCAGAAATTGATTCGAAAAATTATTTTTGGCGCGGAAGACCTCAGATTTTACTCACAATCTTCCAATATGTTTTGTTTGAAAACGCCATGTCGCTTGCAATGTTAGTTTTCTCGGCTTGGCAGGATCCGGATTGGTTATCACAGAATGCAAATGTGCAAGCGAATGCGTCTATTTTGCTTTTCATAGTCGATATTATTGTTCTTTTGCATTCCGCGTATTTCATCTTGCCGGTGTATGCGATATCCTCGGTAGTCGGAACGCACTGTTCGATGTCTTTGGTTGAATATGCTAAAAAAATGGGCATTTCGAACGAGCGCGCCGTGGAAGCGTACCGTCGTCGGGCTGACTTTAAGAAAGATGACGCCGATAACTATATGTACGACTCCTCTGGAACGCAAACACCAGATTTTGATGATGTTTTAAAAGCAGCGTCATCGATGTCATCGCCGCAATCGCAGACGAAAACGAAATCGCAGAAAGCTCCGGAATTTTTATCGCATTTTGTTGGTGTTCCAACAGATAAATCTTTGGCGAGACGTAACGAAGTTCCAGTCGCTCCGTTTGATCATTCACTGGATAACGAGCGGTCAATGACGGCTTTGCTCGGTGCGATTCTAACGAAACAAATGCGTGAAATTCGTGCGAAAGAAGCTGCGCGTGCGGCGCAGAAGCATAAACCGAGACCACATTCCAATTCACCTTTAGCTGCACTTAAACGTACAATGTCTGGAAGAACGCTGAATTTAGGACTAGAAGAGATGACAGATTCACAGCAACTGCCAAGCAGCAGTCGATTTCGAGGCGAACCGCTCGCTTCTCCGACGTGGTCGGTTTCCGAGCGAGCAAAGCAAAAAGAAAAGGACGAACAAGAGGAAGTAGCATCCCCAGAATCAAAGGAGACGCCATCGACTGCGCCAAAAGGTCGCATGGTATCCTCAATGCGAGCAGTGCCATCTTTGAAAGACGTGTTCCGATTCACAGAGCAGCAGCCATCGCGTACGCGTACGAGTTTTAGCGAAGAGACTAGGGATGAACAACATCCACAACAAGAAGTAAAGACAGAGCTGGAGGAAGTCGTCGTTGAACAACAGCAAAAGCGGAAAATTAGTTTGGACATTATGAGAAAGACAAGTATCGATGAAGAAAGGGAGACTACGAAGAACCTGGACGACGATGGTGACGAAGAAGAAACCAGTAAACGATCAATCAAGGATATATTTCCAATGTAATTTAGTTCTCATAGAGTTACTGTATGTATTTGATGATATTAAAAAGTAGTGTCTGTGTGTGCGTTTGATGTACAAAAAAGATGCGCGTCTCTCTTCTTTCTCTTTTCTCGCCGCGTGCCGGATCGTTGACCACCTCCCTCAGTTTTCGTCATCCGCAGCGTACGCACGTTTGGCTTTCAATGCAAGCTCCCCACCGCACAATTCTAAAACTTCGCGCCACAATGGCTTCGGGAGGGCTATGACAGGTTTGAGCGCGATTTGTCTAGAGCATGCAACTGGGTACCACACGCCGCGGGCACACTCGTCTTCGAGTTGGCCAGGAGCCCATCCACAGTAGCGAGCAAAGAATTTGAACTCGCGCGGGTCCTTCTTCCCTTCCTTCACGAGCCTCCCAGCATCGTTGAATCCACCAATGAAGACACCTGGGGAGACTTCCTCGGCGTCCGCAACATCGGGGGAACCGTGCAGGAACGATACCGTGCCATCCCCTACGTCGCCTCCGAAATACAACGCGTTTTCGCTAAACGGTCCGTTTTCGTCGTTGACAACGTCTGCCATTTTGTACATCGTCGGTCTGTTCAGTATGACGCCCATTGATCCGTCTTTAGAGTGTTCCAGCAATAAAATGACGCATTGGTTAAAATATTGCTGCGAAGTTACGAAATCGTCCGTGGCGGCAACTATCAACGAACCTTTCTCCGGCTTGGCGATGACGTGCGCCCAAGCTTTGTCTTTAGCGAGTCCCGGGTTTTGTGTTTTAAGTAACTCCAAATTCGCCTCCGTCGCTTCTCTTTCGCGTCTATCGCGTTCTTCCTGGCTTTCAATTTTAGCGTTATCAATCGCATCATCGATGATACCGGATCCAGATTTCGTCGTTTTGCGTTTCTCTTTTTCTTGGTTGTTCGTCCCTCCTTCTCCTCCTGCTTGCATCTGCTGTTGCAACTGTTCCACGTCGATTTGTTCGTCCGGAAGTTCCGCCGTAGCTTGCGAAGCGACGAGCTTTGCCCGAAACTCTCTCCAATCACCATCCAACGCAGGTGCCACGTCGTCCTTTATAAAAACAGAGTTATGATGGTAATGTGAAATATGAAAGGTCAGTCAGTTTCAAGAGAGAGAGAGAGAAAAGATACGCCGTTTGAGGAAAAAATATCAACGACCCGCCCAACGCACGAAAAGAGAAGACGAAGAAGAGAGGAAACGAAATTTTTCGATGAAGAAAGATTGATTGAGACTCTCGCCGAGAATACGATCTTCTCCACCGTCGCTCTGTCGTCGATGACGAGAAACGAAGGTAAAATCGCACAGGTTTTGGATTCTCACCTCAAATTCAGGAAGTTTACTGTTCTCGTCGTTCTTCTCGTCGTCGTCTCGTTTTGCTCGTAATCTTGTTCGTTGGTATTTTTGGTGACGTCCAAGATTTTTGTTTTGAACAGAAGAAGAAGAGGAGACGATGCAGCAGCGCAGCGTCGATAAAGACGCCATTCTTTCTATCTTGACTTTTGGAAAGGTGTGATAGAATTGAGCGCGTCCGTGTGTGCGTGATGTGCGCGCGTGTATATTTAGATGAGCGCGTGCTTTCTTTATTCTTTTTGTGGAATTTCGAAAGGAAAGATTATTTTTTTCTTCGTGCGCTCAGAAATACGCGCTTCACATCACGTGTTTCATTGTGCATTAATTCTGTGTCTACATTATCTACATTATCTATAGCTATTCTTATTGTTGTTGTTATTGTTCTTGTTGTTGCTGTTGTTGTTGTTGCTGTCGTTGTCCAGCGAGAGGAGCAGTAGCAACACTAGCAGCAGTAGCAGTAGCAGCAGCAGTAGCAGTAGCAGCAGCAGTAGCAGCTTCCTGTATCTTTGCCATTTGCGTTGTGATTTTAGTTTCCATTTCTGTGTACCGCTCAATCGTTTCTTTGTGCTTCGAAGCCGCGAGCGCAAAAATTTCAATTTCTGATTCGGCTTCTTTTCTCGCGTTACCCATCATGTCTTTTTCCCGATGAAACGCATCTTCGAGTAGTCGATACTGATGCATTTTAATGAGACATTTCTTGATTCTATTCTCAGCAATCGAAGAACTTAATCTCTCTATTTCAATCTCTTCGTTTATCGCTGCGTTTTTTATCGCAAGAATAGCCGCCGTGAACAAAGCGTTTGCAGATTCAACAAATTCCCGGTCATTGATTTCATCCTCTTCGTTCACTTTGTTTTCAAGCAGTTTCAGCATGGCTTCTCGAGCGGCAACGGCGGCAATTCTGGGTGAAAACATTGTACTTAAAAACGAAATTCGAGCCAGAACTGGATTACACAACTTCTCGTCGAAGCTTTCAGCGCAAAAATCGTATTGTTTTGCATCTCTGGCATGATCGACTGCAACACCGCGCGGAATAATTGTTCGTTTTTGTAAATCATTCAAAACCTCATCTTGAATGGGTAAGGCCACAAAAGCTCGAATGCAATCTTCTGCCGTTCGAGATTGAACGAAATCAGCAACTTCTTTCCAATTTCCGATGCCGTAGTTTTCTAAAGCTTCCAATAAAGCGAGCAGCTCTGTTTCGTTCCAATCCTCGAAACCAATCTGAATTAGATTTTCATCGTCATCGGCATCGTTGTTGATGCTATCACCTTTCGATGAGACCCTATCACCCTGCTTTGATTCACCGGTAGCTTTATCGCTCACTGTGGATTTCACTTCGACGCGATCAAATTTGTCCGCTTGCAAACCTTCCGGAAAACGCGCGCTCGAGAAGCAGCCTTCGCACAAATCGCAATCGAAACCGTCCAAGAGATGATAATAGTACTTCTTCTTCGCGTCTTCGCTGCTCCCAGAAATATCTTCGTTCAAAGAAACATCGCACGAGCTGCATTTCATCTCACTTATTATCTTCAATTTTAACATTTGCCTTTGCGAGCACGTGGATGAGTTGCGTTTCGCGTCTAAAGACTTAGAATCCACCAAAACAAACGGATCGTGCTCAAACGCGGGACACGATTCTAGATGTTTGACCCTTTCAAGAAAGTCAGAAGAGACGAGAGCAACTGCAGTGGCGGGGAAGGAGTTCACGCGAGGAACGTTTCGTGTCGCTCCTTTCGACCAAGGCCAATTAATCACATTCCATCTCTCGAGAAATGAAAATACTCTTTGCACTTTCATTTCGTTCTTTTCTACGGCAGCGCACGTTTCCAACGCTTCTTGAAGCATAAGCGCAACGCCAGGTTTCAAAGCTTTATACGCGTTTATAATCGCATTGCGCAAAGTGATGTACTTCTGCTCGTTGCTATCATTGCTTTTCGCCCTCTTCTTCTTTTCATTGCTTTTGGTCGGGATGAACAATTCTGGAAGAGATCGCTTCTCCACTTCACTCGTTGAGGACCAATCAAACCAAATCGAGCTGTGTACAGGGATTCTGTATGCTCCCACATTCTCTTTAGTACTACTCATGACAAGTGCACTTGCAACGTTTTGCTCATCCGCACTGGCATTTGCTACGCTCGGAAAAGCAGCGCTCGGAAGCTGACCGTGCGTCAAGTTTTCCAAACATATTTTCTTCTTCAATTGGATCAAGCGCTTATTTGCCTCGATTTTAGAGTCGTCAGTCGGGTCAGCACCCGCCACACCGCTCGATTTATCCACATCGAAATCAGCAGATGCTATAACAAATGGATGCTGATCAACGACGTATTGACGAGTTACCCTAAAATCTAGACGTTCCGTCGCGCGAGAACTCAAGTTCTCCTTCCCGAGCGCGTCGTTCAATTCTCTTTCTTTTCTTTTTTTCTCTTCACTCGCACCAGCATTTTGTTGTTGTTCCTCTTCCTGTTGTTGTTGCTGCTGCTGCTGATTACACGAGTCGTCCTCAACATTAGCGCGATAGTCTAGCTCATTCATCCATTCGTTGAAAGAAGCCGAGTCCAATAACCACAGCGGATTTACCACCCAAGCTTTCCCGTTTTTTGGCACGGCCTCTGACATGTCCATGTACCGTGGAGCTTGTCCACTCGAGTTTGGAACCCAACAATCGTACGAATCTGGGTGATACGAGTAATGTACGAGCGTCTCAGAACGATCAACGCGAACAGTGCGAGTGAATTCGCTTCCCCGCGTACTCAACGAAGAGAGCACGTCTTGTCCTCTCGGAATTTCTATACAGTGGGTGACACCCGGGTCTGTCGGCTTATCGGCTACGGCAATGCGCGTTGCCTTGACGGCATTTTTCAAGTACTTCCTCAGCGAAGGAGGTATGTACACTTTCTTGTGCTTCAAAAAGCCGTGCGTTTTCAGCTCTCGCTCGGCTCTTTTAAACACGTCCTCGATGAGTTCGTTTCTTCGTTGCTCGGATACCCAAGAAAAGTTCCTCCAGTTGTGTGACATTTTCGCTTCAAACGCGCACAACAAAATTCTGAATAAAGAGCCAGCCGGTTTTAAATCGCCGAACACGTGCGTTGGTAGTTTCATCAGCCGTCTGACCTTTGGATCCATCGGCGTTTTAAAACCAAGACACTCCTCGTTTCCTTGTAAAAGTTCGAGAATAGATTCGACGACTGCTTTTGCGTCCAATCTGTCCGCATGCGCCGTCGATGCGAAAGAATCTTCTACGTATATGCGAGCGAGAATACTCTCCAAACGCGCTAAACCCGCATAATTTTCAAAGTCTCTCGCTTGCACATACGGTTTCCGCTTCGTTTTTGGAGCGGTGTATGGATTTTTAAGCGTCGTTGTCTTCGCCTCCTCTTCCCCTCCTTCGGGAGAGGTTGGAAGAGGCTCATCCGTTGCCATCGTTCGTGTGCTTCGAATTTGTTATTTTTGTGGAGAATCCTCAAAGTCAAGTTTGATTTCAAATCGAGAAATCCGTACTTTCTCTGACAACAACGCAACTCGAGGACAAAGCTCCAACTAACTCCTTTATCACGCGTTTAAGTAAATCTCATTCCACGGTCTTGCGCCGTTGCTGCGTTATTGTTTTCAATTTCTGACATGCTCTGAATGCTATGGACTTCTTAGAGCGCGCTGCTAAAACTTCAATTCAAAGGCTTGAACAGTTAGATAGAGAAATCAACGCTCAACAACAACAACAGCAACAACAGCAACAACAACAAAGCAATCGCGATGCTCGTGAGGATTCTGCGAAAAGAGTGCTTCCAGATGAGCAGCTGTTTTTGAGGACAAATGAGTTATTAGAGATACGAGAGGCGCAAAAGAGGGATTTAGAACGCATACTGTCGAAAACATTATTAACAAACGATAGCGCAGTGCGACAAACCGAACGTATCGATCGATTAAATGTACAAATATCTCACGAACGTGCTCTGAGAGCATCTATAGAAGCGAGAACAGCAGGAAATTTTGATGATGATGAAACTAGCACATCCGGTGACATCAATGTGGTCCAAGCGCTCGTTCACGCTCAGAAAGAGCTCTCGATGGAAACGAGATTGAGAGATGAACGTTTAGAGTCCTTACTCGCTGTAGAGCTGCATCGAGATGACGCGAAACAGAAGTTAGAAAGGCTGCATGGACAGATAAGCAAGGAAATTGGGACGATTTCTGGTGCGAACAATCGTAATTACGAAGCAGCAATGCCGAATCCCACGCAAGAAGAATTAGAACACGTGCGAGAGAAAGTTCGAACACGAAGACAAACACTGAGTGAACAGACCCGCACGAATACAAACAGGGTTGGTTCTTCGATTCAAGAAGTAGAGTTGGAGGCTTCATTGAACGCAAAAGCAGATGAACTCATCCAAGCGCAGATTGCAATCGAACGCCACACTAGTGAAATAGCCACCTTAGCGATGCGACGCGACGCCGCCGCTTCGACTTATTCCAAAACATCGACGAACGAAGCTTCGATCGATCCAGCTACGAGCGCTCGCAACTTGCTGCATTTCGATGAGCAGAGAAATGTGTTTGAACATTTTCGAATGCACATCGCTAAGTTCATTGGGCATCGAAGAGCAGGGAAAGTTGTTTTCCTTTTTACTGAGCTCGATCGCGCGACGTTATACTTTGCTCGCATGGCGAGTGGTAATGGCAAATGGCGCATGCTTGGATTTGTGTATATTATAATAGTACTTAGTTATGCGTTTTTACGCATGTTGTATTGATAAATAACAATTATCTCTGCTAGCATCCGCCGACATTCATTTGTCCTTCGAGATCCAGCGTAGGGTTCTTACACAACTCTCGCGCGTCCGACGACGACAACAAAGCGCCTTCGAAGTTTGCACCTTTCATATTCGCCCACTCTCCGTTGTACTTTCCAAACGACGCACCGGATAAGATGACGTTTTCAAAATTTGCATTTTCCATATTACTCCCATCGAAACGAGTTGAGTACGCGTTCGTATCTTTAAAATTTACGCCTTTAAAATTCGACCCGCGAGCATCTGTTCGCGACATTTCCGTGTGCGTCAGCTGTGAGTTCTCGAAATTAGCATTCCGAGCGATCAATCCAGATAGCACCTTCGCGTCCAAATCAATGTTTGAGTAGTCGCACTTATCTAAATCTAAAATGGCTTCGGGCAAAGCGCCGGTCGAAGCCTCCATGGAAAATTTTGCTCTGACATCTTTAAACAAATCTAACTTGTCTGGAGTACAACCTCCAAGCATATTCCTCACGAATTTCTTATCGTCGTCATCGCCAGCAATTGCACTACCCACAGGTGACATTGTCGATAAAACCACAGCCAGTGCGGTAGCAGCAAGCAAAGTCTTGGACGAGGACACTGTGGACGATGTGGATGTGGATGTGGATGTGGATGGCTCATATTTTTCTTCTCGTTCATAGTGACGATGATGGGGAATCGCAGCTTGAGTTTTTGGGAACTTTGTTCTTATCCGCCGCGAGGAATCTCTGATAGTATAATGACGCGTAGCTTTGAGCATTTTAGTTGCCGGTGGTTTAGTTGGTGTTGTCGTCGTTGTCGTTGTCGTGGTTGTTGTGAACATGTTTTTTTACGGCAGAGGCAAAAATTGTAACGAACACACAATTCTTCTTATCATCACGAGCTCAATTTGAGGATTTTCTCAAAACTCAAACTCGTCACAAAGAAAAGGAAGAAGAAAGAAACCGCCGCCGGCGACACAAATTCACTCACTCACTCGCCTGTATTCTTTTCAAATCACACACACATACATACATACAACAACAACAAACATCAAAATTGATGACGGCTGAAGTCCTAACCGTAGACGAGAAGGATACTTCGTTTCTGTAAGTCTACCTATATCTCCTCGTTTTTGTTTGTTGTTTCCATTCTTCTTCTTCTTCTTCTGTCTTTCCGTTCATCACATATCGCTATCGTTATAAGCATTCTTTCCTGCGTTGTTCTTACGACTGACCGACCATCTCGCGTGCAGTGATATTGTGGACGAACGCGTTCGGGCTATTTACGAGAAGAAGTACGAACACATCGCGGAACCATCCACGAGCGTTGGAAAAGAGGACGAAGGGAAAGGCGAGTTATGGCTCGTAAAGTTACCGCCGGGTTCTTTGCTGGAGGATTTCGATGGCGTGACCGTCAGAATACACAGCGATGCGGATAGAAAGAAATCAGATGAGAATAACGAAAAAAGTTTAAACGTGGACTGCGAGTTTGCAATCGCTCCGAACGAAATCGGTCGCTTCGAAGCGAACAAAGCGAACGCCGTCGACGACGAGGATGAAGACGACGACGACGATGCCAGTATCAATCGACGGTATAGAATCGTACAAAGCGAAGATGACGGGGTCAAAGCACTTCGAGCGGTATATGTCCGAGAAGGCGACACGAAGGAGGCGTTCAAAAACGCGGAGAGGATTACAAAGCGAGTGCATTTATTACGAGCGGGCTTTAAACGCGGCAATCTAGAGAAAGCAGACGTTGTAGAAGCAGGCGAAGACGAAGAAGACGAAGGGGACAAAAAGCAGAGAAAGAAGGAGACAAAGTCGAAGAAAGCTCCGGCGTCGACGATGAAGGCGACGACGAAGAAAAGTAGAAAGAAATGAGAACGGATAGCACATGTATCATTAATTAAAGTAAGAACGCGTAGCTTTAAAATTTTGCAGCAATATCAACTCCCCTAATTTTTCCTCTTGCGCTTCAGAACAAAATCACCTCCAGTCAAGGCTCAAGACGCGAAGACATATGAAGCCAGCATCAGCGCGCTCCTCATCCTCTTCAGACTCTGAGAGTGACGATGACGACGACGAAATAAACAAGTTCTGCTTAAACTGTCGAACGAGAGGTGACTTCTTAAAAGTCTGCGCGAGATGTAAATCGGTTTATTTTTGCAACAGCGAGTGTCAACGAGAAGCGCACAAAGAACATTCGAAAGTGTGCGTGAGTAAAGCACCGGCGCCGCTCAACTTACCCAAAGGCATGCCAGCGCCGAAAACGGAGGAGGAGAAAAAGAATGAAATCGAAATCGAGACGAAACGAATAGAAACAAAGTTACTACCAAGCGTTCTGAATAATAATAGCAGCAGCAGCAGCAGCGCGAACAAGACGAATTTTGGTGTAGGAAACCCACCGGAGGAAGCGCTCGTGGACGAGTTTGAAGACGCGCTCGTGTTTGCGATTACGAACGAGAACGAAAGTTTAGAACGGAAATGTAGAATTGGTTTAGCGCACGTGTACTTATATTCCAGTCGCGCGAAAGAAGGTCTGCATTATCTCGAGCCAGTCGTAGAATACTACAAAAGAGAAGGAACAGTTGAAGCGGTGGAACCTCACGTGTTAGCCGCCGAGTGTTGCGTGAAGTTATCATCATTGTTGGGGGACGAAGATGAACAGAAAGAGAAATTTAAAGAACGATGTAAAGTAGAGCTCGCTGCCGCACTCGATGCAGCTACAGAATACACGCAAAAAGATGAAACAAAGCAGGCAGAGATTCTGTTACGTTGTGGTATTTGTCTTTTGGATGGAAAGTTATTCGACAAAGCAATTGGCGTCTTCATCCAAGCTTCGGCGTGCGCAGAAAAATTGAATGCTCATGGCATCGCCGCGCGCGCAAAAAACAGAGTTGGACACGCGCTGATACAAATGAAGAGACCCAGCGATGCAATCGTTGCTTGGAAAGATGAGCTCGAATCTCTTGAGAAGTTCAAAAACAACGACGACGTTAAAAACGAAAGCGACAAAGCGCTGGATGTAAAAAAAGCCGCGTTTCTCAAATCAATGTGTCACGGGAATATTTTCGCTGCGTATGCATTCTTAGGCGCAGTTGATGATGCTCGAGTCCATTCAAATCTAGCAATCACAAACGCTAAGGAAAGTGGAGACGCGAACGAGTTAAAGCGAACACTGGTACAACAAAAAGCGACTTGGGACGCTTTGAACAGAGACGATATGCGTGCGGAGCTAGAAAAGGTTAGCGTTGAGTAGGAGTAGGAGTAGCAATTGTTTTAGTTCGTGCAGTACTGTAGTAAACTCAAATCAATGGTATCGTGACAAAAAAATGTGCGCTAAGTATTATTATTGTTATATATTTATTGTTTCTGTTTTTCTCTTGACGTGTTCGTTTATTTATTACCGGTCGACGGGTTTGTTACAGTTTACCTTGAAGTGCGCCAACATACGATCGACGGTAGGAAATTCCATTTTACGATAGTAGTATCCAATCGGTCTGACTTCGACGTACTCGTGATGGACGTTGCCGCTCGCAGACATGATGTACGAAATGCAAAGATATCCGTGATGTTTATCTGAAACCGATAACGCATACGGGCGCTGATTTCGGTTCTTTCGGAAGCACTCTTGCAAATGTTCATCAACCTCGTGGTCTCTGCCACCCAAAAATTTTCTGTGCATAACAGCGTCGCGCAAAAATCCAGCCACAGGTTCAATATGGCGAGCAACTGCTTCGTCCAAATCTTCATATTTTTCTTTCGAAGTATCGATCATGAGTGGTGTACCCAATCTCAAGTTTGCAGTGCCACCAGTTCCAGGCTTCTTGCCTTCTCTGATGTCCATGTGCCAGTACACGTCGTCAAACATTTTTATGGTGCACGACAAATTCTTAACGCCTTTGGAGGAAGGACGAATGACGAAATCACCCACGTCCCCGTCGGCAAGCTCAGCGGTTGCTTCAACGTGCGAACAATTCTTGAACAAAGGATGATCAATTGTGCGCGCGATATAAGACTTTTCGTGCTTGACTTGGTTCGGTTTCTTCTTCGGTTTCGAGGCTCGCGCAGCCGCTATAGTTTTCTCTCCCGGTAAAGGATCCAAGGAATAATAGGGAGTCGTCGTCGCGAGAACGTGCTCTTCCCATCTTCGCGACTCATCCTCAGAAAGATGCGAGCCACGACACGTTAGCCATACCTTGAGATTTTCAAGATCGATTCCTTTAACTTGTTGTCCATACGCAGTCGTTTCGGGAGCTTTTACTCGAGCAGTAATGACTTGTCCTACGTGAACTTTGTCATCGAGACGATCGAAAGGCGAATCCGAAACGTCTTGTCTTTCAATAACACCGGTGACTCCGGAATCGAGCTGTACAATCACACAGTTAGCACGAGCATCGATTCTCTTCACCGTACACGTGATGAGCTTACCAGCTTGCAACGTGTGCACGGTCTCGCCGGTAACGGCGGTGAAGATCTCGTCGCTCGAGAGACGAGTCCACTCTGAGCGGACATCCTCAAACGGCTTGCGCATTTCCATGCGGATGTCTCTGAGAATTTCCAAAGCGTTCACACCACCACCTTCAGGAGTGCTGAGATAATTTGCGTAATCTTCAAGCATCAAAACGCTAAGCTTCGGCCACTCGCGCGGATCGAAACATCTTTCGAGAGCGCGTTCGCGTCCAACGCCGGATTCGTCAATTTGAATGTCGAGCGCGTTGGAGGCAATTGCAATAGCTTTGTCATAATGCTTCGGATGAATGCGGGAGCCATCGAGAACGTTCCCATCGGTGATATTGATAGCCGACGCGGCATTTTCGTACACGCGTTCCTCGACGGCATGCAATTCCGTCAAAATTTCTTCTCTGTTATCGAGCGCGCCGCCGTCAACTTTTCGAATCGCCGTCAAAAATGGAACCAATTTACGCGGACCTAACCCAGCGACGTGTTCTAAAGACCTAGCGATCCATTGATGCGACATTGCCGCGTTAACGTCCACACCAGTTTGGTTAATGCAGCAGCGAAGAGCTCTTTCAATGCAGCTCACCCTTTCTTCGCGACTCAACGCGGCATCTTGAAATGGACAGAGAGAAATAGTCGCGGCTTCATGAGAACCGCCGCTCGGTTGCAGTAAGTTCGCCACAACCGCCGCCGGATCGCGAGCAAACCTACCCAACGCAACAGCATGTCGAATAGTGGCTTGCAATTCTCCCATCTCTTTCACCGGGGCCGATGCTGTTTCGTAGAGCGAAGCAACCGAGTCGTTAATAAACTCAACCTCAATCGCACTCACTTCTTCAGGAATCGATTTGACAAAACCATCCTTCTCAAGGAAACCACCAGTCACGCGATCGAGCTCTTCTTTCAACGTTTTGGCATTTTTCCCCGAAGCCGCGACTGCAACTAAGTGCGGTCGATGGTTCGATATGAACTCTGCGACTTTTCTCTGTTCTTCTTGCTGCGTACCGTACGAACCGCCTCTTCCGCTCTTACCGAAAGACGTCAGCTCTAAAAAGTCAACAAGTTGCCCGGAACCATCCAACGAGACGAGCGTGGTCGGCGTTTCTTGATCTGAGGCAGGAACTGCGGAAATAATGCGTACTTCCAAGTGCTTTAACGTAGAATGCACATCTTCTTCCTTCACGCCAATCAACTGCGGCGTCCAAGACTTCTTATTCAACATTCTCCACGCTCCGTTGAACGCGGCGATGGCCATCGACCTTTTCGATTCCAATACGAGTTGCGCAGTTGCCTCTCGTGCAATTTGCGGAACAAGCTTTTTCTTAATAGCATCTTCAACAACTTTTCGACGAATTGTGTTCCATTGCTCGGCTTTCTCGGAAACATTTTCAGAGCAGTATGCGTTTGAAAGGTTTTGCACGAGTCTCTCAACTTCTTGTTCCGGTAAAAATGCGTCGAATTCAAGCAATCCTTTCCGAACTCCTTCGGCGATCATTGAGAACTCGATGTCGGTGAAATGACATAATGGTTTGTTGAGGGTTCTTTTCACCGCTGCTAAAGGATGAAATGTATCAATTTGCTCGTTGCCGAGTAACGTGGGTTTCGTCGTCGACTGCGCATACTGACGATAATGAAATCGAACCCACTGACGAATACCAGGATCGTTCGCGAGTTCAGTAGCGGAAACTTCAATCAATGCTTTAATGACATCCTCTTCATCTTCGTAGCCTTGATCGAGATAATGTTTTGCGAGTTCTTCCGGCGACGCGTCTGGTAAAATTTCAGTCATAGCGTCGTCTTCCACGTCGTAAACGCCCTCAGCCTCTCCCCACGCGAACGTGGTATCCAATGCCATCGCAACCTTCTCGGGTGCAGGTGAAGAAATTTTGAACAACTCTAACACATCTCTACTGACGTGCATATCATACGCCGTTCGTCGACGTGGGCGGCGACTTCCTCCAGTGCTGTTCGCATCCAAGGCTGCCGCTCCGTCTTTCAACAACAGCTGCATTTTCGACTCCACGTCTTGAACGTTTTCGTCGTACTTCGAACTCGCGATAAGTTTTTGCAATCGCATTAGCGTAGCCACGCTCTGTTGATCGTTGCTGTGTGCTTCCAACTCTTTATTCAAAGTTTCGATCGCTTTTTGCTTTCTGTTTTGCAACTTCACATACGCAATATCCCAATCGTATACCGCTTGCAAGACGTCAAAGGAACGAGTCTTTCTTTGGATGATGACTTGATCGCCGACGAGCGGTGGGCGAGCTTCTTCTGGTTTGCCACGCAAAAGAGGATGCAAGTCATCGCGCATATTTGTCGCCAGGTACTCCAATTCATAACCTTGCGTACGAACCATCTTCAAAAACCATTCGATGCATATCAACACGTTCTGCCTCTCCGTGTCCGGCAGCTGACCTCCCCATTCGTTTTGAAGTTGATATAAACGCATTTCCATAACTTCGTCGGACTCGTAATCCATCTTTCCGCGCAATAAAAGCTCGCCGGCTTCAGTCGGGATACCTCGAATTGAGCCAACTCCCATGACGCGATCGTAAATCCACGTAGCTTCTTCCGCAAAATCGCGAGGCGTGTTCAAGTTTGGTACTTGGACGTTTTCAATTGAAAGTCTTTCAGGCCAATCGGCATTTCTGATTTCATCATCGGTTGCGGTAAGCATTTGTGCTTTGATCACGGACGGTTCAAAAGCAAATTCCGCCCAAGACTTGGTTGGAGTTACTCCCGCCGTTCGCTTCTTGAACTTGCGAACTTTACGCATCTTCTTTTCGCGGGGTGGTCTTTCTCCTCCTTCCTCGTCATCGACGATAAAATCGTCCACATCTTCATCGTCGGTTTCGTATTCACTTTGACTTTCTTCTTCCAAGACGTCCTCTGGTAAACTCTCTCCACCCAAGTAGCCTTCGTCTCCCGGTCGCTTCCGGTTGGCGAACAGTTTTTGTAAGTCTGAAATGTCTCCGAAAATGTCGGCAGCCTCACGAACTTGATCGTACCTAGCTCCACCTCTCTCGCGTTGTGCACGATTATACGCTTTCCTTCGAGCGCGTTCTTCGTCCGTTTCGCGTTCTTCACCTTCATCGCGCACGATGAAATCTGCCATCTCTTCTTCGGAGTCCTCGTCGTCTGAATCGACGAATCGTCGTTCGGCGGCAGCTGCTCTTCTCTTTTCTTCTTCGGCGTCATCTTGCTGTTGTTGTTGTTCTTTCTCGCCACCTGCCTCTTCGCCTGCACCGGCGACTTCATCTTTTTTTGTATCTTTTTCTTTTTCTTCTTGTTCTTGTTCTTTCTTCTGCTGATCTTCCTTCTCGTCGTCGTCATCGTCGTCGTCTTCTCCGACTGCTGCAGCGGATTTCTTTTGCAATCGTTTCTTCTTTTCCTTGCGTTTAAATCCGGTGACTTGATTGTCTTCGAGCAAGTCGTAGTCGTCCTCGTCGAGCTCTAACGCGCGACGTTTCCTTCTTCTGCGAGCAATCTGAGCCCCGCCCTCGGAATCAGATTCGTCTCCTTTGTCATTGTCCTCGTCCTTGTCCTCGGGTTCCTCCTCTCCATTTCGTTTTTGTTCTTCTTCTTCTTCGATCGGGAGCCGCACTTCCTCCAATTCGTCGATCTTCTCTTCTTCTACTACTTTTGGGGGAGAGACGTCCTCTGCGGCTGGGGCTGCCGCCACCGCGGTTCCGTTCTCATCCTCGCCATCATTCGCAGTTGGAGTTGGTTCAGACATCCTGACCTCTGTTCTAAACTTACTCCTATGCGGACAGAGAGAAGAGAAAAGAGACGCGAAATGTGAGGCGAAGATTTTGATTACTCGCACGAAACGTACGTTCACGTCGCTTTGTTTTTGCTTTTTTTTAAACACACAGCAATACAAACACGAAAAAGAAGGAGCAGCGAGAGTCGAAGTATTCTTTTCAGCACAAAGAACGCATCCATTATCATCCCTACATCCTGAACTAACAACAATTAAACTATTTTATTACAACTACTGCACTGCACATACCAGTACGCATCTATTTGTTACTACTAAACCTATCGCTACTATTTGCTAAATCGTCAGCGAAGACGTGTCCGTCTTAGGCATATTAGAGCCCTCCGGAAGGATTTCAAACTTGCGCTCGTTAAGATACGTCCGCAAACGAGAAATGACAGGAACCGCGTCCGGATCGCGCGCACTTTCTAATTTCGGGATCCATTGCTGCGCAATTACTAACAAGAGCTTCACGCCTTGGTTTCTATACGTTTTCACGAACTCGTAACCTGCGTGTTTTAGGAAACTTTCCAAAGCAACCGCTGTTTGTCGATTGGGAGGGCACTTGTTCAACAGGCGAGAAAACCAAGCCCAGGCTTGGTCGATGCTGTGCGGATGATTCTGCACAACTACCCGAGAAACTTGCACGTATGCTCCATACAAGAGCATGTATCCGGAAATGCGATTAGCGTACGAATCAGAACTTTCAAACGCGTTCGGGTCGTCCTCGCTCGGCGCGTATCCACATATTTTGAAATATTCTTTTTCTTCCGCATACTTACTCTTTAGGAATGGATAATATTTCGGCACCGCGAGGGGACACGCGTCGCGGAGCAACGCAACAAAAATCTCCGAGAGTTCGGGAATGTGCGCCGCACATCTCGCGAGCACTTCTGCCAACGCGAACGCGTAACGATTGAGCTTTGCAACTTGAACGTCGCACTGGGCTAAAATTTTCTTGGAGAGCGTAATCATCGCGTACGTCCGAATGTGCTCAGGTGTTGCCGGCGTTAAGAACTCACGGATGATATCGTCCGCTTTCTTCACGACTTGGTCTTTCGTACACGCCACTTGCTGAACGTGTATGGTCAAACGTTGAATAATTGTGCGTCGTTCTCTTTTTGCCTCTGGAGAGGCTGAATACGCGGCGACGCGTTCGCGAGCCGCGTGCAGTACTTGAAGCGATCTCTTTTCAGCTTCTAAAGCTTCTGCAGTGACGTATACCGCGGGGACTTTCTCAGCTTCTCGCTGCTTTGCTTCTGCCAACGCTCGCGCCTCTTCCTCCTGTTTCATTTTCTCTTTTTGTTTTTGAATCTCCTTGTCGCGTTTCTCTTCTTCGAGTTTCTTCTCGGCTTCAATTTTTTTCTGCTTCTCCTTTTCCTCGCGCTGTTTCTGCGCCATGGTTTTCGCATCCTGCACTAATTGTGAAATATTTTCGAGATTCTCTTTGCGTTCCTTTTCGACGCGATTCAATCGAACTTCGGTCGCTTTATTCGTGACGCTCGCATCTGAAACGTCTCGCAGCGAGAGCGCGTTTTGAAACGATGCTATTTTCAGCATTGCACCGTCGCGAGAGGCTGATTCTTCGACTAGAGTCAACCGTAACTCTTCCTCTAAGCGTTGCATGCGACGTTGCGCGGCGAGTTGCACTCGACTTTTCCGCAAGCGCGCCCTTTCCTCTGTTTCTATTTTTGCGTTTTCAACCGCTTGCAAGGATGTATTTTTTTCGAATTCTTCTCGCAACGCATCGATTCCTGGCGTTGGCGATATCGTTTCGACGAGTCGTTTAAACTTGGAAAGCTCGAGGTCAAAATCATCGTCAATGCTCGGTGCCGATAGCACGACTGAACCTCCTCTTTTCCTGATTGGAGTCGATGAGTGTTCTGCTGTTCCTTCTTCTTCTTCTTCTTCTTTTTCTTGTTCAAAAACCAACGACGAAGATTTTCCTTTTCCTCTCGTTGGTCGATACCCGACTAAAACGAAATCTTCTTCTTCTTCTTCTTCTTCTTCTTCTTCTTCCTCTTCTTCTTCTTCGTTTTCTTCGTCATAGCGCGAATGAAATGCCTCATCGTCACGCGTCGATTGGCGCAGCACCATCTTATTATAAATACAAGAAGAGGGCAGAGAGAGAGAGTTATGTTATAATTTTGTTCCGAGTTGGTCTGTTCTTAGCTGTCTGTTGTTTTTGTGACCTCGTTGAAGAGACGAGGAGTTCAAAACTTCTTCAGAATTTTCTCCACCCAGGACAGCTGGACAGGAACCACCGCTTGCGCGGGAAGAGGTAGTACACGTGGAGATGACGACGACGCTCGCTGGTTCAACGCGCGTTGTATCAGGGCACGAACGCCCCAACGCATCGCATCGTCGATGGCGAGTGCAAAGCAAAAGAAACGCGGTAAAAGCATCGCGCTGTTCTGTCGAACAACAAAAAAGGAATAATAACCATAACCGACGACAACAACAACAACAACAACAGCTTGGAGAAGCCATACATTCTTCTTCCTCGAGCAACTACTATCGACGCCAATTAATCGCAAAGAACAGACGACACGTCCAAAGACTGTCTGCGGTCGCGCCTCAGCACGAGTTCAGAGCATCCACAGAAACGTCCACTGATTTCGAGGCTCAGGAAAGACAGATTTTATTCCTCGTTCCCTATCGAGAGAGGCTTTTACTAGAGCCCACTTTGGAAGGAAAAATAGATATCGTAGACGCGTCTGAGACCGTTCAAGCGTTTATGAACTCTAAAACAGATCTCGTGGAAAAAGTTATGCCTAGTCTATCAAAAACAGAGCAGTACTTGATAAAAGTCACGGTCCTTTGCGGGCAACAACACGTGTTTTCCAGGTTTGCTGCTCAAAATCCAGAAAGCGAAGCTTCGCTGAGTAAACTTTTGACTACTTTAGGGAAAGTTGAAGTGTTTTACGATATGATTGGTGGCATTGTCGGGTATCAAACCGTTGCTTTAGAGCTCATGCACGAATCCTTCGGTGGCCCTCCTGCTGCGATACATGCTGATAAAGACTGCCACGGATTAGACTGCGTTCCGAGTTACGAAGACAACGACGAGGATAAAAATGTTTCAAAAAGTTGCGACGATTCTGAATGTGACATGTCGTTGCACGTTCCTTCAGGCCCGGATTTAAGAGAAGGTAATGGCGAGTTTGCTCGAAAAGCTGCGCGAAAAGGAATAGAGGCGCTCCCGGAGATGTGCGAAATATACCCTCTGGGCGGCGCGGGCGACCGGCTAGGTCTCCTCGATCCCGAAAATGGTGAAGCGTTACCCGCGGCGTTTCTCCCGTATAACGGGAGGCCGTTGCTCGAGGGCCTCATTCGCGACGTGAGAGCGAGGGAGTGGTTGTATTATAAAATAAAAGCTAGTTCTCCGGATGTATTCGACGACGAGGAGATAGAGAAGGCGAGCAAGTTAGTCACACCGATCGCGATAATGACGTCGATGGCAAAAGGTAACCACCGTCGAATATCAAAGTTTATGAACGATTCAAATTGGTTTGGACGAGGAAGTGATAATTTTCGTTTATTTGAGCAGCCTTTAGTGCCGGTGTTGACGACTCGAGGCGGTGAGTGGATTAGCGCATCTTCGAGTGAGGATAAAGGCGAAAACTACTCGTGCGACATTGCGCTGAAACCAGGCGGACACGGCGCGTTATGGAAACTAATGTACGACGAAGGTGTTTTTGATTGGCTGGAGCAACAAAAGAGAACTGGAGGTGTTGTTCGACAAATCACCAATCCTATGGCCGGGACGGATACGACCCTTTTAGCGCTTTCCGGGTTGGGAAGACAAGACAACAAAGCGCTTGGGTTCGTCTCTTGCGAGCGCGCCGTCGGCGCTTCGGAAGGGATTAATGTTTTGGTTGAGAAGACGAATCAAGTCACGAAAGAGCGATGGTATGGCATTTCGAACGTTGAGTACACAGAATTAGATAAACTAGGCATCTCGGATGAGCCGGCTGAAAACTCCGGTGCCGAAGAATCCGCGTATCCAGCGAACACAAACGTTTTATACGTCGGTTTAAAGCACATTCGAGATACGTTGACGTCCTCTCCGCGAGCTGCGTTTCCAGGAATGTTGATTAATTTATCAAAAGCTGTAAAGAAAGACGGAACGAAAGGTGGCCGATTAGAATGCTCGATGCAAAACATCGCGGATGCGCTCATGCGTAAATCTCCCGGGAAGTTGACGAAAAAAGATTGGATGAATCTCCCAACTTTTGTACTTTTCACTTTACGGCGAAGAGTTACGAGTAGTGCAAAACGCCAAAGAAAACTTGACGATAAGTCTCTCGCGCAAACACCGGACGGTTCGTTTCTCGATTTACTTTTAAACGCCTCCGATATGTTGTCGAAATGTTCGATCGAGCATCCTCCGCCGGATGATGGCTCTGCAGAGCGATACTTGAACACCGGGCCTGGCTTTATTTTCGCCATCCATCCGGCGATGGGTCCTTTGTGGGACATCATCGCGCAAAAACTTCGCGGCGGATCTATAGCTCGAAAATCGGAAGTGAAGTTAGAAATAGCGGAACTGAATTGGGAAAACGTGCGCGTTGACGGATCTTTACTGATTACGTGTACTAACGTGACTGGAGAAGGTACAATGAGTGATATAGATTGCGGAAGGGCTCGAATAGTAGACGTCGACGTACTGAATGCGGGGATAGATTGGGAAAATGAAGGAAACGTGTATTGGAGCGCGATGTACTCCAGAGACGAAAGTGCGGAAATTGTTCTTCACGGTAACGCTGAAATCGATATCGAAGGCTGTGCATTGCGCGGCAACTGTGCGTACGAAGTACCGAATGGAAAGCGACTAGTTATTAGAAGTGTGAATGGTGATGCGGGTTGTTTAAGTGAAACGTATGAAGATATCGTTCCCGGGGTGCCGTCGTGGCGATGGAAGTACGCGTTTGGAGGCAAAGATGACATCCAATCTGATTTAGTGAAGCTGCATTTGTAATATATTTCTTAAATACAACCCTACAATAAATCCCCTAATCCGGAACTCCCCTAAGAAAAAAATAAACATAAGTCAAGTGCAATCCACTTATATCGCAAATAAACGAATTCAAAACTCGTACATAGACGCGTATTTATGTGTTACACGCCTCTATGGTGTCAAATTGGGTTAATTCGCGCGTGGTACGGGTGCAGACTAAATTTTTTTATAAATTTGATGGTTTTGGGTTTTGATTTGGAGGTTTTGGGTTTAAAAAAACGGGTTTTGGGTTTTGAAAAACGGGTTTTGGGTTTTTTTTCAGGGGTGACAAAAAACATGACAAAGTAGAGATCGGAGATCTTATCCATCTTAGACGAGCGAGTCGGATCGAGTCTGAGAGTCTGAGAGAGTGCTTCATTCAAATCCCCTAAAAAAGTTAGGTGATTCTGCTCAGCAGATAGGTGATCCTGCTCAGCAAAAAATATTACCTATTTTTTTTTTGACAACCCTATGACACCCCTAGCAAAAAAACAGAAATCCCTAAAAATCCCCTAACAAACTAGTAACCATCCGTGAAATCCGCGAAAATCAAGGATGTACAAACTAAAAACTCGAGTATAGATGCGTATTTATGTGTTACACGCCTCCATGGTGTTTATTTGGGCTGATTTGAGCGCAAACGAAAGAAAACGACCCCTCCCGTTATTTAGGGTGTCCAACCCTTGTTTAGGGTTTCAAACCCTACATTTAGGGTTTCATATTGATTTAGGGTTTAGGGTTTAGGGTTTAGGGTTTAGGGTTTAGGGTTTAGGGTTTAGGGTTTAGGGTTTAGGGTTTAGGG